>LNAP01009917.1_pt1 | contig 18566 bp, 21 predicted proteins | sample 602601 | NCBI WGS metagenome assembly LNAP01 (sample SAMN02440304, study PRJNA202911) | soil metagenome | biome: Subtropical and temperate rainforests or woodlands; isolation source: soil samples (1 kg each in a 20% v/v slurry with milli Q water) were... ...
AGATGGTTGGATCGAAATTCAACATATCGTGTAGAGATTCTCAGTGACACAAGCAGCACAGTGGCGCCACCTTAACCCTTTTTCCGGAACGTGCCAATGTTTCTTGCGAAGGTTTCTCTGTTTTCATGACTGACGGTGCATCGAATAGCGGTGAAGGCCCGGAATTCACGGGGGATCGTCGAGAATTGTCTCCCGGACTTTGAACCCGGAGCGCCTGCCCGGTAAGATGCCGGACAGAATTTTTCCACCTCGCTATTCAGGACACCCGCCATGAGCATCAAATCGGACAAGTGGATTCGCCGCATGGCGCAAGAGCACGGCATGATCGAGCCCTTCGTCGAGCGCCAGGTGCGCGGCAGCGACGATAGCCGTGTGATCTCCTACGGCGTGTCCAGCTACGGCTACGATGTGCGTTGCACCAATCACTTCAAGGTGTTTACCAACATCAATTCGGCGATCGTCGACCCGAAAAACTTCGATGCTGGCAGCTTCGTCGACATCCACAGCGACGTGTGCATCATTCCGCCGAACTCCTTCGCTCTGGCCAGCACCGTCGAATACTTCCGCATCCCGCGTAACGTATTGACCATTTGCCTGGGTAAAAGCACCTACGCGCGTTGTGGCATCATCGTCAACGTCACGCCGCTCGAGCCTGAGTGGGAAGGTCACGTGACCCTGGAGTTCTCCAACACCACCAATCTGCCGGCGAAAATCTACGCGAACGAAGGCGTGGCGCAGATGTTGTTCCTTGAGTCGGACGAAGAGTGCGAAGTCTCCTACAAGGACCGTGGCGGCAAGTATCAGGGGCAGCGTGGCGTGACCCTGCCGCGTACCTGAGTCAGCCGTCTGACAAGCCGTTGGAATTCCTGAGCGGGCGTACACTCTATGGAATGTACTGCTCCGATTCGCGCAAGGCGGATCGGGCCATCGCTCAGGAGTGCTTCATGAAGATCGATCCGCGAATAAGTGCCGAACTGGCAAGGCTTGAGCCCAATCAGGTTGGCATGCTGGCCTGGTCCTTGTTGGCACATCCGCCCGTCATGGCAGGGGGCATCCCCCATCAGCCTGATCCTGACACACCCAATGAAGATCCGACAGAACCCGGAGAGCCCACCCTGCCGGATGAGCCGCCTCCCGCGCCTGTTGTCTGATACCTGTGGGACAACCTGATTTCTGTAGGAGCGAGGCTTGCCCGCGAAGGCGTCCTTCCAGTCATATCAATGCGCAATGTGCCGACGCCTTCGCGGGCAAGCCTCGCTCCTACAAGGGCGGAAGTTACTTCAGGTTGCCGCTGAGGAACTGCTTCAACCGCTCGCTCTTCGGATTACCCAGTACATCCTCCGGCGCACCTTCTTCTTCCACCAGCCCCTGGTGCAGGAACAGCACCTGGCTCGATACCTTACGGGCGAAGCTCATTTCGTGGGTGACCATGATCATGGTCCGGCCTTCTTCGGCCAGGCCCTGGATGACCTTGAGCACTTCGCCCACCAGTTCCGGGTCGAGCGCCGAGGTCGGTTCGTCGAACAGCATGACTTCCGGTTCCATGGCCAGTGCACGGGCAATGGCTACCCGTTGTTGCTGGCCGCCCGACAGGAACGCCGGGTACTGATCCGCTACGCGCGCCGCCAGGCCAACCTTGTCGAGGTAACGTCGGGCACGGTCTTCGGCCTCTTGCTTGCTGCAACCCAAGACCCGGCGCGGGGCCATGGTGATGTTTTCCAGCACCGTCATGTGGCTCCACAGGTTGAAGTGCTGGAACACCATAGCCAGGCGGGTGCGAATCCGCTGCAGCTCATCTGCATCGGCCACGCGCATGCCGTGACGGTCGTGGATCATGCGGATCGTCTGGCCATCCAGGCTCATGGCACCGTCGTTGGGTTGTTCGAGAAAGTTGATGCAGCGCAAAAAGGTGCTTTTACCCGAGCCGCTGGCGCCGATCAGACTGATGACGTCGCCGGTCTTGGCCTTGAGCGAAACGCCTTTGAGCACCTGATGATCGCCATAGCTTTTATGCAGGCCTTCAATGGTCAGTTTGTACATGGGGCATGCATCCTCAAGGCGAAAGTAGGTAGCCACTGCGATAGGCTTCGGTGCCCACCATGCCGGCAGTGGCCATGCGTCGCAGCGAACGGGCGTACATCAGCCCGGCGGCGGTGCAATGAACAGGGGTGACGCGATCATTGATCGGGTCGATGACTTCGGCGATCAGTTGTCCGGCTTCCAGATATTCCCCGGGCAGGGCCGTGAACACTAGCAGTCCGCCCACGGGTGTCGCTACCGGTTCGACGCCGGCCAGTGGCGTGGCCGGGTAGGGCAGTTCCGGTAATGGCGCCGGCTCACCGGCAATCGCGCCGAAATGAATCAGATAATCGATCAACGCCTGACAGTCGAGGCTGGCCAGCGGGTGATTGACGTCACCTTGGCCGCGTAATTCGACAGTGACTGAAAAACTGCCCAGCGGAATCTCGAACTGCTCGCCGAAGCGCTCTTTCAACTGCCACCAGAGCAGGGTGAAGCATTCATCGAACGATTGGCCACCCGAATCGGTAGCCAGCAGACTGGCTTCGGAACCGATGTAGCGCGCCAGTGGCTCAACCCTGGGCCAGGCCTCGGGCGTGGTGTAAAGGTGCGCCACGGCTTCGAAATCGCAATGCAGGTCCAGCACCATGTCTGCATCACAGGCCAGCCGTTGCAGGGTCAGGCGCTGGGATTGCAGTTGAGTGCCTGCGGTCTGCCGCGCCAACGCCTTGCGCAGGCTGTCGCGGATCAGTTCGAGGTTACGTTGCGGATCGTCGCCGAGCAGGCCTTCGATCTCGTTGCCGACTTCTTCACTCAAGTCGACGAACCAGCGATTGAAGTTCTGCCCGCTTTCCAGCTCGTAGCGGCCCAGTGGAACGTCCATCAACACTTGTTCCAGGCCGACCGGGTTGGCCACGGGCACCAGCACGATCTCGCTGCGCAGTCGGCCGGCGGCTTCCAGCTCCGCCAGACGTCGCTTGAGGTGCCAGGCCACCAGCATGCCGGGCAATTCATCGGCATGCAGGGAGGACTGAATGTAAATCTTGCCTTTGGCCGACGACGGGCCGAAGTGGAAACTGTGAATCTGTCGCACGGTCCCCGGCAGCGGGGCCAGCAGGTCATGAATCTGGTGGCGCATGTACGAGTTGTCCTAGTGAGTCGGCCCGAGGAAGGCCAGCCATCGGCGTTCGGCGAGGCGGAACAGGCCGACCAGCGCAAAGGTAACGGTCAGGTAGATCAGCGCGGCGATGCCGAACGGTCGCAGAGTTCGCATCGCGAGCGACTTTCAATACATCCGGGATGGTCGCGGTGAACGCCACGGTGGTCGAGTGCAGCATCAGAATCACTTCGTTGCTGTAATAAGGCAACGAGCGACGCAGGGCTGACGGCATGATCACGTAGGCGTAGAGCTTCCAGCCTGACAGACCATAAGCCTTGGCCGCTTCGATTTCTCCGTGAGGCAGGCTGCGAATCGCCCCGGCGAAGATCTCCGTAGTGTAGGCGCAGGTGTTCAGGGCGAAGGCCAGGATCGTGCAGTTCATCGCATCGCGAAAGAACGCATCGAGGACCGGCTGGGCGCGCACGGCCGCCAGGCTGTAGATACCGGTGTAGCAAATCAGCAGCTGGATATACAGCGGCGTACCCCGGAACAGGTAGACGTAAAACTGCACTGGCCAGCGGATGTAGATCCTGGGCGAAACCCTGGCGATGGACAGCGGGATCGACGCCAGAAAGCCGATGAAGATCGAAGCGCTGAGCAGCCACAGGGTCATGGCCAGGCCGGTGATGTTGTAACCGTCGGTATAAAGGAAGGGTTTCCAGTATTCCTGCAAGAGTTCGATCATCGTACGGCCTCCCGGGAGCCGGCGGCGTAGCGGCGTTCGAGCCAGCGCAGGACGACGTTGGAGGCGCTGGTGATCAGCAGGTAAATCAGCGCAGCCAGCACCAGGAAATAGAACAGTTGATAGGTGCTTTTACCGGCGTCCTGCGCGGCTTTGACCAAGTCGGCCAGGCCGATGATCGAGACCAGCGCGGTGGCCTTGAGCATCACCATCCAGTTGTTGCCGATACCCGGCAGGGCGAAGCGCATCATTTGCGGGAACACCACGAAACGAAAACGCTGGCCGCGTTTGAGGCCGTAGGCGGTGGCGGCTTCGACTTGGCCCCGTGGCACCGCGAGGATCGCCCCGCGAAACGTTTCGGTGAAGTACGCACCATAAATGAAGCCCAGGGTGATGACCCCGGCGCTGAACGGGTTGATCTCGATGTATTCCCATTCCATGAAGTCGGTAAACGAGGTCAGCCAGGTTTGCAGGCTGTAGAAAATCAGCAGCATCAGCACCAGGTCGGGCACCCCACGAATCAGCGTGGTGTAGAGCTGGGCCGGTACCCGCACCAGTTTGACTTTTGACAGCTTGGCACTGGCGCCCAGCAAGCCGAGCAAAACGGCCACCAACAGCGACAACACCGATAATTTGATGGTCATCCAGGTGCCTTCCATCAGCAACGGACCGAAGCCCTGGAGGCTGAAGGCTGAGAGCCCCAGGTTTTGTAATAGGTTTTCGAACATAAATCAGCAACCTGATCGGGGTGAAAAAAGCGCCCATCGTGAGATGGGCGCCGGGCATTATTTGCCGCTGTACAGATTCAGATCGCCAAAGTGTTTCTTCTGAATGGTGGCGTAGGTGCCATCGTCGTGTAACGCTTTGAAGCTCTTTGAGGTCTTTGTTACCTTTAGAGATACCGATCGCTGTTTTCGACGGCAGCAATTCGCTGTCGACTGGCTTGCTGACTTCGTAGCCTTCGCCTTTTGGTGACTTCAAGAAGCCCAGTTCGGCTTGCAGCATGTCCTGGATCGCTGCATCGAGACGGCCGGAAGTCAGGTCGGAATACACCTGATCCTGGTTCTGATAGGCCTGGGTTTTCACGCCCGCCTTGTCCAGCACGGCCTTGGCGTAGGCTTCCTGGATGGTGCCTTGCTCGTAGCCGACGGTTTTACCCTTCAGCGAAGCGACGTCTTCGCTCAGGCCGGAACCTTTCTTGAATACATAAGCGGTTGGGCCGGAGAACAACTCGTCGGAGAAGTCGATGACTTTTTCGCGGGCCGGGGTGACGGTCATCGAAGAGATCACACCGTCGAATTTATTGGCTTTCAAGCCCGGAATCATGCCGTCGAAATCGCTTTCGACCCATTTGCACTTGACCTTCAGCTCGGCGCAAATGGCATTGCCCAGGTCGATGTCGAAGCCTACCAGGCTACCGTCGGCTGCTTTGGACTCGAACGGCGCGTAAGAAGGGTCAACGCCAAAACGCAATTCTTTGTATTCCTTGGCCAGCGAGGAGCCGGCAGCCATGCACAACGCCAGTGCAGAAAGGGTCAGCAATGCTTTTTTCATTATTCAATCCCTAAGAACCAATATGAGCGCTTGTGGCGCAGATGAAAAGCGTAAGACCTATTAAAAGTAGCAATTTCCGAACCAGAGTCCCGAACAAGCGTTTAAAAGGTAATACAAGAAGCGGCAAAGCGGGATTTTATGCACGAAAACGGGCAACGCCAGATCCCTGCGCCAGGGTGGTGCTAAATGTGGGGAGAGGGCTTGCCCTAATGCCCAATCTGCTCTGTAGGAGCGAGGCTTGCCCGCGAAGCTTTTGACGTACCTGGGGACGCCTTCGCGGGCAAGCCTCGCTCCTACAGGATCAGCTCACCGAAATCAGGTCAGGCGAGCAAATCCTGCAACGTCGCCAAGTTGTCAGCTTCCTCCACCGATTTGTCCTGCCGCCAACGCAGCATTCTCGGAAACCGCACCGCAATCCCGCTCTTATGCCGCTTCGACAGGGCAATACCCTCGAATCCCAGCTCAAATACCAAAGTCGGTTTCACACTGCTCACCGGTCCGAATTTTTCCACGGTGGTCTTGCGTACGATGCTGTCGACCTGACGCATTTCTTCGTCAGTCAACCCGGAGTAAGCCTTGGCGAAAGGCACCAGCGTTCGCTCGCGGGCAGAGGGAGGACCGTCCCACACCGCGAACGTGTAATCAGTGTAGAGGCTGGCCCGGCGGCCATGGCCCTGCTGGGCATAGATCAGCACCGCATCGACACTGAACGGGTCGACTTTCCATTTCCACCACACGCCCATGTCCTTGGTCCGCCCGACGCCATACAGCGCATCGCGGGCCTTGAGCATCATGCCTTCGACGCCCAGTCTGCGGGAGGCTTCCCGTTGGCGGCCAAGGTCGAACCAGTCTTCGCCGGTCAGCACGGGCGAGCTCATTAATACCGGGTTTGCGCAGTTGAGGATGAGTTGCTCCAGCTGAGTGCGGCGCGTGGCTTGGGTGCGGTTACGCCAATCCTCACCCTGCCATTCCAGCAGGTCATAGGCCTGGATCACCACGGGCACCTCATCGAGGATTTTCCTGCTCAGCGTTCTACGGCTGATCCGCTGTTGCAACAGCGCGAAGGGTTGCACGGCGGGTGACGACGTCGACTTCGGGTCGAAGGCGTCCTCGGTACCTGGTTGTGCGGCTTTCCAGGCGACGATTTCACCGTCAATCACCGTGCCATCGGGTAAGTCATAAGCCAGGCTGTCCAGTTCGGGGAAACGGTCACTCACCAATTCTTCACCACGCGACCAGATCCACAAGCGCCCGTCACGCTTGACCACTTGGGCGCGGATGCCGTCCCACTTCCATTCCACTTGCCATTGGCTGGCCGGTCCGAGCAGGTTTTCGAACTGTTCGACCGGGTGCGACAACGCATGGGCGAGGAAAAACGGGTAGGGCTGACCACCCCGTTGGGCATGCTCATTGGGTGATTCGGGGGCGATCAGCTTCAGGTAACTGGCGGCGCTTGGGCGGTTAGACAAATCGGTGTAAGCCACCAGCCGCTGGGCCACGCGTTTGCTGTCGAGCCCGGCCATCGCCGCCAAGGCGCGGGTGACCAGCAATTTGGAGACCCCGACACGGAAACTGCCGGTGATCAATTTGATGCACAGCATCAGGCTTTGGCGATCCAGTTGCGCCCACAAGGCGGGCAAGGATTCGGCAAGGGTCAGCGGGGGCGCGTTACGCAGCGGCAGCAGTTTGTCTTCAATCCACACCGCCAGCCCATCGGTAGAGGTGTGGTGCGTTTCGGGTAGCACCAGCGAAATGGTTTCCGCCAGATCACCGACGGCCTGATAACTCTCTTCGAACAACCAGGGTGAGAGCCCGGAAAACGCTGTGGCCATTTCCCGCAGCATTCGTACCGGTACCAATTGTCGAGGGCGCCCACCGGACAGAAAGTACACCGCCCAGGCGGCATCTTCGGGCGCGGCCTGGGCGAAATAGCTCTGCATCGCCGCCAGTTTGGCGTTGCTCGAGGTGGTGGCGTCGAGTTCGGCATACAAGTCGGCGAAGGCTTTCATGCCAGCACCTCGGCGCTCTCGGGTTCGAGGACTGTGGTTTCTTCATCATCGCCATATTCGGTGCTGAAACTCATGGCATCCAGGCCTTGTTCGCGCAGATAGCGCACCAATACCCCGATCGAACCATGGGTGACGATCACGCGTTCGGCTCCGGTTTGTTCGATGGCCCAAAGCAGGCCGGGCCAGTCGGCGTGATCCGATAGCACAAAGCCGCGGTCCACACTGCGCCGGCGCCGTGTACCGCGCAAGCGCATCCAACCGCTGGCGAAGCCATCGCTGTAATCACCGAAACGCCGTACCCAAGGGCTGGCCCCCGCAGAAGGAGGCGCGAGGACCAAGGCCTTGCGCATCATCGGGTCATGCTTTTTAACGTCGCCGGCATAGATCGTTGGCGGTAAATAAATGCCGCTCTGACGATAAATCCGATTGATGGGTTCAACCGCGCCGTGGACCAGAATGGGGCCGAGGCTGGCATCGATGCCGTGGAGAATCCGCTGGGCCTTGCCGAAGGCATAGCAGAACAGCACGCTGGTCTTGTCGGCCGCCGCATTGGCCCGCCACCACTGATTGATCTCGGCAAAGATCTGCGTCTGGGGTTGCCAGCGGTAAATCGGCAGGCCGAACGTCGATTCCGTGATGAACGTATGGCAACGCACCGGTTCGAATGGCGCACAGGTGCCATCGGGCTCGGTCTTGTAATCCCCCGAGGCGACCCAGACTTCCCCGCCATATTCCAGACGTACCTGGGCGGAGCCGAGTACGTGGCCCGCGGGGTGAAAACTCAGTTTTACACCGCGGTGCAGCAATGGCTCGCCATAAGGCAAGGTTTGCAGGTTGATGTCCTGGCCCAGACGCGCACGCAGGATGCCTGCACCCGGCGCCGCGGCCAGATAATGTTGATTGCCATGGCGAGCATGGTCGCTGTGGGCGTGGGTGATGATCGAGCGTTCGACCGGCTGCCATGGGTCGATATAGAAATCACCGGGCGGGCAGTACAAACCTTCAGGACGAGCGATAACAAGGTCCATGTTGTTACCCAAATGGAGAGGCCTGTTAGCTAGGAGGTTCGCGCGAGACGAGAAGTTCTATTTATTTTGGGGAAGATGGAGGCGTTAAACAGGCCGCTTTCGCGAGCAAGCCCGCTCCCACATTCAATCGAGTTCTGCCAGAAAGAATGCGATCAAATGTGGGAGCGGGCTTGCTCGCGAAGACGGCGGCACATTCAACATCAATGGGGCCGGCAGCATGCTTTCGCGAGCCGATCCGGTCCCACTCCAGGTTACTTGCCAGGCGTCAGCGTCAACCGCGTCTTGCCATACACCTTGTCAAAGTTCTGTGGCTGCATCGGCAGGCTCATGTATTGCCCCTTGAGCCATGGTTCGACGCTGTCGAGATAGTGCGCGCTGGCCGGGTTGCCGGACTGGCCGCTACCGTTCTGGCCCATCAGTGGTTCGGCCTGGCCGAAATCGACGATAAAGCGCATGGCCGGCGCCAGCGTGGTGTTGAAGTCCTGGCCCCAGGTGAACGCGGCGGTGTTGAGCGTGGTGTGGTCGCCGCCGGCTGCCAGCGGACCGCGCACGGTCTGGCCGCTGGCGTTCTTCCACTCGTAGCGATGCAGTTTGCCCCACTGCCAGGCTTTGTGATCGCCACCCAACTGGCTGTCACCCGCACTGATCGCGGCCGCGAGGCTACGGGCGAGAATCGCCGGTTTGTCTTCTTTCTGCGAGGTGCGCAGGTCGTCCCAGAACGGACTGTCCTCACGGCTCAGCAGATGATCGGCCTGCGCCGCGTAGGACAACTTGCCGTTGGCGATAAAGGCTTTCCACGCCGGGCTGCTTTCCGGGCCCAGTTCGTCGAGGAAAATCTGCTGGGTGCTTTCCTGCAGGAACAGCTCGTAGATCGCCGCGTCGGCGGAGGTCGGGCTGAGTTTGCCGTCGAAGGCCATCAAGCGCGTATAGGCCTCGCGAGCCTTGCCGCGATCGGCCACCGGCAACGCTTCGATGGCGTGCTTGAGTGGCTGAGACATGCCCGGCGCTTCAAACATCTTCTTCAGCTTGGCAGCGAAGGTGGTGGTCTGGTCGTATTGCATGGCGATCAGGCTACGCGTGTCGTGTTTGCCCACGCCCGCCAGTTCGGCCATGCGTTCACCGCGCTCCGGCGCCGACCAGGAATTGGACAGCTGCATGCCGTAGCCATGGGGAATGACCCGCTGGTTGGCGGTGCCGAGCCAGCCTTGAGCCGGGTCCTGGTCATACGGATGGAGCATCGGGTCGGCGTAACCGTCCCAGTCGTAGCGACCTTCCCAGCCCGGCGACGGCAGCAAGCCTTCGCCTTCGCGACGGTTCGGGTAGCGACCGGTGACTTGCCAGCCGATGTTGCTGGCATCGGCAAACACCAGATTCAGGGCGATGGCGCGGATTTCACGGCTTGCGTCCGAGGCTTTCTCGACGCTCTGCGCTCGGGACAGGTCGAAAAACGCATCCAGGGTTTTGTCATCGGTGAAGTTCGGCGTCTGCAAGGCCAGGCCGAAACCATTCGCCAACGCGGTGCCTTGGGCGCTGTTGAGCAGCGACCCGTGGCGGGTTTCGTACACCGCTTCGCGAATCGGCTTCTGGCCTTTGACGAAGTAGGTTTCGTTGCGCACGATCACCGGCTGCCATTTGCCGCTGACTTCGTAAGAAAGGCCGTTGCCCTGGCGTTTGATTTTTTCCAGGAACAGGTCCTGGTTGTCGCCCATGACCGTGGTCATGCTCCACGCCACTTTGCCGTTGAAACCACCGAGCACCATCGGTAACCCGGCAATGGTCACGCCGGAGGCCTGGTATTTCGGCGCGCGAATCTGTACGTAGCTGAACAGCGACGGCACGCCCAGCGGCCCATGGCTGTCGCTGGCCAACAGGCTTTTGCCGCTGCGGCTGCGCTGCGGGGCAATCGCCCAGTTGTTCGAAGACGTGGCGCCCAGCAGATTCAGGTCGGACAGTTGGCCCGTGGCTTTGCTGATTTCGCTCACCCCCGGGATTTGCCCATTGAGTTTGGTGCCCTGAAGTTTTTCCGCTTCTGCGACTGGCAGCTTTTCATCGGGAGCGGACGGTGCAAGCCACGCCAGCTTGTCGGTACTGACTGTCTGGGCCAGCATCAATGAGGAAATTTCTTCCGGCAGGTTCGCCGATTGACTGAAATTCAGCAGGCAGAAAATCAGCGCCGAATCTTCCGGTTTCCAGTACTCAGGCTTGTAGCCAGTGGCTGCGAGGTCCGCAGGCAGTTTGTCGCGGTAGCGGAACAGGTAGGCGTTGACCCCTCGGGCATAGACTTCGAAGAAACGCTTGAGGCGCGGCGAAGAGGCTTTGTACAGCTCACCCGCACTTTTCTTCAGATTGACCGCACGCATGTAGCGGTCGGCGTCGAGCAAGTCCGAACCGGACATCTCCGCCAGACGGCCCTGGGCCAGCAAACGCAGAGTGACCATTTGGCTGATGCGGTCGCTGGCATGCACGTAACCGAGGGTGAACAGCGCATCGTGGAAGCTGTTGCTCTCAATCAGCGGCATGCCCATGGCATTGCGCCGAATCGAAACGTTCTGCGCCAGGCCCTTGAGCGGTTGCACGCCGGAGGTCGGCGGGAGGGTGTCTTGAGTGTTCCAGGTCTGACAACCGGTCAGGCTTAAAACACCGGCCACTGCTGCGGCAACGCCGAACCGGGGAAGAAAATGTGTGAGGGCTGGCGAGGCCATGGCAAAGCTCCTGCGGGGGTAGAGGCGCAATCGTTAGTGAGCAGGAGGTGGCCGCGCAAGCGGGGTATAGGGTTATTTCAATATTTGTCTGATAAACCACAAACTCGTGGGCGATGCATTACCTGTGGCGAGGGGGCTTGCCCCCGTTGGACCGCGAAGCGGTCCTAATACCGAGGACGATGTTCCCCAAGAGAACTGCGGTGATGGTTTCACGACTGCTGTGCAGCCGAACGGGGGCAAGCCCCCTCGCCACAGGGTTTGTGGGTACTTGAGAGCTTGTGTTTCCTCAGGATTTAGGTGGATTGACCTTGGCCACCAGCGCATACGCCTTCACCGTCGCCGGGCGGTTCTGGATGTGGGTGAACCAGCGCAATACGTTGGGGAAGTCTTCCAGGTTCTGGCTTTGCCACTTGTGAGAAACGATCCACGGGTAGATCGCCATGTCGGCAATGCTGTATTCGCTGCCGGCGACAAAGTCATTGTTGGCCAGTTGCTTGTCGAGCACCCCATAGAGGCGGGCGGTTTCGTCGATGTAGCGCTTGATCGCGTAAGGGATTTTCTCCGGTGCGAATTGGCTGAAATGATGATTCTGCCCGGCCATCGGCCCCAGGCCTCCCATCTGCCAGAACAGCCATTGCAACGCTTGCTGGCGCCCGCGCAGGTCTTTGGGCAGGAACTTGCCGGTTTTCTCCGCGAGGTACAGCAGAATCGCCCCCGACTCGAACAGTGCCAACGGTTCACCGCCATCGGCCGGCTCATGATCGACGATGGCCGGGATTTTGTTGTTCGGCGAGATCTTCAGGAAATCGGGTTTGAACTGGTCGTTCTGGCTGATGTTGATCGGGTAAACGTTGTACGGCAGGCCGGCTTCTTCCAGGAATATCGAAATCTTGTGGCCGTTGGGGGTGGTCCAGTAATACAGGTCGATCATGAAGTACTCCAAATCAAGAGACATCGTCAGGTACGGACAGCGACCGCCGGCATCAGGTCGTCCTGTTTGCGTTGGATGGCTTGCCAGCAGGAAGAGGTGATGCTGAAGTGCGGGAAATTCAATGCCCCAGCAGGAGAAAAGTCGGCATGGAGCTCAAGACAAACGCGGCGCTGATCATCATCGATCAACAAAAAGGCATTCTGCATCCCAAACTGGGTCGTCGAAACAACCCTCAGGCCGAGGCGCGCATCCTGGAATTGTTGGGGCATTGGCGCCGAACCGGGCGGCCGGTGGTTCATGTGCAGCACCTGTCCCGCTCAGAGGATTCAGTGTTCTGGCCGCAGCAATCGGGGGTGGAATTTCAGGAGCGTTTTCAACCCTTGGCTGGCGAGTACGTGATTCAGAAGCAAGTGCCGGATGCCTTTTGTTCCACGGGGCTGGAGGCGCGTTTGCGCGAGGCGGGGATCGATCAGTTGATCATCGTTGGCGTGGCGACCCACAACTCGGTGGAGTCCACAGCGAGAACGGCCGGGAATCTGGGGTTTGAAGCGTGGGTTGCTGAGGATGCGTGCTTTACCTTCGATAAGGCGGATTACTTTGGCAATGCTCATTCAGCCGAGGAAGTGCATGCGATGTCGCTGGGTAATTTGCATGGCGAATATGCGACGGTGATCAGTACGGATCAAATCCTGAGCGACGACTGAAAACCTGTAGGAGCGAGGCTTGCCCGCGAAAGCGATTTAACTGACAGATTGATAGTGAATGTACCGCCGTCTTCGCGAGCAAGCCCGCTCCCACACTCGATCTGCGCCAGTCACACATTGTGTGAACACAGCAGATCCAATGTGGGAGCGGGCTTGCTCGCGAAGGCGATTCAACAGGCGAAAAAGATATCCGCCCGAAGCATCAAGCGCCGTGGCACTTCTTGAATTTCTTGCCGTTGCCGCATGGGCAAGGGTCGTTGCGGCCGACGTCTTTCAAGGCATTGCGCACCGGTTCCTGGTGGGCGTGGCCGCAGTTCGGGCCGTGGACATGGCCATGGTCGTGATCATGGTGATCGTGATGGTCATGATCGTGGTTGCAGTCAGGGCCATGGACATGAGGTTGCTGGGTCATCGGGTTTACTCCGGAATTAGATCGGCGGCGATTATCACGCCATTACGCGCCAGGTGCACGTAGTGCGCGATGAATAAGCCGGTTTCCAGTTCACCTTCCAGACGATAGGGAATGGGTTGGTCGGGTTTTTTCAGCAGCTTGACCAGGTCCCGGACTTTCGGCCACAGGTTGGTGCGGATCGGTACTTTAAAATATGCACTGCGTTTGGGGCCGACCGTGAACCAATGTTCGTACTCGCCTTCGGTCAGCAGTATGTCCCCCAGGTGAATGCGATATTCCAGGGCACGCACCGTCAGGTCTTGGTCATTGGGATTGTCGACGCGAAAATGCAGCAGGAATTTCTGCTCCAGTAGTTTGGCCCGGACCACCTCGACCTTGACCAGATGCACCTGCGGCTCCGGCAAGTCGTCGCCGAACCACGACGCACAGCCGCCGAGCCCCAGAAACAGGAGCAGGGTGACCAGCTGTAATGTGCGCCGTTGACGGGTCATGGTGAGGTATCTCCCTTGAGACCCAGTCTAGCGTTAAAAAGATCGCAGCCTTCGGCAGCTCCTACGCGTCTGTGGGCGCTGCCGAAGGCTGCGATCTTTTTTGCAGTCGGTGACCTCAAACGCCAAAGTAACTCGCGCAGCACTTCTTGAACTTCTGCCCGCTGGCGCACGGGCACGCATCGTTGCGTCCGGCCTTGAGTGACACGGTGGGGTCGATGAAATACCAGTGGCCGGCGTTCTGTACGAATGACGAACGTTCGCGGTGACTGTGTTCGCCGCTGCTGTCGTGCCAGCGAGCGGTGAAGGTGACGAAAGCGTGCTCCGGCTGACCGCCGAAGACTTCGGCGCTTTCCACCTCCAGGCCCAGCCAGGTGCTTTGGGCGCTCCAGTCGCTGATCGACTGGCGATCCAGGCCGGCCTGTTGTGCGGGCAGGGTGGTCGCTACCAGATAGTCAATCAACCCCAGTACATAGGCGCTGTAGCGCGACCGCATCAAGACTTCGGCGCTGGGGGCGGGGTGGCCGGCGTGGTAATGGCCACAGCAGGCATCGAGCAGCGTGCCGCTACCGCAAGGGCAAATGGATGTACTCATTGCGTTACCACCAATATTTCCCGAAGTTTTCCGGATTGGCCCAGAAGCGTGAGTTAAGCCAGTCGGGCACCTGTTTATAGTCAAGCAGATCGTAGGTAAACAGGGTCAGTACTTGATCATCGCGCTGGAAGCGTTCACTGGCTTGCAGCGCCAGGGAGAAAAAGTCCGTCTCCTGCCAACCGCATGCCGGCAAGTCGGCCAGCACCGCAATGCGACTGGCATTGAGGTTGCGTATCCCGCCGAGCAGATTCAGGCCGTCGCGCTTGGGCAAATGTTCGAGGCAATCGACCACCAGCGCCAGATCAAACCGTTGCGCCGCCAGTTCGGCGGGCAGTGGCCCGGGTGCAGCAAAGGCGACGATGCTGTCCGGGTGTGCGAGTTTGAATGCCTCAAGCGCGGGGAATTCGCTGGCGCCAATCAGTAACAGACGCGCCGGGGCATAACGATCAAGCAAAGCGGCCAACGCCTGCTGGGGCGTGCGCGAAGAAATACCTGCAATCATCGAAGATCCTCAATCAGAGCGCCAAGATTAGCCTGCCCCAACGTCCGGGCCTAGCGTCCCTTCTGGCGGGTTTAACCAAAAAGCGCCGATCTTCCGTGAACACGGGGCAAAACAGCAATGGCCTATTGCTGGCGGAGATTAAAAGTCGGGTCTTTACTCCCTAGAATCGGTTTTAAGCCGATCCCTCAGGAGAAGAACTAGATGAGCATAATTCGGACAGCATTACCCTTGGTTCTGCTAACCAGTGTGTTGACTGGTTGCGCAGGTTTGCAGAAAACCGACTGGCCGTCCTGTGCGGCGGTCGGTGGTGTCATCGGTGCGGGGCTCGGCGCGACCGAAAGCTCGGCATGGGCGGGGTATGGCGCGCTGCTGGTCGGCGGCACGGCAGCCGCTTATTGCTGGGTGCATGGTGACGGCGATGAAGACGGCGATGGCGTACCGGACAGCCGCGACAAGTGCCCGGGTACACCTAAAGGCGTGCGGGTCGATGCCGACGGCTGCCCTCCACCCGCGCCTGCGCCGGTGGTCGAGGAGGCGGCGGTGGTCAAGGAAGAAGTCATCGTTATCCGTGATGTGCACTTCCAGTTCGACTCGGCCAAGCTCACCCCTGCCGATAAGGACGTACTCAGCACCATTGCCACGCGCCTGAAGCAGGAATCCTCCACCGCCCAACTGACCGTCACCGGTCATACCGACAGTGTCGGCAGTGATGCCTACAACCAGAAACTGTCGGATAGACGCGCCCATTCAGTGGTGGAATACCTGATTTCCCAAGGCGTGCCACGCAGCAGTTTCGTGTCTGTGACCGGTGCTGGTGAAAGCCAACCGGTGGCCGATAATAAAACCGCTGACGGCCGTTCGATGAATCGGCGCACGGAAATCAAAATCAACCGCTAGGCCTCTCCCGTTCCGCGGCTTGTACAGTCGCGGATGCGGGTCTTTACTCCTGTGTGACCGGTATGGGCCGGTGACACAGGAGCATTCACAATGAGCGTTCTCACAAGGACCGTCTTGCCGGTTCTGCTGCTTGGCAGTCTTCTGACCGGTTGTGCGACTCACAGCGATGGCACCGCCCCCCTCAATCAACGTACCTGGCCGATCTGCAGCGTCCTGGGTGGACTGGTCGGCGGTGGTTTGGGCGCGATCGAAAGTAGTGCCTGGGCAGCGGGTGGGGCAGCGCTCGGGATCTTGACCGGTGGCCTGATCTGTTACGCCCAGGATGGCGATGAAGACGATGATGGCGTCTTCGATCGACGTGATCGTTGCCCCGATACGCCTGCCGATACCCCTGTCGAACATCATGGTTGCCCGCTGCCGCAATACCCGGCCAGCGTGAAACCTGTTGAAGCACCGGTCTCCGAAGTCATCACCCTGAACGGCAACGTGCTGTTCGCTTACAACCAATCCGAGCTGATGCCCCAAGCGCGCAGTGAGCTGGATTCGTTGATGGCCAAATTGCAGAACACCGATGTGGTGAGCATTAAAGTCATCGGTCATACCGACAGCCAGGGTTCGGACGCCTATAACCAGAAACTGTCGGAACGTCGTGCCAGCAGCGTCGCGGCCTACCTGTTGAGCCAGGGAGTCGCGCCAGACAAACTCACCAGCGAAGGCCGGGGCGAAAGCCAGCCGGTGGCCGATAACGACACGGAAGAAGGACGGGCGCAAAACCGCCGCGTGGAATTGCACATCAATCGCTAAGCTCTGTGACTAATAACCGCGTGATAGAGCCGTCGGGCAACGATTCGGGTTGATCCGGCGGCCAATCCGCGACCTTCGGGAAGAATTTTTTGTTGCCCTCTGGCTTATCCCGCGTGGAAGCCGTTACTGTGCGTGCAAAGAATAATTCTCAACGGAGGAGCGTATGAAGGTGTTTTGGGGGCTGGGAAAGTTATTGACCCTGCTGTTCTGGTTGGTGGCGCTGGTCAATCTGCTCATACCATTTATTCATCCGTTTCACCTGCTGATCAATTTTGCAGGCACTGTGTTGGCAGGGCTCCATCTTCTGGAGCTGGTGTTCTGCAACCGCAGCCTCAAAGGTCGAGCCCATCCTTGGCGTGATCGCCTGAAGATTGTCTTTTTCGGCGTTTTCCACCTGCAAACCATTCCGGCCCCGGCCGCTTCGAAGGCCTCCCATGCGTAAACTCTGTCTGCTCGCTGCATTTATCAGCCCATTGGCCTGCGCACAGGTGGTGAGCGTCGAAACCAACTCGCTGATGCGCTTGCCCAACACCACCAGTACCTTGCAACTGGAACGGCTGGAAGTCGCCGATTACGGCACTTTGCTGATTCCCTCGAACGTGACCGAAGTGACGGTCGGCGAGCTGCACCTGGGACGCGACGCGCGGATCGCCATTGTGCCGAGCGAACAAGCTCTGGCATTGAAGATCAACCGTGCCGAATTGGCCGAAGGCAGCCAGATCACTGCACGTGGCGCGCCGGGGACTTACCTCAAGGCCGCTCGCTCCGGGCGCAATCTGGATTTGCAGATCAAAGCGTTGAACGCGCCGCAATTGTCGGTTGACGCTCGCGGTGGCGCGGGTGCTCCAGGTTTTGTCGGCCTTGATGGGGCTAATGGTCAAGCACCGGGTTGTACCTGGGGCCAGGCCGGTCGTGGCGCCGATGGCAGTAATGGCAGTGACGGCCAGCCGGGAGCGCCAGGAGCGCTGGTTCGGCTGGAAGTGCCGCGTGATTACCCTGCGCAGCAGATCAAGGTCGAGATTGCGGGCGGGGAGGGTGGTACGGCAGGGCCCGGTGGAAAACCAGGGGCGGGCGGCAAGGCCAAGGGCTGTTTCGTCTATAAAGCCGATGGCGGCAAGAGCGGCCGCCCCGGTGCCGACGGTCAGCCTGGGCCGGCGGGAGTGGCGGGTTCAGTGACGATTCAGCGGTTGTAAGTGGTTTCTGAAATGTTTGTTGTCTGACAGATAGCTTTCGCGGGCAAGCCTCGCTCCTACAGATTTTGCGTTGGTTCGCGAACGACATGAATCCTGTAGGAGCGAGGCTTGCCCGCGAAGCTTTTAGAGCATCGGCCGAGCCGCCGCAATCGCCACCAGCACCAATCCGACTATCAGATTGATTCCCACCAACCGACGAATCTTCCCCAGCACCGCCGCACCCGTCGGCCAATCCTGAGCCGCCACCGCCGTGCGCAGTTCCGGCAGCAACAACGCCTGAATCCGGATAAACAGCGCCGTCATCACCACATACAATCCCATCATCACCTGCACATACCGCGGCGCCGCTTCAAATCCCGCGAACTGCAGATGAATCATGCCCACACCGCTGATCGGCAAAAGCACCACCGCGATCCAGACCCAGCGGAAAAAACCTTGAAACACTTCCACCCACAGCTTCAATCGGGCAGGGCCTTCCAGCGCCTTCATCGCCGCGGGGCGCAAGACCATCCAGGCGAAAAACATGCCGCCGACCCACACCAGGGCAGCGATGACATGCAGGGTATAAACGATGCCAAAAGGTGTCATTGAGGTACTCCGTTCTGCGCGGGATTAAATAGCGGGGTATGATAGCGGCCGATCCGAAGTACTGAAAATTTATCCAGCCTTTTTGCGCCCGACAATCCATGATCAGCACTGAACTCAAAACCACGATCCAGGGCGCCTATTCGCGTTTTCTCGAAGCCAAGAGCCTCAAGCCGCGCTACGGCCAACGCCTGATGATCGCTGAAATTGCCAAAGTCCTCGGTGACATCGACACCGACGACGAAGGCCGGCGCAGTGGCGACCCCGCGATTGTCGCGGTGGAAGCCGGCACCGGTACCGGC
>LNAP01002446.1_pt1 | contig 18564 bp, 11 predicted proteins | sample 602601 | NCBI WGS metagenome assembly LNAP01 (sample SAMN02440304, study PRJNA202911) | soil metagenome | biome: Subtropical and temperate rainforests or woodlands; isolation source: soil samples (1 kg each in a 20% v/v slurry with milli Q water) were... ...
GCGGATGCCGAGCAGGGCAAATCTGCGCTGCTCGCCGGGGAGGAGCCACACCTGATAGCCGTAGCCGAAATAGGGGGTGGCCACGCGCGGAGCGAGATGACCATCGCCTGGCCTGACGGTCGTGGCATCCAGCAGCCACTGCCGGGGGATCAACTGACGGCCTTCCCAGACGCCGTCGTTTGCGAGCAGCCGGGCCAGACGCGCATAGTCACGCAAGGTTGCGTTGAAGCAGCAGAAAGCAATCTCCTGCCCGCTCCCATCGATCGCCCATGAGGCATCCGCTTCGGTACCGATGGCATCCCAGATCCGGTCGTGAAGATAGTCGGCAACCCGCGTGCCCGTGGCGGAGCGCAGGACGAGGCCCAGGATCTCGGTCTCCACGCTTGCATAGTGCCATCTGGTCCCCGGCGGCGCGGTTCGGGTATTGAATTGCGCGACGACGGCGGCAGGGTCTTTCGTCTCTTCAACGAACAATGCTCGTCCAAGCCGGGCGATGTCGTCGTGCCCATCATAGACTTCCGAGAATTCAACGCCTGAAGACATGTTCAACAAGGCCCGGATGGATGTGTTTCCATATTCCGTCGCTGCAAGGCCAGGGACGTAGGTCGAGACGAGGTCGTCGATCGACTTGATCCGTCCCTCCGAGACCGCAATCCCGACCAGCATGGCCACCAGCGTCTTGGCCATGGACTGCGACAGAAAGCGGTCGTGATCGGTCCGCGAATATTGATAGTGCTCGTACAGGATGGTGTCGTCCCTGGCGATCAGGAGTCCCGTCACCGGGTTACGCTTCAGGTAGTCCGCGATGCTCAGCCGTTCCGTGCCGAAACTGTAGGTGATCGATGGTTCCGGCGAGCGTTTGAATTGCCAGGGCGCCGTCGCGCGGCCGATCGGGCGCGACGGGAAGATCTCGCCGAAATGGCTGTAGACCCCGACGAGCTTGTCAAGCTGGGTGGAGGTCCCCCGCGTGCCGACTGGATAGCCCTCAGCCGCACCGTAGATATCGGCATCGGGGCCGCTATCCGAAAAGACCGGCCCGGGCTCGCCGGGCAAGCTTCGGACGTCCTGTGCAGGTGCCACGGGCGACCAGACCGCGAAGGCGAGAATGACAGACAAGAAAAGGCTGCGGCAAACGTGCGGCCTGCGGAGCGCTCCCCAAGACATCGTATCTGCCTCCCCACACGTTCTGACGGGCGCGTGATGAGAGGCACGCTATCATTACGGGTCGATGGTGTCAGCTCATGGGATGGGGCGAGCTTCCGCGCGGTACCATCCGCTTCATCGCAATCGAAAGGGCGATCACCGAACCGGAGGTGCGAACCCATGACGTTCATGCGTTCGCGCCCCCGGCCCCGCTCAGCTCAAACCTGACACGCGATCAGTAGTCCCAGAACACCGGCACGAAGCGAAAGGTGTCGCCGTCGCGCGCCACGTGCCCGACCGACGGGAATGGCATGTGCGTGGCGACCAGCAGCTCGCCGGTCTTCGCCAGATCCCGCAAGAGCCGGCCGCGAACGCGGGAGGCCTCCTCCGGGTCGTGTTCGAATCCGTTGAACCAGTCAGGGTGGTCGAAGCCGACCGTAAAGACGGCGTCGCCGGCGAAGGTCAGCGCGTCACCGCCGGACGTCAGGCGGACTACACTATGACCGGGGGTGTGACCGCCGGTGCGACGGACGACGACGCCTGGCGCAATCTCGTGCTCGTCGTCGAACTGCCGCAGCTGGTTATGGTACTCCTTCGTGAACCGGCTGGCGGCCGCCCGCAGCGCGTCCGGGAAACCCGGCGGCATGGCTGTGCGGGAGAAATCCGGCGCCTCCCAGAATTTGACCTCGGCGGCCGCAACGTGAATCTGCAGGTCGGGTCGCAGCCGCTCCTTCACTCCATCGACGAGCAAGCCGCCGACGTGGTCCATGTGCATGTGGGTCAGCACCACGTCGGTCACGGACGCGAGATCGATGCCTGCAGCTTCCAGTCGCCTGACCAACTGCCCGGCCCGCGGCAAGTGCAAGTCCGGATCAGATCCGAGCCCCGCGTCGATGAGAATGGTCCTGCCGCCGCTGCGAACCAGCACCGCGTTCAGGGCCCAGTCGAAGGCGTCCGGCGGCAGGAACATGTCCTTCAGCCAGGCCGTTCGGACGGACGGGGCGGCGTTATGCGCCAGCATCTTTGTCGGCAGCGGGAGCACGCCGTCGCTGACCACCAGCACGTCGATCTCGCCGACCTTCAAGGCGTAACGCGACGGGACCAGTTCTTCGAGCGCCGGTTTAACGAGGCGTGGGGTGTCGTGTCGGTTCATGTTCGTCTCCTGTTGCGTGGTGTGGATCGTTCGATTCATCTTGAAATCTCCAGGTCGGTGTTGATGAGGTGTTCAGAGATCGGTGACGCGCTCCGGATCGGCCGAGGCGAGCGCAGCGGCGCGTTCGGCGAGCGGCGGATAGATCCAGATCGTGTTGATCTCTCGCTTCGTCTTCTTCGCCTCCTCGCCGACCATCTCGACCTTCCGCTCCCAGCCTCGCGTGAAGAGCGCCCCGGCTTCGCCGAGGTCGAGGCAGGTAACGTAGGCCTTCTGGTGATACGGTCTGGCCGGCACGCCGAGCAGCTCGGCTGCGGCGTTGTTGCCGGCAAAGGCGCCCATCCGCGTGGCGTGCTGGCACGACATCAGCGCGTAGTTTCCGGCATCGTCGCAAGCTGCGCGCGCCGCGTCGCCGGTGGCGAAGACACCGGCCACACCCGCCACGCGCAGATCGCGGTCGACCAGCAACCGGCCGAAATTGTCGCGCTCGGCGGGAATCTGCGCGGTCAACGGCGCCGCGCGAATGCCCGCGGCCCAGATCACGGTCGCCGTTGCGATGCGCTCGCCGTCCGACAGCGTGACGCCGGATTTGTCGAGCGAAGCGACACCGACGCCGAGCCGGGTCTCCACGCCGACATGCTTCAGCGCGTCCACGATGATGGGACGCGCAGCTTCGCCCATATCGGGAGCGATCGCCGCGTTGCGCTCGACGATGATAACCCGCGGTCTGGCATCGCGGCCGAGGCTCTCGCGGAGCCGCGCCGGCATTTCGGTCGCCGCCTCGATCCCGGTGAATCCGCCGCCGGCAACGACGACGGTGTCGCGCATGTCCGATACCGGCCAGCTCACCAGGTGTTGCAGATGCCGGTCGAGCGCGATCGCATCGTCGAGCGAGTCGACGCTGAAGCCATGCTCGGCAAGGCCGGGAATGTTCGGGCGGAACAGCCGGCTCCCCGTGGCCACGACCAAGCGATCATAGGAGAGCCTCGTTCGCTTCCCCCCGGGCGTCGCAATGCCCACTTCGCGCGCCTTGGTATCGACCGTCTCGGCGCTGCCCTGCACGTAGACCACATCGACCGCCTTGAGCACGTCCAGCAGCGGCGCCGTCAACGTCTCGGGCTTCGGCTCGTAAAGCCGCGGGCGAACCACGAGTGTCGGCTGTGGTGCGACCAGCGCGATCTCGAGCTTGTCGGGCGAGGCGCCCTTGATGTCGCGCAGGCGCGCGGCGGACAATGCGGCGTACATGCCGGCGAAGCCGGCGCCAATGATGACCAATCGCATGTGATGTCTCCTGTGGTGTGAATGGATCGATGCGCAGGATCAGGCCGCGATGAACGCCGACAGCTCGGCGTTAACGACGCCGGCATGGGTCGTGCAGATGCCGTGCGGCAGTCCCGCGTGGATCTTGAGCGTGCTGTTCTTCAGGAGCTTCGCCGACAGTGGCGCGGAGTCGGCAACCGGCACGATCTGATCGTCGCCGCCATGCAGGACGAGGGTCGGCACCGCGATGCTCTTCAAATCCTCGGTGAAATCGGTCTCCGAGAATGCCTTGATCCCGTCGTAATGCGCCTTGGCGCCGCCCATCATGCCCTGGCGCCACCAATTCCAGATCACCGCCTGCGATGCCTTGGCACCGGGGCGGTTGTAGCCAAAGAAGGGACCGCTCGCGAAATCCAAATAGAATTGCGTCCTGTTGGTGGCGAGCTTCCGGCGCAGATCGTCGAGAACCTCGATCGGCAAGCCGCCGGGATTGGCTTCCGTCTTCAGCATCAGCGGCGGCACTGCGCTGATCAGCACGAGCCTGGCCACACGATCGCGGCCGTGCCGCGCGACGTAGCGGACGGCTTCGCCGCCGCCGGTGGAATGTCCGACATGGATGGCGTTACGGAGATCGAGGTGGTCGACGACCGCCGCGGCATCGGCCGCGTAATGATCCATGTCGTGACCATCGCCGACCTGGCTCGAGCGTCCATGCCCCCTGCGATCGTGTGCGATCACGCGATAGCCTTTGCCGACGAAATGCAGCATCTGGGTGTCCCAGTCGTCGGAGCAAAGCGGCCAGCCATGATGAAAGACGATCGGCTGGGCGGACTTCGGTCCCCAGTCCTTGTAGAAGATCCGTACGCCATCCTCCGTGATCACCGACGTCATCGGATCGATCCATTGAGCGACGGATTTCGAGCGGCTGGATTCCTCGCCGGTCGCCGTCGACGAGCGGACGGAAAGTGAAATCGCAGACATGACCGAGGTCGCGAGGACCTTCCGGCGCGAGGTGTTCGCAAGCTGATTGAGCGGGACGTTCCAGGCCATTCTTCTTCTCCGTGTGATTGGCGTGGGCATGCTGCTCATCTAGCGAACCGGATGTGCCGCTGCCCCAGCGCGCTTGCGGCGATTGCAGAGCAATTGCTGCTAACGCGCGCGCCGGCGCCAACCGGTCGGGGTATCGCCGGTCAGCCGCTTGAATGCAGCGGCGAACGCGGTCTGGGAGGCGTAGCCAAGCGCGGCGGCGACCGTGACGACCGACGCGTCCGTCTCGCGCAGCATCTGCATCGCCTGCTCGAGCCGGCGCTGGCGCAGCCAAGCATGGGGCGAGAGCCCGGTGCTCTCCTTGAAGGCCCTGCAGAAGTGGAAGCGCGAGAGGCCAGCGTCCGCGGCGAGCGCCGCAAGCGAGACATCCGCATCGCGCTCCGAGCGGAGGCGCTCGATGGCGCGCATCAGCACCTTCGGTGCCAGCCCGCCCACAACCGGCTGGACCATAGTCGGCGCGCCCGCATGCGCGGCCAGCAGGCGCGTCGCAAGAAGGTCCGTCAGTTGCTGCCTGAAAAGCGAATCCAGGGTCTCATTGCCTTCCAGGACGTCCGCGGCGCTGAGGAGTAACCGGGACGTGATGGGATCGGGATGCGCCGTTCGCTCCAGCAGATCGATCGGCCCGGGGGTGTCGGCTTCGTCGGCCACGCGCACGAGCGTTCGGTGCGGAAGGTAGAGCTGAACGACGTCAACGGGTTTTGGAATATCCCATCTGGAGCTCGCTCCTTCGGGAATGATGATCACGACCCCGGGACGAAACGTTCCCGTCGAAGCAAATCGGCCCGAACGCCGCTGCATGCGCTGCACCGCGCCGTTGTAGGCCATGATCACATGGTGGGTCATGGGTTCGACGACGTCGTGCAGTGGCTCGTGTCTCCAGTGCGCGATCCCGCCCCCGGATGGGTCCAGGGCCATGCGGAACGGCTCGGTTCCGAGCACGCGGGCCATTTCTGCATCGGCGAGAGGCCGATCGGCCTGGGCCGGAGTGGCCTGGCGCGCTTCGGACGGGGCCGTCGGCCCCTTCTGCGAAAGATCGTGAGGGACAGGCTTTGTCATGGACGTGGGTTCGCATGAGAGGTGGTAGCATGGCGGTCACGATGAGGGCCGAAGGCAGACCGGCGGGTCACTTGCGAAGGGTGGCGAGCCAATCTTCGAAGCGGACGGCACCAACCCGTGGACGGTCGCCTGGCGTGAGCGATCGGTCGTCAAGCTCCGCTCCGAAATAGCGGGCATGAATGTCGGCAACGACCTTGCGCGGGTCCTTGATCGCGGCCAGGTATCTCCGGCCGAATTCGTCGAGACTCAATCGCTCGGGACCGGCGAGCTCGATCATGCCGTTGATGGGATCGGCAAGCGTCACATCGGCCAGCGCCGCAGCGACATCGTCCGAGGCCACCGGCTGAAACAGCGCGGGCGACAGCCGGGCGGTCTGCCCGTCGGAGGAGGAATCGACGATGCCGCCGATGAATTCGAAGAACTGGGTGGCGCGCAGGATGCTGAAGGGAATCCTCGAGCTGCGGATCAGATTCTCTTGTGCGAGCTTGGCGCGGAAGTAGCCGCATTCCGGAAGGCGATCGGTCCCGACGACGGACAACGCGACGTGATGCCGCACTTTGGCGACGGCCTCGGCCGCGAGGAGATTGCGGGTCGACGTCTCGAAGAACGCCAGAACGGCGCGGTCCTCGAAGGACGGTGAGTTCGCGACATCCACGACGATGTCTGCGCCCGAAAGCGCCCGATCAAGCCCCTCACCCGTGATGGCGTTGACGCCCGAGCGGGGTGAGGCCTGAAGGACAGCGTGGCCCTTTTCACGGAGCACGACCGCGAGTTTCGCTCCGATCAGGCCGGTCCCGCCGATGACGACGATCTTCATGATGATTTTCCTCGATTTTTCTGGTCAGCGATGGCCTTGTTGCTGGAGCGAGGATGCGCGCATGCGGACGGGAAGGCCTTGCGCCCGGCTTGAATTGACCTTCAAATTTCCCTGGCTTTCCGTCCAAGCGGAGCGTGGATTTGCGTTTCTGGTTTGAAAATTATTGCCTGGACACCGAACGGCGCGAGCTGACCCGGGGCGCAGAGCAGGTCCCGATCGGGCCAAAGGTGTTCGATCTGCTGCTCCATCTGGTTCGCAAGCGGGAGCAGGTGGTGACGCGTGACGATTTGCTGGCGGCCGTCTGGGACGGCCGGATCGTCTCCGAATCGACGCTGACGAGCCACGTCAACGCGGTCCGCAAGGCGATCGGTGATACCGGCAAGGAGCAGCGCCTGATCCGGACAGTTTCGCGCAAAGGCATGCGCTTCGTCGGTGAAGTCCGGGAGGACGAGCCGCTCGCTCCCGCGGCGGCTGTACAGCCGAACGTCGCGATCGGACCGCCCGGGCTGGTCCTGTCGCTGCCGGATTCTCCGTCGATTGCGGTGCTTCCGTTTCGAAACCTCAGCGGCGACGCCGGGCAGGATTATTTTGCCGACGGCGTCGTGGAAGACATCATTACCGCGCTGTCGCGCATCCGCTGGCTGTTCGTGATCGCCCGTAATTCGAGCTTCACCTACAAGGGCCGGACCGTGGACGAGAAGCAGGTCGGCCGCGAGCTCGGCGTGCGCTATGTCGTCGAAGGCAGCGTGCGTCACGCCGCAGGCCGGGTGCGCATCACGGGACAGCTCGTGGACGCCGCAACAGGCATCCACCTATGGGCTGAAAGATTTGAAGGAACGCTCGATGACATCTTCGAGCTGCAGGACCAGATCGCAATCAGCATCGTCGGCGCGATCGCCTCCCAGCTCGAGCGCGCCGAGATCGAGCGCGCCCGGCGGAAACCGACTGGCAATCTCAGCGCCTACGATCACTATCTGCGCGCCATGCCACATTTGCACCGTGGCACGCGAGAAGCGATCGACGACGCGTTGCCGCTGTTTCACAAGGCCATCGCACTCGATCCCGAGTTCGCCTCGGCCCATGCCATGGCGGCCTGGTGTCATTGCTGGCGCAAGATCAACGGATGGATGACCGATCAGCCGCGGGAGTCCGCCGAGGGTATCCGGTTGGCCCGTCTGGCGATGGAGTTGGGCAAGGACGACGCCGTCGCGCTGACACGGGCCGGACACACGCTCGCCCATCTCGCCGGCGACGTGGACGGCGCCGTCGCACTGCTCGACAAGGCGCTGTTGCTCAACCCGAACCTGGCGGCGGCCTGGTTCCTGGGAGGCTTCCTGCGGGCCGAGCGCGGCGATCCCGAAGCTGCAATCGAGTTCCTGACCCGCGCCATGCGGTTCAGCCCGCTGGATCCCGAGATGTTCCGGATGCAGGCCGGCATGGCGATGTCGCATCTGTTTGCCGGACGTTTCGACCTGGCCTTGTCCTGGGGCGAACAATCTCTCCGGCAGCTGCCAAGCTTCGTGTTCGTCGCGCTGATCATCGCCGCCTGTCATGGGCTCGCCGGACAAGCGGAGCAGGCTCGGGATGCTGCGGATCATCTGCGCAAGCTCGATCCTGGGTTTCGCATCTCCAAGCTCGATGGCTGGATACCGATCCGGCATCCGGAGCATCGCGCCAGCCTCGCGAACGGCTTGCGGCTGGCGGGCTTGCCCGAGTGAGAGGCACGTCGGTGCGCTCCCTTCTAGTCTAGAGTGAGGACATCCCGGCCGTACCGACCGCACCCGCGCGCGCAGCACCGCCAGCCCATCACTCGATGATGCCGAAGTCCGCGACCGGCATCACCCAATAGACGAGGTTGGTCCCGGCAAACGAGACCTTGAGCCGCTCCAGCAGGCGCTCGGCAGCAGCGTTTGGCAGGACAATCCGGACCAGCACCTGGTCGGCATGCCCCTTGACGCGTTCCTCCGGGCTCTGCAGCCGCACGTTGGCTCCATGTCCCGCGGCATCAGAGGCCGTAAAACCCGGCACCAGATCAGCCTGCTCGCTGAGATAGTCGAACAGCTCGTCGCGAAGCTGGCGCGCGGCAATCAGGGTGAGGCAGACCGCTTCGCTGGTCATCTGGCCGCCTTGGCAGCGCCGCCGAACCGGCGATACAGGATCGGCAGCAGGATCAGGGTCAGCAGCGTCGAGGACAACAGGCCCCCGATCACCACGATGGCGAGGGGGCGCTGGATCTCCGATCCCGGCCCCGTAGCAAACAGCAGCGGGATCAATCCCAGCGCGGTGATGCTCGCGGTCATCAGCACCGGACGCAGCCGCCGCATGGCGCCGTCGATCACGATGCGCTCCTCGGCCAGACCATGCGCGCGCAACTGATTGAAATACGAGACCAGCACGACGCCGTTCAGGACCGCGATGCCGAGCAGCGCGATGAAGCCGACGGACGCCGGCACCGACAGATATTCACCGGTCGACACCAGCGCAAAGACGCCGCCGATCAGGGCAAAGGGGATGTTCACGAGCACCAGCAAGGCATGGCGCACGGAGCCGAAAGTGGTGAACAGCAGCACGAAGATGAGACCGATCGCGACAGGCACCACGATCGACAGCCGCGCGGCCGCGCGCTGCTGGTTCTCGAACTGTCCGCCCCATGTGAGCCGATAGCCCTTTGGCAGCGGGAGCTCGGCCGTGACCTTCTGCTGGGCCGCCTGCACGAACCCGACCATGTCGCGGCCGCGGACGTTGGCGCGGACGACGCTCATGCGGTTGCCGTTCTCGCGGTCGATCTTCACGGGGCCATCGACACGCTGGATGCGGGCGACCTGCGACAACGCGACGTGCTGGCCGGACGACAGCGTCAGCGGCAGGCTCGCGAGCAGCGTCGGCGCCTCCCGCGTCGTCTCGCTGCCCCGGACCAGGATCGGCGTGCGGCGGCCGTCCTCCAGCGCGGTCCCGATGATTCGCCCCTCGATCTGGGTGCGAAGCGCGTTGGAGATGGCATCCACGGTCAGGCCGAGTCGGCCGGCTTCCATCCGGTTCACGGCGACCGTGTAGTATTGGGCGCCCTCGTTGATGGTCGTGTAGACGTCTTCCGCACCGTCGACACTCGACAGGATCGCGGAGAGTTTCGTCGCGATGTCGTTGAGCTGGCCGATGTCGGTCCCGAAGATCTTGACCGCGACGTCGCCGCGCACGCCGCTGATCATCTCCTGCACGCGCATGTCGATCGGCTGGGTGAAACTGAGCGACAGGCCCGGAAAATCCGCCAGCACGTCGCGCAGGACCTGCAGGAGTTCCGTCCGGTCCCGGGTTTTCCTCTCGTCCGCGGGCTTGAGCACCAGAAATGTATCGGTCTGGTTGGGTCCCATGGGATCGAGGCCGAGCTCGTCCGAGCCGGTCCGGGCGACGATCCCGGCCACGTCAGGCACCTTCATGAGGGCCGCCTGCAGCCTGGCATTGATGGCCATGGATTCATCGAGATTGACGGACGGCAGCGTCTCCACGCTGACGATGACATCGCCCTCGTCCATGGTCGGCATGAAGGTCTTGCCTAGCTGCGTGTAGGCGTAGCCGGCGGCGACGAGCCCCAGCAGCGCGACGACGACGACCTTGCGTTCGTTCTTCAGGGCCCAGTCCAGCGCCGGCGCATAGACACGCTGCGCGAGGCGGATCAGCAGCGGATCGCCATGGCTTGCGGATTTGAGCAGAAAGGAGGTTGCGACCGGAACGACGGTGAGAGCAAGCAGCAGCGAGCCGGCCAGCGCGAAGATGATGGCGAGCGCGACCGGAATGAAAAGCTTGCCCTCGAGCCCCTGCAGCGTCAGCAAGGGCACGAACACGATGATGATGATCAGGACGCCGGAGGCGACCGGCTGCAGCACCTCGCACACCGACCGAAATATAATATGGATCAGCGGCGGGCCCTTTCCAGGCTCGTGCTTGCCGAGATTGCCGACGATGTTCTCGACCACGACGACCAGCGCGTCGATCAGCATGCCGATCGCGATCGCGAGGCCGCCGAGGCTCATCAGATTGGCGGACATGCCGACCGCGCGCATGGCGAGGAGGGCAATGACGATGGCCAGCGGCAGGCTGAGCGCGATCACCAGCGAGGCGCGCCAATTGCCGAGAAACAGCAGCAGGAGCACCACGACGAGCACGGTGGCTTCGCCGAGAGCCCGCACCACCGTTCCGACGGCACGCCCGACCAGCCGGCTGCGGTCGTAGAACACGTTGATGGAGACGCCCTTCGGCAGCGACGGCTGCAGTTCCTCGAGGCGCGCCCGGACGTCACGCACGAGCTGGCCGGCATTGGCGCCGCGCAGGCCGAGCACGAGGCCTTCCACCGTTTCGCCATGGCCGTCGGAGGAGACGGCACCGTAGCGCGTCAGCGCGCCGACCCTGACCCGCGCCACGTCGCTGACCCGGATCGGAACCCCCTCGCGGGTGTCGATGACGATGGCCCGGATGTCGTCGATGGTGCGAATGCTGCCCTCGATGCGCACCAGCGAGCTGTCCTCGCCCTGGTTCACGCGCCCGGCCCCATCGTTGCGGCTGTTGGCCTCGATGGCCCGCCGGAACAGCTCGGAGGAAATCCCGCGGGCGGCGAGCGCGTCGGCCAGAGGAACGATCTCGAACGCCCGCACATGGCCGCCGAGCGAATTGACGTCGGCAACGCCGGGGACGGTGCGCAGCGCGGGGCGGATCACCCAATCGAGCAGGGTTCGCCGCTCGGCCAGCGACAATTCGGCGCTGTCGATGGTGAACATGAACATCTCGCCGAGCGGGCTGGTGATCGGCGCCAGTCCGCCGCTGACGCCTTCCGGAAAATCGCGCGCGATGTTGGACAGGCGCTCGGAGACCTGGTTGCGGGCCCAGTAGATGTCGGTGCCGTCCTCGAAATCGACGGTGATGTCGGCCAGCGCGTATTTGGTGGTGGAGCGGAGAATCTTCTTGTCGGGAAGCCCGAGCAGCTCGAGCTCGATCGGAACGGTAATGCGCTGCTCGACCTCTTCCGGGGTCAGGCCCGGTGCCTTCATGATGATCTTCACCTGAACCGGAGACACGTCCGGAAAGGCGTCGATCGGAAGGCCCGGAAGAAATACCGCGGCGGCTCCGACCAGCAGGAGCACGCCGAGTGCAACGAAGAGCCGCTGCGACAGCGCAAATGCGACCAGACGCTGCAGCATTACTGGCCAGCTCCGAGACGAGACAGAATGCCCCGCAGCGCCGAGATGCCGGCGATCGCGATCTCGTCCTTGTCGCTGACCGCACCTGCGACCACGACGTGATCCTGGTCCTCGGCGAGCAACGTGACGGGAACGAGACGGAAGCCGCCGGCGATGGCCACAAAAACCGAGGTCTGCTCGCCGCGGCGAACGAGGCCGCTATAGGGAATCTCCCAGGCGCTTTCGCCCGCGGAGAGAAAGCTGATGCGCGCCGTTGCGGTCTGGCCGGGGCGCAGCCCACCGCCCTCGTTCGGCATCTCCGCGCGAACGAGGATGGTCTGACTTGCCGCGTCGGTCGTCTCGGACACCAGGATGACACGGCCCGGCGCATCATAGCCCTCGATCTCGACCTTCGCGCCGGCTTGAACGGCCCGGATGCTCGACGCGGGAATTGCAATCTCGGCCCATACCGGTGAAAGCCGCGCCAGCTTCACCAGTGGCGCGGCCTGCTCCAGCCGCTGCCCCGGAGAGACCGGGATGTCGACGACGGAAGCAGCCTGCGGCGCCTGGACGGTCAGCGTGGCGCTGATCGCGGCGTCGTTGATCAGGCGGGAGACCGCCTCGTCCGACATGCCGCTCAGATAGAGCATTTGCCGCCGCTCGGCGAGCACGATGCCGGCCTGGCGAGCCTCGGTCTGGCTGGCCTCCAGAACGCGCTGCGGCACCGCCTTGCCCTCGAACAGATCGGCATTCCGCCTCAACTGGTTGTTGGCGAGAACCTCCTGCACAACGGCTTGCAGATAGTCGCGCTGCAGCGAGACGAAGCTCGGGCTCTGCAGGGTTACCAGCGGCTGTCCGGCGATGACCCGATCGCCGCGCGCGACCGCCAGATTGGTCACCATGCCGGCGACCGGCGCGCTCACCACCCATAATTGCGGGGTCGGAATCACGATCTGCGCCGGATAGGGCAGTGTCTGATCGGTCCGGCTCGAGATCGGATGGGTCACGCGGACCCCGAGATTCTGAGCCTGCGTCGCGGTGAGCTTCACCTCGTCATCGGCGATCGCAACGCGAGGCAAACCGGCAAGCGCGAGCGCGAGCAGAATTGGGCCCAGCATCCGCCATCGGCGCCGTGAGCACTTCACCCGATGAAGCGAGAGCATCAGTGTAACTTCGAATGTGATTTACAGGCTTTAGATAGTCCGGATCGACCCGGGGGTGTTGACCTGCGTCAATCCGGGTCGATAGGAGGACGTCGGCAAGGCGATCCTTGCCGAAAACCGATAGTCGCCGGCAGGCGAAGCTCCGGCGCACCGTCCCCGCTTTGCGGCGAATGACCGCGCTCTCCATGCACCCACTGCATTGAGTCATGCAAAAGGATGGGACGTCCCCGTTGAAACACCGAGGCCTGCCGCCTTGTTGTTAAGCAATTTCTGACACCGTTCGACAAAAGCAAGATTCTGGAAATGCCTGGGAATTCTGATGATCAAGCTCAAGTCGATTGCCGCTCGCCTGATTCTCGCCATCGCGCTCACGGTAGCGGTGGCCTGCGCCATCCTTTCCGGCTTCTCGATCACCCAGCAGCGGGCGCTGACGCGGATGGCACTCGATCAGCAGCTCAAGCTGCAGTATGAAAGCGTGATCGCGGCGATCGACTATGAGGGGCGCGCGGCGCTCGCCGTCTCGTCCGTGATTGCCGCACTGCCGCCGGTCGGCGACGCCATCGCCAAGGGCGACCGTGACGGCCTCGCCGCGCTGCTCGGCGACGCCAACAAGTCGCTGAAGGCGCAGGGCATTCCGCTGATCACCTTCCAGCTTCCGCCCGCAATCGCGTTTTACCGCGTCCATGCCCCGAAGACCTTCGGCGACGACGTCTCCACACGCCGGGAGACCGTCGTCGAGGCGATCAGGACAGGCCGGTCAATCGTGGGCGTCGAACCGGGCCGCGAGGCGCTCGGCATCTTCGGCATGACGCCGATCATGCGCGACGGCAAAAGCGTTGCGAACGTGGACGTCGGCGCCGCCTTCGGCAAGGAATTCGTCGAGCGCGCCAAGAAGCGCTTCGGCATCGACCTTGCCGTCTACTCGCTCGACGGCAAGACCCTGAACAAGCTGTCCTCGACCTTCGGCAACACTGTGGTCACCCCGCTCGACCAGTTGAAGGGCGCGGTCGACGGCACATCGGTCCGGCACGAAGCCGAACTCGACGGCCATCCGGTGGAGGTCTATGCCGGCCCGATCAAGAACTATGCGGGGGCGCCGGTCGGCGTGCTCGAGATCATCAAGGACACGACGGAATACGAGGCCGCGTTCGCCACCGCCGAGCGCAATTTGATCCTCGGCACGATCGCGATCCTGGCCGCAGCGATCGTGCTGGCGCTGCTGCTCGGACGCGGGCTGTCGCGCCCGCTCACCGCGATCACCGCCGTCATGAACCGGCTGTCCAGCGGCGACACCAGCGTCACCATTCCCGGCAGCGAGCGCCCGGACGAGCTCGGCACCATGGCCAAGGCGGTCGAGATGTTCCGCCGCAACATGCTCGAATCCGTCGCGATGCGCGAGGCGCAGGAGGCCGACAAGGCCAAGGCGGAGGTCGAGAAGCAGGCGCTGCAGCGCCAGATGGCCGACCGCTTCGAGGCCGACGTCAAGGGCGTGGTCGCGGCGGTCGCCAAGGCCACCGAGGGTATGCAGAGCGTCGCCGGCGAGATCACGACCAGCGTCAATGGCACCTCGCAGCGCGCTTCCGCCGCGGCGACGGCGTCCGAGGAAGCCTCGACCAGCGTGAATGCGGTTGCCGCGGCGACCGAGGAACTGGCCTCGTCAGTGAGCGAGATCGGCCGTCAGGTCACCCATTCCAGCCAGGTCGCGAGCGGCGCGGTGGTCAAGGCGGCCGAGACGACCGAGATGGTCACCAGCCTTGCCGGCGCCGCCGAGCGCATCGGCGACGTGCTGCGGCTGATCAGCGAGATCGCGAGCCAGACCAATCTGCTGGCCCTCAACGCCACGATCGAGGCGGCGCGCGCAGGCGAGGCCGGCCGCGGCTTTGCCGTCGTCGCCTCCGAGGTGAAGGAGCTGGCCAGCCAGACCGCGAAGGCGACCGACGAGATCGCAAGCCAAGTCTCGGCGATCCAGGCGGCGACCGGCAATTGCGTCACCGCCATCTCAAGCATCAGCGGCACCATCCGCGAGATCAGCGGCATCACCACGACGATTGCCGCCGCCGTCGAAGAGCAGGGCTCGGCGACGCGGGAGATCGCCCGCAGCGTGCAGCAGGCCTCCGCGGGCACCACCGACGTCTCCGCCAATGTCGCCGGCGCAAGCCAGGCCGCGGATCAATCGCGCGCGCTGGCCGGCAATGTGATGGCGGCCTCGGGCGAGCTCGGGCAGCATGCATCGGCGCTGAAGAAGAGCGTGGACACGTTCCTGGCGGGGCTTCGGGCGGCGTAGGGTGTTGGGCCCTGGGTTAGGATAGTCGAGCCGCGGGCTCGCCTAACCTCTCCCCGCAAGCGGGAGAGGGGGGCTGCGCACCGCTTTTGCGGCCGGCTATTGAGCTCACTCTCGCGCGCTCACGCCACCATCGCAGCGTCTTCTTCGTCGCCGTCGATGCCGCGCTGCGCCTTCAGCAGGCTGATGATCTCGGCGTTGGGGCGGGCCTTGCTGAACAGAAAGCCCTGGCCCTCGTCGCAGCCTTCGGCTCGCAGGCAGCTCAGCTCGGCCTCGGTCTCGACGCCTTCGGCGGTGATGGTGACGCCGAGGCCTTTGCCGAGGCTGACGATCGAGCGGATGATCGCCTGGGCCTCGCGGTTGGCGCCGAGATCGCGGACGAAGGACTGGTCGATCTTGATCTTGTCGAACGGGAAGCTTCTGAGATAGCTGAGGCTGGAATAGCCGGTGCCGAAATCATCCATCGAGATGCGCACGCCGAGCGCGCGCAGCGCATGCAGCGTCGCCAGCACCTGGGCGCTCTTCTCCAGCAGCAGCGTCTCGGTGATCTCGAGCTCCAGCCGCCGCGGCGGCAGGCCGGAATGCTTCAGCGCGTCGGTCACCACCGAGAGCAGATTGCCGCTGCGGAACTGCAGCGGCGAGAGATTGACGGCGACGCGGACGTCGTCCGGCCAGGTCGCGGCGTCGAGGCAGGCGCGGCGCAGCATCAGCCCGCCGAGCGGATTGATCAGGCCGGTTTCCTCGGCCACCGGAATGAATTCGGCCGGCGAGACCATGCCGCGCTCGGCATGCGGCCAGCGCACCAGCGCCTCGAAGCCGGTGATGCGTCCGCTCGTAAGATCGATCAGCGGCTGGTAATACGGCCGCAGCACGTCGTTCTGGATGGCGTCGCGCAGCTCGACCTCGATCTTGCGGCGGCTCTGCGCCTTTGCATCGAGCGCGGCCTCGAAGAAGGCGAAGGTGCCGCGCGCATCGGCCTTGGCGCGCGACAGCGCCATGTCGGCGCTCTTGAGCAGCTTTTCGGAATCATCGCCGTCGCCGGGCGCCATCGCGATGCCGATGGAGGCGCCGATCACCACCGAATGGCCGTCGAGCAGATAGGGATCGGCGACGGCTTCCAGCAGGCGTTTGGCGAGGATCACCGCGTCTTCGGGCCGCGTGAGGCCGCTTTGAACGATGGCGAACTCGTCCGAGTTGAGCCGCGCCAGCGCGTCGTCCTCGCGCAAGGTCGAGCGCAGCCGCTTGGCGACGCCGCGCAGGAGCTTGTCGCCGACCGCATGTCCCAGCGTGTCGTTGACCGCCCTGAAATTGTCCAGTCCCAGCATCAGCAGCGCGACCTTGTCGGAGCTGCGCCGCATATGCTGCAGCATCTCGTCGACCTGCTGGCGCAGCAGATTGCGGTTGGGCAGTCCGGTGAGCCCGTCATGCTGGGCCATGAAGGCGAGCCGCGCCTCGGCGCGCTTGCGCTCGGTGATGTCCATCAGCGCGAGCAGCACTGCGGGCCGCTCGGCGTAGGTCAGCTCGCGCGAGTAGATCGCAAGATCGATCAGCGCGCCGTCGGCCTTGACGTGCTTCCAGGTGCGCGCCGCCTGCTCGTCGCTGGACCGATCGATGGTCCAGGGCGGCTCGCTGTCGAAGGCCTGGAGGGAGCGGATCTTCAGCCGCTCGAACTCGGTGCGGCTATAGCCGTAATGGGCGACCGCGGCGTCGTTGACGCCCAGGATGCGCTCGTCGTCCAGCGCGCAGACGATCATGGGCACGGGATTGCCGTCGAACAGCAACCGGAACGAGGCCTCGCGCTGCTTCAACTCGGTGATGTCGACGCGCAGGCCGACCACGCCGCCGTCATCGGTGCGGCGCTCCTCGATAAGGATGACGCGGCCATCCGACAGCGTCTGCTCATGCCGCTTGCCGGGCTCGTAGAGCTTCTTCAGCCGCTGCGCGATCCACTCTTCCTCGTGGCCGGCGGCTTCCGGATAGTCGCCGCGGGCAACCCCGACGCGCAGCGTATCCTCCAGCCGGGCGCCTTCCTTGAAGAGATCGGCGGTCTTGCTGTAGATCTCGGCGTATTGCCTGTTCCAGAGGACGTAGCGGCCTTCGGGATCGAGGATCACGATGCCCTGCGGCAGCAAGTCGACGGCCTGGCGCAGCCGTTCATGCGATTTGCGGGCCTCGGCGATGGCCGCTTCGGCTTCCGCGCGGCTCTGCACCAGCGCGTCACCTTCAACGGGCCGATGAGGCGCGCGCGCAAATCGCGGCTTGCGCGGCTGTCGGCCAGCCCTCGCGAGCACGCTCTGCTTTCGCTTTTTTGTTTTTCGAGACCCCAAACCCAACTTCACTCGTCCTAGCCGCGTCCAGCGGCCGCAAGCTTTGAGGCAAGTGTCTGAAAAAAAAGTAATCTTCGGTGGGGCCGCCACGAAACCGTCGGCTCCGCGACTGCTGCGGGCGGCCCGTTTTGCCTGTTTGAGAGGCGCGAGCGGCGTCGGCGGGCACGGCGGTCCTGTTCCCTCGTCGCAATCGGAGCGAGAGGTGGTGCAAAAACGCGCGCTCTCCATGAATCAATTCCGGAGGCGCGTCCGATTGCATGCACGTATCAAGCGAATCCCGCTCCGCGCACGAATATTGGTCAACGCAGGATACGGTTATCGCGCTGTTAAAAAAGCGGCCGGACGGCGCGAAATCCAGAACTTTCGAATGCTCGTGGTGCGCGTGGCTGCGCGCGGAGGCCGCGGCTGTAAAGACAGCGTGAGCTGCCGTTGGCTGCAAGCCTGATTGTTAACCCTGACGCGGCGTTCGGCTATAAGGAGATCAGCATGAGTCCCCGCCGCCTCGCACCTCTCCTGTTCGTCATGACGTTCCTGGCCGCCGGCGACGCGCCGGCTCAGGACAAGGGCAGCGTCACGCCAAAGCCCCTGCCGCCGCTCGCCAATCCCGATGATCCCACGCTCGGCGCCAAGGAGCTGTTTGCGCGCAAGCTGTTGCCGTCGAAGGGGCCGGCCCATGTCATCGGCTCCTACACCAGGGGCTGCATCGGCGGCGCCATGCCGATGCCGCTCAACGGCGACCATTGGCAGGTGATGCGGCTGTCGCGTAACCGCAATTTCGGCCACCCCGACATGATCGCGCTGATCAAGCGACTCGCGGCCAAAGCGAGCAAGGATTCCGGCTGGCCCGGCATCCTGGTCGGCGACATCGCCCAGCCGCGCGGCGGGCCGGCGCTGTCAGGCCATGCCAGCCACCAGATCGGGCTCGACGCCGACATCTGGCTGACGCCGATGCCGGATCGCCGGCTCTCGCGCGAGGAGCGCGAAGAGATGTCGGCGGTGATGATGGTGCGGCAGGACCGGCTCGACGTCGATCCGAAGGTGTTCACCCCGAGCCATGTGCTGGTGCTGCGCGATGCGGCGCGGGAGCCGGCGGTGCAGCGCATCTTCGTCAATGCCGCGATCAAGAAGGCGCTGTGCCGCGAGGCCAAGGGC
>LNAP01002447.1_pt1 | contig 18562 bp, 6 predicted proteins | sample 602601 | NCBI WGS metagenome assembly LNAP01 (sample SAMN02440304, study PRJNA202911) | soil metagenome | biome: Subtropical and temperate rainforests or woodlands; isolation source: soil samples (1 kg each in a 20% v/v slurry with milli Q water) were... ...
CGGGCGCGAACAAGGCATCGCCCAGTTCGATCCGGACCGGCCGGGGCGCCGTCGCGTCGGCGGGCGATGCGGCACTCAGCGCGCCATCGGGCATGCGCACACCGAAGTCGAACCGTGCCGGCAGCCCGGGCGTGATCCGCCGGACCAGCGGATTGGGCGTGGTGAAGCGGGCCCCGCTGGGCAGCGTGGACGGGTCCACCTTGAGGATGAAGTTGCGCCCGCGTGCCTGGCCGCCGGGGATGCCCACCAGGTGATAGCGGCCGAAGGCATCGGTCTCCATCAGCAGGCCTTCCACCGCTGCCACGCGCACGCCCGGAATGCCCCGCTCGCCCGGGTCCTGCACGCCGTTGCCGTTGCGGTCGTCGAACACGCTGCCGATGATCAGGCTCTCGTCGAGCAGCGGATCGGTGGTGATGTCCACATCGGCCGAGGCCACGTTGCCGATGCTGCGGTTCTCGCCATCGATGGCGGTGATGCGGTTGGTGTGCACACCGGTGCCGGTGCCCGCCCCGACGCGCAGGTAGTACACCACCGTGGCGCGCTCGCCCACCGGGATGTCGATACCGTCGATGCGCAGCGGCTGGACGCCACTGGTGCGCGCATCGTTGTCGGCGTCCTGCACCGCGAACCCGCCGCGCACGAAGGTGAAGCCCGGCGGCAGCGTGTCCAGCAGGGTGGCGCCGTTGGCATCCACCTCGCCCACGTTGTCGATGGTCACCGTGTAACGCACCAAGTCGCCGATCTGGGCGCTGCGCTTGGCGGCCACCTTGGTCAGGCGCAGCACGGCCTGCTGGCCGGCCACGGTGACCGCCACGTTCGCTTCGGCGCACAGCGCGGTAGGAATGGACACGTCGCAGACCCGGTAGCGGAAGCTGTCGGTGCCGGCGAACCCGGCGGCGGGCGTGTAGCTGCACAGGCCGTTGGCGCACTGCACGCTGCCGTGGGTCGGTGCGGTCACCACCTGCAGCGAGGCCGGATCCAGCGGTGCACTGCGGGCGCTGTCGTTGGCCAGCACGTCGATCTGCACGGGTGCGGTGGTCTCTACGGTGACCGCGTCGTCCACCAGGGTGAGCACGTTCGGCTCCACGGTCACGGTGACCGTGGCGCTGGCGCACATGGCCGGGTCGGCCACGTCGCACACCTGGTAGTCGAAGCCCTGCACGCCGGCGAAGTTGGTCAACGCGGCGAAGCGGATGCGGGCGCGCGGCATCACCGTGGCCGTGCCATACGGCGGCGGCGCGGTGATGGTCACCGTCACCGTGTCCGGATCGATCGGCGTGCCGTTGACGCGGTCGTTGCCCAGCACGTCGATCTCGATCACGCCGTCCTGCGGCACCTGTACCTGGTCATCCTCGGCATCCACGCCCGGCGGGACCGCGATGACGGTCACGCTGACCTTGCCGGTGTCGCACACGGTGGGCTGGTTGAGCAGGCACAGCGTGTACGTGGTGCTGTAGCTGCCCGGTGCCAGCCCGGCGGCCACGTCCACCCAGCCATCGGCGCTGAAGGTCAGCGCGGGGGTGGCCACCGGCGCGAAGCTCACCTGGGCCGGGTCCAGCGGTGCGGTGTTGAAGGTGTCGTTGGTGAACACGTTCAACACCCGTGCCTGCCCGGCCGGCCCGATCGGACCGGCGCTGTCGTCCACCGCCAGCAGCGCACCCACCGGCCCCTGCACCAGCACCGTGGCGATGGCGGTGGTGCAGTTGGTCGGCACGCCGTTCTCGCACAGCTGGTAGGCCAATTGCACCTGGCCCGGCTGCACGCCGGCGGCCACCATGATCTGGCCCTGGTTGTTCATGGTGTAGCCCGGCGTGCTGCCGGTGAGGCTGGCCACCACGCTGCCCACCGGCGGCGGCGACACGTTGTTGAAGCTGTCGTTGTCCAGCACCGAGCGCGCGATGGTGCCGCCCACCGACGGATCCACCGGCGTAGCGGTGAAGTCGTCGTTGACCGACAGCACCACGTTGGCCGAGCCGGAGAGCGTGAGCGTGACGCTGGCCGTGCCGCACTGCGCGCTGTACGGCGCAGGCAGGCATACCTGGTAGGTGAAGGTCACTGGCCCGGTGGTACCCGACGGCGGGGTGTAGCTGAAGCTGCCGTCGGGGTTGAACACCAGCCCGGGCACTGCACCGCTGGTGAGGGTGTAGAGCGCGCCCGGCGGCGTGTTGTCGTTGGACGACACGTTGCCAAGGGTCGGGCGCCCGGCCGGGGCGGTGACGCTGTCGTTCTGCGGGGCCGGGGTGATCACCAGGGTGACACCGGCGGTGGTGCAGTTGGCCGGCGCGGCGGCTTCGCAGATCTGGTAGGTGATCTGGGTGGCGCCCGACGCGACGCCGGTGCCCACGCTGATCGTGCCATCGGGGTTGATGGTGATGCCGGCCGGCGCGCCCACCAGGCTGAGGATCACATCGCCAGGCGGCGGCGGGCTGACCCCGTTGAGGCGGTCGTTGGCAAGCACGCTGGCCGACGAGGTGGCACCGGGCAGCACATCGGTGAGCACATCATCGCCGGCCACCAGCGTGCCGTTGTTGATGTTGATGGTGACCGTGGCGGTGCCACAGCTGGCCGCGTACGGCGCGGGCAGGCAGGCCTGGTAGGTGAAGCTGACCGGGCTCGGCGTGCCGCCCGGCGGGGTGTAGGTGAACGCACCGGTGCTGGTCAGGCTCAGGCCGGCCGGAGTCGCACCCAGCACGGTATAGACCGCCGTGGCCGGCATGCTGTCGTTGCTGGCCACGGTGTTGGTCAGCGTCTGCCCGGCCGGTACCGAGTACGCATCGTTCTGCGGTGCCGGGCTGACCACCACGGTGACGCTGGCGGTGTCGCAGTTGGCGGGCGCGGCGGCTTCGCAGATCTGGTAGGTGAGCGCGGTTGCACCGGACGTGACGCCGGTGGACACGCTGATCCTGCCGTCGGTGCCGATGCTGAAGCCCGCCGGCGCACCGACCAGGCTCAGCAGCACGTCGCCCGCGGCCGGCGGCGACACCCCGTTGAGGCTGTCGTTGGCCAGCACGCTGGGCCCGGAGGTGCTGCCCGGTGCGACGCCGGTGAACGTGTCATCGCCGGCCACCAGCTGCCCGTTGTTGATGTTGATGGTGACGATGGCGCGCCCGCACAGGCTGGCATTCGGCGCCGGCAGGCAGACCTGGTAGGCCACGCTGACCGGGCCGACCACACCGATCGCCGGGGTGTAGGTGAAGCTGCCGTTGGCGTTGAACGTCAAGCCGGCCGGCGCGGTGTCCTGCAACGTGAACTGCGCACCGGGCGGGGTGTTGTCGTTGGCGGCCACGGTGTTGGACAGGGTCTGCCCGGCCTGCACGGCGTAGGCGTCATCCTGCGGCGCCGGGGTGACCACCACGGTGACGCTGGCGGTGTCGCAGTTGGACGGCGCGGCCGCTTCGCAGATCTGGTAGGTGAGGGTGGTCGGCCCGGAGCCCACGCCGCTGCCCACGGCGATGGTGCCGTCGGGGTTGAGCGTGAAGCCACCCGGCGCGCCCACCAGGCTCAACAGCACATCGCCCGCGGCCGGCGGCGACACGCCATTGAGGCTGTCGTTGGCGAGCACGCTGGTGCCGGTGGTGGCACCGGGCAGCACGCCGACCAGGGTGTCATCGCCTGCACTCAGGGTGCCGTTGTTGATGTTCAGCGCCACCGTGGCGGTGGCACACAGGCTGCCGTTCGGCGCCGGCAGGCAGGTCTGGTAGGTGAAGCCCACCGGCGACACCGCACCGGCCGGCGGCGCGTAGGTGAAGCTGCCATCGGGGTTGAAGGTCAGGCCCGGCGGCGGCATGCCCTGCACCGCCCAGGTGGAGCCGGCCGGCATGCTGTCGTTGCTGGCCACGCTGTTGCTCAGCGTCTGCCCGGCCTGCACCGAGAACGCGTCGTTCTGCGGGGTCGGGCTGACGATGACGGTGACGCTGGCGGTGGTGCAGTTGCCCGGCGCGGCGGCTTCGCAGATCTGGTAGGTCAACGAGATCGGTCCGGCACTGACGCCGGTCGCCACGCTGATGGTGCCGGTGGGCGTGATCGCAAAGCCCGCCGGTGCGCCGACCAGGGTCAGCAGCACGTTGGCCGCCGCCGGCGGCGACACACCGTTGAGGCTGTCGTTGGCCAGCACGCTGGCCGCCGAGGTGGTGCCCGGTGCCACGCCGCTGAGCGTGTCGTTGCCGGCCAGCAGCGAGCCGGTGGCGATGTTGAGGGTGACGCTGGCGGTGGCGCACACCACGTTCGGTGCGGGCAGGCAGGCCTGGTAGGTGAAGGTCACCGGGCTCGGCGTGCCGGGCAGCGGGGCGTAGGTGAACGACCCGTCGGGGTTGAAGGTCAGCCCGGCCGGCGGGGTGCCCTGCACGGTGAAGGTCGAGCCCGGCGGCAGGCTGTCATTGGTCGCCACGCTGTTGCTCAACGTCTGCCCGGCCTGCACCGAGAAGGCATCGTTCTGCGGCGTGGGGCTGACGATGACGGTGATGCTGGCGGTATCGCAGTTGGTCGGCGCGGCGGCTTCGCAGATCTGGTAGGTGAGCGTGGTGGTGCCCGATGTCACGGTGCTGCCCACGCCGAGGGTGCCGTCGGCATTGAGGGTGTACCCGGCCGGCGCACCCACCAGGGTCAGCACAACGCTGGCCGGCAGCGGCGGACTCACCGCATTGAGCGTGTCGTTGGCCAGCACGCTGACGCTGGTGGTGCCTCCCGCAGCGACCCCGCTGAGGGTGTCGTCAACCGCCACCAAGGTGCCGTTGCTGATGTTGAGGGTGACGCTGGCGCTGTCGCAGAGCGAGGCGTTCGGCGCCGACAGGCACGCCTGGTAGGTAAAGATCACCGGGCCGACGGTGCCGATCGGCGGGGTATAGGTGAAGGTGCCATCGCCGTTGAACGCCAGCCCGGCCGGTGTGGCGCCCTGCACCGTCCAGGTGGAGCCTGCCGGCAGGGTGTCGTTGGCGGCCACGTTGCCGTTGCTGATGGAGCCGCCGGCCTGCACCGCATACGCGTCGTTCTGTGCGGACGGGGTGATCACCAGCGACACCGTGGCGGTATCGCAGTTGGACGGCGCGGCGGTTTCGCAGATCTGGTAGGTCAGCGTGGCCGGGCCGGAGGTGACCCCGGTGGGCACGGTGATGGTGCCATCGGCGGCGATGGCGTAGCCGGCCGGCGCACCCACCAGGCTCAGCTGCACGCTGGCCGCGGCCGGCGGGCTCACCGCGTTGAGCGCATCGTTGGCCAGCACGCTGGGCGTGGTGGTGCCTGGCACGACGCTGGTGAAGCTGTCATCGCCGGCCACCAGGGTGCCCAGGTTGACGTTCACCGTGGCCGTGGCAAGGCCGCACACGCCACCGTTGGGCGCAGGCAGGCAGGTCTGGTAGGTGAAAGTGACCGCCCCGGTGGTGCCCACCGGCGGGGTGTAGGTGAAGCTGCCATTTCCGTTGAACACCAGCCCGGTCGGCGGCGTGCCCTGCACTGCCCAGGTCGACCCGGCCGGCATGCTGTCGTTGGTGGCCACACTGCTGCCCACCAGCGTGCCACCGGCCTGCACGGCAAACGCGTCGTTCTGCGGTGCCGGGGTGATCACCAGGCCGATCGCGGCGCTGTCGCAGTTGGTCGGCGACGCGGTCTCGCACAGCTGGTAGTTCAGCAGCGTCGCACCGGCAGTCGCACCGGCCGGCACCTGCACGGTGCCGTCGTTGTTGATCACGAACCCGGCCGGTGCGCCTACCAGCAGCAGCTGCACATCGGCAGAGGCCGGCGGGGTGACCCCGTTGAGGGCGTCGTTGGCCAGCACGCTGGGCGTGGCCGAACCGGCGGTGATCGGGGCCGCGAACGTATCGTCGTTGGCCACCACCGCGTTCACCGCGATGTTCAAGGTCGCCGTCGCGGTGCCGCACACCGCGGCATCCGGTGCCGGCAGGCAGGCCTGGTAGCTGAAGGTGACCGGGCCGATGGTGCCCGCCGGTGGGGTGTAGGTGAAGCTGCCGTTGCTGTTGAAGACCAGCCCCTGCGGCGGCGCGACCACGCTCCAGGTGGAGCCGGCCGGCATGTTGTCGTTGCCCGACACGTTGCCGGTGTTGGGCTGGCCGGACTGCACGGCGATCACGTCGTTGACCGGCACCGGGCGCACCACCAGCGCGATGCTGGCCGTGGCGCAGTTGTTGGCCGCCGCGGTTTCGCAGATCTGGTAGACCAGCGCGATGGCGCCGGTGGGCGCGGTGGCGGCCACCGACAGCGCACCAGTGGGGCTGAGGGTGAAACCGGCCGGTGCGCCCACCAGCGACAGCGACACCGTGGCCGCGGCCGGCGGGGTCACCCCGTTGAGCGCATCGTTGCCGAGCACGCTGGGCGTGCTGGCGCCCGGCGCGATCGCACCGAAGCTGTCATCGGCCGCCACCAGCAGGCCGTTGTTGATGTTCAGCGTGGCCGTGGCGGTGCCGCACACGGCGCTGTTCGGCGCAGGCAGGCAGGCCTGGTAATCGAAGCTGGCCGGGCTGGTGGTGCCCGCCGGCGGTACATAGGTGAAGCTGCCATCGGCGTTGAAGGTGACCCCGGCCGGCGGCGTGCCCTGCAGCGTGTACACCGATCCGATCGGCATGCTGTCGTTGCCCGACACATTGCCGGTCAACGTCTGACCGGCCTGCACGGCGAAGGCGTCGTTGGCCGGTGCCGGAGCGACCACCAGGGCCACGCTGGCGGTGGCGCAGTTGGCCGACGCGGCGGCCTCGCAGATCTGGTAGGTGAGCGTGGTGGCACCGGACGCGGTGCCGGTGGCCACGCTGATGGTGCCGTCGGGGGCAATCGCAAAACCGGTGGGCGCGCCGACCAGCGACAGCACCACCTCGGCAGGCAACGGCGTGGCCGCGTTGAGGGTGTCGTTGGTCAGCACGGTGGGCGACGCCGTGCCCGGCGCGATCGGGGTGGCGAAGGTATCGGCCACGGCCACCAGCGTGCCGCTGTTGACGTTGAGCGTTGCGTTCGCGGTGGCGCACACGCCCGCATCGGGTGCCGGCAGGCAGACCGTGTAGGCGAAGGTGGATGCGCCGCTGAACCCGGTTGGCGGGGTGTAGACCAGGCTGCCATCGGCGGCCAGCACCAGCCCGTCCGGCGGGATGCCCACCACCTGGAAGACCGCACCGGCCGGCACGTTGTCGTTGCTGGCCACGCTGCTGGTGAGCACCTGCCCGGCCGCGGTGGACAACGCATCGTCCAGCGCCGACGGTGCCACCACCAGGCGGATCGTCGCGGTGTCGCAGTTGCCCGGCGCAGCCGCTTCGCACAGCTGGTAGGTGAGGTTCTTGACCCCGGCAGGGGTACCGGCGGCCACGGTCACCGCGCCTTCGGCGGTGATGGCCAGGCCGGCCGGTGCGCCCACCAGTGACAGCAGCACGTCGGCCACCGCCGGCGGCGTGGCGCCGTTGAGCGAGTCGTTGGCCAGCACCGAGGTGGTGCTGCCGCCACTGACCGGGTTGATCGGGGTAGTGCTGAAATCATCGCCATTGGCGGCCAGGCTGCCCACGGTGATGGTGATGGTGGCGCTGGCCGTGGCGCACAGCGTCGCGTTCGGCGCCGGCAGGCAGACCTGGTAGTCGAGGTTCACCGGCGAGGTAGCGCCCACCGGCGGCACATAGGTGAAGCTGCCCGACCCGGTGAAGGTCAGCCCGGCCGGCACCGGGCCGACCACGCTGAACAGCGCGCCCGCCGGCACGTTGTCGTTGTCACCCACGTTGCCGTTGAGCGCCTGCCCGGCCGCGGTGGAATAGGTGTCGTTGCTGGCCGACGGCGTCACCACCAGGCGCAGGGTGGCGCTGGCGCAGTTGCTGGGCAGCACCGCTTCGCAGACCTGGTAGGTCAGCACCACCGCGCCACTGGTGGCGGCCGCGGGCACCTGCAGCAGGCCGTTGGCATCGAGCGCGTAACCGGCCGGCGCACCGACCAGGCTCAGCAGCACACTGGCGGCGGCCGGCGGCGTAACGCCGTTGAGCGTGTCATTGACCAGCACGCTGCTGGCAGCGATGCCACCGGGGGCGAGCGGCGTGGCGCTGATGTCGTCGTCGCGTGCCACCAGGGTGCCCGCGTTGACGTTGATGGTGGCCGTGGCGGTGCTGCACTGCGCGCTGTCCGGCGCGGGCAGGCAGACCTCATAGGTGAACGTGACCGGGCCGGTGAAGTTGGCCGGCGGGGTGTACTGGATGCTGCCATCGGCGCCGAACTGCAGGCCCGCCGGCACCGCGCCGGGCACGCGGAACACCGCACCGGCCGGCGCGTTGTCGTTGCTGCCCACGTTGCCGGCCAGCAGCTGCCCGGCCGGGGTGGAGAACACATCGGCGGCCGCCAGCGGCGCGACCAGCAGGCGGATCTGGGCCGTATCGCAGTTGCCCGGCAGCGCCGCTTCGCACAGCTGGTAGGTCAGCGTGACCGCACCGGCAGCCACGCCGCTGGCAATGGCGAGCACGCCATCGCTGCCCAGCGTGTAGCCCGACGGCGCGCCCACCAGCGTGAGCAGCACATCGGCCGAGGCCGGCGGCACGGTGCCATTGAGGCTGTCGTTGCCCAGCACCGACACCGTGCTGCCGCCCACGGCAGGGTTGATCGGGGTCGCGCGGACATCATCGTCATTGGCGACCAGGGTGCCGGCATTGACGTTGACCGTGACCGACGCGCCGGCGCACACGGTGGTGTCCGGTGCGGGCAGGCAGGCCTGATAGGCGAAGGTCACCGCGCCCTGGGTGCCCACCGGTGGCGTGTAGGTGAAGCTGCCATTCGGGTTGAACACCAGCCCGGCCGGCGCGGTGCCGCTCAGACTGAAGCTCGCGTTGGCCGGTACGTTGTCGTTGCCGGCCACGTTGCCGGTCACCGCCACGCCGACCTGCGTGCTGAAGATGTCATCGACCGCCACCGGCCCCAGCAGCAGCTGCACCGCACCGGTATCGCAGTTGCTGGGCAGTGCCGCTTCGCACAGCTGGTAGGAGAAGCTGACCGCACCGGCCGCCGCGCCACCGGGCACGGACACGGTGCCGTTGCTGTTGATCACATAGCCGGCCGGCGCGCCCAGCAGGCTCAGGATCACATCGGCCGGGGCCGGCGGAATCGCGCCGTTGATGGTGTCGTTGCCCAGCACGCTGTTGGTGGTACCGCCGCTGGCCGGGTTGATGATCGCGGCGCGGAAGTCATCGTCGTTGGCCACCAGCGTGCCGGCATTGACGTTGAGGGTGACCGTGGCGGTATCGCAGACGGCGGCGAACGGCGCGGCCAGGCACGCCTGGTAGGTGAACGTGGTGGTGCCGGTGTACTGCGCCGGCGGGGTGTAGGTGAAGCTGCCATCGGGGTTGAACAGCAGCCCGGCCGGCGTGGCACCGGTCACGGCATAGGTGGTGCCGGCGGCGACCGTGTCATTGACCGCCACGTTGCCGCTGACCGCGCGCGCCACCTGAGTGGTGAACGCATCGGCCACCGCGTCGGGCGCGATCACCACCGCGATGCTCGCGGTGGTGCAGTTGCTGGTGCCGGCCTGGCACAGCTGGTAGGTCAGGCTGATCGGCCCGGCCGGCGCGCCGGCAGGCACCTGCAGCTGGCCGTTGGCGGCCAGTGTGTAACCGGCTGGCGGTGCATTGATCAGCGACAGCGTGGCCTGCGCAGGCAGGATGGCCGCGCCGTTGAAGGTGTCGTTGTCCAGCACGCTGGCGGTCAGCCCACCGGCACTGGTCAGCGGCGTGCCGGTGAAGTCGTCGTTGCCGGCCGCGATGACGGCGGCGCCGACATTGACGGTCACGGTGGCGGCATCGCACACGCCCGCATTCGGTGCCGGCAGACACACCTGGTAGCGGAAAATATCCGGACCGATGTACGCCGACTGCGCGGTGTAGCTGAAGCTGCCATCGGCATTGACCGTCACAGTGCCATGCGCGGCCACGGCCAGCAGGCTGAACTGTGCGCCCACGCCCACGTTGTCGTTGCCGGTCACGGTACCGGTCAGCGGGACGCCCGCCGTGGCCACGAAGGCGTCGTCGAGCGCATCGGGCGCGACCACCAGCTGCACGCTGGCGGTGGCGCAGTTGGTGGGCGCCGCTATTTCGCAGATCTGGTAGTCGAAGGTCACCGCACCGGCCGCGGCACCGGCCGGCACCTGCACCTGCCCGTTGGCGTTGACCGCATAGTTGGCCGGTGCGCCGCTCAGGGTGAGCAGTACCGCGGCCGGGGCCACCGCCACCCCATTGAGGGTGTCGTTGCCCAGCAGGCTCACCGTAGTGGTGGTGCCCGGCAGCAACGGCGTGGTGAACACATCGTTGACCGCGGCGATCTGGTTGGCCTGCACGTTCACGCTGACCGTGGCGGTGTCGCACACGGTGCCGTTCGGGGCCGGCAGGCACACCTGGTAGGTGAACGAGTCCGGCCCGGTATTGCCGTTGGAGGGGGTGTAGCTGAAGGTGCCATCGGCGTTGACCACGACGGCGCCACGGGTGGGCGCGGTGGCCAGGGTGTAGGTGGACCCGCTGGCGATGTTGTCGTTGCCGGCCAGGCTGCCGGTGGCCGGCTGACCGCCGCCCGGGGTGGTCACCGTGTCGTTCACTGCATCCGGGCTCACCACCAGATTGGCGGTGGCGGTGGCGCAGTTGGCCGGCAAGGCGTTTTCGCAGAAGCGATAGGTGAGCGCCAGCGGACCGGCCGCGGCGGTGGCCGGCACCTGCACGGTGCCGTTGGCATTGATGGCAAAGCCCGTCGGCGCACCCACCAGGCTCAGCGTCACCTGGGCCAGCGGCACGGCGCCGCCGTTGAACGTGTCGTTGGTGAGCACGGTAGGGGTGAGCCCCCCGGTGCCGGCCGGGATCGGCGTGGCGAAGGTGTCATCCACCGCCACCAGCGCGTTGGCGTTGACTACGATCGCAGCGGTTCCCGTCGCGCAGACGGTGCCATTCGGCGCGGGCAGGCAGACCTGGTACTGGAACGAGGTGGGCGTGGCGATGCCGCCGACAGGCGCGTAGGTGAAGGTGCCATCGCTGTTGACGGTAAGCCCGGCCGGCGGCGTGCCGACGGCGCTGAACACTGCACCGGTCGGTGCGTTGTCGTTGCTGGCCACGTTGCCGGCGAACGAGGGCGCGCCACCGGTGGCGTTGAAGCTGTCGTTCACCGCGGTCGGACCGATCACAACGCTGGCCGTGGCGGTGGCGCAGTTGGTCGGCGAGGCGTTCTCGCAGATCTGGTAGGTCAGGCTGCTGGCACCGGCGGTAGCGCCGGCCGGCACCGTGATCACGCCGGCACTGTTGATGGTGAATCCGGCCGGCGCGTTCTGCAGCGCGATGATCAGATTGGCGCCGACCACCGGCGCACCGTTGAGCGTGTCATTGGCCAGCACCGTCGGCGTGGTGCCGCCGGTGGCCGAGGAGATCGCCGTGGCGAACACATCGTTGTTGGCCACCAGCGCGTTGGCCTGCACCGGCACGGCCGGGGTGGTGGCGCTGTTGTCGCCCGGGGTCGGGTCGGTGGTGCCGGTGGGCAGCACCAGCGCGACGCTGTTGGCCGGCACGGTGGCCGGGGTGGCGCTGGGGGCGGTGCCATTGACCAGCAGCACCACGCTGTCGCCCACGCCCACGTTGACCTGCACGTTGACGGCATTGCCGGTGCCGCTGGACTGCGCGCACGACGATGCCGCGGTGCTGGGCTGGCAACTCCAGGCCACGTTGGTGAGCAGCGATGACACGGTGTCGACCACGCCCACGCCCTGCGCCGCCGACGGGCCGGCATTGCTCACCTGGATGCGGTACTGCACGGCGCCGCCGGCGGCCACCGGGCTGGCACTCAGCAACGTCTTGGTCACGCTCAGCTGCGCCTGCAGGGCCAGCGCGTTGGTATCGGTGGCGGTGTTGTTGCCCGGGGTCGGGTCGCCTACATCGGCCGGCGCGGTCACCGTGGCGGTGTTGTTGAGCGGGTTCGGGTAGCTCTGCGCAAGCAGCGTGGGAGACAGCAGCAACGCCAACAGCCCCACCGCGTGCGCGATGCCGGCCGATGCCCTGCGTGCCCTGCCCTGCGTGCGGCGTGCTGCCATGCGCTCATCCTCGAAGCGGTGATCGTGTCCATCCCCGGCGCGGGGTCATCCCCACGCCCACTGCGGTACCGCCCCGGGTGCTAGTACGCGCCCGGGTTGCTGCTGAAGCTGACCGGCACGCTGATCGTTGCCTGGCCCCCATTGATCAGGTTCACCCCCACGCTGACCGCGTTGCCGCCCACCGCACCGCCACTGGCCGCCGCGCACGTGCTGCCGCTGGTGGCACTGCAGGTCCAGGCGCCCCGCAGGGTGATGCCGTTGGGCAGGTTGTCGGCCACCACGGCATCGGTGACCGGGTCGGGGCCGTCGTTGCGCACCAGCAGCGTGTAGGTAGCCGTGCCGCCCGGTGTGTAGGTGCCGCTGCCGTCGCTCTTGGTGATCGACAGCTCGGCCTGGCGCGTGCGGTTGGTGATGCGGCACACCAGGGTCACGGCGGTGGCGGTCATCGCCGGCGCCTGCAGGGTGAAGCTGCCGCCGCTGCCGGAAGACACCACGGTGTTGTTCTGGTCGGTGCATTGCCAGCTGCTGGCATAGCGCGCCAACGTGGTGCCGGCGGCGGCGGCTTCGGCCAGCCCGTAGCTGCCGCCGGGCACGGTGATCACCGCCGCGGTGGCGCCGTTGTTGCCCACGTTGCTGGCCGAGCCCACCGTGCTGCCGTTGTAGGTGATGGACAGGTTGAAGCGGCCGGTGTCGCTGGTGGGCTGCAGGTCCTTGACCAGCTGCAGCGTCGCCGCGCAGGCCTGGGTGATGCCTTCCACGGTGAACACCGCCTGGCCGATACGGATGCCCAGCAGCGCCAGCAGGTTGTCGACCAGGCCCCCGAGCACGGCCGTCAGCACGGGGGTGACCAGCACGTTGACGGCGGAGCGGATGGGCGTAAGCAGCGTGTTGACGATGCCGTTGACCAGGTCGGCCACCGGCAGCGGCAGCGGGAGGCCGCCGAGCAGGGTCACGGTGGGGTTGCCACTGGTGACCTGGATGTTCAACGAGTTGACCAGCGTGGACACCATCGTGGCCGCGCTCACCGTACCGGCAGTCAGCGTGCGGGTCTGGGGATAGGGCCCGGTGAAGCTGGCACTCTGCAGCCCTGGCGTGGCGGTGGCGAAGCTGCGCACGCTGACCGTGAGCGGCACGGTGATGTCGGCGATCGGGGTAAGCAGGCCAAGCACGTTGGCCGCCACCCGCACCTTCACGCTGAGCGAGGTCAGCGTGGCCGCGGTCAGGGCAGTGTCGGTGAGGACGGTGCTGCGGTTGAAGAAGGTGGCGTCGCTGATCTGGCCGACATACAGGTTCACCAAGCCCGGGCGCGCCTGCAGCGTGACCGCGTTGCCCACCAGGTTCACCGCCGAAATCGAACCTTCGGCGCGCGCCACATCGGCATACAGCTGCAGGTGCAGCACGTCGGCGGTGATGCTGGTGTTGGACAGCGACACCCCCAGCAGGTTGAGGCCGTTGAGCGCGGCGCTGAGCGTGCCGGTGTTGAGTCCCTGCACCAGGTCCAGGTCGAGCTTGATGCGGATGGCGGCGCTGTGGAACGCCGCGCCCACTGTGCCGCAGGTGTAGACCGGCGGCTCGATCACCTGCAGCCACAGGCGCACGTTGGCGACACCGTTGAGGCCGAGCGCCGCGGTGTTGACGGTGATCGGCGTCGGCGTGGTGAGCACGTTGCGGAAGTTGTAGAGCTGCACGCCACCGGTCAGCAGGTCCAGCACGTTCAGGCGCACGGTGGCCAGCGACCCGGTGGGCAGGGCGATCTGCAGCAGGTCGGCCAGGCGGATGTTGCCGGTGGTCCCGGCCACGCCCAGCGGCAGTGCGTTGAGCACGTTGGCCGCGGCGGTCTGGCCGTCGGCCTGCAGCACCTGCACCATCGCCGCGCGCAGCTGGCCCAGGGTGATATTGGCGTTGAGCACCTGGCTGGGATCGCTCACCACCACCCCGCCGTTGAGCTGGGTCAGCAAGGCGTTGAGGTTGATGTTGGCGCCGGCCAGGTTGTTCCAGTCGGCCACGCTCAGGTTGAGGCTGGTGCCCGGCAGCAGCGCGCCAAACAGCAGGTTGAGCACCGGGCTCTGGGTGGAATCGACCGAGGCCAGGCGCGGACCGGCACTGACGCAGGCACCGGCGGTACAGGCAGATTGCGCACGCGCCTGGCCCAGGCATGAAAGCACCGCCAGAAGTACCAACAGCAGCCATGACGGCCACCGCACTGACGGAACGTTCACGCCTTTCACATTAACCATACATGCGTCTCCGCCGATTTTTGGCAGAGTTCGACCGTGGCGGCGGAGTTACTCCGTCGTCGTTCTGATCGTGCCCTGCCGGTGCCGTTTCCCGCCTGGGAATGCGTTTATGTCCGGTTCGGGCCGATTAATGCGGGGCAACGAAAATTCCGTCAAACGTGATGGCGTGAAATAGAGGGGCAGTGGCGCTTGCAGGCGGGTCGGCGTCGGACGAATACCCCCGATACAGCAGTGGGCGCAAGTGATTCTGTACACACAGGAAAAGAATCACTTCCAGGGAAGCAGTGCTTACCGAACAAGGAAAGGGGTCACAAAATGCAGGCAATGTGCGACAGAATCCGGCGAGCCCGATTAACGGCTGGCCTGTCCCAGGCGCAGTTGGCGTTGGCGGCCGGCGTGCGACGCAGTGCCGTAGCGCAGTGGGAACGGGAAGGCGGTACATTCCCGAGCGTGCAACACCTTGCCTGCATCGCAATTGTGACGCAAGTCCATTTTGAATGGCTGGCTACCGGGCGCGGTCCCGGGCGTCCGGACGACGGCGTGGACCTACCTTTGCCGGAGGCGTTACCGGTGGAAGCAGCACGTACCGCCCAGGAAACCGAGATTCTCTCGTTACTGCGGCGCATGCCCGCGCGCAAGCGCCAGGTGGCGCGCGCGATAATGGAAATGTTGACCGAGTAAACGGGCGGCCGGCCTGTTGCCGGCCCGGATTACAGCGCCGCGCGCGGCGGCAGCGACCAGTCGATGGGCGTCTGGCCGCGGCGCTGCAGATAGTCGTTGGCCATCGAGAAGTGGTGGCACCCCAGGAAACCGCGGTGCGCCGACAGCGGTGACGGATGCGGTGCCTTCAGCACCCGATGGCGGGCGGTGTCGATCACCTTGCCCTTCTGTTGCGCGTAGCTGCCCCAGAGCATGAACACCAGCCCGTCGCGTTCGCGGTTGAGGGTGTCCACGACATGGTCGGTGAACCCTTCCCAGCCGCGCTTCTGGTGCGCACCGGCCTGGCCGGCCTCCACGGTCAGCACCGCGTTGAGCAACAGCACGCCCTGGTGCGCCCACGGCAGCAGGCAGCCGTGGTCCGGGCGCGGAATCCCCAGGTCGGCTTCGATTTCCTTGTAAATGTTGAGCAGCGACGGCGGCACCGGGACGCCGGGCATCACCGAGAAACTCAGGCCATGGGCCTGGCCCGCGCCGTGGTAGGGGTCCTGGCCCAGGATCACCACCTTGACCTGCTCGAACGGGGTGGCATCGAACGCGGCGAATATCTGTGGGCCGGGCGGGAACACCTGCGCGCCGGCGGCCTTGCGCTGGCGCAGGAAGCTGGACAGGTCACGCATGTCCGGACGCAGCAGCCACTCACCAATACGTGCCTTCCAGCTCGGTTCAAGCTGGATGCTGGGGGTTGCGTCGTCGTTCATCGCACCAGGGGTTTTTCATTGAGCCGCGACAGGCGCAGCTGGAACAGGACTTTGGTTACCAGCAAGCGCTCTTCGATCGGCTTCTGCACCAGGTCGTTGGCACCGGCCTGCAGCAGGCCGGACTGGTTGAGCGGGTTGCCGTCGCCGGTCATCACCAACACCGGCAGGCGGCGTTTGCCGTAGCCGAAATCCACGCGCACGCGCTCGACGACGTCCAGCCCGCTCAGCTCGCCCTTGAGCGTCACGTCGGTGAGCACCAGGTCGATGCGGTGGCTACTGCGGCCCAGCGATTCGGCGGTGAGCAGCGCGAAGGCTTCCTCGGCAGTCATCACGTGCAGCACGCGCAGGCTCTGGCGTTCGAGCATGCGCTTGGTCGCTTCGGCCACCACGCGGCTGTCTTCGACATACAGGATGGTGGCGCCGGGAATGGTTTCCGGCTGCACATAGCCACGGATGAACGTGGCCAGCGCCTCATGGCCCAGCGCCTTGTCGAAATAATCGGTGACGTAGTCGGTGAAGCGGCGCTGTTCCAGGTGCTGCTGCGCATCGCCGGATACCACGATCACCGGCACGTAAGCCTGCCCGGCGGTTTCGCGGACCAGCCGCGCCAGCGCCAGGCCGTCGCCGTCGCTGAGCGTGAGCGAGGTGGTGACCAGGTTCACCGGCCCGGCGGCAAGGGCGTTGCGCGCCTCTTCGATGCTCGCGCAGCCCACCACCTCCACCGCCGGCAATTCGCGTTGCAGCACATCGGCAATCAACTTGCGGACCAGCTTGGAGCCGTCGACCACCATCACGCGCGGTGCATCGTCGACCAGGTGCTTCAGGGCTTGCGGGCGCATGCGGGCCTCAGGTTTCGGTCGGTCGGGTCTGGCGCAGGAAATGCCCTGTCACCAGCCACGCGCCCAGCCAGCCCAGCACCACGGTGCCGACCAGCACGAACGATGAATGCAGCAGATCCAACCCGTGCAACACGAACGGGCTGGCATAACTTTCAGACAACGCGGCCAGCGGCGGGCGCAAGGCCAAGCCAGCCACGCCGATCAGCGCCAGCGCCACCGCGCCGGCCCCCAGGCCGTACCACGCGCCCAGGTACAGGAACGGGCGGCGGATGAAGCCGTCGCTGGCGCCCAGCAACTGCAGCACGCCGATTTCCTCGCGGCGCGCCTGGATGTCCAGGCGCACGGTATTGCCCACCACCAGTGCGGCGCCCAGGCCCAGCAGCACCGACAGCACCTGCACCAGACGCGCACCGAAGCCCAGCCACGCGTCCAGGCGCTTGCGCCACAACGCATCGTGCTGCACCAGGTCGGCCTGCGGCAGGCCTTCCAGCGACTGCGCCAGGCGCGCGTCGTCGGCGCCGGCCTTCGGGGTGACGATCAGCAGCGTGGGCAGCGGGTTGTCGTGCAGCGCATCGATCGCCTCGCCCAACCCGGCGCCGTCACGCAGTTCCTGCAGGCCCTGCTCCGGCGTCTGCACGGTGACGTTGGCCACATCGGCCCGGCCACGCAACGAATCGGCGACCTGCCCGGCCGCCGCCGCGTCGGTGTCGGTCTTGAGGAACAGGTTGATGTCGCGCGACTGCTGCACGCTGCCGGCGAAATGGGTGAGGTTGTCCAGCGCGATGGACAGGCCCAACGGCAGGGCCAGGGCCAGCGCCATCACCATGATGGTCAGCAGCGTGGCCCACGGCTTGCGCCAGGCACGTCCCAGGCTGAACACCACGCTATGGCCGTGGTGATGCAGCCACACGCCCAGGCGCGACGGTGCCGCGGCGTCCTTGTTGGTGGGTGCGTTCATTCGGCCAGGTCCTGCGGCGAGATGTCGTCGATCAGCTTGCCGTGGTCCAGGATCAGCACGCGCTTGCGCATGTGCCGCAGCAGGGCCAGGTCGTGGCTGACCACCAGCACGCTGGTGCCGCGCTCGGGAAGCTCGGCGAACAGCGCCATGATTTCCGCGGCCAGGGTGGGGTCGAGGTTGCCGGTGGGTTCGTCGGCCACCAGCAGCCGCGGTTCGCTGACGATCGCGCGGGCGATGCCCACGCGCTGCTGCTCACCCGCCGACAGCTGCGACGGCAGCGCTTTTTCGCGGTGGCCCAGGCCCATCCGTTCCAGCACCGAGCGCACGCGCTTGCCGATATCGGCGCGGCGGGTGCCGCGCAGGATCAGCGGCAGGGCGACGTTCTCGGCAATGCTGCGGTCCATCAGCAGGCGGTGGTCCTGGTAGACCGCGCCCACCTCACGACGGTGCCGGGGGATGTTGCCGCCACGCACCTTCAGCAGGTTGCGCTCATTGAAGATCACCGCGCCGCGGCTGGGCCGCTCGTCGAGGTGGATCAACTTGAGCAGGGTGCTCTTGCCCGCACCGGAGTGACCGGTGACGAACAGCATTTCCCCGGGGGCGACATCGAAGCTGACGTCCACCAGTGCCTGGTGGCCGCCGGCATATTGTTTGCTGACATTGTCAAAACGCAGGACGCTCATCCCCTGATTATGCAGGACGAGGGTGGCGGCGTGCAGGTGGGGTGGCCGACGGTTGGTCGGCACACATCGATGGCTGACCGTTGGTCGGCACGCCGGGCATGCCGGGCACGCCACCCGACCAACGGTCGGGTGCCACCCGCTGATCGGCAATGCCGATCAGCTACCGGACAGCATCCGGCGGATCTTGCGACCGATGCGGGTCAGGAACGACGCGCCCGGATCGGCGGCCGGGGTGCCACGCATCGGCTTGGCGGTCACCTGCACCGGGGTCACCGATGCCTGCGGTGCGGCACCTTCGGCGCCTTCGACCGGACGGCCGTGGCGACGACGACGACGCTTGCGCGCCGGCTTGTCACCCTGCGGCGCCTGCGGATCGGCCACCACGCCCGCAGCAGCCGGGCTGGCCAG
>LNAP01003384.1_pt1 | contig 18561 bp, 16 predicted proteins | sample 602601 | NCBI WGS metagenome assembly LNAP01 (sample SAMN02440304, study PRJNA202911) | soil metagenome | biome: Subtropical and temperate rainforests or woodlands; isolation source: soil samples (1 kg each in a 20% v/v slurry with milli Q water) were... ...
GAAAGTCGCGCGGGGTCCCCGCCCACTGGATCTTGCCCTGTTGCAGCTCCAGCGACTTCGCCACGATCGCCGCGATGCCGTCGATGCGCGCATGAGCCTCGCGATCGGCCGTGATCAGGAAATAGGCGGAGATTGCGGCGAAGCAGGCGGCCGATATCGCGGCCACGCGCAACGTCAAGCGGACCTTGAGGTCGAATCTCGGGCGGTTCCACATCGGGCGGGCACCTTGCGCGAACAGGTTTGTCGCCGCCGCATTAAACGGCAGAACGCCGGCCTCGGATAGCGCCAGGCTTTACTGCAGTGCAATGGCGTGAAATTTTCCCGGCGCTCGCCGGGATGCTCCCCGTTGCCAGGCCGAGGGCTGCCGCCGAGATTTGCGCACTGCTCCATCTCGCGAGGCACCGCGCATGTTCTTCTCCCGGCTGGCTCTCTCGGCTGTTCTGCTGGTGGTCCTGTCCTGCTCGCCGGCTGCGGCCGAGGCGGCCATCGGCGTTGCCATGGACGATTTCAGCTATACCGATACGTCGGCCGAGCCGGCCAACCAGACCGCGGCCCATGAGCGGCGGCTGTCGGCATTCATGGCCGCGCTCAGGCGGGATATCGGGCAGAGCGGCCGCTATCGGCTGGTGCCCTCGGCAAAGGACGGCGCCGCGTTCAAGGTCGTCGGTGGCATCCAGAAGACGAGCACGCTGGTGCAATGGGCCAAGGTCGCGGTGATCGACGTCGGCACCAGGAGGCTCGTGATGGACAAGCTCTACACCTTCCGCGGCGACAACGACGAATCCTGGGAGCGCGCGGAGATATTCGTCTCCCGCGAGGTCATGGCGGCGCTTGCGACGCCCGCGCCGGTGACGTTGGCAGTATTCGAGTTCGAACTCGAGGACATGACCGCAGCCTCGGTGGGCGCGTCAGCCGCGTCGGACGCATCATACCTCGCCGAGGTCACCGGCGGCGTCCGTGAGGCGCTCGGCCAATCCGGCCGTTACCGGATCGTCGATGTCGGCCGGGAGGCGGCGATGGCGGGCGCGCTGCGTGACTGCGGCGGATGCGAGGCTGCGATTGCGAAAGGGCTCGGTGCTGATCAGTCACTGATCGGCGTGGTGCGCCGCGTCAGCCGCACCGAATACACGCTCGGCTTCCAGGTTCGTGATGCCAGCACCGGCGCGGTGCTGGCGCGCGGCGACAGCGGCTTGCGCCTTGGCGCGGACTATTCCTGGAAGCGCGGCGCCGTGCGGCTGGTCAAGGACCGGCTGGTCGAGAGCCAGCAGGCCACCGAGGCCGCTAGAAGGTAAGCTGGACCTTCATCGATTGCGAGCGGTCGCTGGCAAGCTCGAAGGCGGCGACCGCGTTCTCGAACGGCATGGTCGCCGTGATCAGCGGCTTGACGTCGATCAGGCCTTCGCCCATCAGTCGCACCGCAAGCTCGAACTCGGGGTCGAAGCGAAAGGTGCCGCGGAGCTGCAATTCCTTGGCGACGATGGTATTGATCGGCAGCGTCATCTCGCCGCCGAGGCCGAGCTGCACCAGCGTCGCGCCGGGCCTGAGCACGTCGAGAGCTGTGCGCAGCGCGGCCTGATTGCCGGAAGCTTCGAACAGCGTGTCGAACACGCCCTTGCCGGCGCGCCAGGGATCGAGCGCATTGGCGTTCGTCGCGACGTTGATGGCGTGCGTCGCGCCGAGCTTTTTGGCGACGGCCAGTGGCGCGTCGGCCACGTCAGTCACCACGATCTCGGCCGCACCGCCGAAGCGCGAGACCAAAATCATCAGCGCGCCGATCGGGCCGCAGCCGGTGATCAGCACGCGCTTGCCGAGCAGGGGGCCGGCCTGCTTGCCGGCATGCAGGCACACCGCGAGCGGCTCGGCGACCGCGGCTTCGGCCAGCGAGAGCTTGTCCGCGATCGGCACGGCCTGCGTCGCATCGACGGTGAGGTATTCGCGAAAGCCGCCTTGCACATGGGGAAAGCGCATCGCGCTGCCGAGGAAGCGCATGTCGAGGCACTGGTTGCGCATGCCCTCCTGGCAATGCAGGCATTGGCCGCACGGCTTGCTCGGATTGACCGCGACCCGCGTGCCTGGCTTTACGCTGGTGACGCCGTCACCGACGGCCGCAACCACGCCGGCGATCTCGTGCCCCAGCGCCATCGGCTGCTGGATGCGGACGACGCCGAAGCCGCCGTGATGGTAGTAGTGCAGGTCGGAGCCGCAGATGCCGCCGTTGGCGATCTTGACGCGGACCTCGCCCGGGCCGGGTGCCGGATCGGGGTAGCTGTCGATCCGCAGATCCCTGGGGGCGTGAATGACGACGGCGCGCATGGCGTGCTCCCTGAAAGTCTTCGCGATTACATCGCGGCGATCATGCCGCCATCGACATAGATGATCTGGCCGTTGACATAGGTCGAGGCGTCCGACGCGAGGAAGATCGCCGCGCCGACCAGCTCATCCGGCTTGCCCCAGCGCTTGCTGGGGATGCGGCCCATCAGCCAATTGTTGAAATCGGTGTTGTTGACCAGCGCCTCGTTCATGTCGGTCAGCATGTAGCCGGGGCCGATCGCGTTGGCCGTGATGCCGTGCTGGGCCCATTCAACCGCCATCGAGCGGGTCAGGTTCTTGATGCCGCCCTTGGCGGCTGTGTAGGGCGCGATGGTCGGGCGCGCCAGCTCGCTGCCGAGCGAGCCGATATTGATGATCTTGCCGTGCTTGCGCCGGATCATGCGCTTGGCCGCCTCGCGGCCGATCACGAAGGCGCTGGTGAGGTTGGTCTCGATCACCTTGCGCCATTCGTCGGTGGTGAACTCCACCAGCGGCTTGCGGTGCTGGATGCCGGCATTGTTGACGAGAATGTCAACGGCAATGCCTTGTCTGTCGAAATTCTCGAACGCGGCGACGATCGCGGGTTCGTCGGTGACGTTGAACGCGGCGCCTTCGGCCTGATGACCGGCGGCACGAAACTCGGCAACGGCCTGTTCGACGCGCTTGGGATCGACGCCGTTGATGATGATCCTCGCTCCGGCCTTTGCCATGCCCTCGGCAATGGCGCGGCCAAGGCCGCGGGAGGAGCCGGTGACGAGTGCGGTGCGGCCGGAGAGGTCGAACAAAGCGGTGCTCATCTCAAATGATCCTCAGACGTTGGAGCGGCGCACGGTGAGATCGCTGCGATCGAACACCGCGGGCAGGAGGTCGACGCCGAGGCCGGGTCCTTCCATCGGATAGACAAAACCGTCCTTGATCGTTGGCATCGTGGTCACGAGCTCATTGTACCAGCCCTTGTAGAAGGCGCGCACCGATTCCTGGATCAGCGTGTTGGGCTGGCTGAACGACATGTGGATGGCGGCGATGAAGCCGATCGGGCCGATGCAATCGTGCGCCGGTGATAGGTCTCGGCCATCGCCGCGATCTTGCGGCCCTCGGTGAGGCCGCCGGTCCAGCACAGATCGGCCATCACCACATGCATGGCGTCGCGGTCGAGCATGTCCTTGTAGGGGAAGCGCGAGCCCAGCGTCTCGCTGGCGCAGACCCAAACGTCGGTCGAGCGCGCATATTCGGCCAGCGCCTGCGGCGAGTTCATGCGGATCGGGTCTTCGTACCAGGTCGGCTTGTAGGGCTCGAGCGCGCGCGCGATCTGCTTGGCGGTCGGCAGGTTCCAGAGCGAGTGGAACTCGACCATGATCTCCATCTTGTCGCCGACGGCCTTGCGGATTTTTTCGAACGGCTCGATCGCCTGCTTCATCTGGGCTGCGGTGATATAGAGGCCCTTGTTCTCCTGCGCGGCCGGATCGAACGGCCAGATCTTCATCGCCGAGATGCCGCTTTCCAGCAGGCTTTCGGCCAGTGCATCGGCGTGGTTCATGAAGCCGTCGAGATCTTCGTACGGTCCCTTGGACGCACCGAGATTCCAGTTCGACACCGGGCTGATATTGGTCGAGCGGACGTATTGCGTGCCGGCGCAGGTGTTGTAGATGCGCTGCTTGTCGCGGCAGAGGCCGCCGAGCATTTGGTGCACCGGCTGATTGCAGACCTTGCCGAACAGGTCCCACAGCGCGATGTCGATTGCGGAGGCCGCGCGATATTCGACGCCGGTCGAGGACTGCGCCATCGGCAGGTTCAGCATGTCGCGATGGATGGCTTCGATGTGCAGGGGATTGCGGCCGAGCAGGCGGCCGGCAAAGGTGTCGTGGATCTGCGCTTCGACCGCGCCCGCGCCGTAGAAGGTCTCGCCGAGACCGATCATCCCCGTGTCGGTGTGAACGCGCACCCAGATGACGTTGGAGAATTCCTCGGTACGCAGCGTCTCGATCGACGTGATCTTCACGGCAATTGTCCTCCCGTCACAGGCGCCTCGCGCCCGTCGTCTCATTTTGCATTGCAGCATGTTGCAGATGGCGCCGAAGTCTTACCCCTGCTTGTAATATATCACAACATGTTTTAAGGCTGCGACAAAGAGGGCGCCATCCAGCAACGAGAGCGCGGGCTGACGGGAGAGAACGACATGGCAAAGCGCAAGCGCGCGCTCGAGGTGGTGAGAAACGACGAAGACGGCGAGGGCAAGCCCTCGCGGCGCAACCGACTCAACTTCTTCGAGCTGGCCTACCTGAAGATCGAAGAGCTCCTCGTCCACTGTGAGCTCAAGCCCGGACAATTCATGACGATGCTGGAATTGCAGCACATCACCGGCTTCGGGCGCACGCCGGTGCATCACGCGGTCAATCGTCTCTCCGCCGACACGCTCATCATCATCCGTCCGCGTCACGGCCTGCACATCGCGCCGATCGATCTCGCCCGCGAGCGCATGCTGCTGGCCTTGCGCCGCGACATGGAGCGCTTCGTCGTCCGGCTTGCGGCCGATCGCGCCAGCCTGTCGCATCGCAATCAGGCGCTGCACATCGAGCGCGTCCTGCGCGAGCGCCATGCCGGCCTGACCCTCGACGAATTCAACAGCATCGACCGCCGCATCGACGCATTGGTGCTGGAAGCCGCGGGCGAGCCATTCCTGGTGCATACGCTGCGGCCGCTGCACACGCTGTACCGCCGCATCGGCTACATCCACCACCGCTTCATGCCGGGACAGGCCGAGCTGTCGGGCACGATCGATCGCCACCTCGCCATCCTCAGCGCGGTTGCCGGCCGCCATGTCGAGGACGCCGTGAAGGCGAGCGATGCGCTGATCGACTACATGGACCAGATGTTCACGGGCATGGAGGCGGGGATCGATCCGCGCCTGCTCGATTGCAGCATCGAGCCGCTGCTGGGCGCGTAGAAAGTTTGGAAGAAAGGACCCAAGAAAATGTCAACGATGGCGATGCCACAACCGACCGCGAGCGAAGCCGCGGTCCGCTACCTCATCACGAACTACAGTCCCAAGGGTAACAAGGTCGGCTGGCTGATGATGGCCTCGATCCTGGTCGAGGCGTGGGACCTCTATTCGATCGCTTTCGTGCTGATCTTCATCAAGGAGCAGTACAATCCTGATCCCTTGATGTTGGGCCTTGCCGCCGCCGGTACGCAGGGCGGCGCCCTGATCGGCGCGCTGCTCGGCGGCTGGCTCTCCGACAAGATCGGCCGCCGCGTGATGTTCCTGGTCACGATGGTGATGTTCATCGTGCTGGCGCTGGCGCAGGCCTTCGTGCCGAACGTGACATGGCTGATCGTGATCCGCTTCCTGCTCGGCATCCCGCTCGGCTCGGATATTTCGACCGGCTACACCTACATCATGGAATCCATGGCCAAGGGTGAGCGCGAGGTCATGGGCAACCGCTGGCAGTTCATGTTCGCGGTCGGCGAGGTGCTTACGATCGGCGTCATCGTGATCTTCCTGCTCCTCGACATCCACCACGAGACGCTGTGGCGCGTGACGCTCGGCCTCGGCGCGGTGCCGGCGCTGATCATCCTGATCATGCGGCACGACGTGCCGGAGACGGCGGTGTGGCTGGTGCAGAAGGGCCGGTACCGCGAGGCCAAGAAGGTCGCGCGCGAGATGTTCAACGACGATCTCGCCATGCTGCCGGATCAGGACGTGGTGATGCCGAAGGTCTCTACCAGCGCCTTCATCGCCGATCTCAGGAAGGATCCGATCCGCTGGCGCGCCACGATCTACGGCTGGATCGCCTGCTTCGTGCAAGCCAGCGAGTTCTCGACCTTCGCGTTCTATCTGCCGGTGCTCTTTGTCATGGTCGGCGTGTCGAGCATTCTGGGCATCAATCTGGTGACGATGGCGCTATTCTCCTTCGCCGCATTGTCGGGCTGGGTCGGTCCGCTGCTGACGCCGAAGATCGGCCACCGCGGCATCTCGATCGCAGGCTTCTCGATCGTGCTGGTCTCGCTGCTGGTCGCGGCGTTCGCGCTCTACACCGACAACAAGATCCTGCTGCCGTTCGCAGCCGCGGCCATGTTGTGGGGCCATTACTGGGACGCGTCGAACTGCATGACGATCCCCACCATGGTCGCCAAGCCGAAGTACCGCGGCACCGCCAGCGGCTTCGCCTACATGTTCGTGAAACTGCCGTCGTTCCTGGCGATCTTCCTGTTCCCGACGGTGTTCGCCGCAATCGGGCAGGCCAATGCAACGCTGATGGTCGCGATCTTCCCGCTGATCGGATTGCTCGCCGCAATCTTCATCCTGCCGGAAGTCTACGGCTACGAGAACGACTGACGATGCAAGATACCCCGATCGCGGCCGTCACGGCCGCGATCGGTCTTCCTGCTACGGGCTCAGGAAGACGGGATCGATCCCGGTGCCATGGCTGAGCAAGCCGATCGCCTGAAGCTGGGCGCTGTGCAGGTCGATTTGCACGATCGCGAACAGGGTCAGCAGCACCACGACCGAGACGATCAGCAGGGGATGGGACATCTCCGCGCGGCCCTGGTCGGGCGCGGTGAAACTCTGCAACGAGCGGCGCAGGGAGAAGCTCTGCGGCAATGCCTTCGACTGGATCTGCATGATGGACCTCCTTGCCGCGCGATATCGGTCTGCGCGACAATTTGAAGTATAGGTCCGCGGCTGCCGGCGACATTGATGCGCCGCAAATTGCGCGCGATTACCGGATGGCGGCGGCCAGCGCGGCGATCAAAGCAGGCGGCGTCACCAGCATGCCGAGCTTGAGGAATGGCCAGGCGCCGACCTCGATCTTCTCCCGCCGCAGCGCGACCAGCCACAGGATGGTGGCGAGCGAGCCCGTCACCGAAAGATTGGGTCCGAGATCGACGCCGATCAGGATGGCGCTGACGACGGGCGCGGGCAGATGATCGCTGGCGGCGACGGAGCCGGCGACGAGGCCGACGGGAAGATTGTTGGCGATGTTGGTGGCGACACCCGTCGCGATGCCCACGCTCCAGGCCGCCTTCGGGATCGATTGGGCGACGGCCTCGTTGAGCAGCGCGCTGAGCTGCCCGATCACGCCGGTCTTCACCAGCGTTTCCACCATGACGAAGAGCCCGCCGACCAGCGGCAGCACGCTCCAGGACACGCCGCGCAGCACGGGCAGCGGCGATTGCCGGCTGATGAGCAGCACGATCGCAGCCGTGACCACGCCGCAAATGAAGGTCGGCAGGCCGAGCTGCTTGTCGAGCGCGGAGGCGGTGACCAGCACGACGCCGATGGCGACGATGCCAAGCGCGGTCAACTTGCCGCCGCGGCCGAGTTTCGGGTGCGGCACGCTGCGCGCGATCGTCTCTTCCTTCAGCGCGCGGTGCTGGGTCAGGCGCAGCATGATGTAGGTCAGCAAAATTGAGGCCGCCGACGGTAGTGCGAACAGGCGCAGCCATTCTGTCAGCTGCGGCATACGGGCGCCGAACACGACGAGATTGGCCGGATTGGAGATCGGCAGCACGAAGCTCGCGGCGTTGGCGATGAAGGCGCAGACGAACAGATAAGGCAGCGGCTTGGCGCCGGCGGCGCGCGTCGCGGCGTAGACGGCGGGCGTCAGCACGATCGCGGTGGCATCGTTCGAGAGCAGCACGGTCACGACCGTGCCGACGATATAGATCAGCAGGAACAGCCGCTGCGGCGAGCCGGCCGCATATTCGACCGCGAGCGCGGCGAGATAGTCGAACAGGCCTTCGAGCCGCGCCAGCTCGGCGATCAGCATCATGCCGATCAGGAAGAGATAGACGTCGACGCCTTTCTCGATGCCGACGAGCGCATCCTGCCACGACAGGAATCCGAGCAGCACGAGCACTGCTGCGCCGAGCACGGCCCAGATCGCCTCGGGCAGGGATAGGGGGCGGATGATCACGCCTGCGGTCGCGGCGACGATGATGCTCCAGGCCCAGATGGCGTCAGACGGCACGTTCAGTCCTCGTGGAACGGATTCATTCGGCAGCGATAGCGGATGCGGACGCCGCTGTCTTCCCCCGCGGTCGCGGACCGCCATCTGCGATTGGCCGCGTTTCGGGCAGGGCAAGCAGGCAGACGACGGCGCCGAAGGCGGCCACCGCGCCGAGCGTGATGAACGCCGCGCTGTAACCGGCGCCGACCACGACGAAGCCGGCGAGCGTGGTCGACAGTGCGGCCCCGATGCTCTGGGCGGTGATGACCGCCCCGAGGAAGAAATTGGCCGCATCCAGCGCACGGCCGGCCCGCCTTGCCTGATCGGGGTTTTCACGCGACATCGGTCTCTCGATCGAGGCTGGAAGCCCCGGCAGAAATCGATCTCACGCCCGCTTTGTTCCCCCTCAGAACTTCACCGCCAGCAGCACCGCCCCGGCACCGATCATGGCGATCCCGACCCAGCCCTGCGCGGTCGGACGCTCGCCGAGAAAGGCGAAAGCGAACAGTGCGACCAGCACGACGCTGAGCTTGTCGATCGGCGCCACCAGCGTGGCGGGACCGAGCTTCAGGGCTCGAAAATAGCACAGCCAGGACGCGCCGGTCGCTAGTCCCGACAGCACCAGGAACAGCCAGGTCCTTGACGAGACCGCCGAGGGCGCCGCGAACTGGCCGGTGAAGAACAGCAGCACGGAGAAGGCGAGCAGCACCACGATGGTGCGGATGAAGGTGGCCAGATCCGGATTGATGTTCTCGACACCGACCTTGGCGAAGATCGCGGTGAGCGCCGCAAAGCAGGCCGAGAGCAGCGCCCAGCTCTGCCAGGCGGAGAAGAGGGCGGGTTTCATAGGTGTGTTGCTTTCGTCTGGTCGTTCGCACTCCGCCGTCGTCCCGGACAAGCGAAGCGCAGATCCGGGACCCATAACGCGGAAGCTATCTTGGGGTACATACGTCGTCGTTCTTTGCCAAGACGATCCTGTGGCTATGGATCCCGGATCGGCGCGCCGCTTCGCGGCGCTTGTCCGGGACGACAGCGGAGTGCGTGGCTCACATTCACCTTGCCACCGACAGCTTTTCGCTGATTGCCTTGCGCAGGATCCGCGATAGCGACTCCACCGAATACGGCTTCTGAATCAGCTCGAAGCCGCGATGGGCGTTTTCGGCGAGCACGTTGCTGTAGCCGGAGGTGAGCACGACCGGAAGACCCGGATAGCGCTCGCGGATGATGCCAGCGAGCTCGACGCCGTTCATGCCGGGCATGATGACGTCGGAGAAGACGAGGTCGACGGCGAATTCGTTCTCGCCGAGGATGGCAAGCGCGGCGTTGGCATTGGCAACGCGGCGGACGACATAGCCGAGATCTTCCAGCAGCTCGGTCGAGAACTGGCCGACATCGTCATTGTCCTCGACCACCAGCACGCGATAGCCGCGCCCCGTCGTGGCGGCCTCGCTGGTCAGTGCCGCGGCTTCCTTCTCGGCGGCAGGGCTCTGCGCCTGCGGCAGGTAGATCGTGAAGGTCGCGCCCTTGCCCTGCGTGCTCGTCACCGCGATGTCGCCCTCGGACTGCTTTGCGAAACCGAACGCCTGGCTGAGGCCGAGGCCGGTGCCTTTGCCGACTTCCTTGGTGGTGAAGAACGGCTCGAAGATGGCTTCGATATTTTCAGGCGCGATGCCGCTGCCGGTATCCGCGACGGAGATGGCGACATAGTCGCCGCCGCGCGCCGACTGTGCGCGAAGCCCCGGTATGCCATCGACCTTGCGCACGGCGATGGTGAGGCAGCCTTCGCCGTCCATGGCGTCGCGGGCGTTGATGGCGAGGTTGATCAGTGCGGTCTCGAATTGCGCGATATCGGCGACGGTGAAGCAATCGGCATCGTCGATCTCGACGACGATCTCGATGCGGCCGCCGACCAGGGGGCGGACCAGCTGCGCCACACCTTCGACCTGGGTGCCGACGTTGAAGATCTGCGGCTTCAGGGGCTGCCGGCGCGCGAAAGCCAGAAGCTGCGCGGTCAGCTTGGAGGCACGCTCGACGGTGTCGGAGATGGCATCGACATAGCGGCGGCGGCGCTCCTCCGGCAGCTCGCGCCGGCGCAGGAAGTCGGTTGCCGAACGGATGATGGTGAGGAGGTTGTTGAAATCGTGTGCGACGCCGCCGGTGAGCTGGCCGATCGCCTCCATCTTCTGAGACTGGCGCAGCGCTTCCTCGCCGCGTCTGCGTTCGGTGATGTCGACCAGTTCCGGGACCGCGCCGGTGATGTTGCCGTGGCGATCGAGCACCGGGCGCATGCCGAACTCGAAATCGCGCTCGCCGACCGGAAGCCGCAATCGCATCTCCATCCGCACCGCTTCGCCTTTCAGCACGGTGTCGAAGGCCTTGCGCACGACGGCGCTCATGCCCTCGGTGGTCCTGAACCAGGGCGTGTCCCAGAACGGCTTGCCGATCACATCAGCGGAGCTCGCCTTGATGCCGTCGAGCGCGGTCTTGTTGGCATAGAGCACTTCGCCCTTGAGATTGACCAGGCCCTGGTACTGGTTGCTGGTTCCCAGGATCGCGCGCAGCCGCGCCTCGTTGGATTCGAGCTCGGCGGTGCGCTCGGCGATGCGTTCCTCCAGCGTCTCGTTGAGCTGGCGCAGCTCGATCTCGGCCTGCTTGGCGGCGGTGATGTCGTGGGCGACGCCGATGAAGCCGATATGCTTGCCGGTCGGATCCCAGCGCGGCTGCGATTCCGAGCGCAGCCAGCGCCACTCCCCTCTGGCGTCCTTGTAGCGCGCCTCCAGCACGAACGGTTTGAGCGAGGCTTCGCCCTGGACCGATTGCTGCAGCACATGCGGCAGATCGTCGGGATGCAGCACCTTGCGCCAGTCGAAGACGATGGCTTCGTCATAGGGCAGCCCGACGAAGTCGACATAGGCCTGGTTGGCGAAGGAGCGCGTGCGGTCGAGTTTGGTGACCCAGATCGGCACCGGCGCGCTGTCGGCGATCAGCCGAAAACGCTCCTCGCTTTCGCGCAGCGTCTCGCGCACCAGCATCTGGTCGGTGATGTCGATATGGGCGCCGACGAGGCGGATTGCGCGCCGGTTGCTGTCGCGCTCGATCTTGGCGACAACGCGGATCCAGCGGGTCTCGCCGTCGCTGGGGCGGATGATGCGGTATTCGGCTGTGTAGTCCTCGCTGGTCCCGGCGAGCGCCTCAAGGAAATGCTTGACGGTCACGTCGCGGTCATAAGGGTGAATGCGGCTGACCCAGTCCTCGTGCGACTCGTCGGCGGCATCCGCCGGCAGCCCGTGGATCATCAGATATTCCGGCGAGCGGCGGTTCTTGAAGCCCTCGCGGAAGTCGACCTCGAGGCCGCCGACCTTGGCGATGCGCTGAATGCGTGCCAGCTCGGCCTCGCGCTCCTGGAGCGCACGATAGGCGTTGTCGCGCTCACGCGCGATTTCCTCGAGGTGCTGGCGCAGCCCTTCGGCGGCGGTGGTGTCGGGCGAAGAATCGTTCAAGGCGTCGGCCGTTGTGATGCGAGAGCGCACGTGCCGGATCGATATTCACACAGACAAAGCGTGATAGCCATTGCTCAAAGGGGATCAATTGTCGGAAAGGACCGCGGCCAGCCTGAACGCGGTAAAGTCCGCTTGGCCAACGCCGGGTCTGGCTATTTGTTCCTGATATTGGAACGATGCGTCCGCGGACGCGTCTTTGCGAGGCGCCAAAACTCTCATTGATAAAACTCTGTTTCCGAAGAGGCTAAATCTTGAAGCTCTTTGTCTGCCAGTCCTGCGGCAACGTCCTCTATTTCGAGAACCGCGCCTGCGAACGCTGCGGCCACCGTGTCGCCTTCCTGCCGGAGCGGGAGACGATGTCGGCGCTCGAGCCCGACGGGGAGGGCTGGGCCACGCTTGCCGACAAGGGGCGGGGGCGGATGCTGTGCCGGAACGCGGAGTATGATTCCTGCAACTGGCTCACCGACGCGGACGACAGCACCGGCTATTGCCGCGCCTGCCGCCACAACGGCATCGTGCCTGACCTCTCCGACCCCGCGCAGCTCGTCGGCTGGCGCGAGCTGGAGGTGGCCAAGCACCGCCTGTTCTATTCCCTGATCCGCTGGAAGCTGCCGCTCCAGACCCGTCAGGCAAACCCCGAGCACGGCCTCATCTTCAACTTCCTCGCCGACGATCCGAGCAGCGGTCAAAAAATCCTGACCGGGCATGACAACGGCCTGATCACGATCGCGCTCACCGAGACGGACGCCATTGAGCGCGAGCGGCGCAGGCTGGAGATGGGGGAGCCCTATCGGACGCTGCTCGGGCATTTCCGCCACGAGGTCGGACATTATTTCTGGGACGTGCTGGTGCGTGACGGCGGCAAGCTGGACGACTGCCGTGCCGTGTTCGGCGACGATTCGGTCGATTACGGCCTGGCCTTGCAGCGCCATTATGCCGAAGGCGCGCCGGCGGACTGGCAGCAGAACTACGTCTCGGCTTATGCCACGACCCACCCCTGGGAAGACTTCGCCGAAACCTGGGCGCACTACCTCCACATCGTCGATACCCTGGAAATGGCCTCGGAGTTCGGCATGGAGGTTCGGCCCAAGGTCGACCGCGACGGGGAGTTGACGGCGCGCATTCGTTTCAATCCCTACGAGGCCCGGGACGTCGAGGCGATCGTCAACGCATGGCTGCCCTTCACCTTCGCCATGAACAGCGTCAACCGCGCCATGGGTATGCGCGACCTCTATCCCTTCATCCTGTCGCCGGCCGTGGTCGCCAAACTCGGCTTCATCCATGGCCTGGTCCGGGACGTGGCCCAGGGAACGCCCAAGGCCACGTCGACGGAGATGCCCAAGCCCGGGAAGCCGTAAGTCGCCCAAGGGCTTGCCGGGCAGGCTTCGGTCTTGCGCTGGTACGCCAGAGGAGCCGGATTTAGACCGTTGCCTCCGGCCTATTTTGATGTACCACGGGAGGCACACGGCCCGTCCGAACGGCCCCAGCGGCCAGGGAAGGGCCCCGCCCAAGGTCGAGATTCAAGAAAAGCATGTTCAAGAAGATCCTGATCGCCAATCGCGGCGAAATCGCCTGCCGGGTCATCAAGACCGCGCGCCGCATGGGAATTCAGACGGTTGCGGTCTATTCCGAGGCCGACCGCGATGCGCTCCATGTCGAGATGGCCGATGAGGCCGTGCTGATCGGGCCGCCCGCCGCGGCCGAGAGCTATCTGGTGATCGAGAAGATCGTCGAGGCCTGCCGCAAGACGGGCGCCGAGGCCGTGCATCCCGGCTACGGCTTCTTGTCCGAGCGCGAGGCATTTCCGCGCGCCCTTGAAGCGGCCGGCATCGTCTTCATCGGTCCCAACCCGGGCGCGATCGCCGCGATGGGCGACAAGATCGAATCCAAGAAGGCCGCCGCCAAGGCCAAGGTCTCGACCGTGCCGGGCTATCTCGGCGTCATCGAGGACGACAAGCACGCGGTCAAGATCGCCGACGAGATCGGCTATCCCGTGATGATCAAGGCCTCCGCCGGCGGTGGCGGCAAGGGCATGCGCATCGCGCATTCGACAGCCGAGGTCGCCGAGGGGTTCAATCTCGCCAAGGCGGAAGCGAAAGCTTCGTTCGGCGACGACCGCGTCTTCATCGAAAAGTTCATCGTAGATCCCCGCCACATCGAGATCCAGGTGCTGGGCGACAAGCACGGCAACGTCATCTATCTCGGCGAGCGCGAATGCTCGATCCAGCGCCGCAACCAGAAGGTCATCGAGGAAGCGCCGTCGCCGCTGCTCGATGAGGCCACCCGCCGCAAGATGGGTGAGCAGTCCGTCGCACTGGCCAAGGCCGTGAATTACGACTCCGCCGGCACCGTCGAGTTCGTCGCGGGGCAGGACAAGAGCTTCTACTTCCTGGAGATGAACACGCGCCTCCAGGTCGAGCATCCCGTCACCGAGCTCGTCACCGGCGTCGATCTCGTCGAGCAGATGATCCGCGTGGCCGCCGGCGAGAAGCTCGCGCTAACGCAGAAGGATGTCACGCTCAAGGGATGGGCCGTGGAATCGCGCCTCTACGCCGAGGATCCTTTCCGCAACTTCCTGCCCTCGATCGGGCGCCTGGTGAAATACCGTCCGCCGGCGGAAGTCAGCAAGGACGGCATCACCGTCCGCAACGACACCGGCGTGCAGGAGGGCGGCGAGATCTCGATCCACTACGATCCGATGATCGCCAAGCTCGTCACCCATGCGCCGTCGCGCGCCGCTGCGATCGAGGCGCAGGCGACCGCGCTGGACTCGTTCTATGTCGACGGCATCAGGCACAACATCCCGTTCCTGTCCGCGCTGATGCATCATCCGCGCTGGCGCGAGGGCAATCTGTCGACCGGCTTCATCGCCGAGGAGTTTCCCAAGGGCTTTGCCGTGCGCGTGCCGGAAGGCGAGGTCGCGCGGCGCATCGCGGCGGTCGGCGCTGCCATCGATCACGTGCTCGGCGAGCGCAAGCGGCAGATCTCCGGCCAAATGGGCGGCCGTGTCGTGCAGCGCGAGCGGCGCCGCGCGGTCTGGCTCGACCGCCAGGAGATATTGCTCGAGGTCGCCCGCGAGGGCGAGGCGATCGCGATCCGCTTCGTTGACCATGATGGCAAGACCGGCAATGCACATCTGTTGCAGTCCGCATGGAAGCCGGGCGATCCGGTCTGGCAGGGCACCATCGACGGTCATGTCGTCGCGGTGCAGACACGTCCGATCGCCAACGGCATTCGCCTCGCCCATCAGGGCGTCGAGGTCCCGGTCTATGTCTGGACCGAAGCGGAAGCCGCGTCCGCCCGGCTGATGCCGGTGACGACGGCCTCCGACACCGGCAAGAAGCTGCTGTGCCCGATGCCCGGGCTCATCGTCTCGATCGCGGTGACCGAGGGGCAGGAGGTCAAGGCCGGCGAGACGCTCGCGGTGGTCGAGGCCATGAAGATGCAGAACGTGCTCCGCGCCGAGCAGGACGGCACCGTGAAGAAAATCCACGCCAGCGCGGGCGCGACGCTCGCGGTGGACGCGCTGATCCTGGAGTTTGCGTAAGTCGCTCCAGAGCACAACAGGAGACCCTCACCCTGAGGAGCCGCGCCTGCGCGGCGTCTCGAAGGGCGAGGCCACCAGCTGGGCCTTCATCCTTCGAGACGCGCGCAAGAGCGCGCTCCTCAGGATGAGGAATTTGGAGTGAGGCAACCATGGCCTTTCGTTCCCGCCGCGACAAGCTGCGCATCATCCTGTCGGGCTCGGCTTGCGTCCATCCCGGCTCGGTCTACGACGCCATCTCGATCCGTATCGCCGAGGATCTCGGCTTTCCCCTCGGCATGTTCGGCGGCTCGGTGGCCTCGCTCGCGGTGCTTGGCGACCCCGATATCACGCTGATCACACTCACCGAGCTTGCCGAACAGATGCGGCGGATGTCGCGCGCCGCAAGCTTGCCGGTGCTGGTCGATGCCGATCACGGCTACGGCAACGCGCTCAATGTGCGACGTACCGTGCAGGAACTGGAGACCGCGGGTGCTGCCGGCCTCACCATCGAGGACACGCTGCTGCCGGCCGCCTTTGGCGAAGCAAAGGCGCAACTGATCTCGCTGGAAGAGGGCGTCGGCAAGATGAAAGCCGCGCTCGACGGTCGTGGCGATCCTTCGCTGGTCGTCATAGGTCGCACTGGAGCTGCCTCCATCACCTCGATCGAGGATGCGATCCGCCGCGCCAAGGCCTATGAGGCCGTCGGCGTCGATGCGCTGTTCTTCACCGGCATCAAATCACGCGCCGAGCTCGAGGCGGTCGCTGCTGCGACGCATCTTCCGATCGTGCTGGGCGGAGCGCCGGAGGACGTGAACGTGCTCGACTATCTCGCCGGCCAGCGCGTGCGCATCGCGCTCCAGGGCCACGCGCCGATCGCGGCGGCCATGCAGGCAGTCTACGAGACGCAGAAGGCGTTGCGCGAAGGTACGCCGCCGAAGGCGCTGAAGGGATTGCCCTCGGCGGAACTGACCAACCGCGTCACGCGCGAGGCCGACGTCAAGGCACGCAGCGCCGATGTACTCGGGCTGAAAAAATGAGCCATGCGATTCTCCAGGTCATGATCCGCGGCCGCGTCCAGGGCGTAGGCTACCGGGCCTGGGTCGAGTATCAGGCCACGACGTGCGGGCTGGAAGGCTGGGTCCGCAACCGCCGTGACGGCGGAGTCGAAGCGCTGTTCGCGGGGCCGCCGAACCATGTCGCCGACATGGTCGCCCTGTGCCGCCACGGGCCGCCGTCCTCGCGCGTGGACAGCGTCACCAGCGAGACGGCGAGCGTGGACGAGTTGAACCTGCGCCGGGCAGGGGAAACGTTCTCGGTGTTGCCGACGGTGTAGCTGCGCTCTCAAAGCCCAGACGGTGCGCTCCCTCGCCCCGTTCTTACGTGGAGAGGCGAAGAAAAGCCTCACCGCGGCAGCTTCGCGATCGCTTCGCTCAGCTCGTGGATCTCATACGGCTTGCGCAGGATCGGGAAATCGCCGCGCACGTCGGCGGCGGCCTCGCTGTAGCCGGTGGCGAGCAGGATCGGCAGGCCGGGGTGGATCTGGCGCAGATGATGGGCGAGGCTGAGACCGTCCATCTTGCCGGGCATGACGATGTCGGAGAACACGAAGTCGACGCCGTTGTGCTCGAGCTCGCGCAATGCCGACTCGGCGTCGGGGACGCGGCAGACACGATAGCCGAGTTGCTCGAGCAGCCCGATGCTGACGAGCGCGACGTCCGGATTATCTTCCACCAGCAGCACCGTGCCGCTGCCGCGGAACGGGGTAGCCTTCGCCGTTTCCCTTGTCGGCGCATCCGTGCCACGCGGCAACAGGACGGTGAAGGTCGTGCCCTTGCCGAGCTCGCTTGCGACCTTCACGGTGCCACCGGCCTGATGTGCGAAGCCGTGCACCTGCGACAGGCCGAGGCCCGTGCCCTTGCCGATCGGCTTGGTCGTGAAGAACGGCTCGAAGATCTTGTCGACGACGTCGGAGGGAATGCCGAGCCCGGTGTCGGCGATGTCGATGGCGACGAACTCGCCGGTCAGCAGCGTCTCGTCCAGCACGACGTTGCGCGCGCTGACTGTCACGGTGCCGCCGTCAGGCATCGCATCGCGGGCATTGATGACGAGGTTGAGCAGCGCCGTCTCGAACTCGGAAGCGTCGGTCCTGATCGGCCAGAGATCGTGGTCGATGTCGAAGGCAAGGCGAATGGAGCTGCCGACGCCGGCATCGAGCACCTCGCGGATCGAACCGATGCGCTCGGCGAAATCAATCGCCTGCGGATTGACGCTTTGCCGCCGCGCGAAGCTCAGGAGCTGGCCGGTCAGCGCGGCGCCGCGCTTGGTCGCGGTCTCGATCGCCGAAATCGCGCGCTGAAGCTTGGCGTCGTCAGCCGCACCCTTTTTCACGATGTGAAGACTGCCGCTGATGATCATCAGGAGGTTGTTGAAGTCGTGGGCGACCCCTCCGGTGAGCTGGCCCAGCGCATCGAACTTCTGCGACTCCGCGAGCTGCGTCTGCATCGCCTCGAGCTTGAGTTGCGTGTTGCGGCGCTCGGTGATGTCGCGGGTGATCTTGGCAAAGCCGACGATGGTGCCGCCCTCGTAGATCGGGTCGATCACGACGCTGGCCCAGAAGAAGGTGCCGTCCTTGCGGACGCGCCAGCCTTCCTCCTCGTAACGGCCCTGGTCCCGTGCAATGCCAAGGGCGCGGGCGGGCTTGCCATTGGCGCGGTCGGTCTCGGTGTAGAAGCGGGAAAAATGCTGGCCGACGATCTCCTCGGACGAATAGCCCTTGATGCGTTCGCCGCCGATGTTCCAGCTCGTGATGATCCCGGAGGGATCGAGCATATAGAGCGCGTAGTCGGCAACGCCTTCAACCAACAATCGGAAACTTCGTTCGCTTTCGAACAAGTCTCTCTGTTGACTAAGTTTTTTAACCATTTCGGGACCCCGCCTCGACCGGTGCAAACGTTTCAAGGTCCGTTTGGTTCCCCGGTTTAAGGATTCTTGGGCAACTTTGCGCAACGGTATGCAGCAGGCAAGGGCGCATGGCAGCCGGCCCTGATCCGGCTGATCGCGGCGTCAAGACGCTGCGCTCCTGAAGGTCGCCGCGATGGCTCGCAGCGCCGCCAGTTTTGCGGGATCGCTGACCTTCGAATGCAGCATCACCTTGGAGCTGCCGAGTTTGGGTAGCTTGTGCGCGGGCCCGATGTCGATCAGCCCCGCCGGTGCTATCCGCCGCGCCAGCGGCGCTATCGCGAGTCCGGCAAGAGCCGCCGCCGCCACCGCCGTG
>LNAP01003600.1_pt1 | contig 18556 bp, 16 predicted proteins | sample 602601 | NCBI WGS metagenome assembly LNAP01 (sample SAMN02440304, study PRJNA202911) | soil metagenome | biome: Subtropical and temperate rainforests or woodlands; isolation source: soil samples (1 kg each in a 20% v/v slurry with milli Q water) were... ...
TCGACCAGCGGCTGGCCCTGCGCGAGCGGGTCTACCGGCGCCTGCTGGGGCGCGGGCCGTTGTGGCTGCGCCAGCAGCGTACCGGTGAGCTGGGTGAGCTGATGCTGGCCCATGCCGATGCAATCGAGAACTATTACGCCGGTTATCAGCCGGTCCGCATCGAAGTGGTGGTGGTGCCGCTGCTGATCGCGCTGGCGGTGGCCTGGACCGACTGGGTGGTGGCGCTGATCCTGGTGTTCACCGCGCCACTGGTGCCGTTCTTCATGATGCTGGTGGGTTGGGGCGCAGAAGCGGCCGGGCGCGCGCAACTGGGCGAGCTGGCGCGCATGAGCGGCCATTTCGCCGATCGCATCAAGGGCCTGGGCCTGCTGCGCCTTTACGGGCGGGGCGAGGCCGAACTGGAGGGCGTGGCCGCGGCCGCCGAAGGCGTGCGCGAGCGCACCATGAAGGTGCTGCGCATCGCGTTCCTGTCGTCCACGGTGCTGGAATTCTTCGCCTCGATCAGCGTCGCCATGGTCGCGCTGTACTTCGGGCTGAGCTACCTGGGCCTGATGTCGTTGCACGCGCAGGTGCCCACGCTGGGCGTGGGCATGTTCTGCCTGTTGCTGGCGCCGGAGTTCTACGCGCCGCTGCGGCGCCTGGCCGCGCACTACCACGACCGCGCCAACGCGCTGGCCGCCGCGGCCGAGGTGGAGCGCCTGCTCGGCGAGCTGCCCGATGCGGAGGAGGGCGGCGATGTGCAGGCCGCCGTTGCACGTGCCCCGGAACTGCTGGAACAACATGCACCGCCGGTGCAGGTGCGCGACCTGGTGTTGCGCCCGTTGGGGGCGCAGCACGATGTGATCCAAGGGTTGTCCTTCCAGATCGAGCCCGGGCAGCGGCTGGCACTGGTGGGCCCCAGCGGCAGTGGCAAGAGCACCCTGCTGGAAGCGCTGGCCGGCTGGCTGCCGCCGCAGTCGGGCAGCATCGTGCTGCGCCCCGGGCTGGAGATCGGCTATGCCGGGCAGCGCCCCTACCTGTTCCACGGCAGCATTGCCGACAACCTGCGCCTGGCCGACCCGGGTGCCACCGATGCGCACCTGCGCGCGGTTGCCGAGGCGGCGCAGGTGATGCGCTTCGCGTCTGCTCTGCCGAACGGCCTGGATACGGTGATCGGCGAGCGTGGCTTTGGTCTGTCCGGCGGCGAAGCACGCCGCATCGGTCTGGCCCGGTTGCTGCTGCGCGACCCGCAGCTGTTGCTGCTCGACGAGCCCACCGCCTTTCTTGATCCGGACACCGAGGCCGACCTGCTGCGCACGCTGGCCGCGTTCGCGCGCGGCCGCAGCGTCATCATCGCCACCCACAGCGAAACCGCCATGGCCTGGGCCGATACGCGCCTGACCTTGACCGCCAGTGGCACCCGCAACACGCGGGAGGTGTCGGCATGAGTGCGCCGCGTATCGATTCGTTGAAGCAGGTCTTCACCCGGCACCGCGGCCGCCTGGTACTGACCGTGCTGCTGCTGTGGACCACCATGCTCGCCGGCACCGCATTGCTTGGGTTGTCGGGTGGCTTCCTCACCGCGGCTGCGCTGGCCGGCGCGGCCGGGCTGGGCAGCGGCTTCAACTTCTTCTCACCCTCGGCGGGCATCCGCGGGCTGACCATGGCGCGGATCGCCTCGCGCTATTTCGAAAAGCTGGTGGGCCACGACGTCACCCTGCGCATCGCCCGCGACCTGCGCGTGTGGTTCTTCCGCCGCGCGCTGCCGTTGGCGCCCGCGCGACTGGCCGGTGTGCGCACCGGCGAGCTGCTGGCGCGGCTGATGTCGGACATCGGCGAAGTGGACGGGCTGCTGGTGCGCGCCATCGGTCCGCTGCTGGCGCTGGGCGGCATCTCGCTGGTGGGCGTGATCGCCGCCGGCATCATCTATCCGCCTGCGGCGGTGCTGCTGGGCGTGCTGGCTCTGGTGATCGGCGCGGGCGTGCCGTGGCTCACCGTGCGTGGTGCCGGTGACCAGGAGCGCGACCGCGCGCTGCATCGCGCACAGCTGCGCGCGCAGTCCTTCGAAGGCCTGGAAGGCGCGGCGGACCTGACCGCCCTGCAGGCGCGCGAGCACTGGAACCTGCGCGTGCTGGTGGCCGCCAAACAACTGAAATCGCGCGACCGTCGCCGCCGCGTGCGATTGATCGGCGGCAATGCGCTGCATGGCGTATGCGCGGCCGCTGGACTGGTGGCCATGTTGTGGCTTGCGTTGCGCGGCTTCGAGCGCGGCGCGATCGATGCGGCCTTGGCCGCGGGCCTGGTGTTCATCACCGTCGCGCTGCTGGAACTGTGGGCGGCCATCGGATTGGCCTGGCAGTCGTGGCTGTCCGGACGGGTGGCGGCGGTGCGGCTGGAGCAGATCGTCGATCAACCCGCCGGTGTGGCCGAGCCAGTGAATCCGGTGCCGGTGCCCGCCGAACCGGCCACGCTCAGCGTTGAACACGTGGCGTTCCGCTGGCCGGGGCAGGAGCGGGCATTGCTGGACGGGCTGCAGTTGCAGCTGCGCCCGGGTGATCGCATCGCCATCCAAGGCGACAGCGGCTGTGGCAAAACCACGCTGTCGTCGCTGCTGCTGCGCCTGTGGGACCCTGATGCCGGTTACGTGCGCTATGGCGGCGTCGACATCCGCCAGTTCGCCCAGGCCGATTGGCACCGGCAGGTGGCCTGGCTGCCGCAGAACGCGCCGGTGTTTGCGGGCAGCGTGGCCGACAATCTACGCCTCGGTGATCCGCAGGCGACGGATGCGCAGCTGTGGCAGGTGCTGGCCGATGTGCGCCTGCAGGGCTGGGCCGAACAGATTGGCGGGTTGCAGGCGTGGGTAGGCGAGAACGGCGCCACCATGTCGGCCGGGCAGGCGCGGCGCTTGGCGCTGGCGCGGGCGCTGCTGCGCGGCTCACCGATTCTGTTGCTGGATGAGCCTACCGAAGGGCTGGATGTGGATACCGCGCATGCGCTGTTGCATGACATGGTGGCTGCGCTGGGCAGCCGGAGTCTGGTGATGATTACGCATGATGTGTTGCCGGATGGCATCGTGCATCTTAGCTACCGGTTGCGGGATGGGAAGCTGGGGTAGATGTGTGGTTGCACGGCGCGGTGGAAGGAGACTTCTTCTGTGCAACAGCGCTGTGTTCAAAGAGCGAGGCACGTACGGCCTGTGCAAGAACAACCGCGGAGCCGTCTGCTCATGCTCTGTGGTCAATCGGCATAAGCAGTCCTCTGGGTTTGTCTAGCAGCTAATGAGGTGGCAAGGATGCGCAATCAGCGACTCATGAATCTTTTAGCCATCCTCGTCGGGGGCGTCGGCGTAGCAATAGGGGTACTGCTACTGGCGATTGTTGCGTCGGGCAATGTCACTCAAGGACAGACGGGGCTGGCGCTCAGTGGTACGGCGTTCCTGCTTCTTGCAGCCCCGTTTCTCGCTGTTCCGTTCTCGGTTCGCGTAGCAAAGTGGCTCACTCTTATGGCGTTGGCATGTCTGGCGTGCCTGGCCATTCGGCTGGTCTTCTGGCCGCAGCCTGGCGTCACGCCGACGCTCACAGTGCAGGTTGCTGTCATGGCGTTCGCTGCGCTGCTTGCTCTGCGGGTCTTGCTGAGTCGGCGTGGTAATCGCGCCCGCCTTGAATCCTGAGCACGCATTCAAATTGACGCTTTTTCACACTGTATTTCCGGACGGCGTCGTGCATCGAGGCCCTCGGTTCCGGGAAAGTCGCCTTGGCCCGTCGGCCGCTCACGCCGACGCAGCGAACGCAATCGCCGCAAACCCGATGAGGTTGAGCACCATGTGCGCCAACACACAGAGGATCAGTGAGTTCCAGCGCACCCGAACGACGTACATCGCCAGCGAGAAGGTCACGAGCGACACCAGGCGGATGGGCTCCACCGCCCACGAAATGCATGCCCACAAACAGCACCGTTCCGATGCCTGACGCTGCAATTGCACCTACGCGTCGGCTGAGTAGGTCGAAAATAAGGCCACGGTGAAGCAACTCTTCCAGCACCGGTGCCACCAGCACGATGGCAATGAACATCGGAAGCCGGTACTCACGTGCTGCCGGAAATGCCGTCCCGGAGGAGGAAGAGGTTGCCCCCATCATCAGATAGGTGATTGTCGCCAGGCAGTAGGAGGCCGCTGCCGGAAGCAGGAGGGCCACGATGGCGGTTTTCCGGTGTGCCCCGATCCACTGGAGCTCCCGTCGCCATCGTTGGCGGTCGCGCCAGCTCCAGGCCAGCCCCAGTATCACCGCGAGTACTGCGGCAACGAGGTAGTGCACCCAGGCCCCACCGATGGGGCGTATGACGATGTTTGCAACCGTTCGGCCCAACTTGAGCCCACGGGATTCCAGATAATCCGTGCCAAACGCGATTTCCTCGGCGGCGAACTTGCACAGGATCCACCAGTGCCCATCGCCCATGGCAGCCGATGCATCCGAGCAGGTGATGCCGTGCTGGACGTTCGTGCCATAGACCGCGCTGCCATCGCGCACGCCCGGCTGGCCCGCCGGCTCGGCGATCTTGAAGGTCAAATCCATCGAGCGGACGCCGCCGATCATCGATGCCACCATCAACGCCATGGACACCACGAACACCATCGCGATGGAGAGGCCCATCGCGGCGGCGAAGCGAAACACAGGCATGAGGCTCGGAAGTCGGTCCGTGATTACATTCAGCATGATTTCAATAGTCCATTTGAAATGCTGGGAGAGTGACGAATCAGTTGCTGTGCTGCGCGGATGAGGCCCCAGGATCGATGTCGGGGGCGACCGCGAGCGACTCCGCGCAATCATAATGCCGCGGCCCGGCTGCTTGTCCAATGCACCTGTGGCGCTGTCGTGCCAAAGGATGTGTCTCCGACGATGCTGGTACACGTCAAGGACGACCCCGTCGACGCACGAAGTTTGACCGATGGACAAAGGACGCTGTTCGGTGGCTACGGAAGAGGGGCGTCCAAGCGGTCGACGGGAAGCGGGCAGTGAGCGCGAGATTCGAGGGGGAGGCAACGCACCCCGTCACATTCCTTCCAAAAGACCCATACTCGCCAGAGAGAACCAGTGGTGGGCAATCAGACAACAGGCGAAATGAGGGCGCGCCAAGTAAAGATCCCGACGATCCGATTCCTGACCGAGGGCCGGCTAAGGATCAAAGGCGGGCATGCCGCCCGTGGAAAAACGCCTCATGAAACCGGAGAGAAAAATGTGAATGGAAATGAAGAACATTCAAGGCCTCCTAAGGGCAATCCAACAGCGAGGTCGCGATGACGGAGCGAAGTTGGTCGATCTCGTCGAATCGTGGCTGGGAGTCATTCGAGTGTGAGCTTTTGAGTGACCACGGCGACGATTTGCTCTGCCGCCTTACTTTGGATGGCGAATACCTGGACCGGTCACGACCTGAGTCAAATGGGGACCACGTTGTTCCTGACTTTAAGGTAATGCTCCCGCAGACTCTTCTGAGCAGGCAATCATTGCGTGGCCTCTATATGGATCTTTTCCGATGGAGGGAGATAGGGGAGCTTTTTTCCCGAGATCTCCAGGCTGCAGGCTCTGGAGGTCAAATGCTGCGCTTATCGATTGAAGAGAATCCTCGATTCATTCAAAGCGCGGGGAAGCGAGTCTTCACCATCCAATACGTGTCCGGCTTGGTCATGACAATAACGTCCAGCTTTCTAGTTGATCAATCCTGTGTTGGCCTGGCCCTGGATGAACTGGCGCGATCTCTCGGAGTGGAGCACTAGTTGAGCTTCTGCTGAGTGTTGAGGACCGCTTCACGCTCACCGGTCGAGGGTTGGCCCTGCTGCCCGATTCTCCGCTCCCGCATGGAGAGCACAACTCCGTTTTCCGTCAGCGTCGAGCATCCGGACGGTACTAGGTTGCCCGTCGAGGCGGAGCTTCGTCTCGACCACGTTCGACGTGGCGGTGACAAACTGATCATCTATCTCACTGGATTCGATACGGCTGACGCACCCGCGGGCAGCAAAGTCTGGAAGGTGTGAGTCGAGCCTCCGCTTCTGGCCGAGAGCAGACATGCGCCTGCTTGGCCGCACTGACCAATCGCGAATGCACGGCGCGCCTGGCTCGCTGCCCCCGCTTGAGAGGCGCTTTGTTGAAGATATCGCTCGGAGATCTGCACTGGCTGCCATGTCGTAGACATGGCATCTATACCCTCCATGCATGAGTGATATGCGCGTGCGCGCTTCTTCCAGCGTGGCCCCGAGGGTAGATTTCCCTGACAATCTGTCACGGAGTGACCCATGCAGACACGCACCCGCCTTCGTACTCTGGTGCCCGGCTTTCCCTCCACACTGATCTGGATGGCGGTTTCCCTCTGTGCCACGACCGCCATGGCCAACGAGCCACTGCAGATCGAGGCGCAGGGGAGTTTCCTCGCAGGTGGCATGGAAAAGACGGAACCTGGCACGTTCGATCCGTTGAAACCGTCCAATCCGGAGGGCCAGAGCTACCACGGTGATCACGTCTATGCCTTCTACCAGAAGCCGGTGAATGCGCGTCCGCTGCCGATAGTGATGTGGCACGGTGCGGGCCAGTCGTCCAAAAGTTGGGAAACGACGGCCGATGGGCGCGAGGGCTTCCAGAACCTGTTCCTGCGTCGTCGCTTCACTACCTACCTGATCGATCAGCCACGACGAGGCAAAGCCGGCCGGAGCATGGTCGAGTCCACGCTGAAGCCCGTGGCAGACGATCAGATGTGGTTCAACCAGTTCCGAATTGGCCTCTGGCCGACGTACTTCGGCGGCAGTCAATTTCCGACAGGGGAGGCCACGCTGGACCAGTTTTTCCGTTCGGTCACGCCGAACACGGGGCCGTTCGACCTTGGCGTAGTCTCTGACGGAGTAGCTGCCGTGCTGCAGAAGACAGGGCCTGCCATCCTGTTTACGCATTCGCAGGCGGGAGGCCCTGGCTGGATGACAGCGATAAAGAGCCCGAATGTGCGCGCCATCGTCGCCTTCGAGCCCGGCAGTAGTTTCGTGTTTGCCAAGGACGATGCGCCGGCGCCGATTCCCAGTGCATTCGATACGGTCGCACCGGCGGTGGTGTCGCCCGAAGCGTTCAAGGCGCTGACGCGGATTCCCATTCTGGTGCTGTATGGCGACAACATCCCTGACAAGCCCGTTGACCTGCCCGCGCAGGACAGCTGGCGGGCGCGGTTGGAAATGGCGCGCGCCTGGCGCGACGCCGTCAACCGGCAGGGTGGGGACGTGACCCTGATCCATTTGCCGGACATGGGGATCCGTGGCAACAGCCACTTCTTGTTCTCGGACCTCAACAACGTCCAGATCGCCGATCTGGTGAGTGATTTTCTGGCGAAGAAGAATCTGGATCATTGAGCCGACATGCGTCGTGCATTGATCGCGCCATGAAAGAAATGTGGCGCGCCGGCGCTGCGACGCTCGCCGATGCACAATTCATATCATTCATGCATGAGTGATATCCGGCTGATGCTCTTTTTCTATGAGTGCACGGCGGTTAGTTTTACGCCTGATCCCGGCCAACGTGGGCGCGCCACATGCACCGGCCGGGGTAACGTCCACACTGGGAGCAGTTGAATGAAGCACATCGTGCACGCCACGCTGTTGGCGATGTCCCTTGGCCTGGCGGCAGGCAACGCGTCCGCCGCCGACTACACGCTCAACCCCTTCAAATTGGCCTACGAAGGTGCGATCACGCGGAATGTGCCCAGCGAGGTCAACGTCCACTCGGTGTCCTATCCGCTGAATGGAATCGAGATCGCGGCAAACTTCTACACGCCGGCCAACTTCGATGCCGCGCGGAAATACCCGACCATCGTGGTTGCCCACCCCAATGGTGGGGTCAAGGAGCAGGTGGCCGGCCTGTACGCGCAGCGTTTGGCCGAGCAGGGCTACATCGCCATTACCGCCGATGCGGCCTATCAGGGCGCGAGTGGCGGCCAGCCGCGCAGCGTGGACATGCCTTCACACCGCATCGAAGACATCCACGGCATGGCGGACTTCATCAGTCGATTCCCCTGGGTCGACACTACGCGCCTGGGTTTGCTGGGCATCTGTGGCGGCGGCGGCTATTCGTTAGCGGCCGCGCAGACTGACAAGCGGTTCATGGCCGTAGCCACGATCAGCATGTTCAACTCCGGCCGGGTGCGCCGCAACGGCTATGCCGACTCGCAGCTGGACACGATCCAGCAGCGCCTGCAGCAGGCTGCCAATGCGCGGGCACAGGAAGCGGCCGGCGGCGAAGTGCTGTACTCGGGCGACGCCAACCTCACCGACGCGCAGATCGCCACGCTTCCCTTCGATCTGTATCGGCAAGGTTATGCGTACTACTGGAAGACGCACGCCCATCCCAACGCCACCTTCCGCTATACGACCAGCAGCCTGCTGGACCTGATGCGTTGGGACGCCACCGACCAGATCGAGCTCATCAACCAGCCGCTGCTGATGATTGCCGGTAGCAAGGCTGACAGCCTGTACATGACCCAGGACGCTTTCGCCAAGGCGACCGGCACCACCGACAAACAACTGGTGCTGCTGGACGGCGCTACGCATATCGAAACCTACTGGGTGTCGAAATACGTGGATGCCGCCGTCGCCTCGCTGACCACGTTCTACGGCCGGACGCTTGCGCCATGAGCGCGCCTCGTAAATCAACCGCGCAGAGGGCGCTGCTGGGCGCGGCATTGAGTGTGGCGGCACCGTTCGCTGGCGCCGTCGAAACACCCACGCAGCAGATCACCCGAGCGGGAACGCAGTCGTCCGTTGCCGGTCCGGCAGCGACCTTCGTCGGCAAGGTGCGGGTAGATCCGCTGTTCCCGGCGGACGAGCAGGTGCACGTCTCTTCCGCATACGTCAGCTTCGAACCGGGTGCGCGCTCGGCCTGGCACACGCACCCCGCCGGTCAGCGACTGGTGGTTACCTCCGGCGTTGGGCTGACGCAGGAATGGGGTAAGCCGGTGCAGCAGATACACGCCGGGGATGTGGTGGTGTGTCCTGCCGGGGTCAAGCATTGGCACGGCGCCGCGCCTCACAGCGCAATGACCCACCTTGCAGTGACCGGGGTAGCAGACGGCAAGTCGGTGGCGTGGCTGGAGCAGGTCAGTGATGACCAGTATCGCGATGCATCGGCGGGCATCGACGCTCCCGTTGCCGGGCCGCTTTCGCCCAGGCAGCAGGCGATCCCGCTGATTGCGGCCGCCGCCGCCAGCAGCGACATGCCCCAGCTCACTGCCGCGTTGCGCCGGGGACTGGATGCAGGGCTGACCCTGAGTGAGACCGAGGAAGTGCTCGTGCAGCTGTATGCCTATGCGGGGTTCCCGAAGAGCCTCAATGCCCTGGGCGAGCTGATGGAGGTGGTGCGCGTACGTGAAGCGCAGGGCATCGCCACTGCACCCGGGCAGCCGCCCACCAGGAACGTTCCCGTGGGCGAAGCGCTGCGCGCGGTGGGCACCGCCAACCAGACCCGGATCTCCGGCGCCCCGGTGACCGGGCCGCTCATGGACTTCGCCCCCATCATCAACCAGTACCTGCAGACGCACCTGTTCGGCGACATCTTCGAGCGCGACACCCTGGACTGGCAGAGCCGTGAACTGGCCACGGTGGGCGCGCTGGCAGTGATGCCCGGCGTGGAGGCGCAGTTGCGCTCGCACATGGCGGCCAGCCAGCGCGTGGGCCTCAGCCGCGCACAGTTGCAGCACTTGGCCCAACTGCTGGCCCACAGCGGCTACGCAGCCGCATCCGCCCGCGCAGTGCAGGCACTGGAACAGACCCCGGCACCCGGGCCCTGACAGCGCCCCACATGGAGACCCCAATGAACACCCTGCCCACCAACGCCCAACGCCGCTCGCTTCTGAAGGGGGCCGCTACGCTGGCGGCGCTGCCGCTGGCCGGCGCGCTGGCCACGTCGGCAAACGCCTCCCCCGCAGCTGCCGCGCCGCGGATGGGCGGCCGCCGCATGCTCGGCAAGCTGCAGGTTTCCAGCATCGGGCTGGGCGTGCAGAACATGAGCCGCACCTACCAGACCACCATCCCCTCACGCACCGAGATGCACCGCATCATCCGTGCCGCGTTCGATCGCGGGATGACGTTCTACGATGCGGCCGAGGCCTATGGTCCGCATGAAGTGGAACGGATCCTGGGGGAGGGCGTTGCCTCGTTCCGCAACGACGTGGTGATCGCCACCAAGTTCGGCTGGAACATCGACCTGGAAACCGGCGCGCGTGGCCCGGGCCTGATCAGCAGGCCCGCGCATATCAAGCGGGCGGTAGAGGGCATGCTCACGCGGCTGCGTACCGACCGCATCGACCTGCTGTACCAGCATCGCGTGGACCCGCAGGTGCCGATCGAAGACGTGGCCGGTGCGATCCAGGACCTGATGACCGAGGGCAAGGTGCTGCATTGGGGCCTGTGCGAGATGGGCCTGAAGACGCTTCGCCGCGCGCACGCTGCGCTGCCGGTGACGGCTGTGCAGAGCGAGTACTCGATGCTCTGGCGTGGGCCGGAACAGGAGGTGCTTGCTACGTGCGCCGAGCTTGGCATCGGATTCGTGCCGTGGAGCCCACTGGGCGTAGGCTTCCTGACCGGTGCGATCGACGCCAGGACACGGTTTGCCGAGGGCGACATTCGCGGCATCGAAACGCGCTTCACCCCGCCGAACATCGAACACAACCTGGCCTTGGTGCGCCTGCTCAGGGACTGGGCCGCGCGAAAGCAGGCCACGCCTGCGCGGATCGCACTGGCCTGGCTGATGGCGCAGCAGCCTTGGATCGTGCCGATTCCCGGTACTACGCAGATGGCCCATCTGCTGGACAACGTTGGCGCAGGCGAGGGGGTCTTCAGCGCAGAGGAGCTGCGGGAGCTCAACGCTGCAGTTGCCGCGGTGGCAGTGCAGGGCGAGCGTCTTCCGCCAGCGGTGCAGGCCTACAGCGGCGTGGAGGCGCCTCTGCGTTAGCGCTCAATCCCGATAGCGCAACGCATCACGCAGCACGGTGAACGCCGGCGATGACTGCCTGCGACTGGGGTAGTACAGGTGGTAGCCTGGGAAGGAGGGGCACCAGTCCTGCAGCACGTGAACCAGGGTGCCTGCCTGCACATGGGCGCGCACCAGATCCTCGGGCATGTAGGCAAGCCCCAGTCCCTCCAGTGCGGCGCCCAGGCGCAGGGCGATGTTGTTGAACACCAGCTGGCCTTCCACCCGCACCTTCAGCTCCTGGCCCTTCTTTTCGAACTCCCACGCGAAAATGCCACCGTGGGTCGGCAGGCGGATGGTGATGCAATTGTGCTGGGTGAGGTCGTGCGGTGATTTCGGCTTCGGATGGTGCTGGAAATAGGCAGGCGATGCGACCACTGCCATGCGCAGGTCCGGCCCCACGCGCACGGCGATCATATCCTTGGCCACCTGCTCACCCATGCGGATACCGGCGTCGAAGCCCTCGGCCACGATGTCGGTCAGTCCGTAGTCGACGATCACCTCGATGTTCAGGTCGGGATTGGCCGGCAGCAGTTTGCCCAGTACCGGCTGCATCACGGTGAGCGCGGCATGCTCACCCGCCGTGATGCGGAGGCGACCGGCGGGCTTGTCGCGGTAAGCGTTGAGCTGGGCGAGCTCCGTGTCGATTTCCTCGAAGCGCGGTGAAATCACCCGCAGCAGCTGCTCTCCGGCCTCGGTGGGCGAAACACTGCGCGTGGTCCGGGCAAGCAGGCGCACACCCAGGCGCTCTTCCAGCTGACGCATTGATCTGCTCAGGGCAGGCTGGGACATGCCCAGCTGGGCGGCAGCCCGGGTAAAACTGCGCTCCCGCGCCACCACGACGAACATGGCCAACTGGTCGTAATTCTCTACGCTCATTGATGCGCACCGGATATAAGCGATATCCGATTATGCCTCTGCAAGAATGTGTTTGGGGGGCGTAGATTGGCGCCATGACGATTCCAACCCCCAATCATGGTCGCCGGGCAGTCGTTGCCGCGCTGGCGTCGCTGCCGCTGGGATGCTCCGCTGCGGAGCGGCCGGAGGGCGCCGCTGCGGGTCGATCAGACGCACGGACACTGGTTGCCTGCTTCTCACGCTCGGGCAACACCCGGGTCGTTGCCGGCCTCATTCATCGCAGCATGCCCAGCGACCTGTTCGAGATACAGCCTGCCGTGGACTACCCGGCCGACTACCTGGAAACGGTGGCCCAGGCGCGGCAGGAGCGCGACGATGGGGTAGAGCCGGCACTGCGCACCCGCATTGCCGGCATGGATCGCTATGACACCGTCTACCTGGGCTTCCCCATCTGGGGCGAGACTGCGCCGCCGATCATTCGATCGCTGTTGTCGCAGCACGACATGAGGGGCAAGACGATCGTGCCGTTCATCACCCACGGCGGCTTCGGCGTGGGCAGCAGCCTGCGCGTGGTCGCCAGCCACGCACCCAACGCCCGCATTCTCGATGCATTCGTGATGCAGGCCGACCAGGAACGTAGAACCATGGAGAGCGTCAACGCCTGGTTGGCCGCTCCGCACACTGCACGCTGAGGAGTCGACCATGAAGACCCGTACCCTTGGACAAGGCCTTGAAGTTTCCGCCCTCGGCCTGGGCTGCATGGGCATGAGCGCGGCGTATGGCCCGGCCGCAGACAAGCAGGACATGATTGCGCTGATCCGCACGGCGGTGGAGCGTGGGATCACCCACTTCGACACCGCCGAAGCCTACGGCCCCTTTGCCAACGAAGAACTGGTGGGCGAGGCACTGGCGCCCGTTCGTGACCAGGTGGTGATCGCCACCAAGTTCGGCTTTGACATCGACCCCGTAACCGGTGCCCGCGGCACAGGTACCAACAGCCAGCCCGCACACATCCGCGCTGCCGTAGAGGCCAGTCTGAAGAGGCTTCGTACCGAGCGCATCGACCTTCTTTACCAGCATCGCGTTGACCCGGCGGTGCCGATCGAGGATGTTGCCGACACGGTGAAGGCGCTCATTGCAGAGGGCAAGGTTGCGCATTTCGGCCTGTCCGAAGCGGGTGTGCAGACAATCCGCAGGGCACATGCGGTACAGCCGCTCACGGCTGTGCAGAGCGAGTACTCGCTGTTCTGGCGTGAACCGGAGACGGCGCTTCTTCCGTTGCTTGAAGAACTGAGCATTGGCTTCGTACCCTTCAGCCCACTGGGCGCGGGGTTCCTGACCGGAAAGATCGACGAGAACACGCAGTTTGATGCAACGGACTTTCGTAATGCGGTGCCGCGCTTCTCCGCTGAAGCACGCCGGGCCAACATGGCCTTGGTTGACGTGGTGAAGGCGATGGCGGCAGAGAAGGGTGCCACGCCTGCCCAGGTGGCCCTGGCCTGGCTGATGGCCCAGCGATCGTGGATCTCACCGATCCCCGGCACGACCAAGCTTCATCGGCTGGATGAGAATCTGGGTGCGGTGGATCTGGTGCTCGATGCGGCCGACCTGGCGCGTATCGATGCGGATGTGGCCCGGATCAGTATCAGCGGTGCGCGCTTGCCGGAAGCTGCCTTGAAGATGACCGGCAAGTGAGCGATGAGCACGTGGAGATCATAGAAGTGCATCCGAACGGAAGTTATCGGATCGGGTTTGATCTGGCCCCGGAGTCGATCGAAGCGCTACTTTCATGCCTCGGCGAGAATGATGGGATGTCTGCGTGGTAGGCCTCTCTACCCAGTGCACTCCTGGATGCATCCGAATGGGTCATGGGCTGCCAGAAATGGCCTCTCGCATGGCCCTATCGCATCCCTCAATTCGGAAAGTTAAATTTGGCGCTCATCGTGAAGTCAATGAGACACCCAAAGAAAAGCCGCCCGTAGGCGGCTTTGTGAAGCTCAAATATTGAAGAACACCCGCGATCTGTCGCGGACAACGAAACCAAAGCGACAAAACCCAGGTAGGCCTACCGAATCATGTATTCAACCAGGCACATCTTGGTGGCAGGACCGCCTGTGCAGGAAATGGCCCGCACAAAGCCGCTGTTCGTAGGACCGGTGCCGACCATCTTGGCACCCAGAGATTCCATGTGAGTTGCCATGCGTCCAAGGTTTTCGCCACCATAGTCGGTCCATTCGCCTTGAACCTCCTGGATGTCAGTCGGGATCTTCTGCCCTGCGGCGGTACGCTCGCTACCTACTTCGGTCTGGCCGTTCTGATACTCAAGATTGACGATCACAGTGACGTAAGAGCCGTCCTTGAACACGATCTTGAACATGAGCCTGGCTTGATCGCGAAGCCCAGTATAGTTGGAGGCCAATTGGAGTAGATCAGTTACAGCCGTCATGACGTTGGCGCCAACGACTTGCGAGATCATATTCACATTGCCAGCCGCCGACTCAACCATGGCGCGCAGGTTCGCGTCCTTGACGTAGTCATACGACGTCTTCTCACGGGCGCTGGGATTAAGGCCAAGCATGTCGACGCCGATAACATACGTTGGCCGAAGCGTTCCGCCGCCTTCCACGATGACTCGATGCGCGCGGTCAACCTCCTGAACTGCGGCGGCGGGTGGCGTTTGGCGAAACACACTCAGGGAAGAGCTCGCTTTCACGGCGCGTGGCACGTCGCCGCCACCGCCGGAGGTGTTGCCTTGAATGTAGTACTGCTGGATCGAATTGGTGTGAACGTTGTAGACCAAGTGGGTGCCCGTACCCAACCTGAGTGCTTCTGCGCGGAAGTGCCCATCATCCCGGCAAGTGTCGCAGCGCACCGCGACAGCGCTGGCTTCCCCAGAGGCAAGCCCGAGACCCATCAACACCAAAGCGGCCAGCAAAACACCCCTTAACATCAGCATCTCCAGAAATCCATTTCGTCCTCGATCACAGCATGTCTTCGCCTGGAAAGAAGCGCCGACTGCTGCAATGGACAGCCACCATGGTACGTCTCGAACGCCGCCTCATGGCATAGGATGTTTCTGGCGTGGACTGAAGTGTGCGCTGCGTACAGATATGCGGGCGCTTTCGAGTCGATATCTTCAGCGAGCTCGCGTCGGATGAGCTTCACTCCCCAGCGCGAGCTGAAAGGCTGTTCCAAATCCAGATTCTTCCCCAAGAGAATCGTCATCTCCGGCAAGTTCACGGTAGCTGGTGGTTTGTGCGGCCACACGGAGTCGGCGTAAGAAAGTCCTACTGACAAAGATGCCGCTAATCAGCTCATCGACGGCGCATCCAGCTACAGGGGTGGTGTCGCAAGGGCGATCACCGCGGTAGCTGCCAAGGGCAGGGTATCGGGTGGAGTTGCTCGGCAGGAGGTCGCGGATATCGAATGCTCGCTTTTCGGCGTAGTTACCAGGATGGAAAATGGCCCTGGGCAGTCGCTGAACGCCGTAGCGGAAGCTGCAAGCAAGTATCGTCTTCAAGCAGGTGGAATCGCTGCGGCTGCACCGTCATGTCTGCGGCATACGAAACAGCGTTCAATGCGGCATACAATAGCTCTGGTGCACTGGCCGTGATCGCCGTAACCGGGAGGGAAGTATGGAGCTGAAGTCGCCCTTCAGATTCTCTTGTCCACACTGTGGTGTGGGAGGGCAGGGATTCTCGATTCTCCGAGCGCTCGAGAAGGTAGCGCAGACGTCGTGTTCGATTTGTGGCGTAGAGCTTGAATCGAATTTTGGCGAGATCAAGTATGGGATGTTCTTCTTCTATGCGCAGATCGCCGCCGCACCTATAGGGATGTTCCTGATCGCGGGAGCATTGACGGGACGTTGGCTTTGGGTGGGCGGCGCTTTGCTCGTCAGCATCCTATTGATATGGGTCCCGGCCATGGTGCTGCACTCACGAAACGTGGGGGTGAAAGCTGTGGTGGAAAGGCCCGTGCGATATGGGCACAAACAGCGACCCGAGCAGGGAGAGAGATGACTATTGGTCCTCTCGTAAGCTCCCGCGACAGCCAGACATCCGATAGGTAAAACCCTCTGGCATCTTATAGCCGGCCAGGAGGTTGTACGCGCAGATCAAAACTCACCGACACGTCGATCATCATGGTCCTCAAGCAGGGCGATGCCGGGTGGGCGGTGAAGGATCCATGTCGCCGACAGGCCCAGGTCGCACATCACGCCGTCCCGCATTAGCACGCGGCCTCCGACCATCACCGTATGGATGTTGCTGCGCTCAGCAGCGTGCGTCACGGTGCCTAACGCGCTGTTGGACGGGCAGAGGCTCAGCTACACCCAAACCCCGCCGATTACAGGCGCGTCCTGCTGATGCGAAAGCGGAGAGTATCAGCAGCTGAAGCGTGACCAGATCAAACAGCTTTGTGCGTGGATAGCAGAGACGGATGGGGGGCGACGTTTGCGCGGGCTCCTACCCCATGGGCGGATAGTAGTGAATGTCCGCTCAAGTTCTACTAATCCCGCTTCAGCCAAGCGATCAGCGCCGTAAATGCAGGGGAGGGCTGCCGGCGGTTGGGATAGTAGAGGTGGTAGCCGGGGAAGGGTAAGCACCATTTATCCAACACGGCAACCAGCCTGCCCGCCGCAATATGCTCGGTGACCATCGGTTCGGGCGCATAGGCCAAGCCCAGTCCGTCCACGGCGGCGTTGACGACGTGGGTCATGCTGTTGAACACCAGTTGGCCTTCGCCGCGTACGGTGAACTCCTTGCCGCCCTCCTCGAACTCCCAGGCGTAGATGGCACCGTTTGGACGATGCCGGATGTGCACGCATCGGTGTTGCATGATGTCGGCGGGCTTCCGCGGCTTCGGATGCTTCTCGAAGTAATCGGGAGATGCAACCACGACCAAGCGCCAATCCGGCCCAACCCTGACCGCGATCATGTCCTTGCTGAGCGCCTCGCCCAGCCGGATGCCGGCGTCGAAGCGTTGTTCCACCACGTTGGTGAACCCGTAGTCCACGTAGAACTCAAGCGTGATATCCGGGTACTCGGCGAGGAACCCGGCAAGCCGCGGACGGATGATGGTCTCCATGGAATCGTCCGTGCAGGAGATCCGTAGGGTTCCGGCCGGTCGGTCGCGAAGATCCCCCAGTGCCTCGACGCTGGCGCTGATGGCCTCGAAGTGCGGCGCGATGGAGCGCATCAGCCGCTCGCCCGCCTCGGTAGGGGAGACGTTGCGTGTAGTGCGAGCCAGCAGCCGGATGCCCAGGCGTTCTTCCAGTAACCGCATCGAGTGGCTGAGCGCAGAGGGAGTCACTCCCAGGCGAACGGCCGCTTTGGTGAAGCTCTGCTCCTGTGCCACTGCCAGAAAAGCCTGGAGGTCGTTGGTCTTCACAGCGCTCATGGCCAATTGTGAGGTGAATTCAGTAATGCATCAACTTTCAGCCCGCTTATCGAGGTGGGGGCCGGGGACTATCGTGGTGACCTTAGTCCCCCGAGGCCTCCGGCGCATGAAACCGAACCGTCCTGCTTGTCTGATGGTCGCGGCGATACTTGTCGGCGTGCCGGTACAGAGGGGCCATGCACAGGAAGGAAGCGCCATGAATACTGAGTCGCACGTGGTTTCTGCCACCGTATTGGATCTCCGTCAGCAAGCCATCGTCCCGATGAGCGCCTCCGCGGCGGCCGGCGACATGGCACGTCTCCGGGATGCCGTGAATCAGGCGTTGGACGCGGGATTGAGCGTGGCCGAAGCGCGAGAGATCCTCGTGCAGGTCTACGCCTATGCGGGGTTTCCGCGCAGTCTCAATGCGTTGAGCGAACTGATGAAGGTGGCAGAGGCCCGGAGGCAGCGCGGCCTTCAGGATGAAATCGGTCGCGAGCCGGGCCGGCCGATCCCCAAAGGCGACGCGTTGCTCGCTGCAGGCACGGCCAATCAGACCAAGCTGGCTGGGCGACCGGTCTTCGGGCCATTGTTCGATTTCGCACCGCAGGCAAATGAGTATTTGCGTACGCACCTGTTTGGCGACATCTTCGAGCGCGACAACCTCGATTGGCAAAGTCGTGAGTTGGCGACGGTCAGCATGCTGGCGGCCATGTCCGGGGTAGAGTCCCAGTTGCAGTCGCACATCGGTATCAGCATGAACATAGGGCTGCGCCCAGAGCAGCTGTATGGGCTGGCGGATGTTCTCGAAGCGCGCGTCGGCCTGGAGGCCGCGGAGCGCGTCCGTCTCGGCATTCAACGTCACCTCGAGGCCCAGCCCGAATGATGTTCAGGCGAGGGGTTTCCTCGAGTGGCATGCATCAACTGGAGGGTTAAGTGAACAAGATACTCATCGGCACTTTCATCAGCATGCTGACATGCGCCTTCAGTGTTGGCGCTGAGGAGGCACAGATGACGAGGCTCTCAAAGATCACCGTCGATGCAGACCATCTACCCGCGTATCGAGCTGCCCTGGCTGAAGAAGTTCGTGCTTCCATGGCGCTTGAGCCAGGCGTGCTGTCGTTGTATGCGGTGTTTGACAAAGAAGAACCCACGCGGCTGACAATCCTTGAGATCTATGCGAGCCGGCAGGCTTACGAACAGCACGTGAAGAGTTCGCATTTCCTGAAGTACAAGAACGGGACCCTGCACATGGTCAAGTCGCTGGAGTTGGTTGATGTTGATCCTCTCTTGCCGGAACTGAAGATCAAGTAGCGGTCAGCTTGGCGTCGGGAAATGCAATAGGCCAGGAA
>LNAP01002448.1_pt1 | contig 18547 bp, 17 predicted proteins | sample 602601 | NCBI WGS metagenome assembly LNAP01 (sample SAMN02440304, study PRJNA202911) | soil metagenome | biome: Subtropical and temperate rainforests or woodlands; isolation source: soil samples (1 kg each in a 20% v/v slurry with milli Q water) were... ...
GCCGACAAGCCGCCGCCCAGCGCTAGCGCCAGCGCCAGGTAGACCGCCACGGCCAGGGCGATCCCTTCCAGCGCAAGACCCGTTTGCGTGATGGCGGTGTTGATGACGGCCATCAGTTCCTGGTAGCCGATGGCGATCGCCAGCGTGCTGTTCTTGACCAGCGCCAGGCATTGGTTGGCATAAGGGGGCAGGGCGACGCGCGTGGCGTAAGGGGTGATCACCTTGCGCAGCACGGCCCAAGGCGTCAGGCCCATGGCCTGGCCGGCCTCGACCAGCCCGACGGGCACGGCGCGTACCGAGGCCCGCACGATGTCGGCGATGTAGGCCGCATGGAAGACCACCAGGCCGATCAGCAGCGCCGCGAATTCGATGCTGGGCTGCCAACCGCCTTGCAGACCCAGCCCGCGCTTGATGGGCAGGTCTATCCGCGTGGCGGGCAGCCAGTGCGCGGTGAATGCGGCGATGGCCAATGCGGCGATGGCGGCGCCGTTGCCCCAGCGGCGTTTTGCCTGCCAAGCCAACGTCACGGCCAGTAGCGCGAGGGCGGCATAGGGCAAGACGCCTTGCACGGCGGGCAAAGCTAGCCCGCGGTTGGACAGCAGCACCGACGGCAATGGCGACCACGCCTGCCGCACGTCCGGCAGGCGTAGCAGCAATCCGTACCAGAGGAACAATTGCAGCAGCACGGGCGTGTTGCGCAACGGCGCGATGATGGCGGCGGCGCAACGCGCGGCCAGCGCATGGGGCGACAAGCGCATGAGGCCCAGCGCGATGCCAAGCGCGGTCGCAAGCGGAATTGCCACGGCCGCCACGGTCAGTGTATTGACCAGGCCCGCCGCGATCGACATCCAGTAAGGGTCCTCCGGCGCGACGGCGAGCAGGCTTTCCGAAATCCGGAAGCCGGCGGGCTGAAGCAGGAATCCGAATCCGCCCTGAATGCCACGCATGGCCTGCACCGACTCGATATGCCCCAGCAAGACGGATGCCATGCCGCCCAACGCGAGGATCCAGGCCAGCGATGGCAGCCAGCGGCCCAGCGAGCCGGGAGAACGGAGGGGAGGGGTCGTTACAGTCATCATGGCAGGTGGCAATGCAAAAGGCGGGCCATGGGCCCGCCTGCCGCGTTCAGAAGGTCATGGTCATTGGAACGGCGGCGAATACAGCAGGCCGCCCTGGTTCCATTGCGCGTTCAGGCCGCGGTCCAGCTTCAGCGGGGTGGCGGCGCCCAGGTTACGGTCCCACACTTCGCCATAGTTGCCGACGGCCTTGATGGCGTTCTTCGCCCAGCTCTCGTCCAGGCCGAAGCTCTTGCCGATGCCCGCATCCACGCCCAACAGGCGGCGGACTTGCGCATCGCTGCTTTGTGCCTGGCTGTCGGCATTCTGGGCCGTGATGCCTAGCTCTTCAGCGGCGACCAGCGCGTTGACCGTCCAGCGCACGATGGCCGCCCAGTTGGCGTCGTCCTGCCGCACGAAGGGGCCCAGCGGCGACTTGTTGATCCGCTCGGGCAAGATCACGAAGTCGTCCGGCTTGCCGGCCCGCGCGGCGCGGCTGGCCGCCAGCGTGGAGGCGTCCGACAGGTAGACGTCGCAGCGGCCGGCATAGAAGGCCTGTTCCAACTCCACCAGGTTTTCGATCACCACCGGGCGATACGTGAGCTTGTGCTTCTTGAAGTAGTCGACCAGGTTCTGTTCGTTGACCGTGCCGGGCTGCACGCAGACCTGCGCGCCGTCCAGTTCGGTGGCGCTTTTGACGCCCAGCTTGCGTGGCACCAGAAAGCCCTGACCGTCATAGAAGACGATGCCGGCGGACACGATCCCTAACCCCGCGTCGCGGCTGGACGTGATGGTCGTGTTGCGGTTAAGCACGTCGATCTCGCCGGACTGCAACGCGGGAAACCGCTGTTGCGAACTGAGCGGGACGAAGCGCGTTTTCTCGGGGTCGCCCAGCACGGCGGCGGCCAGCGCGCGGCACAGGTCTGCGTCCAGGCCGGTCCAGCGGCCCTGTTTGTCGGCGATCGACAAGCCCGCCGACCCCTGGCTGACGCCGCACACCAGTTCACCGCGTTTCTTGATGGTGTCCACCGTGCCGGCGTGGGCCGCGCCGGCGATAGTCAGCGCCGCCGCCACGCCCGCCACGCCCGCCACGTTGAATAGTTGAGTCAGTCGCATGCCGTTCCCGTATTGTTTGTATGCAAGAAAGGCATGAATTATGGGCGGGCGCCCGCGATTTTCGAGCGACTATATGGTCATATCAATATAAGAACTAAGCCTTATCCAGATCCGCGTCATATACCTAGAATTCCGGCATACCAAGTTGGAATGACAGGGAAGGTCGCGCATGAGCTGGCAGGACGAATTCAGGCAGTTGTTTCCCATCACGCGTGACAAGGCCTACGCCAACATCGCGTACACCAGCCCGCTGTCGCCCAAGGTGGCGGACGCTGTCGCCGCCTTCTTCGATGGCATCACGCATGCCCGCAGCGACAAGCCGCAATGGCTGCGCGATGCGGACGCATTACGCGTTCGGCTGGCTCGCTTGATCGGCGGAAACTCGCGCCGGCTGGCCTTCACGAAGAACACCACCGAAGGCTTGAATACCGTTGCGCAAGGCCTTGCATGGCAAGACGGCGACAACCTGATCGTCGACGACCAGGAACATCCCACGAACGCCTTGCCCTGGCTGAATCTGCGCCGCCGCGGTGTGCAGGTACGGGTGGCGAAGGCGGACGCGCACCGCTACACGGTGGATGATCTATGGCGCCACGTGGATGCCCGCACCCGCCTGATCGCGGTGTCCTGGGTGCAGTACGGAACGGGCTTGCGCACCGACATCGCCGAGCTGGGCCGCCGTTGCGCGGCGCGCGGCATCTGGCTGATTGTCGACGGCATCCAGGGCGCAGGCCTGTTGCGCGCCCAGGTCGACGCATGGCAGGTGGATGCCTTCGCATGCGGCGCGCACAAAGGTCTGCTTGGCCCGTTGGGCGTGGGATTCCTGCACGTGTCCCCCAAGCTGCTGGATGCGTTGGACCCGCTTTATATCGGCCCGTCTGGCGTGACCACCCTGGACAAGTCCGGCCTGCAATGGCAGGTGGGGGTCTCCGACGCGGGCGACGCCCGCCGGCTGGAATCCGGCAACCTGAACTATCCCGGGATTGCCGGCTGGGCGGGGGCGCTGAATTTGATTGAAGCCGCGGAACCCGAGCGCATCGAACCTTGGGTGCTGGAACTGTCGCAGGCGCTTGGCGACGGCCTGCGCGCGTTGGGCGCGCAGGTGGTGTCGCCGCCTGACGCCGCGTTGCGCAGCACGACCACGGCAGTGCGCGTGCCCGATCCCGCCGCTACCCTGGCGCATCTGAATCAGGCGGGCGTGATCGCCAGCGTAGTGGAGTATGGTTACGTACGCTTGTCCGTCGGCGCCTATAACAATCATGCAGACGTGGAACGCATCTTGTGCGCCGTGCGCGCGCTTGGCGTCTGACCTGAATCATCAATAACGCATCTCCAGGAGAGACACATGACTGAACCGAAGCAGCCCAATTGGCGCTTGGAAACCATTGCCGTGCATGGCGGCTACCGACCCGATCCCACGACGCGCGCGGTGGCCGTGCCCATCTATCAAACGGTCGCCTACGCGTTCGACGACACGCAGCATGGCGCCGACCTGTTCGACCTGAAGGTGCCGGGCAACATCTACACCCGCATCATGAACCCCACGACCGACGTGCTGGAGCAGCGGGTGGCGGCGCTGGAAGGCGGTATCGCCGCGCTGGCGCTGGCCTCGGGCCAGGCCGCCGTCACCTATTCCATCCTGACCATCGCGGAAGCGGGCGACAACATCGTGTCGTCCAGCACGCTGTACGGCGGCACCTACAATCTGCTGGCGCACACGTTGCCGCAGTACGGCATCACCACGCGCTTCGCCAACCCCAGCGACGTGGCCGCTTTCGAAGCGCTGATCGACGACCGCACCAAGGCCATCTTCGCGGAATCGGTGGGCAATCCGCTGGGCAACATCACCGACATCGCCGCGCTGGCCGACGTCGCCCACCGCCATGGTTTGCCGCTGATCGTGGACAACACCGTGCCGTCGCCATACCTGCTGCGCCCGATCGAGCACGGCGCCGACATCGTCGTGCAGTCGCTGACCAAGTACCTGGGCGGCCACGGCACCAGCCTGGGCGGCGCCATCATCGATTCCGGCAAATTCCCGTGGGCCCAGCACAAGGCACGCTTCAAGCGCCTGAACGAACCCGACGTCAGCTATCACGGCGTGGTCTATACCGAAGCCTTTGGCGCCGCTGCGTACATCGGCCGTGCGCGGGTCGTGCCGTTGCGCAATACGGGCGCGGCGATTTCGCCGTTCAATTCCTTCCAGATCCTGCAGGGCATCGAAACGTTGGCGCTGCGCGTCGACCGCATCGTTGAGAACGCCGTCAAGGTGGCCAGCTACCTGCGCGAGCATCCGAAGGTGGAATGGGTCAACTACGCCGGCCTGCCGGACCACCCCGACCACGCGCTGGCAAAGAAGTACCTGGGCGGCAAGGTCCCCGGCCTGTTCACCTTCGGCGTGAAGGGCGGCCGCGACGCCGGCGCGCGTTTCCAGGATGCCCTGCAGCTCTTCACGCGCCTGGTCAACATCGGCGATTCGAAGTCGCTGGCCACGCACCCGGCCTCCACCACGCACCGCCAACTGAATCCGGAAGAGCTACAAAAGGCCGGCGTGCGCGAAGAGACCGTGCGCCTGTCGATCGGCATCGAACACATCGACGACCTGATCGCCGACCTGGAACAGGCGCTGGCGCAGGTGTGACCATCGGGGGGCGCTTGCGCGTTCAGCCTTGCGCCGCGCGGCGTTTGCGCCAGGCCGAAGGCGCCACGCCCTCTGTACGCTGGAACACGCGGCTGAACGCGGCCTGGGATTGGTACCCCACGCGTTCGGCGGCGTCCTGGATGCCTACGCCCTGGCTCAAGAGACGTCGCGCCACGCGCATGCGCAGCCGTTGCAGCAGATGCGCAGGCGTCGTGCCGCTTTGCAGTGTGAAGCGCCGATGGAACGTTGCCTTGGACATATGCAGGCGGTCCGCCATGTCCTGCATGCTCCAGGCTGCGGCGGGGGCTTCCAGAATGGCTTGGAGCAGGCCCGCCATGGCCGGATCCCGTGCCAGCACGAACAGGCCATAGGCCTGCCGGTCGTGGATGGCCAGATGGCGCAGCATGAAGAAGATGAGCAGGTCGGTCAGCCGTTCCAGCACGACGGGCGACGCGCCGGGTTCACGTGCCGTTTCGCCCAATATCAATTCAAAGACGCCCCGCGCCGTGCGGAAGCGTTCATCGTCGGCGCGCAGCACCAGGTAGTCGGGCAGGGTATCGGCCAGCAGGTCCGCCAACCCGGGGCGAAACTGGAAAAACCCGCAGGCAAGGCCCGTGCTGTCAGCCTGCCGTGGCAGCAGCGGTTCCATGGCGGTGCACAGGGCGGCGCCCGGCGCGGGCCGGTCCAGCGGCGTCAAGGCATGCGGGATGTCGCGCAGGAAGAAGACGCCGTCGCCGGCGCCCAATGTCAAGGGCGCTTCGTCTTCGCCCAGGTCGACCCGGCAGCGGCCGTGCAGAATAAGATGAAAGCTGGCGCGCGCCCGCCCGCTGGTGCTGGCGGACCAATTGCCGCAGTACTGCCCCAGGTGATACAGGCTGGATTGGACTTCCAGGCTGGACAGCAGCAGCGCGTCGACGGCGGCCTGGTCGGTATGATCGGGATGCAAGGGCAAGGTAATTAGGCAGGCGGTGATGGCATGAAACTGATCCGGTCAGCAAGCCGGTGCAGTTTAGGAGGATGATCGCGGATCGAATCCGGTTATAAGCGCATAGCTGAAAGTCGATAAGATCTAGCATCAAGTTGCGATCTTCGTGCATTGTCGCTTGCCGCCGGCCACCCGCACAATATGGTTTTCTACGATACCCCAGGAGATCTTCATGGCTCGTTTGCCCGTCCATACCGCGCAAAGCGCTCCCGAATCCACGCGTCCCGCGCTGGCCGCCGCGGAACAGGCCTCGGGATACCTGTCCAATCTGCTGGGAGTCCTGGCTAACGCGCCGGTCGCGCTGGAAGCGTATCAGACGCTATCGCAGATCAATGCCCGCGCGGGCCTGACCTTGCAAGAGCGCGAAGTGGTCCAGCTGGTGGCCGGGACGCGTCATGGCTGCACGTTCTGCGTGGCCGGGCATACGGCGCTTGCGCGCAACAAGGCCCGGCTTTCGCCCGAAGTCGTGGACGCGCTGCGCGCCCAGGGCGTGCTGCCCGATGAACGTTTGCAGGCCCTGGCCGCCTTCACGGAAGCCGTCATCCAGACGCGTGGCCGCGTCAGCGACGACGCCTTGCAGGCGTTGCGCGACGCCGGGTATTCGGATGGCAATGCGCTGGAAGTCATCGTGGGCGTCGGGCTGGCCACGATCTGCAACTTCGGCAACAACCTGGCCCAGACGCCGTTGAACGATCAATTGCGCGACTACGCCTGGAGCGGTGCGTGATGGCGGGGCAACCGCTCGGCGCAGGACGCGCCGCAGGCTGGGCCTTGCCCCAGGATCTGGCGGCGTGGCTGGATCAGCATGCCGACGCGCTGGACGACGGCAGCCTGGACGCCGCCACCGTACTGCCCCGGCTGGCTGACGCCGGCCTGTTCCGCATTGGCGTGCCGGCGGCCCAGGGCGGCTTGCGCGGCACCGACATCGGCGACGCGATCGAAGCCGTCTCGCAGGTGGCCGAACGCTCGGTTGCCAGCGCCTTCGTGGTCTGGAGCCAGCGCGTCTTCATCGAATACCTGTTGCGCAGCCCGAACACCGGGCTGGCCGATGCCTGGATGGCGCAGCTGCTGGCGGGCGAACAGGCCGGCGCCACCGCGCTATCGAACGCCATGAAATTCCTGTCGGGCATCGAATCGTTGCAGATCGGCGCCCGTGACACTGGCGGCGAATGGGTGTTGGACGGCCGCATGCCGTGGGTGACGAACCTGCGGCCGCAGGGGTTTCTGGTCGCGGCTGCCGTTACCGCCCCGGATGGCACGCCGGCCGTGGTGGCGCTGCCGCACGACATCGCGGGCCTCGTCCGCAGTCCGGACCTGTCCCTGCTGGCCCTGCAATCCAGCAACACCGCGGCGTTGACCGTGCAGGGTGTGCGCATCGGCCCGGAATGGCTGATCCATCCCGATGCCCGGCAGTACCTGCCCGGCGCGCGTCCGGCCTTTGCCGGCCTGCAATGCGGCCTGTCCATCGGACTGGCACGCCGTGCGCTGCAAGCCGCAACGCAAACCGGCCAGGGCCAGGCGTCGCGCGGCATCCTGGGTGAACCCTTGCAAGCGCTGCGCCAGCAGGTCGATAGCCTGGCCGCCAGCCTGATCGCCGGCGTGCGCAGCGAACGCTTCGTGGCCGAACCGTGGGCGCTGTTCGAGATCCGCATCGCGCTGGCTGAAGCCGCGAATCAGGCGGTGCAGCTGGAATTGCAGGCCAGTGGCGGCGCGGCGTATCTGAAGCCGGCCGGCGCGGGCTTCGCGCGGCGCTGGCGCGAAGCCGCCTTCCTGCCGATCGTCACGCCCAGCCTGGTCCAGTTGAAGACCGAACTGGCCAAACGCCAAGCCAGACTGGCTGCCGAGGCTGCCGCATGACGGCCGGCGCGCCGCCGGTTCTGCAGGCGCGCGGCCTGGCGCTGCGCTACGCCGGCGCGGCCAGTCCCGTTTTCCATGACGTGGATCTGGATCTGGCGCGCGGTGAAGTCGTGGCGGTGCTGGGCGCCAGTGGGGCAGGCAAGTCCAGCTTGCTGCGCGTGCTGGCGGGCTTGCAGTCGGCCACGGCCGGTTCGCTATTGATGGAAGGCGCGCCGTTGACCGGCGTGCACCCCCGCGTGGCCGTCGCCTTCCAGGATCCCAGCCTGCTGCCTTGGCTGTCGCTGGAACGCAATGTCGCGTTCGGTCTGGATTTCACCCATCAACCCGTGCTGACGGACGCCCAGCGCCGGACGCGGATTGATCAGGCCATTGATGAAGTCGGCCTGTCGCATGCCCGGCACCTGCGTCCGTCGCAATTGTCCGGCGGCATGGCGCAGCGCACCGCGCTGGCACGCTGTCTGGCGCGTCAGCCATCGGTGCTGCTGCTGGACGAACCCTTCGGCGCGCTGGACGAAGTCACGCGCAGCGATATGCAGACGCTGCTGCGCAAAGTGGTGGCCGATTTCCGGACCGCCGCCGTTCTGATCACGCACGATATCGATGAAGCGCTGGTGCTGGCCGACCGGATCGTCCTGCTGGGCGGCGTGCCCGGGCGCATCCTGGGCCAATGGCAGGTGGATCTGCCGCATCCGCGCGCCGATCTGCTGCCCGAAATGGGCGTGCTGCGTTTGGAAATCCTGACCCGCCTGCGCGCCGCGCTGCGGGTCGTGCGCGGCGATCCCGCGCTGGTTTGAACGGACGTTCGTCCACCAAGGAGCTCATAGATGTGCCTGGAACACATGTCGCGTCGCGACTGGTTGAAACTCTCGGCCCTGCTGACGGCAGGCGGCGCAAGCACGTTGCTGTCGGCGTTCAACGCCCGCGCCCAAAGCGAGCCGGACGCGCCGGTACGGATCGGCTACCTGCCCATCACGGACGCCGCGCCGCTGCTGGTGGCGCATAACAATGGCTTGTTCGACAAGGCCGGCGTCAAAGCGGAAAAGCCCACGCTGCTGCGCAGCTGGGCGCAGGTAATCGAAGCCTTCATTTCCGGCCAGGTGAACGTGGTGCACCTGCTGTCGCCCATGACGGTATGGGCGCGCTTCGGCAGCAAGGTGCCGGCCAAGGTCGTGGCCTGGAACCACGTGGGCGGATCGGGCCTGACGGTGGCCCCCGCCATCAACAGCGTCAAGGAACTGGGCGGCAAGACGGTTGCCATCCCATTCTGGTATTCCATTCACAACGTCATGCTGCAATATCTGCTGCGCGAAAACGGCTTGACGCCGGTGGCGCGCAAGGACGGCTCGGTCGGCGCGAATGAGGTCAACCTGATCGTCATGGCGCCCTCGGACATGCCGCCGGCCCTTGCGCAGAACCGCATCGCCGGCTACATCGTGGCCGAGCCCTTCAATGCCGTCGCGGAAACGCTGGGCGTGGGCAAGGTGCTGCGCTTCACCGGCGATATCTGGCGCAACCATGCCTGCTGCGTCGTCTTCATGCATGAGCGCGACCTTGAACAGCGTCCCGCGTGGTCGCAGAAGGTGGTCGATGCCATCGTGCAGGCCCAGCTGTGGATACGCGATCACCGGGCCGAAACCGCCCAGCTGTTGTCCAAGGAAGGCATCAACCGCTACACGCCGCACGGCTTGCCGGCCTTGACCAAGGTGCTGGCGCCGCCCGCCGCCGACCGCGAAGGCTACCTGGGCAGCGGCGCCATCCGCCACGCCGACTGGGACGAGCGCCGCATCGACTTCCAGCCCTATCCGTTCCCCAGCTACACCGAGGAACTGGTGCGCCGCTTGCGCGATACGGTGATCGAGGCCGATCGGGGCTTCCTGGCCGACCTGGATCCGGCGCGCGCGGCCCGTGAGCTTGTCGATGACCGCTACGTCAAGCGTGCCATCGAATCCGTGGGCGGTCTGAACCGTTTTGGCTTCCCGGACGCCTATACGCGGACTGAAATGGTGCAGGCGTGACGGCACGCGAGTCATTTGCCGGTTCGCAAGCGCCCGCAGCGGCCGCGCCTGGCGGATCTGCCGGAAGCGCCGATCCGGCCGGATCAAGCGCCAAACCGGTCCGCCGCCCGGGCAACGGCGGCTTGGGCCTGGGGCGGCGTTGCCTATTGGGGCTGGGCGGTTTGGCGGCCTTGCTGGCGTTGTGGTGGCTGGGCACCGACGTCCTGTCGCCAGCCAGCGGCATGGCGCGGCGTTTTTCGCCGGGCGCCACCTTCGTGAGCCTGGCGCAATTGCTGACCGCATCGGACCTGCCCATGCATATCCTGGTCAGTCTGCGGCGCATTGCCGTGGGGCTGGGGTTTGCACTGTTGATCGGCGTGCCGCTGGGGCTGGCGATCGGCAGCTGGCGCCGCCTTGAGGCCGCCGTATCGCCCGCCATGCAGTTCTTGCGGATGATCTCGCCGCTGTCCTGGATGCCCATTGCCGTCATGGTGTTCGGTGTGGGGGATGATCCCGTCTATTTCCTGCTGACGTTCGCCGCCGTCTGGCCCATCGTGCTGAATACCGCGGCAGGCGTGCAGCAGCTGGACCCGCGCTGGCTGCAACTGGCCCAAAGCGTGGCCGCCACCCGTTGGGAAACCTTGCGCAGCGTTATCCTGCCCGGCGTGCTGGGGCACATTCTGACCGGGGTGCGGCTGGCGATCGGCATCCTGTGGATTGTGCTGGTGCCCTGCGAAATGCTGGGCGTGTCGGCCGGGATGGGGTACTTCATCCTGGATACGCGCGACCGGCTGGCCTATTCCGAACTGATGGCCATGGTGCTGATGATCGGCGTACTGGGCTTCTTGCTGGATGCGGCGGCGCGGGCGCTGTACCGCTATTGGCGCGGGTAGGGCGCCGCGCCTACTTGCGCACGGTCTTGCCCGGCGGCGGGCACACCATGGCACGCAGCTTGCGCTGGACCGGGTCGCGCGCGACCGGCGCATCGTGGATGCCCGCCACGGGAATCGACTCCACCAGCGCGCCGGTCGCGTCGTTGCCGGCGTAGTGCCGGGTCTCGGTGACCGTATAGGTGTTGGCGCCGCAGTTCAGCATCACCGGCTGCGATACCGATCCATAAGGCTGCCCGTTCGTCTCCGACACGCGGGGTTGCGCATAGAACCACGCGACCGTCACCGCCATCACCACCGGCCTTTCGGATACTGGCGCAATGGACGAGGTGTCGTAGAACACGCCGGGCATGGCGCGGGGATCCAGCGGCGTCCAGGCCGGGCCGTCGCCAAACACGATGCGCGACACGTCCAGGTCGCGGGGTACGATATTCACGGCGCAAGCGTCCGGCGGAATCGGGTCGCCTTCGCGCACGGTCACTGCCTGGCAAACGTCGGGCGGCGCGGCCAAGGCGGGTGGCATCCAGCCAGCTGCCCCCAGCAAAGCCAGGGCCAGAGCGAAGCGAGCGTGCCTTGCGATCATGTCGGGTTTCCGTGTGGCGCCGGTTGAAGCGTGAGAGTATGTCACGCCAGTATAGAGAACGTCGCGCAACACGCTATAGTTTCGCCTATTCCCAAAAGTCGCCGGCCAGATGGCGGGCGCCCATGCATCAGGATGCTCTGCAGCCATGAACCTTAGACTGCTTGCCAGCGGCGCCGCGATCGTGGTCGCGGGGGTGATCGGCTATGGCCTCTATCAACTGGTGCCGATGGGCAAGCCGCTGGCGCGCAACGAGCTCATCGGCGAACTCAATGGCCCGCCGCTGGCCTCGTCTTCCCGGGTGTCGCTGCAACGGTTCGGCGAACGCCAATTGCTGGTTGGGCAACGCCTCATCACCGGCAAAGACCTGGCGGGCCTGGAACAAGCGCCGCAGCTTGGCGCCCTGGTGCCTGCCCTGGGCACGCGGCCCCAGAATCCATGGCAACTGGCCGACACGCGCAACCTGATCTACGGCGGGCAGGGCACGGGCGTATTCAAGCTGCTGGGGTCCATCAGCGGGGACACCGGCGTCACCCTGATCGGTTCCCCCGAAGGCCGCACGCTGTACCTGGTCACGGGCACGCCACGTAGCCCCGGCATCCAGAACGGGGACGGCGACCCGCCCGCTGCCTGGGAAACGCTGCGCTCCGACGACCAGGGCCAGACCTGGACGTATGATCCGGACGCCGTCCTGGGTCCGCCGTTGCAATACACCGTGTTCCTGACGCAAGACCGCGTGATCGCGCTGGAACGGCACGACGCTGGCCAACGCCTATTGGTCAGTGAAGACGGCGCCCGGCATTGGTCGGCCACCTTGCTTGACGAGCAGGTCTGGCCCGACGCGCAAGCCTTCGATCGCGCTTTCCAGGAAAAGGCGGGCAAGGACGGCAGCCAATTGGCCTACGACTGGTCGCTATTTCCCCTGGACGACAGGCGGGCCGTGGGCTGGAGCTGGCGCACGCGGATCAGCTTGAACGCCGCGGAAAAAAACGAAGTGCTGGAAACCCGGCGCTTTGAAGTGGAGCTTCAGAGCGGTGCGTCTCCTGCCTTCCGCATCACCCCCCACGCGTCGTCCGTCCCGGCGCCCGCGCCCGACGCGCGTTATACCCGGGACGAACGCGTGTTCGAAACGTTGGGCAACGCCATCTATGAATTGGACAAGGCCGAACGGACATGGCATCGGCGTTCGGCGTCGCCCACCGTGCGCGGCGAACCCACCTGGATAGGCAAAGCCTGGTTTGGCCGCAAAGTCTGGGTGATCAAGACCTACGCGGATCATCTGTTTTCGTTCAGCGAATACACCAAAACCTATTTCGCCACGCGCGACCAAGGCAAAACGTGGCGCCCATTCCAAATGCCGCAGGACGTGGAGAACGGGCTACTGGGCATGGACGCCTCGGGTGAAGCCTTGCTGTCGCTGGCCGAACGGGACGGAAAGACGGTGATCCGGCGGTATCCTCTGGATTGAGCTGGCAGGGCGATTTTTCCCGCTGGAATCAAGGCAAAATGGGCAGGACTTCCTTCACATTACCTTGGGTGATCGCCTTAAACCACCAGCACCGGACATGGCGCATGCGCCAAAATCCGTCCGCTAACCGACCCCATCAAGGCGTTGACCACCGGGCTGCGGTGATGCGATCCCAGCACGATTGCCGTGGCGTTGACGCTGGCCGCGTAATTGACGATTTTCTCGGGCGTGAAGCCGGTCAGTTCATGGCATTCGTAGTTGACGTTTCCGCTGCGCAGGATGTCCACCACCGAGCGCATCGCCTTGCCGCTTTCTTCGTGATGCCAGGCGTCGACGTCGGCCTTGCCGATGAACGACTCGACATCCCCCGACACCTGAGGTTCGCAATGGACCACATGCACGATGAAATCGCGGTTCAGCAATGGGCTCGCGACCAGGTAGCGGGCGGCTTCATCGCTGTATGTCGATCCGTCGGTAGCGAGAATGATCGTGTTCATGGCAGCTCCTCGGTGTGTGACTTCTTCACGTTATAGCGGTCGGCCGAAGCCTTCCGCCTGGGCAGCAGCAAGCTGGCGCCGATGGACGCGGCCAACACCAGGCCGACCACGCCAAGCGACCAGTGCACCGGCACATGGACCCACTGCGCCGCCAGCATCTTGCCGCCAATGACGATCAGCACGATCGCCAGCCCATACTTCAGATAGTGGAAGCGGCCCACCATGTCCGCCAGCAGGAAATACAGCGCCCGCAGGCCCATGATGGCGAAGATATTCGAGGTGAAGACAAGGAAGGGGTCGCGCGTGACGGCGAAGATCGCCGGGATGCTGTCGACGGCAAAGACCACATCCGTGGCTTCGATCACCAGCAGGACGACGAACATCGGCGTGGCGTAGCGCAGCCCGTCGATGCGGACGAAGAAGGACTGGCCGTGGTAGTCGGGGGTGATGCGCATTCGTGCCCGCATGAAGCGGACCAGGGGGTTTTGGGCGATGTCGGGCTGGCGTCCGGCCGTCGCCAGCATCCTGGCGCCGCTCAGGATCAGGAAGACGCCAAGCACGTAGAACAGCCAGACGAATTTCGACAACAGCCAGACCCCGGCAAGTATCATCCCGATGCGCATCACGATGGCGCCCAGCACGCCGTAGAGCAACACCCGCCGCTGTAGTTCGGGGGGCACCGCGAAGTACGTGAATATCAGGGAAAAGACGAACATGTTGTCCGCGGACAGCGACAGTTCGATGAGGTACCCGGTGAAGTACTCCAGGGTTTTCTGGTTGGCCACGGCCCGGCCGGCGCTGGCGTCGAGAAACGCCCACATCGACAGCCCGAACAACGTTGCCAGCGTGGCCCAGGCCAGCACCCAGCCCAGCGCTTCCCGGGACGACACCCGGTGCGCGCGACGGCCGCCCAGCGCATATAAATCAAGCGCCAGCACCGCCAGCACGAAGCCGATGAATCCCACCCACATCGGCGTTGTGGCAAAAGTCTCGATCTGACCCATTTGCCGCCTCCTGCAAGGTACGAGGCCAGTCTAGAGCAGGCTTATTCTTCGGACAATTCGCATATCATGAAGTGATAGTCAGATTTTTTGGATGGATCCGCGATGGTCTCTCTCAACTACAAACATCTGCGCTATTTCTGGATGGTCGCCAAGGCGGGCAGCATTGCCCGTGCGGCGCAGCAATTGCAGCGCACGCCGCAGTCGATCAGCGGCCAGTTGCAGGAACTGGAGGACTCGCTGGATTCCCCGCTGTTCCGGCGGGTGGGGCGCGGCCTGGAACTGACGGATGTCGGCCGCCGCGCGCTGCAGTATGCGGATCGCATCTTTACCCTAGGCGACGAATTGCTGGACGATCTGCGCAACCGGCCCGCGCAGCCCGCCGTGGAGTTCAGGATCGGGATCGCCGAAGGCGTGCCCAAATCGCTGGTGTACCGGATGATCGAGCCGGTGCTGCGTCTGGAAGAGCGCGTGCGGCTGATTTGCCGCGAAGGCCGCCTTGCTTTCCTGTTGGCGGATCTGGCGGTACACCGGTACGACATGGTGATCGCCGATCGTCCGATGCCCAGCCATTTGAATGTCCGCGGTTTCAGTCACTTGCTGGGCGAAAGCAGCCTGACGTTTTTTGGCGCGCCGGCCTTGCTTGAGCAATTGCCGGGCCGGTTTCCCAAGATGCTGGACCAGGCGCCATTCCTGTTGCCGGGCGAAGACGCGGCGATCCGGGCGCGGCTGGTGCAGTGGTTTGACGACCACGATATCCGGCCCCGCATCGTGGGCGAGTTCGACGACAGCGCCTTGTTGAATTCATTCGGCCAAACCGGGGTGGGCCTGTTCGTGGCGCCGACTGCCACGACCGCCTATCTGGTCAAGCAATATCGGGTGCGAGCCATCGGCAGCACCACCGCCGTTAAAGAGCAGCTTTACGCGCTGACCACGGACCGGCAATTGCAGCATCCCGCCATCATCGCGCTCAACAAGGCCGCGCAGGAGGATATTTTCGGGCAGGGCGACGTTACTCCGCCAGCACGTACTCGGGGTAGCGCTTGCAGATCTCGGCGACCTGGCTGAGCGTTCCGGACAGGTGCTCGCGCAGCACGTGCTGCGCGCGTTCCGGCGCTTGCGCCACGATGGCATCCAACAGGCGTTGGTGATCGTCCATGATGCGTTCTGCCTTGCCGGCTTCCGGCAGATGCAGGCGGCGCAGGCGATCCAGGTGGCCGCTGTAGCGTTGCTCCAGTTGCCACAGGCTGGTCACGCCCGCCGCGGCATGCATGTCGCGGTGAAAAGCCTGGTCGGCGTCGATGAACTGCTGGTATTCGCCATTGGCATGGCTGACGCGTTGCAGGTCGATGCTGGCTTGCAGGCGCTTGTGCAGCATCGGGTCGGGCCGTTGCGCCAGCTGGTGCACGATTTCCAGTTCCAGCGATTGGCGCAGGAAGTGGGCCTGCCGGGCGGCGGGGATGTCGATGCGGCTGACGACGGTGGTGTGCTGCGGGTAGATCTCGACCAATGCTTCTTCGGCCAGGCGCATCAGGGCGTCGCGGATGGGCGTCTGGCTCAGGCCGTAGGTTTCGGCCAGCGTGACGCGCGATAACGCGGTGCCCGGGGCGAGCTCCAGCGATACGATCTGTTCGCGTAAGTGTTCAAAGACCTGGGGCGCAGCGTGGCGCGAACGGTCCAGTCTGAGCTTTTGGCTTTGCATCCGAAGGCGTGTCGGGAGTACGGTGGTCGAAGCCCGCAGTGTAGCGGGTTTTTACCTAGCTGACGCACTAATGTATTAGTGTTTAAATGATCCCATCCCCACCACGCTTCACTCCCTATTCCCCTATGAAACGTACCTACGAAAGTCTGCGCAGCGCCGCCTGGATGGCCAAGGATGACCTGCGTTCGTTCGGCCATCGTTCCCGCATGATGCAAATGGGCTATGGCCCCGACGACTGGGTCGGCCGTCCCATCATCGCCATCATCAACACGTGGTCGGACCTGAATCCCTGTCACAGCCATTTCAAGCAACGCGTCGAAGACGTGAAGCGCGGCGTGTTCCAGGCGGGCGGTTTTCCGGTGGAGTTGCCGGCCATTTCGGTGTCGGAATCGTTCGTCAAGCCGACGACCATGCTGTATCGCAACTTCCTGGCGATGGAAACGGAAGAGCTGCTGCGCAGTCATCCGGTCGACGGCGCCGTGTTGATGGGCGGTTGCGACAAGACGACGCCGGGTTTGCTCATGGGCGCCATCAGCGCCGGGTTGCCGTGCGTGTACGTGCCCGCGGGCCCGATGCTGCGCGGCAACTGGAAGGGCAAGATCCTGGGATCGGGCTCGGATGCCTGGAAGCTGTGGGACGAGCGCCGCGCGGGCAAGATCACGCAAGAACAATGGACCGAAGTGGAGGGCGGTATCGCCCGTAGCTACGGCACCTGCATGACGATGGGCACGGCCAGCACCATGACGGCCATCGCGGAAGCCATTGGCATGACGCTGCCGGGCGCATCCTCGATTCCGGCGGCGGACGTCAACCACATGCGCATGTCCGCCGAGTGCGGCCGCCGCGTGGTGGAGATGGTCTGGGAAGACCTTAGCCCCAAGCGCATCCTGAGCCTGGCGTCGTTCAAGAATGCCATCAACGTCGCCATGGCGATGGGCTGTTCCACCAATGCCATCGTGCACCTGGTTGCGATGTCGCGCCGTGCCGGCCATGCGGTTGGCCTGGACGACTTTGACGCCGCCAGCCGCAAGGTGCCGGTCATTGCCAACATCCGGCCCAGCGGCGACACCTACCTGATGGAAGACTTCTATTACGCGGGCGGCCTGCCCGCGCTGATGTCGCGCTTGCAAGATCATCTGGATCCCACGGCGATGACCGTCACGGGCAAGACGCTGGGCGAGAACATTGCGGGCGCCGAGGTCTATAACGACGACGTGATCCGCAAACTGGACACCGCCATCTACGACGAAGGCGCGCTGGCCGTGCTGCGCGGCAATATCGCGCCGGACGGCTGCGTGATCAAGCCCAGCGCGTGCGCGCCGCAGTTCCTGCAACATACCGGCCCGGCGCTGGTGTTCGACGACTACCCCAGCATGAAGGCCGCGGTCGACGACGAGGACCTGGACGTCACGCCCGAACACATCATGATCTTGCGCAACGCCGGCCCGCAAGGCGGCCCCGGCATGCCGGAGTGGGGCATGCTGCCCATTCCGACCAAGCTGGTGAAGCAAGGCGTGCGCGACATGCTGCGCCTGTCGGATGCCCGCATGAGCGGCACCAGCTATGGCGCCTGCATTCTGCACGCGGCGCCCGAAGCCTATATCGGCGGTCCGTTGGCGCTGGTCAAGACGGGCGACATGATCACGGTGGACGTGCCGGCCCGCAGCATCCACCTGAACATCAGCGACGAGGAGCTTGCCGCGCGTCGCGCCGCCTGGACGCCGCCGCCCAAGCGTTACGAGCGCGGCTACGGCTGGATGTATTCCCAACACATCCTGCAAGCCAATGACGGCTGCGATTTCGATTTCCTGGAAACCGGATTCGGCGCGCCCGTGCCCGAACCCGAAATCTTCTGAATGCCGGGCGGGCGCGGCCCGCCTGGCGCTTGCCCTTTTTTATCGAGTATCGACCCCCGGAGTCATCGTGTCCCAAATGAATCCCGAAACCCGCGCCCGCCTGGCCGGCATCAGCACGGCCACGCTGTGCACGGCCCTGTTCAAGCGCGGCCTGCGCAATCAGTTCATCCAGGATGTGCGCCCGCTGAACGCCAACCTGCCCAATATGGTCGGGCCGGCGTTCACGCTGCGCTATATCCCCGCCCGTGAAGACCTGAACACCATCAAGGTGTTCGAAGACCGTTCGCACCCGCAGCGCGTCGCGGTCGAGACCTGCCCGGAAGGCGCGGTGCTGGTCATGGACAGCCGCAAGGACGCGCGCGCCGCGTCGGCGGGTTCCATCCTTGTCACGCGGCTGATGAAGCGCGGCGTGGCTGGCGTCGTCACCGATGGCGGCTTTCGCGATTCGCCCGAAATCGCCGAACTGGGCTTTGCCGCGTATCACCAGCGGCCGTCGGCGCCGACCAACCTGACGCTGCATCAGGCGCTGGACATCAATGCGCCCATCGGTTGCGGCGACGTGGCCGTGTGGCCGGGCGACATCGTGGTGGGCGACCGCGAGGGCGTCGTGGTGATTCCCGCGCATCTGGCCGACGAGATCTCGGTCGAGGCCGTGGAAATGACCGCCTTCGAAGACTTCGTGACCAGCCAGGTGCAGCAGGGCGCGTCCATCCTGGGCCTGTATCCGCCCACCGATCCGGGCACCAAAGACAAATTCGCCGCCTGGCGCAAAGAACAGGGCCGTTGAGCCTTGCCGCCGGCCGTCCGGCCGGCGACCCATACCCATAAAACAAGGCAGGAGACAACATGAACCCACAACGACGCAGTGCGTTGGGTGCGCTGCTGGCCGGCGCCGCCCTTGGCCT
>LNAP01002673.1_pt1 | contig 18547 bp, 18 predicted proteins | sample 602601 | NCBI WGS metagenome assembly LNAP01 (sample SAMN02440304, study PRJNA202911) | soil metagenome | biome: Subtropical and temperate rainforests or woodlands; isolation source: soil samples (1 kg each in a 20% v/v slurry with milli Q water) were... ...
GTTGGCGCAGTCAGGCCACTCTGCGAAGCAGGAACCCACCGAAGCGACTACTCGGGAGCTTGCTCTTGCGTAGCGCCGTAGGAATCTCCGGCCTTCAGGCCGGGGAGGACGTCAAACTTCGTGAAGTGGTGGCTGGATTACCACGATGGCAACAACGACAGTGGCTACCAAGGCAGCCATGGATAGTAGCAACGAGAGGGCATTCATTCGTTGAAGACATGGACCCTTGAATGGTTGCGCTGAATCAGCGATGCCAAGCTGCGCTTTGCAGCGTCGAGCTCGTCGTTGCCGGACGGGGATAGCACGAACACCGGATCGGGCGTGCCGCTCGAGATGATGGCAAAGTCCGCCAGGGGTTGAGTGGGGTCGCTGTCAAAGCGCAATGGCCGCAGCAGCGACTTCCCTTCCTCGAGGAGCTGCCGAGCGATCGCCGCCTCTCGTTCATTCCGGCACGGGAAGTAATTGGGATCGGTGGGCAGACAAGCTAGATTGGTGACGATGTAATTCCCATCTCGGCGCCCGGGCTTAGCTGCCACCAGGCACAAGGCATAGGTTGGGGGCGTGCCGAAGTAGGAGGTGCCGCACCTCGCCTCGATCTCCTCGGCAACATCCTTTGCAATCCACAAGCGAAGCCCTGGCAGGTGTTTTAGGACGATCTGCCAGCTGTAGGTGGTGAGTCGGAGTTCTTTGAGGGGAGCAAAGATCAAGGCGTGACCGGCTTGCGCCTTCAGGAAAGATTCGCAATCTGGGACCGATGAGATACCGGTATCGCGCGAGTAGCGGTCAGGTGCAAACAGGGAATCAGCGAGGGAATGGTTGCCCAGGCGTATCCAGGCAGCCGCTTCCAGCACGCGCTCCCGAACGGACAACCAGGAGCGATGATCGGCGCCTGCCGAAACCTGGTTGAGGACGGATTGCTCCATCAGAATATCCAGCACGCCGTCGATACTCACCTCGGCAATGGGCTCTTCCATCCGCTCACGGATGTCCAAGTTGGCGGCAATGCTGAGGCACCCGTCATCCTTTTCGATGATTGCACCAGGTCCGCAGAGAAAAAGGACGTGTCCTCCACAGAGCCGCAACTGTCAGCGTGCAGGAATCCGGTACCAGGCATGCGGGAAAGGTAATAGAGACGTCCCCGGCGACCAACATACATTTCAATCCCGCCAGGGATGCACATGCAACGGGGGCGGCGATCAGACTTACGGCAGTTGGCCAGTAACTCCTGTCCAGCGCGAGTCGAAACCAGCCATTCCGCGGTGTGAACTCCGGAGCCGACCTCAATACGCTGGATTTGTGGCTTCATCCTGGGGGCCTATTGCCTGGGAAAAGAGTAAAGACGTTGGTGGGCAAGTCGGCCAGCAACCGGTAACGATCGGATGCAGTGTCTCGGTCGGTCCATTGGAGAAGGTCGGTAAGTCCTGCTCGGGTCAAAGGGCCTGAGAGGAGACCATAGCCGTCAGCCTGGTAGTTCGGGGACATGGCGATCAGCCGCTTAGGCTGCATCTTGCACACCGAATAGGCATCGTCTTTGCCGAGAAGGACAGCATGTTCATCGGGGCCTAGTTGCTGGTGCATGACAAAGGTGTATTCAGGAAGGTTGCTGATCAGATTTTTCATTGTTTTTTGTTGTTGTCGACCGTATGTGGGGGCGTTCCCGTCGGTTCCAAAGGCCCCGGCACTTGTCCTCGGTTGCGGTAACCGGAGTTGCAATACGACAGTGGCTGCACTGAACCTGATAACCACCGTCGCAGGAAAGAAGAGATGCCTCGCCAGAGCAGCAAGGGCAGTTGCGCAGCATGTTCTCACCGGCACGCCGCGGTGCGCTCACGGCGATCCGATCAAACTCAGCAGGTGTGAGCTGCAGGGACTCACAAGCGAATTGCCGGAAGAAAATCCCCAGGCCAGGAGCAGAGAACTGTCGCCACAGCGAAGCCGCGACGGACAAGGAGCGTGCCCTTTCCTCGGGTAGCTTTGCCCCTCGCGTAATCTCGCCGATTAGGTAGGTAGTCAGAGTCGGGGAAGCGTCCAGGGCTTCCTGGAACTTCTCGGCACCGAACTCGCGGACGAAGCTGTCAGGATCTTCGCCTGGCGGTAGCCTGCACAGACGAATTTCATGTTGATCACTGGCCAGCGGCACCAGCATCTCGGCGGCCTGCCAGGTCGCTTTCGCGCCTGCCGCGTCCCCATCAAAACAGAAAAACACACGATCCGCGAGGGACATCACCATTTCAGCTTGTGTCTCCGTCAGCGCAGTTCCGCAGGTGGAAACGATGTGCTCGATCTGCGCCTGAGACGGGATAACCACATCAAAGAAGCCCTCGCAGACGATGATGGAGCGGGTCATGCGAATAGCCTGTCGCGCCTGTTGAAGTCCGAACAGGACGCTCCCCTTCTGGTAAAGGTCAGTTTCCGGGGAGTTGAGGTACTTCGGGCCTTCTTCGCCCAGGCGACGCCCGCCGAAGCCGATCACGTCGCCATTGTCGGCGCGGACAGGGAACATCAAGCGGTTGCGGAAGAAGTCGTAGCACCCCTTCTTTACCTTGCGCGGCACCGCCAGGCCTGCTTTAAGTAGGGCATCACGCTGGAAGGTGCGATCGTCGCAAAGCGTTGCCCAGGCTTCAGGAGCGAAGCCAATGCCAAAGCGGATGATGGTGTCGTCATCAATGCCACGCTCGGCCAAGGCGGCCATGGCCGCCCCCCCATTCGGACCGAGGAGCAGCTGCTGATATTTGGCGCAGGCCCGCCGCAGGATATCCCGCGCCTTCGCATGACGATCAGGCTTTGCCTGGTTGGGCTTGTTGGAGGGGATTTCAACCCCGGTCCTGGCCGCCAGCATACGGACCGCCTCGGGGAAGGTCAGTCCCTGCTTCTGCATCACGAATTCAATAGCGTTTCCGTGCGCTCCGCAGCCATAGCAGTGGTAATGGTCAGCGAAGACCTTGAAACTAGGGGTGTTCTCGCTGTGAAATGGGCAGAGGCCTCCGTAAGCCGATCCCTGTTTGGCGAGCGCAACCGTCTCCCCGATAAAATCGGGAAGATACAGGGCGGCCATGATGTCGTCGATCACAGATTGAGGTATCACAGGCCGAAGTAAGCCCCGAAATGGCGCGGGAAACAACGCCGGGTGTCCATTTATACGTCTAAGGCCGAGATTTCGGCTGTATTTCGCTATCGGCAGAGCCTCGGGTGACGTGCAATCATTCGTCACGTTTCCCAGACCCGTGGACATTACAGATGAATCGACCAACCCAGCAGCTGATTAAGTTGAAGAAATGGATGCGCAAGAGCACCATCAACTTCTTCGAGCGCAATCAGGATGTCATTGCCGCGCCGAGCTTCGTGCCGTTGTGCAATCAAATGGTCGTCGATATTATGTCGACGGGGTTCGAGGTCATTTCCCGCGACACGCACTTCATCACCTGCCGGTCCCGCCATATCCTCTCCCACAATCTGAAGGGAGACGTCTTCAAGGAAGACGAGATTTTTGCCGCCGAGCGGGCAATGGACGACCATTTCGAGCGCCTGCACGACTATTTCGATACCCGCATCGAGCAGGGCGAAAAGAAGCTGGAAATGGGTGGGTTCTCTCCCAACGAGATGCAACGCTTGGTCAACAACTACGAGACCAAGACGGTCACCAACGGCGTCACGCAGTACCTCGATATCTTGGCCAAGGCCGACTACTACATCACCATTCTGCATTACCTCTGGGTCACCAGCGAACTCTCCGACAACCCGGATGAGGCCCGGCGCGTCAAGCTCAACACCGAGCGCGAGGTCCGGCAGCATTTGTTCGGCCTCATCCGTGCGAGCAACATCCACTACAACAACATCCGACGCATCTGCAATGGCGTCGTCGAGAAGCGCCGCCAAGAGCGGTTGGCACAGGCAGAACGTGATCGCCGGAAGACGGCAGAGAAGGAAGCCAAGCGCCAGGCTGCGGTCCAGCAGCGACAGGCTGAACAGCGCAAGAAGCGCTTGGCCGATCAACAGCAGAACTTGGATGCCGCGCAGTCCGAGATGGACGGCCTTTCCTCACCAGCTGTTGCCGCCGCATGATGAACAATGTCCGTGGTCAAGCTCAATGAGGCACAACAACGGGCAGTAGAGTCCGAAGACCCAATCCTGTGTTGCGCGTGTCCGGGTAGTGGCAAGACGCGCGTCCTCATTGCAAAGGTGCGACACATACTCCGGACCCACCACGCCCCCCGCATCGTGATGACGACCTTCAGCCGCGATGCGGCAGAAGAGATGCTTGACCGCATCCAAAAGGAAAAAGGCCTCTCCCGCGAGCAACTGAGCCGATTGACCATCGGCACATTCCACTCACTGGCCCTGCGTCAGCTCAAGGAAATTGGGAAGATCGGGAAGATCCTCTCCGACATTGAAACGCGTCATCTGATTAACCGAGCACTCCACGATACCGGCCTTGAGGTCACACCCGACGAGGCCGAGGCGAACATCGCTCGCTGCAAAGCAGACAAGGAATTCGCCAAGGCCTATCCGGAACTCGCACGCCTCACGGCCGTTTACCGAAAGCACCAGGAGACAACTGATGGTCAGGACTTCACCGACTTGCTGATCACGGCAAATGAGCTGATGGCCGCAGGGAAGCTGAAGCCGATCAGGGCCACCCACATTCTGGCCGACGAATTTCAGGACATCGATGACATGCAGTACGAGTGGTTGATGCACCATCTGGGGCAGACCCCCGGCCCCTGCGCGTGTGCCGTCGGGGATGACGATCAGTCGATTTACGGCTTTCGGCGCAGTCTAGGCTACAAGGGCATGATGGACTTCGTGGCGGCCACCGGTGCCGAGATTATCACCCTTGACACCAACTATCGTTCGACGTCCGGGATCATCGAGTCCGCGAGCAAGCTGATCGCTTACAACACCGACCGCGTGCCCAAGAACATCAAGTCCGCTCGGGGCGATGGGCTGGCGCCGAAGGTGATTCCACTGGGAAAGGACGACAGCCAGGCGATGCGAATCGTGCATCTTCTGGACAAGGTGTGCGCCAAGAACGGCGTCCCCGAGCCTCTGCCGAACCGTGAGCCGTACCGCTTTGGCGTCCGTGCCGGACAGGTTGCTGTGCTGTCCAGGACGAATGCCGGTCTCCACGAGATCGAGTCGGTGTTCATCAACAACCGTGTTCCGTACATGCGGACTGGCCGGTCTTTCTGGGACGCGCCAGTGCTTCAGGTCTATCTGGCCATCCTCCAATCGCTGATCCATAAGGATGGCATGGGGCTGGAGATAGGCCTTCGCTGGGCCAGGATCAGTGATACCCAGATCCGCCAGCTCACCGAAATCGCCGGGGGCTCCATTTGGAATTTCATCGACCCGATGGAGCCGGTGCATCTGCCAGGTACCGGTAGTGCCGAGCTGGAGAGTATGGTGCGTCTTGGTCGCGGATGGACCACCAAGCTGACCGGCAAGGGGGCCGATGCGGGCGCCCAAGGGCCTATCTACGGCGTGGCTTCATGGATGTCCCGCGTCATGACCAAGACCTGTGGCGAAGACGACGACGGGAACGCCATTCAGGAGCCGGGGCGGCGAGAGGTCCGCGATCTGGATCGCCTTGAGACTGCCCGCGATGCCCTGGCTGATGCCCGGGGTCCGCTGGCCACCCGAATTCGCCGCGTTCAGGAAGGCGACGGCGCCGAGATCCCGCGCGTGATCCTTTCCACCTTCCATGCGAGCAAGGGACTGGAGTGGGATCACGTCTATCTGATCGACTGCTATGGGGGCGTCGTACCGAAGGTCTCAGAACTTTGTTCTGAAGCCGAGGTGGCCGAGGAGCGCCGTGTCTTCTACGTGGCAATGACTCGCGCACGAGACGAACTGACGATCTTTACCCGTACCGACAAGCCAAACAGTGAATTCCTGGTTGATTCCGAACTGTGGTTCGGTAAGACCCAATCTCAATCCAATGACCAAAAAGAACAGGTGATGCAATGAATCCTGCTGTAGTTCCTGATGCAACCTCCATCCCCGCCATGGTGAGCCACCTTGCCGGAACCGAAGTATCTGCTCTTGCCCTCGTATGCGCGGTGGGCGAGGGCGCTCATGCTTCCGTCGCAGCCTTCATCACGCCTGGTGCCCACTGCTCGACGTCCTTCCGGAACGCAATCGCGATGGAGGGGGGCTACAGTGAAACCCTTCTGAGCTTCGACGACAACCCACCCCCTTACTACGGGAGCAGCACCCTGGATATCGATCTCTCGACGGCCGCCGGCGTCATCGGCGTCGACCGTGTGATTTGTCTCGTCGCTCAGGTAGGCGACCAGGTAAGTGTGGTCCGCGACTACGACGGCATCGAGGTCACCCTGCTTGAGGCGACGAAGATCCAGTTTGGCCGGTTCGTCGAAATTCTCGATGGCTCCGGAGTAGGCGGCCGCCACATCCTGCATTGAGCGATCGCACAATGGACACTTCGGACACCTCCGCCCACCCACTAACCCGTCTCGAATGGACCAGTACCCTGGTAGGGCTGGGGCTGATCACCTGCGCTGCCGTCCTGCTCGAAAGCGCGCCGTGCGGTGACTATGCCCAGATCATGCTGATCCTGGGGGCGGCAATGGCTGTGTCGGTGGTCTGCATGGCGTTCGTCCGCACTTTATCCAGAAAAGGGCGTGCCCGTTCCGTACCCTTGGAGCCGGAGGTAAATACCAATGGTTACGCACGAATCTGACGACATGCCCAACTGCTGCTACGTCTTCATCCACGCTTCGCCTGGTGCCCGTGTCGGCCTGGTCAAGAAAGGCGCGCCGGGATGGCTCATCACCTCGGTCGACCAGAAGGAAATGAGCGGCGCCGATGCTCGCAAGGTAGTCGAGGTCCTGAACGGTGTGAAGGGTGTCAATCCGGAGATGGCTGACCGCATGCTCGCGGCCGCTATAACCGGCTGGCGGTGTCCCCGCTACAAACTTGAAGGGATCGCTGCATGAACGGGAAGCAGGTCGCGATCTTGTTCACAGTGGTGGTGATCGTGCTAGCGTTATACGACGCACTGCTGCATCGCATGTCAGCACAAGATGGCGTTCCACCCTCTCCTGCAGCCACCACCGAAAGGAAGAATCCATGATGTTCCGCCCCCTTATCCTTGCTGCCGGCGTCGCTTTCGCCGCGGCCGCCCAGGCCGAAAGTCCCGATCTCCTCATGGCGATCGAGCAGGCAGCCCACAGCGGGCAGGCTGGCGAGGTGCTGGCTTATGGGCAGCCGGTGCTCGTCGTGCCGGTGCAGAACCGCCCCTGCATGACCGTCGGCGTCGTCTATCAGGAAGGAAAGCACCAACGCGGAGGCCCGCGCATCGACAACTACCAGGTGTGCCAGGGCGCCGAGCCCGAGCGCATCAACGACGTGTCGCCGGCGCTGCCCGACGATCAGCAGTTCAAACAGGTAACCCAGATGGCGATCCGGGGCGCGCTGCGCTATGGCGCCCACCGCCGCGATTGGAACGATTACCGGCTCGACACCCGCCGCCTGTCAGCTGCGGACTCCTATGGCTGCGCCCAGGTCGAAACCGTTGTCTCGACCGATGGCATGCTGGTCTCCTACAACGTCGGGATGCTGTGCCCATGATGCGTCTCTCGCTGGCCGATGCCAAGCGCCTGGGCCTGAAAATCGTGGCCGTCACCCCGGCCGCCAGAGGCACCGTCGGCCGGCGCCGGAAGGGCAGGATGCCTGAAGACGTCCTCTGGATGTCGGTCCGCGCGTCCTATCCAAAAGCCGTCCGTGAATATCAAGGCGCGGTACCTGGCCGGCGCTTCCGGATCGACGTGGCCCTGGTCGACGAGAAGATCGCCATCGAGTGCGACGGCTGGCAGTACCATGGCAAGTTCAAGAGCGCCCATGAGACCGACCGGGAGCGCCAGAATCTGCTGGCAGTAGAGGGCTGGCTTATCCTGCGCTTCACATCTGGCCATATCTTCAAGGATCTAGCCGGCGTCTCAGCGACCATCGACGCTGCAGTCCAGCAGAGGAGGGCGCAACTGTGATGGCGGTCCTTCGCGATAGCCCTGTCGACATCGGCAGCAAGCGTCAGCGGTTCGCCTGGTGGCCAGTGGTCGCCATAGCCGCCCCCAAGCCGTTCGCCTCCATCAAGGGCTGGTATTGGCTCCAGCCCGTTGTTGAAACGAGCACCATAAGCGTGGGCTGGATTACCTACGCCAAAAATAATCCCGTCCTGCGGCCGCTGTCCCATCGGAAGATCGTCGCTGCATTCATAGTGGGCTTGGTCATAGTATTCGCTGCGCTGGCCAGCGCGACCCACCCCATCATCTCCCTCCGCTGAAAGGAATCCTCGCAATGGAATCGGCCAATTCGACCTATACCGAAGGTCATGCAATTAAGCGTCAAGCCCCGCACCAAAACGTCAGTCCAACCGGCCGCCGAGACATCTTTGACACGCTTCCCATCTGGCTAGACTCTCCTAGCCTTGCTTACTCCTCCTGGCTGGCTGGACAACGGCTGAAGGACTCGACCAAGACCGTCTACATAGCCATGTTTGGACGTTTCTGTCAGTGGCTAAAAGGGCAAGGGAGAAGACTGGACCATCTGGAGGCAGACGATATTAGAAAGTTCCTGGGCAGTGCGAATCCAAACCTCCCCGAGAGCCGGAAAGCCCGCACCAACAGCGGTCGCCAACGGCAACAGTATGTTCGCCAACTTGAAAAAGTCTTTGCTCATCTAGGCTCGCTTGGCCACTTCGGCACCAATCCAGGTCGGATAGCAGGGTATGAGCGCGTCGGCTCCGGCTCCGATAAGCCGACGCGGTTCCTGAGCCGTGAGGAGACCCAGGCAGTGATTCGGCTTATCCAGAAAAGATTAGACGAGCTAAGAAGAGAAGAGAAAAGCATAGACGAGTGGATGGAGTTCCGAGACCTCGCTTTGATCGGAGTAATGATCGGGGGAGGACTCAAGGTGAACCACATCGAGCGCCTGACGCTTAATTGCACGGATACGGTGGAGGAGCGGATTGACCTCTCTCGCCCGAACCATGCCCACCGCGCCCGGCTGCTAACCTTCGCCGTGCCTGCCGTGAAGGCCTGGCTCTCCGTGCAGGAGCAGATGCACGGCCGCAAGCTGGAGCCGACGCAGAAGATCTTCGAGGCCGACCGGTCCTCTGGTTTCGGCCGCAATAGCAACACGGTGACGCTCTCAGCCTCCTCGATCCACCGCCGGACGCAACGGCTGCTGGCCTTGGCCGGTATCACCGGCGAGCGCGCCAGCGCCCAGACCCTGCGCAACACCTACGCCGGCCTCCTGATCGACGGCGGCGCCACTGACGACCACCTGGTCGACTACCTCGGCCTGCAGTCCTCGGCGACCGCTCAGCGCCTGCGCTCCGCATACGCCAGAAGCCAACCCAAGCGCGCTGGCGACGCACATATCTCCGAAGAAAGATGACCCTATGACCACGAATTTCCGAATAATCCGCCGGGAGGCACACCAATGAAGCTGAAGTTAAAACCCCTGCAAGCAAGAATCCTCGTCAAACTGGGCACCGCCCGGGATATCCCCTTTGACCATCTCGTCAAGGCCCTGATGCCCGACCACGAGATGCAGGGGATGTCCCTTGCGGAATGGGACAACGAGATACGCCTGAACATCGAGTTGCTGAAGGTTTATGGCGTCATCCAGATTACCGATCGCCTGGGCGTCAGGATCTGCGTCGCCCCGGACTTCGTCGTCCGCTGGGCCGACGTGCATCGGGTGCGCGCGGCCGCCGAAGGGAAGAAGTACAAGCCGTCGATGGCTATCCCCTTGGCGGTCGCCACCGTGCTGGCCACCGTCACTACCGGCTGCAGCACCTCCCCTGGAATGATCCAATCGACGCCGGCACCGGTGGTGAAACCCTACAACGCTGACGGGACCCCGCCGCCGGAGCGCATGGAGCAGTTCTACAACGCTCGCACCGGCAGCATGGTCTATCGCTTCTGCGTCGGCGATGAATGTCCGTTGCCGACACCGAAAAAGCCCGTCCCGACAATCTCCGTCGTCACGGAAGCCAATCCTGATGGCACAACAACTCCCGTCGAACAGAACGCCGCATTCTCGAGCGGAGAAGCCATCTCTCCGACCCGCAGCGCGTCCGAAACCCGGCAGGCGGTGCGCGAGGCGCTGTCCTCATCGAAGACGGCAAAAAACAATGCCGCTGCCGCGGCTATCGCCGCGCAGCTCAACGATCAACGCCGTGCCCTCCAGGCCGCCGCAGGCGTCGAGCAAAGCCCCGCTACGCCTGTAACGGCCCCAAAATTGTCTGTGAAGACGCTGGGGTTGGGCGGCGGCCAATCTCCGGCAGCGGCCCCGGTGCCGGCGGCAAAGCCGTCCGTACAGAACAATTCCACGGTCCTGCCTGCTACCGGCACGCGGATCCCGTCGTCGCCCTCAGCCAAGGCTTCGGTCCTCAACGGTCCAACGCTGGCCAGCGCCAACGCAGGCATGGCTCGTGAGGCCGTCGGCGGGGTGTCGGCAAACGCCCAAGTCTCCGAACCGCCGATGACGTCATCGGTTTCTGAAATCGACCAGATGGTGTCCATCGGGAAAACTGTCGTCGTTGCGACCCACGCGGCCGACGCACTGGGCAGCAAAGCGATCGCCACGGCGATCGAAGACTTCCTCGCTGGCTGGGCAAGCAAGTGGTCCGCAAAGGACGCCGACGCCTACTTCAATCTGTACGCGAAGGATTTCTGGCCTAGTTACGGCCAGGCAAAGAACATGTCGACCTGGGAGCAGCAACGCCGCTCTGTCATGGTGCGCGCCGGCGCGATCAAGGTCGATGTCGATGTGGTCAAGGTCGAGGAAAAGGACGGCAAGGCGTCCGTCCGCTTCTGGCAGACCTACAAGTCGAAATCCTTCAAGTCGCGGGTGTTGAAGTCCCTTGCTCTGGTTAAGGCCGATGGTGAATGGAAGATTCACCGTGAGCGCCTGATCCCGGTCGAAGCAAAGGCCTCCAACGCTTCTAGCCGTTCAGCTTAAGTGTTGAAAAGAAATCGGACCAAGAGGTCCGATTTCTTTTTACCCGTTAGCGCACTTTCGCCAGGTGGTCGCGCGCTGGTCGCGCGGCCAGCCAAGCGTAAAGGCTGGGTGCGTCCGCTCGAATCTCGCTCAGGGCTTCTGCAGCTTGGGCCCTCCATGCAAGATCGCCTGGTTCCTGGAAGCTGCGCCTAAGCTCTCGCACAGCAACGAGGGCCGATTCCGCCCACGCTCGAAAGTCCTCAAGATCCCAGTGCGCCACTCGCGCAAGATGGGGCACCGCACCTTCCTTGGCCTTCTTTGCTGGAGTAACTAGGACTGGCTGGATTGAAGTACCCGCAGAGGCTGGTACGTGCTCGCGCATCCAATCGGGGTGCGAAGCGGCCTGGCGGGCTTTAGTGGCGTCAATGACTGCCGTAGCGCCGTCTGCATTAGCATGGTCCTCAAAGACGAGCGTGATGCTGCCCACAATCCACCACGGATCTGGCGACGCATCACTTTCGCGTTTCCCCGCCAAGAAACCTAACTGTTCGCCGAGCAGCACTTGTGCCTGTTCAAAAGTGTCCCCGTCCTGAAGGCCTTCGCGAATCTCCCTCTCTCGCGCAGAAAACTGGCGGTTGTGCAACGTGCCAAGTCTGATAAGTTGCGCTTCGAGTTGCTCCACCTGCAGCATAAGGATCGTCTGATCCTGTTCCTCGGTGCTCTGAGCGGCGCCACTGCCGCCGCGCGCCAGAGAAATCAACCACGGGATACCGGTCGCTGCTTCTTTGGCCTTTCGGTATTGTGTGCGCGCATGACCGTCGAAGCCTGCCTCCCCTTCGGCAGCCGCCAACTCCGCGGAAGCACCGGCAAGGTAGTGCCACAAAGCTCGATAGCCCCGTAGCGCGCTATCGGCCAAGCCCCCCAAGACCTCTCTAGCGGCCTCGTATGCCGTAGCGTAATCCTCGTTCCACATCGAGGTCTGCCAAGCGATCTCGTGCGCAACTACTGCCTCCAACTGATCCATGGCCGGAAACTCATTCTGGCCAGCCGTTTCGCGCGTCCCCAGAATCGCTTGGTTGGCATCCTCCCAAGCCTCGTCATGTTCCAAAAAAATCTCGAAGTTATCGAGTATGTCCTGCGCTTTCACCTGTGTCGACTGCTCAACACCAAATTCGAGTTCCGCCTGCAACTCGGGGTGGAAATACGAGCGACGCTTGCGGTCAGTCAGGTAAGCAGGCAAGTCCTCACCTGTGACCACGACTGCTGAGTAATCATTGAGGCCGCGCGTGCATCGACCGATGGCCTGGAGAACCCGCGTCTGGACGCGCTCGTTGAAGAGAAGGCTGGCGCCCATACGATTCATCAGGAAGCGCTCTTGGAGATTCGTTGCTCTAGGCAGTCCTTCCACAAACAGCAGCCGACAATCGTCCCCGGGAAAGTCGATTCCGTCGTAGCGGTTGGCGATCACCGCGACGGCCTGCGCTGATTTGGTGAACGCAGCCTTGCTATTTTCCAGATCAGCAGCAGAGAAAACGGAATACTTGAGTTCCTCGGTCACATCCTCGGCAATCTCGTTGGACTCGAACTGGCTTGGCGTTAATACCAAACTGCGCCCTGCCATTCGCATCAGACGTAGACGCAAGTCCTTGGTCTCTTCCTCATTGAGCGACTTCTCCGGGAAAATGAAGAATCGGCGGCCGATACCTTGTCGATCCCAACCTTCGGGAATTGCCAGTCGCGTGATCTTGAGTCGCCCCGTGAGTCGTTCGAGGTCGCCTCCTGCACCCAATGTGGCCGACATGAAGATGCGCTGTTTTGCGTTGGTAAATGGGCCATGTGACCACGTCGGGGGAATAAGCGGGCGCAGCAAGATCTCAGAGTAAGAAACGTAGAGCTGGCATGCCCGTATGTGGTCAGCGAGCATACGCCAGGCGTACCGCTGATCCGAGTCACGAATATTTTCAGCGATAGCGGCGCGAAGCTCTTCGGCAATATCAACTAGCCGATGCGTTGGAATCTTGTCGACCCAGGTGATATCGTCGATGTTCTGCCAATCACCGGTCAGTCGCGTGTAACTGCTTTCGGAGAGTACACCCTTAAGTACGCTTGCCATCGCTTTGAAGAGCGTCTCGTCGCTCTCCTCGAACCGGCTGACCCGCATTGTCCATTGGCTGGCAATGTAGTTCTCTGCTGCGTGTGCGTCATCTACGATGACTATGTCGGGATCCTCGAAGAACGGATTGACATTGAACAGGCTGTTGTAAGTGGTCACAGCCACGCGTTCACCGTCGGTGTACGCGGTCTTGGCTTCCGGCGTGTAATTCTTGACCTTGCCCGTGAAGGGTTCCACGGTAAGGCCGTACTTGGCGGACGCCTCCTCAGCGACCTGGTTCACCAATTGCCGAGTCGGGCACAGATAAACGACACGCTCACGAAATTTTCTTCGGCGCCATTCAGCAAGGAGGAGGCCTACCAGTGTCTTTCCGCTTCCCGTCGGCAATTGCAGCGCCACATCGGACGCATTGAGGGCCTGGGCAACATAGTTTCGAAGGACTTGCCCTTGATGATCAAACAAGCTGGCGTGCTTACGGCGAGGCAGGTCGCGAAACAGTCGGTCCGGACTTTCCGGTACCGCAGCATGGGATGTTGGTTTCTTGAAGGCCATGACGTCCCCTTATGATAGGCCTTCCATTCTACCATCGTTGAAATCGGGCGGCCATGGAACCTTCATGTCATAATCTATGTTATTTTTAACATAGTATTGCGTGTTTTTTAGATTAACTCTATGCTATTCTTAGCGTAGATGAAAAAATCGCACCGTGAATTCCACGCCTCTGACCTACTCCGAGCCCTTGATGCGCAGCCCCATGAGCTTCGTGCGTGGCTGCAACTGGAACCACTTGCATCAAGGGAAAAGACGCGGCGTTCTGCCACTGCGTATTCAGCGCTCGATGCGCTCTTCCTTGCAGTGGTAAAGCAGCTAGATGCGGCGGGTTTTGCGCCGAAGGCCTTGCAGACCTTTTCCGCGAGCCTATACAAGGCGCTCCAGCATTCACCTACAAAAGACGAACCTGACGAGTTGCTCCTTTATCTCAAGGTGGGTGGCGCCTGGAGAGTTGGGCATCCTCCGGAAGGAGCTGCCGCGTTAGAACTCAGGATTCCACTGCAGGAAACCCGGTTGGACTTGCTGCGGTACACTGGAGCCCACCTAATTTCTCCCCAGCTTGAAATGGTCTTATTGGCCGCCATCCAAAACAGGAGTTCGCGGGGCGCCAACAGTGTCGGCGGCATTCGCCGGAGAGCGTCACGATGACTCTCGATCTGCGAACCGAACTTGGCCGTTACGGTGCTGGCAAGGATGCCATCAAGCTCCTCGATGACAAGGAAGACAAGACGCTCCTGCGTTATGTCGACCTCTTCCCCGAAAGCGCAACGCGAAAGGGGGCCTCGGTTTCCTCGATGCCGTCGGGCGTGGTGGAACTCGACGATCGGCCTCTGGTGTATGTGTATCGCGCGAATACGCTCGCCAGCGGCCCAGATGAGGGTACGGCCGGTCGAATACCAGAGTTGGTTCGCGCTCTCGCGTGCCGTGGGGAAGGGCACTATTTGGCGGTCGTCTATCCAGGCGAACTGAAGGTCTATCCTATCGGGCTCATGGAAGACGAGCCGATTCCGGCCAGTATCCGGGCAGACAGTACCGCTGCCCCTTTCCTTATTCCCAGTTTGGCAGCCGATGAGGCGCCCCAGTCGCTCAAGCAGCAGTTGGCGAATGCGAAGTCTCTTCATAAGCTGCTGTTCGACCTCATTACCTCCGTGGCCCAGGAACTACGCGATGGCGGCTCATTGTCCATTGCCCGGGAGCGAGACGAGGTTCTACCATTGGTTGGGCGCGCAATATTCGCCAGATTCTTGATCGATCGCGGCATCATTAACGCCCGCACCTTCCCGGAACTGTATTCGGACGATAACAAACCCGAGCGCGCATTCGAGACGGCGGAATTGGCCGCTCTTACCTGCAATTGGTTGGATAACAAGTTCAACGGGGAACTGCTGCCGTTGCTCTTCGATATTCCGAAGCCAAAATACGACGACTACCTCGCGTTTTTCTCGCGTCGGAAGATTGTCAAGGGACGCGTCCTTCATCACCTCACAAATGTGATGTACCGGGCACCGAACGGTCGCCTCGCGCTGGCATTGTCGTGGGACGGCGTCGACTTCGCGCATGTGCCCATCGGCCTATTGAGCGAAGTGTACGAGGACTACGCGCATCAGTTTTACAAGGACGATGCACTGCGCGAGAGCGTTCGGTATACGCCTAAACATATCGCTGAATTCACGGTGGCGCAGGCGTTTGAAGGTTTGCCCAAGAAGGGACGCGATAAAGCTCGGATCCTCGATCCAGCGGCGGGCGCGGGAATTTTCCTCGTTCTGGCCTTGCAACGGCTTGTCGCCGAAAAGTGGAAGGCTACAGGCGAGCGCCCGAATACGAAGGTGATTCGGGACATCCTTAATGGTCAAATTCGAGGCTATGACATTAACCATTCTGCGCTAACACTGGCCGCGCTGAGTCTTTACCTCACAGCGCTGGAGTTGGATCCCGATCCTTTCCCGCCAGAGAAGTTGCGATTCGATCGCCTCATGGGTAGCGTGTTACGCAATATGCGCGGTCCTGGGGAGGCATATCCGTACGATGGAATAGTGCTCGGGAGCCTCGGTGAATCGGGCAATCTCCCGCCCAAGGAAGAACCCTTCGACATTGTGACTGGGAACCCGCCCTGGACCTCCTTTAAGGGCTGGGGCACCGAAAAGAACAACTTCAACGACTATGTTCGAGATATGGTGCGTCGTGTCATCAAGGCGCGACGGGGCGATAACCCCGAGCAGCTAGCCATCGCCGAGAGCTACGTCCATAACGACCTGCTGCCCGACACTGCTTTCATGTGGCGGGCAATTGAATGGGCAAAGGATGATGGGGTCATTGCTTTTATCGTCGCGGGTCGTTTGCTGTTTAAGCGAGGGGAAGCTGGGGCACGAGTACGTGATTCGCTGTTCCGCTGCATGCGGGTTAGAGGAGTTCTCAACGGGGCGCTCTTAATGCCTCTGTGGCCCCAGATTAATCAACCATTCTGCATCGTGTTTGCCCGGAATTCGGTGCCGAAACCAACGGATCGGTTTACGTTCATTACGCCTGCGCTTGATTCCGGCCCGGCCGGTCAGATGCGCATGCGGATCGACTCCGAGACCAGACAGCCGATCGAACTACAGACGCTTTTCGATCGACCTCATCTACTAAAGGTATTGACGCGCGGTGGGCGGCTCGATGTCGATATTGTCGAACGTATCCAAGAACTGGCGCGACCCAATGTAGAGGAGAATCACGAAGAAGCCCGGCAACTCAGCCTCGTTTCTCCCGCACCGGCCATGCAAACTATCGCGGCGTACTGGCGAGACTGGAACAACGGAAAGAAACGTTTTGGCCAAGGCTACATACCGGTCGGAGAGAAGACAAATCAGCAATCGGAAAAAACCCGCCAACGAATGGCGGAGCTATTGCGGCGAGACCCTCTAACACTGGCCAGCGATGATCTGAGACATGATGACGGCACAGTACGGATTGGTCTGCGCGTGAACCCCAGGCAACTTGATCGCTTCACAGCCATCAAACTCTACCGCCTCGCCGACCCTGAAATATTCAATCCCCCGATGGTCTTGGTCAACCAAGGTTTCGGCAAGTCGCCTCAAAGTATTCGGGCTCGGCTATATCTCGGCAAAGCGCCGTTGGTATATCGGTTCAATTTCTATGGCTTTTCCTGCGCCGGGCATCCGATGTCGCAACAACTGGCAAAGTATCTTTTCTGCATTATCAACAGCGACCTATTCGGCTACTACACGCTGCAAGTCAGTGCGAAATTCGGCGTCGAACGCAGAACCCTTTATGTAGAAGACATTGAGGAGTTCCCGATTCTGCATGCGCTAACGGACCGTCAATTTGCGGATATCGAGAAAGTTGCAGATTCGCTGAACGTCGACGAGCCAGCATCATGGCGTGCGATGAACCACTGTATCAACCGGCTATATGGCCTAACGCCTATCGACGAGCAGGTGATGAAGGACACGCTTGCCACGATGATGCCCTACAAGAAGGAACAGGAAAAAGCGCGTACCCCCGCTGAGCGGAGAGAGTTGGAGGCATTCCGGGCCAAGGTGGAAACGATCCTTCAGCCGTTCTTCGATATGGACGGGGAGAATGTGCGCGTGACACGTCACCAGCTCCCTGTGAGCGGGTGGGTCGCGTTCGACATTACGACGTCCGGGACGCCGACCGGGACCGCCAGCGATGACGCTGTATCAAGGATCGCCGCGCGCCTTGCCGACGATGAGGGCGCGAGCCGTCTAATCCAAGTGATCGGAGAACAGCATCTACGGGTCGCGATACGAAACCAATACCGCTACCTGACGCTGTCACGCGCACGCCTGTGTGCTCTTGATCTTCTGCGCGAACACGGAAGCGCCTTTCCAATTCGGGGCAATGCATGACAGACGTTTTCGCGGAGCCAACGGCGAAAGAAGAGGACTGGGCGGCCTACCCGGCCTTTGAATCCCGTTACCTTCGCGCGATCGAATTGGCGATTCGTGCCGCGTGGGCCGATCTGCTCAAAGACGTCGTGAAGTGCCGTCAGCTATCGGTTCTCAACGAGGAACGAATATCGCACATGCTTCGCGACGCATTGAACGACTTGCGCGAGAAAAAGACGGGCGGGGTGAAGGATTACAACTGCTCGGCTTTTGAGCGGCCCCAGGTCGGCGCCGAAATCATGACGAAGGACGGGAAGATTAGAAAGCCGGACATCGTTTTTGCATTGTGTGGGGCTGCCCGTCCAGGCGTCCGCAACAGCATGAAAGATGCTATCTTCGTCGAGTGTAAGATTCTGGAGCATGGATCGAAAAGTAAGAATGTGGCGGCGTATTGCAACAACGGGATTCATCGGTTTGTCGAGGGCTCCTATGCGGAGAGGATGCGCGAAGGGATGATGTTGGCCTATGTCAGAACTAGCCAAGAACTTCCTAAGGACTTGGCAACTGCACTGGCGGACGAAGAGATGAAGGTGCACCTTGCAACTGATGGGAAACTATCGCGGTGCGGGCTAACGCGGGTAGAGCCGCGTGTGTACCTTTCCGGCCATCAACGCAACTGGCCGTATGAGGATGAAGGCTATCCAGGGCCGATAACTATTCGGCATCTCTGGTTGCACGTCTAGGCGGTAGCCTTGAGTTTGGCTGAGGGCACATGGGCCAGCAGGTCTTCGACAGTAACCGGTTCCGTTGCCAGGCCGATCCGCATTGCCGGCGTCTTGTCGTCCTCCCCGACCTGCACGTAGTTGTAATAGGGGTCGTCTCAGAAAACGGAATTTAAAGTACGGTAAGCCGCAACCGCCGAAAATTCCGCCTTGAGTTGTACGGCAATTTGCCGTATGATTGCATCAGGAGGACAAAACCATGCCCGCAGCTATCTCTACCGCCCGTCTCGAAGCCCGAATCAGCACCGATCTGCATTCGATGCTCAAGCGTGCCGCAGAAC
>LNAP01002449.1_pt1 | contig 18546 bp, 22 predicted proteins | sample 602601 | NCBI WGS metagenome assembly LNAP01 (sample SAMN02440304, study PRJNA202911) | soil metagenome | biome: Subtropical and temperate rainforests or woodlands; isolation source: soil samples (1 kg each in a 20% v/v slurry with milli Q water) were... ...
CGTGCTGCCTTTGGTCGAGGAGGGTGAGAATGAGGAAGAGCCAGTCGCGAACGAGGAGGTGGATCTGATTGAGAGTGAGGTTGTCCCACCAGAAGAGACTGCTGAGTTGACCGAAGCGGAAGAGTTCGCTGTGCTGCTGGCTGCCCCCGCCGTGCCGCCGCCGCTGCCTCCCCTTCCCCCGCCACCTGTACCTCCTCCATTGCCTGTGTTTGATTCTAACTATGAGTCTGTGGAGTACTTGGAGGAGGTGCCCGAAGGAGATCTGCTGGATGTGGATGTGGATGTTGAGGAGCCTGTGCAGGTGGTGCCAGTGGACCTACCTGCTGTGCCGCCTCCCCCACCTCCAGTGCCGCCGATGCCGCCTGTGTTTGAAGGTAATTAGATGGGCTCTTATTTAATATTCGATTGATATACATCATCGATGAATTGCTGATGTCAAGATGGAATAGAGCCTTTTTAACTTTCTTCGTTTTCCTTTCAACTTTTACAGCGCCGCCTGTCAATATGGAACCCGACTCACTGTTGGACTTCAATCCTTTTGACGATCAAGAAACCCCTGTCGCAGCGGGTCCTGAAATCACAACCTCTAATGCAGATGTTACTGACAGCTTGCTGGACTTTGAGACTCTCGTGACAGAAGCACCAAACAATGAAACCGTCGAGGAAGAGCAGGAAGCACCAGTAGAAGGAGAGGCTGAAGCAGAAGCAGAAGAGGGTGAAGCGCAGCTGCTATCGGCCAACGTGTCGATGCGAGGCCGCTCCTCTAGTAAAGCAAACAAAAAAGTAAGTGCGTCACTTGGTTTGTGCATGTAAAGTAGTGTATTACAGTGCTGCAGCCTTCTCGTGTTTATGTTTATTGCACTATTCTGCTCTCCTATTCTGATTATGCACACATTCTTCTTTACTTCTTTTGCAGAAAAAGTCCAAGGCCAAAAAGTAAATAAACTATGAATAGGAAAAAAATACATAAATTGGGCTTTGGATGGATAGTAACTGTAGTGTATACCCATAGTGTGGTAGATTTTTGAACATTCTTTTAGCTGGGTCTGCTTTTGATAAAGTGTATAATACAGGTGAAATGTTGATGTGCCGTATGTTTATGAGCATGCTGAACATTTACAAGATAATAATACCACCAATTTTGTGCAATACATATGCGTTCTTCTTATATCGAATGCAGTTATAATATGCACATTCGCCAAAGGCGGGATTGGTGGTGTGTGACTCATTCGGAACATTCAAACCCCACCCACTTCTCAAGTCTTTCGGAGCTTCGGCACACATGGGAGACTGTTTCTGATAAGAATTTGACTTGAAGTAAAGCAATGGTGAAGAAAAGTAAGAACGCGATAGTGAAAGATGGGGAAGAGACACCGAAAGTTGAAAAGCCAGTCACACCTCTTCCCAAACTTCAAATATTTTGTGTTTGCATGGTGCAAATGGCGGAGGCAATGAACGGTGAGATGTAATTTATGCTTTACATCTTCATTACATGTAAGTTTACAAGGTTGCTTTCTTCTCGATTCCACTGCAGTGGAGCTGCTCTTTCCTTTCCTAGCGTTCATGATCGAGGACATGGGCTATACAGGAGAGCAACTGGGGTACCATGCGGGCATTCTCGCTGCATCATTCTGTGGAGCACAATTTTGCACTTCGGTGGCATGGGGGATGATCAGTGACATATATGGCAGAAAGTTCGCAATGGTGGCTGGCACTTTGGGCGCTGGATTAGGAATGCTTATATTCGGGTTCTCGAAGACCTTCTATCTAGGTGAGGCTCAGCATCATTCTTTTGTACTTTAACAACCACGTACTATTACTTTGTATTCATTTATCACTTATAGCTATTTTGGGACGCATCGTGGGAGGTTTTCTAAATGGCAACCTCGGCGTGGTGAAGTCCTTCATCACGGAAATCACCGACGAGACAAACCGCTCCGCCGCCTTCTATCTCTTCAGTCTGTCCTGGGCTGTGGGCTCGGTCTGCGCACCGTTGGTTGGCGGGATGCTCTGCAAGCCTGCGGAGAAATATCCAGCTTTTTTCTCCTCTTCCCCGGGGTCAATATGGGTCGAATATCCCTACTTGTTTCCGTGCCTGCTCACCGTGGCGTTGAATGTAATCTCTTCTGTGATGTGTATGATGTGGATGGTCGAGACGGTGGGCGTAAAGAAAGAAGATTTGGGCACGCTGGTAACGACGAAAAATGAGCTGCGCCGTCCTGCCGAGTCCCTGGAAGAAGGAATTCAAATGAGTTATTTGGACAGTGTTAGCGGTGCTGAATCGTCTATTTCGTCCAGTACTGGTGTACGCAACCGCGCGATGAGTGTTGAAAAGCATACGTCTATGTCCATTGGCACACGGGCCAGCAAGACTGATCGCATTGCCGAGTACAGTCGATTGCCACTCGAAAACGCTGTTGAGGAGTATGTCACTGATTACGACAGCACTATGGTTCACCGCAAATTACACGATCTGCACAGCAGTCACACTAGTAGTAGCAGCAGTGCAGGTGGTAGCCCCCGCACGACTGTTTCCGACGGGTTGGAATACGAAAACTCTGTTCCTACGCTGATGGAAAGCGAAGTCAACATGCTAGCATTCTCGCCGGGGCAGATGAGCACCAGCAGCAGCACCCACACAATCGGGCGCGTACGGAACCGTTCTCGCAGTCGCAGTACCAGTGACGGACAAGACCGGTATACTCACATGACCACAGCGGACCTGGAAAGCAGTTTACGTGTGCCTAGTGGTGTGACACAGATTGTGCATACCTCCGTCACGGTGCCAGACAATACCGTATCTGTTACTAGTGGTTACTCTATGGCCCGGAGAGACAATAATACTGATAGTAATGATAATAATGATCATGAGTTGTCCGATATGGAAGATGGCGACTTTGATGTTACCGACGAGACCGATGAGACGGATGAAATATGCTGCCCTACACTACTAGACCGATTAGCTATACTCGGTAGCTACTTAGCGTGTACCAACAAAACGCGTGTACTTGATACGAGCATGGAAAGCAGCTCGCACGGATTGATCGAATCGGAAAGCATGAACAGCTTGCAGTCTTTGGACGACACTGTAGACACTGCTGACAGCACAACACTTAATAATAACACCAACGGAACCAAGCTCAGCGCCGGAGCGGTACTAACCCAGCGCGTGGTGATTTTGGCCACCTTAAACTATGCCATGACCTGCGCGTCCTCGATTCTCATCGAAGAGACTTTACCGCTATTTATGAAGTTGGAGACAGCCAAAGGAGGTTTCGGGTTTGACAGTACCGAGATCGGTGCGTTATTAAGCACTGGGGCAGCAGGAATGATGGTATTGACCGTGGTTTGCATGCCACTGACGAATGGCGTGAGCAACAAATTCATGTCCAAAATGAGCCTCGCGGTGAATCTTCCCTTGTGCATGTCGTTTCCGTTCATCGCCATGTTGAACAATGAAATACTGGTCCATTTGAATACCACCGCGCACCTGTGGCTGCTCTGGCCATTGCTGATTTTGATCAACACGCTGAAGAATCTGTTTTCGTGCTTTATGTTCACCTCGTCGATCATCATGGTGAATCACAGCGTCACAGACGAGTATCTTGGTGCGGTGAACGGGCTGGGTCAGTCATTAGGCGCCTTAGCCCGCAGTCTAGGACCGGCCGTAGGTGGCTTGCTGTGGAGTGTCGCGACCAGGTATAACTTCATTTATCTTAATTTCATCGCCGTGACGGTGATCTTTGGGTTGAATTACTATGTGAGTTACCTGGTGCCGGACAGTTTGGACCACCGAAAGAAAGAAAAACGCAGTGCGAAGAAGCGCTAAAATATTGGACATGCGTTTTTTTGAATGTGTTGCTTGCGTGTTGTGAATTTTTGTATATACTATGAGTAAATGTAGATAGTCATGTGTCCGTTTACTTTTCATGGAGCTCCTATTCGTACTAAGAGAGATATAAACTACGCAGGGCGTTTATTTCATCAACATTTTCCCCCCACAATGCATTCCCGGTATCCCTACAGTTTCAGACATCGGATTGTGCACATGTGACTTTGTTTGGCTGGACGCTAATTACACTCAACACTTCCCATGATTCTCAAGCTCTGCCTTTTGTTCTTTGTGGCAACCGCTCTGTGCGCAACACTGGTTCCTGAGGCAGACATTGGGACATATCTAAACGCCAAGAAGAGCGTCGTCGCGTTCTACAACGTTTATGCTGGTGGAAAGCACTTCGACAGAATTGTGCAAGAACAAGTGCGGACCATCCAAGGCAGTGGTCTGCTTGATAAGCTTGACAATGTGTACTATGCAACGAATGGTGAGCATGGGAAGGATTACGATATTGGCTCCAGTGACAAGTATGTCCATATCTCACATAAACACAATGGAAGCGAGTTTGAGACACTAAACATGTTGCATCAGTTTTGTAACCACAATCCAACCTCCAAGGTACTATACTTCCACGACAAAGGAAGCTTTCATCAACGTCACGAGAACGAAGAATTTCGAAAGATGCTGAACTGCTACGTGCTGAACACGCACTGCTTAGAGGCTTTAAACAACAATCACGATTTGTGTGGCTGGCGTATCTCCCCTGTCCCAAACCCTCATTATAGTGGTAACTTCTGGTGGGCCCGCTGCAGTTATATCAACACTTTAATTAGCCCTATGGCCCCGCTCACCAACCAAACATTCATCGACAAGGCCAAGGAATTCAACGATTGTGTGGCCATCAAGGACCGATACTTCGCTGAGTTCTGGATCACCACAGGCCCTACCTATCGCCCTGCGGACTGCATGAACGCTTCTATTGACACATCTTATCTATGCGGTTATGCTGTTCCGAAAGTGGCCTATAGCTACTGCCACGGACCTGATACACCATCTGGTTTAGTGTGTGATACCGCCAGTACCTACAAAGATGCAGCTCAGTTTCGCGACCGCGTGAGTCGTTTTCAGGTAGGCCAGCCGCAATGTCGAGACAATTCAGACGAGATTAACAAACGTACCCAAATGATGTACGGGCAAGATGCACTGACGTACAACGAATGGATGGATAAAATGTTCCAAAAGAGCGTCAAGCCGCCCGAAAACGCCTTGTTTCGCTTCCATGATAGCCAAGAAGTGTTTTTGGTCAAGAATGGAGCATTGCGCGGTGTGCCAAATTTAAAGACTTTTTTGTCCTTAGGGAAGGATTTTGACGAGGTAAAAGTGCTGCTGTCGAGCGAACGAAGCAATTTTACGTTTGGCGAACCCTTGCCGTCGGTTTGAGTTAGTTTGGTTAGATATACTTTGTATGTGAACAGTGTTGCATACAATTGAAAACAACATGAATATACTGTTGAGTAAACAACGTAGAGTACTGCGTGCAACTTTCATTTTAAATTTTCCTTTTAACAAGTACAACCAAACAATGTATTTCGTTGGTGCTCTCTTACATAGCAGACAGCAAGGCACGTCAAAATTTCCCTTTCCATCCATTCTCTCTCACGTATGCTTGACACAGAGATAGGTCCTGCTCTTCAATCAATGCCAGGAGATCACTATTATACTGCCATCCGTGCTCCATCGCGTACTGTATGCACTTAAGAAACTCTCCATCATTGCAGGTGGTTATTCGCGGTTCCGCGCGCTTCGACTTCACAAACTCGTAGTCTCGAAAAGGACATCCGGTGTCTATCAAGTATTGAACAATTGGAAAGCGTCCTGCCTTGAAGGCGAATGCAAAACTGGTAATATCCGGTTCTATTTTTTTCTCCTCTATCAAATAGCGCACGCAATCGAGATGGCCATACGTAATTGCCGGAAGCAGCGCGGCAAGTCTGAAGTAATCATGTCCGTTCTCCATAATGTACCGCAGGCATTCTAAGTGACCCCGCTTTGCTGCTGCATCTACGACCACACCATTCCAAGGACAGTGATTCTCGTGCAGATACTGCAGACAAGTCAAATGGTTGCCTTCGGCAGCAGCCAAAGCACTGCACATTTCCCAAGGGCAGCCGTTCTCGTGTAGGTACTTTAAGCACTCAAGCTGGCCAGCCCTCGCAGCAGACCATGTAACTGTTTCGTCCCAAGAGCAGCCGTTTTCTCGAAGAAACTGCACGCAATTAAGGTGACCTTTAGCTGCCGCGGTGGCCATGTCAAATTCAAACAAGACACAACCATTCTCGTGCGCGTAGCTTAAGCAGTCTACATAACCTTGAGAAGCTGCCGCGTCTGTGCATTGAGGATCCCATTTGGCTCCGTGTCTTTGCAGTAAATGAAGACAATCGAGTAATCCATACTCGCACGCTACAGCAGTTGCACATTCATGGATAGGACAGCCGTTCGCTACGGTATAGCGCAAGCATTCTAAGTATCCATTCACAGGAAAGGGTATGGACCAATCGTCTGACCAGGACGGTTTTCCACATAAACCATCCAGGAGTTTATAATGCGCTGATACAGCGTACTCCATGGTCACATCTTCGTGCCAAGGACAACCAAGGGTGTGCAAATATTTCATACACTTCAATTGACCACCACGCGCAGCAAAGATCAGCGCTTTTTCATCACAAGGACATTCCTTCTCATGCAAATATTGCAAACAAACCAAGTGGCCGTATTGCGCGGCCGCACAGTGCGCATACACGTCCCAAGGAAATCCTTTTTCACGAAGTGTCTGCACAAGATCCAGTCTGCCAAATCTACAAGCTTGTGCGACTGCGGATTCAGCATGAATTCCAGAAGCATCAAACTTGCTAAGCCAGAACGAAACAAACTCAGGTCGATTTAGCTTAAGTGCCACTTCTAATGAAAACTTCTGCGAATCTTCAAAGGCAATCTTCAGCACTTTGTGTTCCTGAATTCCCTCTCCAATGATTTCGGCAACGACAGGATCCCACAGCAAGGCATCGTTGCAGCAGCAGAATTCTAGCACGCTTTGAGGAATGCAAGTCAGCCCCCAAAACCTTACAACTTTTAAAATCGCAGCCAGGTCCTCTAAGGTATGTACATCATCGTCATTCGCACGAAAGCACTCTTGTGGGACTTCAAGGTAACTGTTTGGTTCATCCTCGCTCAAACTTCTATAAAAGTCGCTGTTTTGCAGCCATTGTGGCACATCAAGATACCTAATTTGCATCATCGCACGCGTGCTCTACCTTTAGATGTTGAGAATTAGTGCTGGTTCGAAGTTAGTTTGACTGATTGACATTGACATTGACAGCATTGCCATCGGATTGTGATTCCCGTTTTCCCGATTTGCACGACATTCCGATTGTTCGATTGTTCATTCCCACACCAAATTTCATTCAATTTATCTTGAAGTCTGCACTCTCAATGACACTGTACGCTCTAATCTCTTTGCCAGAAGATGTTTTTGTCGTCCTAGTTACGCATTGGTTACAATTGGGTGAGATTGTACGATTGGACTCAGCAGTGTGTTCGAAGTGTGCTAGGTCCAATTACCTCGATACATTGTCGAAAATAACACAGATTTGTACATCAGCTCGTCTACAGCAAGTTCCTACAGAAATTTATTTTGAATGGATGATGCTGCGTGGAATTTCTCTGAGGGCGCTAGAAGCATATACCTTCGACGGTCGCGAAAAGAACACTTTCGTCGCTCAGCATTTGAGCAGACTGAGCAACCTGGTGCTAAATCGCTCCTCTCTACAAGAATGGATTTGGTTAGAAGGTCTACTGCCTCATTGTTCAAAATTGTTGACTGTGGAAATCAGGGGAAATCGATATTTGAACAAACATATGACTTTGCTATCGCAGTGGTGTCCGAACCTCCAAAACTTGTGTGTTGTTGGTGATCTATCTGATCCCTTTCTTCATGGCTATCCTGCGAATGAAGCTCTGGATACATTGATTTCTACACATCCAGCATTATCCAGGATTATAATCATCCACATTCCGGTACGTTTGTCGGTGATTGAGAACTGTGGCGCTAGCGGAAAAGTGGTTGTCTTTGCAGGGCCATTCTTCGCGCATTCTACAAGCTATCCAGGTGACCAACTCTTTCAAATTTCGTTGGTACGGACGGAAGGTGGATGGTATAGCACCCAGCCAGTTCACTACTTCAACTGTAGCTTTGACCATTGCCTGCACTTGTTACACGACCATTTACGCGACGGGGAACTCCTGGCACTCACTTTTAACTATTCCGCCCTTTTGGAGCTATTTCTGTTGAAGTTTACATCGATGATTCGGCTGCGACTTACCGACTGCACCCGCCTCACAGAACAAAAAATGTGCGTGCTGTTAAGCGCACCTCACTTGGAATGGCTTCAATTGCGTTCCAATCACAGCATCCAATCTGTAGAGTTCTCACCACAGAATGCAGTCAACACATCTTTGCAATCCTTATCGCTGGAAAAGTTTACATCTTTTCAGACAGAAGGCGTGCGAAATATTGTGCAAAATTGTGTAAATTTGCGCTTTGTGGCGATCCTAGAAATGCCGCATATTGATCGTAACTGGTTGTCCAGTTGCAGGCAAACGGCGCTAGTCATTTGATCCTACCAAGTTAGCTTTACCATGTTCTTGCAATCATCTTTGTGCAAATGTAAAACATTTTCGATGAAAAAAGACACTTTAATTGTTTCATAATTAAACTTGGCATAGTACAACAATAGAAATAGATGAACAGCTCTATAACGACATCTTCAATTCACTCAATATGAGTCAACCTCTCTGTCTCCAACTTCATTGTCTGAATCTCCAAATACAAAAACTCCGCGAACTCAGGCTTCTTCTGCAACAATAACTTCAGGTCCGCGGCGTCAATGGTCACCGGATAATCCGGTCGCGTTACGGATACTTCCGGTGGTGTGGGGAGTACGTACAATCCGGAAGGGTGGTGGACGCTGTGATGAGACGTGTTATTATTGTTATTGTTATTGTTGCTGAAACCCCACCCGCCGCTGTTGTGCGCCGAAGGGGAGCGCGCGTTGTTTCTGTGAATATACAAAAAAGACGTAAAGATTTGGTTAAGGTTTGGAATGAACAAAACTACATTTTGTCAAGTGCAACATAAAACCACCTCTTGCATTAATGCACAGACACAAGAACTAGAAGACACACAATACAGAACATATACCCAAAGTATATAGAGTAAGATAAAATGATGACATAGCTTACGGTGTGTTTTGCGCCATGACCACGGTGTCAAAGCTGGAGTCTACCGAAATAGCCGATCCAGTTCTTCCGCGCATAGGAGTTCCGTTGGTGTTATTGTTATTTTCACCAGTGTCTTCGCCAACCACCTTGCGCAGCATCTATGGTGTGTACAGAATAAACGACAGGTACAAGCAAGGGGCAGAATTAACGTCAAATTAAGCATAATGTGTTAGAAAACGTGCAAGCATTGTCCATATATAATCAAACACATACACAACAAGAGTACAAACAACAAAACTCAATAGCAAAAACCAAACAGTAAATAAAACAGTAAATAATACATTGGTGCCGGTCAGCGCGGTGACCACCGGTGGGGCGGTGTAATCACAATAGCCCTCTCTCTGCCAGTGCGCGGTGAACTGAGTGGCAAATTCGGTCGATCCAAACAAGTGCAACTGTCCTTTCGTGTTGGACACGCCGTGCGAGCGCTCTTTCGACAGAAACTAATTGTATGGAAGAATGAGACGGAAAGAGGAAGGGAAAGAATTTAACATACAGAAATGATACATAAATTGTAATGGGAGAGCAAACGAGAGTTGCTTTGAAAGCCAGCGTAGGATCAGGATAAAAAAAAAACATGAACATTTGCTGAACAAAATATATTTTTTAAAAATATCACAACAATTTAGTGTCTACCTGAAGTGTGCGGTTTCCATCGACTACACATTTGAGCATGTACAGCAGCAGCGCTTTCACCTGTAATTTGCATTGTATTGTGCAAAGGAAAGAATAGAGAAGTTAACACTAAAAAAATGCAATGTACAATAATGGCGCCGAGAAGATTTTAATGCAGAAATATGATGTGTACACTACAAAACAAGTTATCTGCACACATGCAAACTGGCAAGCAACAAAACCATCAGTCACACACATCATGTATACGTACATACCTTGTAGGTGGTGGGTACGGCAGGATCCAAATTGCGGTAGGCCAGCAGCGCCATAAACATAATGGACTGGCAAAACAACTGAAAAGTCATGCCGGCTACCATCAGACCCTCCCCTGCAGCAAAAGAGAGAAAGAATGACAAGAGAAATACAAAGTATGTGAACAAGAGCATTCAAGACAGTGGCGCAGTTAGAAGCAAAAAAAACAGTCTTCAACGACACCACTTTTCACTTCAGATTAAAATCAGCACTAAGCTCAAGTGTAAAGAGTAGCATACTATCAAACCAAACACAAATACAAGAAAGTTTACCCGAGGCATCGGTGTGCCTGGCACTGTGGGTATTCTGCTGCACGCTGGACACACTATGCAAGGGCACAATGGACAGGTAAATTTCCCCCAATTGTGTGGCGGTGAGCAAAGCAGTCGACTTGAGACAAAAGTCCTGGCAGAACTGCGTGAATGGATGGAAACAGAGAAAAAGAAAGGAAGAAAATCAGAATATGTTAAATTAAAACAGAAACTCGCACCGAATGACTTTAATTTCCATAGATCAAGAACAATTCATGGAATTTAAAAATGAACTAAAATAAGCACAAATAAACACAAATAAAAACAAATATAGAATTCACCTGCAGGTATTCTTTGTAAGAAATCATGTCCTTCTGGCTGTTCATCAGTCCCTTCAAGTATTTCAAATTCTGCTGCTTGACTGGAGAAATCACCAAATTAAGTGCCTCCTTGTCTGTCTCCACATGCCCTGACTGGCGCATAAGCTGAAAATAGAGAAAAAGTATTGTTTGGTAGGAAATACTTGAAACATTGGAGAGATTCAGATTCTATGTGCACGTGCTAATTAGAAGAATACACAGAGAATCGTTGTAAAATCAATTGTAAACCGCAAAAAGACAAGCACCTACCTCTTTCTGTTTCATTTTCTCCAGCGACACAGCATCGGCGCGGCGTGTGTTGGCCTTGCCAATGTAGTAATTGAAAATATGCTGCAAACCCCCTGCAAAGGTTTCCGTGATCAACTTTGTGGCCTACAGGTGAAGTGAGCAGTGTGTGGAACGAAGATAGTAAATAACAGTGTCAATGCAAAGTCTGGACATTGTGCAAAGCGTGGACGCTCATGCACAAGATCCAAGTAAACAGTAAAATTGCTGTGAACACGATAATGGCGAACAACATAAAGGTACCTCTACATTCTCGAGATCGAAGTAGTCGTTCAAGGGAGTGCGCCGATGTGCCAGGAGCAGCACATTCTCCAGCACCAGTCGTTTCGCGGCCACCTCTGGTGAGTCCCGAGGATATATCTATGAAGTTGTATTATATTCAAAGCGGGTGAGATCAGGCGCATGATGAAGTTGAAGGTAGAAAGAGAAATACGCCACTTTTTTCCAGCGTTTCTTACCTTCACCGAGACCATTTCCAGCAGCTGCATGAAGTCGATGAAGTTGATTGCATTGGACAGGATGTAGTCCACACCTTGGGACTTCATTCGTGCCTACGTTGCGAAAGAAGCGACATAAACTTGTGCAAGTGAAATAAATTAGGACGCACCCGCAGCTTACCAGACGAGCAATCTCCAGCTCAACAGAGGATGTTGTAAACTTCTTTGATGTGATCTGGCAGTCCTTACAGAACTTGATAAAATTGGCGGGCTTTAAAACCTCGGGTTGAGTTGGATCGGAATGGAGGGCATAAAATGTGAATATCCGCCAAAGCTCCTCTTCAATTGAGTTGTAAATCATTGCAGCGATGATCCCAGACAATAAATATGCAGTCCACACAAAATAACAGATGAGTAACTGAACTCCGAAGCTCCGATCAGTCTCTAGAAGCTTCGAATATCTAGATTTTGCTTCATGAAACCGCTCCAAAATCTGCCCAGATGCGTGTTGTTATTGCTTACTGGAGAGAGTTCAGTATTGACAATCTTTTTGGCGATTGCCTCCATTCACGAACAAAATCGACCACTTCGATCAGGAAGTTCTCGATTGTGGTCTAAATCTGATCTCTGATTGTATCCTTATCACCAGTTACTAGCATGCGCGTGACTCCGCTTTCTGTTCTTGTTGGAGCTTTCTATGTGTTGCATTTTGCGGCTGCATTTCGAATGTTCAGCCCACCGACAGCTATGCTTCAATCGAAAAGTCATTCAACTATGCTTTCTGTATTGACAAGCAGTGATTCTGCTTTTTCTTCTTTGGCCAGCAAAGCCGCGCAGGATGATGCAGAAATCTACACGTCACCATGCAAAATCAAAGTTATTGGTGTCGGCGGAGGTGGTGGAAACGCTGTAAACAGGATGATCTCAAGCGCCGCAGGTGTCTCCGGTGTGGAGCTCTGGACCGTCAACACAGATGCACAAGCGTTGGTTCGAAGTTTAGCGCCCCACAAGTTAAGTATTGGCAAAACAACTTCTCGGTAAGTGATATATTGACACAAGCTGCTTTCGCGAGAACAGTCTTAACCAACTTACATTTTCTTAAATTGTCTGCAGTGGTCTAGGGGCTGGTGGAAGTCCCGCGGTGGGAGCCCGCGCGGCAGAGGAGAGTCGTGAGGAAATTCTCAACATGGTTCGCGGTGCTGACCTGGTCTTCGTGACTGCAGGAATGGGTGGCGGCACGGGCTCTGGCGCCGCACCGGTGGTGGCAGAATGTGCCAAAGAGGCTGGTGCGTTGACTGTGGGGGTGGTGACAAAGCCGTTTGGATTCGAAGGGCGCAAGCGCATGCAGCAGGTGAGCCTTGTTTATTTTCCACGTCGCACTTTGAATGGGATATAAGAACGGCGATCATATTGATATCCCTTCTAAACTCTTCGCATTTTCTTGCATCAAAACAATTTTTGATGTCTTTTTCTTCTTACCTACACAACAACCAATTTACACTATTTTCCTAGGCGACCGAGGCGATCATGAAGATGAAAGACAAAGTGGACACTTTGATTGTGGTGTCCAACGACCAATTGTTGCAGATCGTGCCGGAAAACACTCCTTTAACGGAGGCCTTCCTCGCCGCAGATGACATTTTGAGACAGGGCGTTGTCGGTACGTTAATGTTGTCCATGCTTTGTGTTGATATTTCTGATGTTTACTTGTCCGAAAAAATACCATTTTGTGTCGTCACAGAAGGCACTTGCTTTCAGTCACAGAATGTTGACACTCGTTGTTTTCCCCAATCGTTTCAGGTATTTCTGACATCATTATGAAGCCCGGCCTGGTGAATGTCGACTTTGCAGACGTGCGCACGATCATGGGCAACGCTGGTACGTTCTTATGTTCAATTTGTAGTTTTGATTGCATTTCTCTGTAGCGTATGTACTACCTTTGTACTACCTTTGGTACACATGAAACAGCTTTTGTTTCTTTTTTTTGGAAGAAAAAATGGTGGTATCCATTCATCCCAAAACCCGTTCTTTTTCCTCATGTGTGCTGTCTGCAGCCCTTCCACTTCTCACCTGATTCTTTCCCTCTCTATCTTTCATTTTCTTTCCCTCCTTCTTTCTCCCTCTCCCTCTCTCACATAGGCACGGCATTGATGGGCATCGGTCACGGCAAGGGCAAGCTGCGCGCCACCGATGCCGCCCTCAGTGCAATTTCCTCCCCCCTGCTGGGATTCCCTATATCCCAGGCCAGGGGCATAGTATTTAACATTGTGGGCGGACCGGACATGACCCTGCAGGAGATCAACAGGTAAATGTTTTTTTTTGTGTTTGTGATTGTGTGCATGTTCTTTAGCTGTAACAACATTCACGCTATGTCCCAGTAATTTTGGCTGTGCGAAAATAAAGTTTTAATGCCACACTTCACATAAATTTCAATTTCCCTCTCTATTTCCCGTCCATAGTGCTGCGGATGTGATTTACGACAATGTTGACGAAGATGCCAATATCATATTCGGAGCCTTGGTCGATGACAAGATCACGAATGGAGAGGTACGATTGTTTGTGCTGCATTTTCCAATTTGTGATGCATCACGTGATGTTAAAACTACGACTCACAACCGTAAAAATCTCTTTTATGATCAATGGTTATTACTTTTCATTTGAATGGTCAGGTGGCCATTACGGTGTTGGCGACGGGGTTTGCGACAGACTTCTTTGCCGCCGACAAGGAGCAATATCTAGCTAACTCTGCGGCAGCAAATGGAGAGAAAGAGAGTGGAGAGGCTGCAGGTGTGCTACTTTTTCAATTGAATTCTTCGTGCTTATGCACTATCTTCTTTTTGTAAATTCCTGACTGAATGATACTACATAGCCATTACGCTGTTACACTAACAATTTCAATTGTTTTGTCATACGTTTCCTTTTCAGCCAGTTTAAAGACCAGCAAGCGTGCCACACTGACTGACCGGGCCACTTCCCGCGTGTCTGCTGCCTCTCTTGCGGCCACTGCCACCGCCAACGCGAATGCCTGGCGACAAGACGCCGTCGCGGCGAGAGAGCGCCTCAACCCGCAAAAGTCCACCCGGACCCGGAAACCCATTTCCGGTACATCGGAAGACCGACCAATCGATGGGGACGATCTTTACAGTGATGCGACTGCGCTGATGGGCGGCATCGCCAGGGGAAGGCTGATCAGTGCGAAGAAACTGTCGGCGCAGAAGAGTGCAGGAGTGTTTGGCCGCATTGGTAGTTGGTTCAAGCGCTTCTTTGGATAAATTGTTTGTGGGTTTATATATTAAGGCAGCGTATTGTGCATGATGCGATGACTTTTGTTGATTGGTTTTGAATAACTTTGTGTCGCATGTAAAACACTATTTTGAGTTTAAAAGACACGCAAAGAACAGAAATCTTGGCTTGAAACGACATAAATTTTGCGCATCAACTAGACTGTTTTGAAACACAATTCTGACACGTTGAGATCTACTTCAAGGGAAATATCCTCCGTCGGAACAGTCATCGGGCATGGTGATTGACGTCAACTGACCAGAAGTATTTGCAGATATCATCACAACAGCAATAGTTCCTTCGCTGGTGGAAGCGCGCGACACAGTCTCCGGCAGCAATAGCGGGGGCATGTGGGGAATGCGCACATGCACCGGTGACAGCGCTGCCTCGGAATGCGCAGTGGTCAGGGTGAGGTCTTCCTTTTGTTGCGTAGTGCGCGTGGCATCCGCTGCTGCGCGGTTGGATTTCATTGATTTAATGCTTTGGCAGCATTTGTACGTTCCGAAGTCGTTCTCAAAGTACATCTGTTATGGGAATAATGGCAAAGTTAGACAACGATGAAGGCCGCGCTGCGCGCTTAAGTTAAACTTACGGTAAAATAACAGCAAGTCACCAGCAACGGTAGTTCTTTTCTGACTGGTAGACTGCAGCGCGCTCCAAGACAACATAGTTGCAGATGTGCCTGCGAATGCGAAAATATTTCCTTCACTCGCGAAAGAAAGCTAGAGTTTCTCATGATTGTAAGACCGCTTACCTGCAGACAAACGATTTCACGCGTTAGAAAGGTGCTTCCACTGCAACAATGAAAACACGGTCCGCTCTCTTTGTCTTCAATTGTGCAGAATACGGCGTCCATGTTGCAACACAAGAACTGGCCTTGACTCAAACAACCAGCATGCGCTGAGACGTCAACCACAAAGCACAAACAAGCTATTGCTGGGACTATTTCATCCATTGATTTAAAAAGAGGGACAAGGGTCTCCATCGACCCGGCGTGCCATTTAACTTGAAGGGTGCTGATAACATGGTCAAAACTAGTGCAATCGAGTCGTTCAAGGACTGAGTGTCGCCACAAATTGAGATGAGGGTTGAGGAAAGCTCCAAACAAGGAAAATGAGAAATAGCAAACGCCTTATTTATAATCAGTCATATAATATAGCGCTTTACAAATAACAATGGGCAACATACTGTGTGGCCTTTACACTCTATGAATATATAAAACACTTTACAATCTCCAGCCCGGCCGTTCACTCGTTCACCACTGGCGGCGCCAAGGGCGAAGAAGTGGTCTGCTGTTGCATGTACTGCTCAGGCGGCGGTTGGTTCTGGTGAGGTCCGGAAGGAGGAACGTATCCCTGCTGTTGCTGCGGCGGCATGTTGGGATACTGCTGGGACGGATATGGCTGCCCTGGCTGGCCCTGACCAGCATAGTATTGCTGAGGAGGATACTGCTGGGGAGGATATTGTTGAGGCGGATACTGCTGAGGTGGGTACTGCTGAGGAGGGTAATGCTGAGGATTGTAAGGCTGGCCTGGATAGGGCTGTTGAGGAGGGTACTGCTGGTTCTGCGGGGGGAATCCTGGCTGCCGGGTGGGCTGGGCGAGCTGAGCGGCACACTCATCAAGTTCTTTGACAGTTCGGAAACATTCAAAAGGTCCACAGGTGTCTTTGTAGTAGAACTGTAAATGATAAAGATGTTAAAGATGGTTAGCAATGCTGCACAGTGTACCTACTGAAATCTGTTCTGGTAATTTACCGTGAAGAAGAAGCAGGTGATCAAGACAGGAATGTCGTCAGTCATGGGTAGAGCGCAGCGAGTATCACAGCAAAAGCACTGTCCCCGGTTCTGTGAATAACACGTAGAGTGAACCAAAAATTGAACAAGGACATCGCAGATGAGGAGAGAGAATGTATGAAGCTCTTACCATACAAAATGTACTTGAAGGTGCACAATATGTGCGTCCTTTGTCCCAATGACACCATACGGAATCACCGTCCACAGGCAACTTTAATGCACTGTACTCTGAATAGCAACACAGGCAAATTCGACTGCCAGCGCAGCCAATGCAGTCAGGGAATTCCGTGTACAAGCTGGTCACACAGCACACACATCCGCAATAAGGGATCAATTCCAACACAGGAATCTTGGAAGAAGCTGGCACGAAGTCAGGATTGAGAGGTGCGGCAGACATTTCTCGACCTCGGAGGCGGAACTGAGATGATCAAATTTGCCAAAGATTGAAAAAGCGTTTGCATAATAACATTTATGACACAAAGTGGGTTGCGATCGAACAGCATTCCGATGTGCAAACAAACCTCACAATAACCCAATATATCCAAATACCCATTAGGTCATCACAATAAATCAAGAATATATCCTCTTGGACACACGATTGTGTCTACTCTTTCACAATTCATACATCAGCACCAACAATGGTTGTTTTTTTTACACAGCATAGTGTGCCATGACGTACTGAAGTGCCTTGTCCATGGCACTGTGAAGCTTGTCCTCGGCCTTGTTCAAAGAAGAGTCCTGGGCCACAGAAGCACGGGCCGCGATGGTCAGCTCAATGCCGCCCACAGCAGTGTTGGAACCAGCCGGGTATCTGTTGTAGGAACGGAATGAAAAAAACACATGAATAAGACAACTTTTGGAGAATAACGCAGCAACATGTGAATCACCCAATGACAAGAGTGTCTACATATGGTGCATTAACACACACTGAATGGTACAACCAGAAGAAAAAAAATAGAAAAGTCCACATTTTACCTGGGCAGACAGGTGTACGCGTTGGACACAATTTCGCCTCTCGAACGATCCGAGCTGTAGCCCGCACCTGCACGTGGTTAAAAGAGTTTAAAAACAAATTTGATAATTGTGAACAATAAGGTGGACGAGGTGGGATACTTTTTAATGAAAAATAAAACACAAAAACGACAACGTTGATTGATAGGTGAACACCAATCTTTCGTTACAAAAAAGAGTAAACAATAAAACAATACAAAGACTTACCCAGCTTGCTGAACACACGCCACTGGCTGTTGTTGTCCTGATCCCACTTGGTCAACAGATTCGACAAATCCACGCCAGATTGGGTGTAAATGGCGGTGTCTGCGGTCATGCCACCCCACAGCTGGCCCGGGAACAAGGTGCTGTTCGCAGCCCCGTACAGAATGTTCTGTGAGGGGGAAAAGGGAGAAACGAAAAGGATGAGTTGTTGTGATAAGAAGAGCGTGGCAGAACGCGTTGGCGTTTGTAGTACTGATACGAACAGACTTCTTTCCACAAACACAAAATCGCATTTGCACTCAAAGAAGGATAAGCACCAAAGCAGAAAAAAACAGTACAATAAAAAACACTGCATTTTGTCAAAAACACACCTGCATGTCAGTCCACTCTGCACCCGGGAATTTTAACCCTTTCGGAATCTCACGATGCAAGGCAATGCGACGGACGAGTTCGCCCGCGGAGAGGGCAGAGAGATAATTGGGGAATTTGACTGGCCATGGGTCCTTGTCGGCGGGACAGGTGGTGGCAGAGCTGTGTGAAAAAGGGAGAGACATGAATGGAAATGTGAGATGCTAATTCAAAACGAACAAATTTATCAACCACTGCCAGATTTTTTTTTGTTCCCACTCACACCAGGCGTGTGGTTAAATCGGAGAAAAAAAAGGCTCGCGCCGAATCAACATAAAACACACCAACACACGAAATTACCTGCTGGAAGCAGTGGGCGATGTAACATCCAGCGTCAGGTCCGACGGCGTCGCCTCCCCATAATTGCCACCCAGCGTCTGCGGCTGGTCATTTA
>LNAP01002451.1_pt1 | contig 18543 bp, 11 predicted proteins | sample 602601 | NCBI WGS metagenome assembly LNAP01 (sample SAMN02440304, study PRJNA202911) | soil metagenome | biome: Subtropical and temperate rainforests or woodlands; isolation source: soil samples (1 kg each in a 20% v/v slurry with milli Q water) were... ...
GATCACGACGCCTTTGTCGGCAAAGCCGAACATGGTGGCGCACAGAAGAATGTCCATCAGATACAACCCGTCTACGATGTAGCTCGCAATCAATATTGGCGTGAATGTCTGCACGAAGTTCTGATGTAAGCACGCTTGAATCAATAGGCCGCACGATATAGAGTAGAACCCGAGCCCGCAGAAGAGCAGCAGATCCCAGGCCCGTCGGAAGTGGGACCCCGGAAGCATCTGCAACTCCAACGTTTCTCGCACGGACTGTGGCGATGACTTGTAGCGAAACAAGGATATTACCGACTCGCGCCGGGAAGTTGTTTTCTTCAGATTGGGCTGAACTAACGCTGCGGAGCGTTGTAAGATGGAGGTTGAGCGCTTCGCGCGATGATTCGCTTGGGCAGAGGCCTGGTCCACGGATGCCCTGCCAGTTTCAGGTTTGAAAGACTCTTTGGCGCGACGGAGAACTGTCGTGGCCCGATGCGCCCCTGGGTTCACCTTCGCCCACCCTAGTGTAATATCTTCGTCTCGATCTAATTCTTCAATGGTGAGAATCATTTCATCGATTTCGGCTGCGGTGAGGTACATCTGACAAGTGTGGCGGAAGGCCGGCCCGCGCAGCAGCAGCACCTCACAGAACGTCTTGGCCGTGAAATTGTACACCGAAGTATAGTTACTGTGCAGGGCTTTCTCTCCAAAGACTTGCCCCTCGTGCAGTTCAATGCCCTGGCGACTGTGCAGCATCGTGCATCGCACCACCCCCTCTGCGATGATAAACACACCACCCACTTGGCTGTCCACCTCCATGATCGTGTCCGAAGGGGAGTACATAAATGACTCCGTTATTTTAGCTAGCGCATTTAGGCAGCCCATATTTAGGTTGCTGAGCGTCTTGACCAGCGCAATTCGGTCGCGTACCACTTGATGGAGCACTTGCTCCGCTACGTTGCTGGGAAGCTCCGCCAATATCTGAAAACAAGAAAGAAACAAAGTTAAGCATGAGGCGAATCCACATAGATACAATACGAAACAGTACCTTTTGTTCGTCGACTCCACGCAGGCGCTCCCACTGGTGCTTGTAGTAAGACACCACGCGGTGGGTCAGAGCCGGGGGCAGCTGCCGATACGCTGCGTATTTCTCGAATCGGATAATTCTCATGCGGTGTTCAGTCTGCGCGGAATCTAGTTTGCTAACAAGCATGGTGAGGTTTGCGATCGAAACGTAGATAATGCCGGCAGCAACTAAGAAATAAAGAATGCAGAACCACGTCTCCCCTTGGGAATGTGCCGCAATGTCCCCATATGTGATTGATGTTATTGTTTGTATGGAGAAATAAATAGACCGTAAGTAGCGATATGATAGAGGCTGCAGGTAATTGACTTCCCCGATGGTGCTACCGGGAATAGCTAGGTCGTCCACATACACCCAATTATTGATATGACCTGCTTGGATCGAATTTAACCCTATCGCGTAGAAAATACAGGCCATGATGTGAGCAACGAGGGCCATAATCAGCGTAAGCAGCGCAACTCGTTTAGTTCCGGGATTGGTTGCGATTTTGAGTTTTTCCAACATTTCCGCAATGTCGCGCCAGTAGACGCTGAAATACCAGCACCTGAACAGCCGCAATATTCGCAATATGTAGTAGTTAGGATAACCTGCGAGGTAAGCAAATGCCTCGATAGGAAACACGCAAATAAGTTGATAGTATGGTTCCTATCGCATACCAGCTGCAAAAGTGGTTGGCTCTGTACTCTGCACACGATTAGACTTCCTAAATATCCGTACGCTAGATCCTCTTAAAGAGCTATTTCCGTGAAAGTAGGATTCAGTAGCAGGAGTTACACTGTTAGAATTGACTAACTGTGATACATAATCGAGTATGAAAAACAAGTCGGCCAAATAATAGAAGAAAAGAGCTGCCGTTGCACCCTCAAATATATTGAAGTAGGGAATGAACGCAAGCCGAACAGTTATTGTCACCACGTAGAAGATGAGAAAGCCAAATCGCAAACATCGAAACGGCAATGATCGCATGGCAGGAATACTGTGATGGAATACTGTTATAGCAGCTTGTTGTTCACACGAATGAATGTGCTTTCGGTTAAACTGAAGATGCGAACCGAGTGTCAGCAGCAGACGGTTACACAAGTGCTTGGATTAAGAATTATCAGAAATTGCATGATTCAAAGTGAGGATGCTAAACATAAGTAATGCTATAAAAGGCAGTTTTTGCGTGGCCTTCTGCTCCCTTCTTCGACATTGCCATCACAAATAGCTTTCCTACTTGTGCCTCGAATTTCTTTGTGTCATGAACGACGGAGGATATTCAGCAAAGAACGGTGCTCGTGAGGCACCTCAGCACAGACTGGCGAGTTCGGGATCCACGCTTGGTGTAAGCTTTCCCCTTTTCTTGTCATCGTTTCATCTCACACTTACTTTCATCCAACCAACAAACTATTTCTATAGGATGATTTCCCCATGTTGTGTGAAACATGCTTAGGGCCTAATCCGTATGTTCGTATGACCAAGCTTCCGTTCGGCCACAAGTTGTGCAAAATATCTAATCTGCCATTCCAAGCATTCAAATGGAAGTCTGGGCCAGGCGGACGTTACAAAGAAACCATGGTTAGCTTCGCCGTCGCTGCCGAAAGAAATATATGTCAAACTTGCTTACTTGATATGAAGTACGGTCTACCGGTGGGAGTTAGAGACACTCTTCTTGGACAGGCTGACAATACGATCGCGCTTCCCCAGAGCAACGTCGGCCAGCAATATTTCTACGAACAACAAGCACAGCTTGTCAACAGCGGCCAGCTCAACAACAACAATATGATTCTCGACATGGCGAACATTGTCGGTTCCAGACAGCTTGATCGCTTTGCGCGAGTGATGGAGGCCACACAGAACAAGAGTAAAATTGCGTTCAGGAACCTCCCTAAATTGTGTTCCTTCTGGCTTGCTGGAGCGTGCACTCGTGTGACAAATAAGACCTGCCCGTTCCGGCCTTGCTGTGGCGTATTTGCCTTCCCAGAGATCGCTGGTTCGCACCGAGACCTGTGTGCCAAGCTGGTGGCGGCGTTGGAGGCCGATGGACCAGCTGTGGTGATGAAGCAGCTGGATGAGGAGACCCGCATTGCGATCAAGGAGTCCCAGAAGGGTAACCGAGATGAGGCGATGCGCAAGAGAATCAGCGGAGACGATGACCTCACGAAGCGATATCTGGGCAAGATGAAGGGCATGGTAAGAATAGCTTTAATTGAAAATGTTCAGTCTTTATAGCGTACTGACACTGGATAATATAATTTCCCAATATTGTTGCAGAACATGACTCTGGATCCTCCTGCGGATAAGAGCATCATCACGCTTTGGCTGGGCAACGTGGAGCCCGACATGACCGAGGCTGACATCCGGGCTGTGATTTACCCCTATGGTCAGATCGCCTCGTTCCACTTGTTGCGCTCGGCCCGGTGCGCGTTCGTCGAATATGTGGACCGTGAAGCCGCCGAGGGCGCCGCCGCGCAGCTGTACAACGCCTTGACCGTCAACGGCCGCGCGCTGAGTGTGAACTGGGCCAAGCCCAAGGCGCAGGGGAACGCGGCGGGGTCCAGTAGCACCAGCAGTAGTCTGGAGATGTTGCCTCCCCCTGGTATGGAGCGCGCAAATCCTGCGGCCTATGTGCTGCCCGGATTGCCTGCACCGGTGACTTCGTGGCCGCCTGCAGCACCCGCCGACAGCGCAGAAGAGACCAACGAAGGAGCCAGCAAGCGCCAGCGCATCGAGCCTGCGGCGTCCTCCGCGGCAGCGCCGGTATCCCGGCCGAAGTTTACACCAGCTCCTCCGCGCGCCCCACCTCCGAGCAGTGTGGGTCTGCTGGCGGGTCTGTCTGCCTATGGTGACGATGATGACGAAGAGGAGCAGGCGGTGGCGTTTGAGACACATGCCAAGCGTGCCCAGCCTGTCAAGAAGGCCGCGGGAAGTCAGTACCCTTCGATGAATCCTGCGCGTATGGGGGCGTCTGTTTAGAGGGGACACGTGGAACTTGAGTCATAGTATTTCATTCTTTCGACTGGGAAATGATTATTATTTTTTCATTTTTGTTCTAATAACTAATTTGGTTTGAACGGACAAATAAAACGAGAGCTCTTGATTTTGCAAAGAGAAATAAAACTATCTTCAATCATGTTGCGAAGGGTGTCTGCAAAGTTCTACAAAACTGGTACAGCGAAAGAAATGATTTACTGAGGCAACCTACAAATTCTCCTTCCGGAAAAAGTTAAAAAGACCTCCACGATCATTTTCCGCTTCAAAATGTTCCACTGGATACAGACTAGAATATCGACGCAATAGCTTGCTGACACGTGCTACCGCAACATCCCCCTGCAGAAATTGGCTGCGACCGAAGAATCCGTATATGGTGGAATTGAATACTAACATATCCACGGGCACATACCGGGCACGCAAAATGTTCCCAAACTTGACCCCTTCGTCAAACAACACATCGTGTTTGGCCAGGACGATGACGGTGTGGGGGAAGAGCTTTAGCAGGTGTGGGGAGGCGACTAGTGGCGCAAAGGCATAATCGGTGGGTTGGATCGTGGCCGTGCTGCGGTACATGGCTTTGGCCCAATCTAGCTGCGTGCTGGTCATGAGACCATTTAGATCGCTGTATTCCGCAAGACTGCCACCTTCTGCGATGTCAGAATGCATGGCCAACGGTGGGTGCACCAACAACAAGCCAATCACAGACACTCGATCATCGAAATGAACATAATCTCGATCTAGGTTTCGTGCCACAATCGCAGCCGCCAAATTTCCTCCTGCACCTTCACCACCAACCATTATCTTACTTGGATGTGCCCCATAGTGCTCAATATTGTTTTTGACCCAATTCAACACTTTCAGCGCATCGTTGAAAGGCGCAGGGAAGGGATTCTCCGGTGCCAACCGGTACGATGCACTCACCACTACAAACCCTGTCTGATGCGCAAGTTTATAGCATACTTCATCTTCATATTGTGCACCGCCAAACATCCATGCGCCATCATGAAACCATATTAAAACATCTCTTCTCTTTTCGTCCGGTGCATTGTTGGCAGTTTGATTTGAATTGTAGATTCGCATCATCTGTTGCTCAGGATATTTGTAAAGGTTTGTATATACATCTGTTGCGCCAATTAAGTAAGTGGGTAAATCATCTGGTTGTATAGAAAATAACTCTCTATATTCCGATATAATGGAACTTTCATTGCGAGGAAAAGTAGCAGGGAATGTGAGCTTCTTGAGTTTGGCTTGATAATAGGAAGAAAAGTCGAGCTCTCCTTCGTAGACAAAGATGTATAAACTCAAGTATAGCGCAGAGCTTATAAGTACGGTAAATATTTGGTGAGAATTGGACTCCATGAGTAGGATATATGGCCCGTAGAGCGATGAAAATCCAATTTGATGTCGGACATCTTAAACTATGTGGAAACCGACTTTGTATGACCGATTTTATAGATGAGGTAAGGAAATTTTGTAATTTTGCACATGGCTCAGAAGCAAAAAAGCAGTTATTTTTATTCGCACCCCTCTTCCCATCTGAACTGCTCGTCAACAGCTGCTGGATCCTGTGGTCGCTCAAAGCAACAGATTGAAAGCAAAGGTTGGTTGGAATATGATATGGATATTATTTCAGATATTGCTTGTTGCAGCTGCAATTGGCATGCTGCTGTACTACCTTCGAGGGCCTCTGCTGGGAATGATAATCACATTCGCGGTGAAGTTGGTTCTCAAGAAGACATTCAAGCAGTTTAAATTGGCCAGTATGAACTTATTGCCGTTTTCCATGCTTGATTTTAGCGTCACATTGCATGCCACTCGGAAATCGCCAGAGATTACAATCAGTTGGACGTCATTCCGAATTTTGATGGATATTACAAAGATCTTTGATCCGTTACTGAGTTTACTGAACGTTCTCGATGGGAAAGTTGATGATAATGCACCACCGCGTGTCAGGATGATAAGTTTCGTTTTTGAGGGCTTCAAAGCGTCGAGCCCTGATTTCAATTTCGCGTTATTCCTGGATCCTCCCGCAAATAAAGTCGCCGTCCCAGAAGGCCCACTGGATGCCAATGGAGACGTCATACTGCCAAACCATTCCGAACAGAGTGCTGTATCGTATATGATGATCATGAAGAGACTGTCACAGCATATGATTCTGTTTGTGGACATCATTTTCACGGATTTTAGCTTCAACTTCACCTTCCCGCCCCACGAGTGTCAGATGATTGGGTCTGCCACCGTTATGACGATATCCTTTCCTCGCTGGCCCGTTGGTGCCACGCAGACAGTCTCCATGATGAACCAGATAGAAGGCGGTGAGATTGAGATCCTGCAACGCGAAGTGCGGGCAATGTACTACGTTGGTCGGTTAGCCCGTCTGTCTGTGGACATGCACCTACCCACTGGAGTGATGGACGTGATGTTTCGCGTGCTGGGCAGAGACCACGATCGTATGTATGTATCAATTGCCCCGCTGCTGGAGTTCTACCGCAATTATTCCCACGCAGAAGACAATTCCATTGAGATTCGATTGGCCCGAGGTCTGCCGCTGGGCGGGAAAATGACCATGAATATGGAGTGTGAATACATCGACGTTCACCTTACCGACAATCGATGCGCCGAGCCGTTGCATATGACCATACAAGAGCTGGCTGCAGGGCTGAAAACGTATTCGCTGACACGTAGTGGGGAGCGCTTGTACAAAGGGAGACTGGAAGAACCCGCAGCTGCGGACAAGAGCAGCACCACTGCGGGGGTTACTGCGGCACAGAATATGTTTCATTATTTCATGCGTGATCGAGGTGCGGGACCGATTATCATGGGCCCAAACAAGGAAAAAGTCATGAAAGGAAGCGTAAAACGGCTCGATTTCCATACCCGTGAGGAGTCTAGCATTGCCTATGTGGAGGAAGCGTCGGGGCTAAAAGTAAAACGCGTTTTCAACGAGGGAAACTTTGTGGATGACGATCGGATGGATGGCTTTGCTACGTGTGTGTATTTCGAGAAAATACACACGTATTTGCTGGATTGGCTGATCGTGTTGCAGGATACCGCCAATCGGTTACCGGACTCGCGTTTTGCGCACAAGAAAAACTCGGAAATGTATTTTCACGGAATCGACATATTGTTCAGCACCCAGCCCGTGAGCTTTGCGTACATTGCGCCGCTCGTGCCGGGGAGCAAAGAAGAGCAAAATGCCCCCGCCAATTTCGTACCCGCCCCGCCGCTGGAGACACTCGATGTCATTCCTGTGGATGAGAACCATTGGATGTGTCTCAAATTCAACAATTTAGAAGCAAAACGCGAGTTGCCGTTTGGCGAACACGATGCCTTGATTGATGTGAAGTGCACGATGTTCAAGATGGAAACCAGCATGCCGCAGGTGGGTTTGTTGAGTTTGTTCTCCCTCACGGCGGTGGGTGATTATGACGTGAGCGAAGCAGCCAGTAGTGAGTCAGGCAACAGCAGCGATGACCACAATGAGCAATTTTACGAGATCAGCGAAGCCACCCCTGGGCGAATAAAGACACTTTTACCGGACGGTTATGAGACAGATTCCGAGGAGGAAGAGGAAGACACACTGATCGATGCGGTTCCGTTCTCGACCTCCGAGTCCTTTTCTGTGAAATCACCTCGCATGTCGCTGGTTCCACCGCTCACTGAGTCATCTTCACGCAATCTTGCTCCTCCTCAGCAGTCTCCACAATCGCAGTCACAGTCGCAGTCGCGCGCCTCGACTGGTACCCGGTGGACTTTCCCTGGCTTCTCGGTGCGTCTCAAGCTCGGTCTGAAGATGAATTTAGAATGGGCCCAAGCCACTTCAATGACGGTTGAGTTTGCGAATTCCACGGCATCGGATGTTATCCACCACCGCCCCACTCGGCTGCCTATTCAATATGATCCGTTCATGCAAGCAAGCAAATTGTATGTATTGTGGTCTGGCCCGTCGTTCACCACGGACCTGGGCAAGATGAACTTGAAAGCGTCCGTAGCAGGCATGATGAAAGTGCAGACTGGCTTTAGTATGATCATGAAGACTTCGAATCGAATGAATGCGCGTATGTTGTATATGAAGCTTCGCGGCTGGGGGCCAATTGCACATCCTGTCCCACCAGAAGTGCCTCATACGAGCGACCCCCCTCCTCCTCCACCGCGCACCACAGTGCGTTTTAGTGAAATGGAAATAGACGTGCCGGTGGAGATATCAGCGGAGGATCACGACAAACGGCTGCAACACGAATTGGCGCGCCACCAAAAAGAGTTTTTGTGGGCGCAACAGCAATTGGAACGCAAGCGTGCCCTGCGGAAGAGCACGCTTAGTTCGAATGTTTCTGATGCAGACGATGCAGTCAATGACACCATCCCACTGCCGGGAGATAGCTCTGCAGGAGTCAATCGAGGTGACAAAGGAATCAAGTTTACTCTGACCGGAATGACCGCGGCGATGTCGTCGGTAGACATGGCGGTGTCGTTCGACACGTGCTGCGCGACGCTGAATGGGTACCCCGAGCGGACCTGGATGGACATGAAAGGCTTTCAATTGAACAAATCGATTGTGCCACTGGTTGAAGAAGACGCGTTTTATCAAGGGCTGGATATGCAGGGAAGCATTGAGGCGGCCGCGATCACCACCAAGACGTCCACGGAAATTAGCTTGGACAGCTTTGAGATGTATCTGAGTGCACGGATGGAGTTGGGGCTGACGCTGGACGCGCTGCAGCTTCAATCCTCCGCCTTCGGCATTGCGAACAAGCCACCAGTGCGGAGGCACCTTGTAGAACAATCAATCGTGGATGATGAGCGCACACCCAGCAATGCGTCACCGTTCTCGCCACACTCACCTTTTGGAGATGACCAGAGCCTATCTGAGGAGCGACCAGGACCGCCAATTCGTCCGTTTAGCATGCGATACGAAAATGAAGTCGTAGAAGAGGAAGAAGCTGAGCCAGAAGACCCGAATATGGAGATTCTAAAGCCCAATCCCAGCTGCATGCATGTGAAGTTTCGCTCCTTCGCGATTAACTACGATGCGCATTACAATCGGGATTATATTGAAGACTTTTTGCGGATTGAGTATTTGGGGATTGACATGACCCTGGACTCTACCAAGCTGCCCTCGGTGACGCAGGACGAGATCACCACCCTGGACCTAGGCGCCGAAGGAGCAGACGAAGATTTAGGTCATCTGGAGCAGCTCCGCAGTGCAGGTTTGACGCCCAAAGGAGCAGAAGCACCACCTCCTTCCAGACTGCTCGTGTACACTGGGATCTTTGGTGGACAGCTGAAGTTTTTCACGAAATACTTTAGAGTGGCGTTCAAGACGTCCAAAGAGGCGTTTGTGGAGATGGAGGACTTGTGTTTCCGCGGCCCTATGTACAATGCCTCTGTAAAAGACGACAGAGTCCCAAAGGGGGAGTATCTTGTCGCGCTGAGCGACTCGGTACTGACGTACGCGTTCGAAGGCGCCGTGGGAGAGAGCGCAGACGACATTCCAGTCGTGGTGGACGATCTGGAGCATTCGCCGATGCACACAGTGATGCCGGCATCGGTGATGGGCAGCACCGAGCCGTTGTATGTGGTGGTCACCAAGAGCGCCGCGCCGGGTAAGATTTACATGGACATGACCATGTCGGGCACCTCGATGGACGTTGTGATGTCGGCTAACACGATGGAGTGCGTGGCGGCGGTGAATGCTGTGATGGACTGCGTCATGCCGCCAGTCAAGGACCCCTCCCCGCACTTGATGATGTGGGACACGCTACGGTACCTGACCCACGGAAGCTTTGCTTTCCACTTTCAGCGCATGTCCATCGTGTACTCTGCGCAAGATTACATGACGCAGCGCGTGAAGCTCCGCGTGTCAATGGAGCAACCTAAGTGGTATATGGACCAAAGCAGCTATTCGTTCACTTCGCAGAATATCGGCGTGGAGGTGGAACTCATCACCGCACTGCTGGGCGGCCGGCGCGGTCGCATCAAGCGTGCTTCGGGCAAGTCCGCGCAGGCCACGGAGATCAGCAAGCTGTGCAGCATTCCTGCGCTGGTGCTGTCGCTGAACCACTTCCGCGAGGACATCCGGACGAAGTTTGCGAACAACAGCGCGACCGAGTCCCACGCAACGAGCGCGGCGTCGAGCAGTAACAACATCCCTAACTTCAAACCGCTCTCTGACAAGGAGGTCACAGCGCCAATGGAGAATACCGAGTCGCCACTCTCCCACGCGACGTACTCTCATCACGACGTGTATCTAAACCCAGCGTACAATCTGCCTCACTCTGGTGCCCTGCCCCCAGGGGGTGTATTGGAGGATATTCAGTACCTGAAAGGAGACAAATTCTTCCATTTTCGGTCCCAGATCATGACCTCGCGGTGGGAAGTGGAGATGCGCCTGGCCGACCATGAAGACCTGCCGATTTGTTTCAACTTTCGGCTGGATCACTTATCCCGGATTTTGGATGCCTTTAAGCCGGCGCCGGTGGATCGTTTTGCAGTGCCGGAGGAGCTCGAAGGCTGTCTTGATCAGTCCTCAGACTACTTCTATGGTGCGATGCGGCCCATGACGCATGTGGCCATGGGCGACATGATCAGTGTGTTGAAATTGCAGATGATTATCAACCGCGTGATGATTAGTAGCTGGTCGTCGTCGACCAATCTTGGTGGTATTGTGATGAACATTGCCAACACCGACATGCAGTTGCGGTTGCTCCGGGACATTCCGGAAGAACTTTCCGCGCCGAAGAAACCGGAGCCGGAAAAGTCCAAAGGCAGACGGCGAACGGTGCGTACGAGTCTACCGGAAGACGACCAAACGGACAAAACGCACGTGCTCGCCGCCTTTCCGCTCAAGATTGATCACTTGTTTATGGACACGGCGTTTTTAGAATTGTATGTGCGAGATTGGCACATGAGTGGTGCCAGCACGCCCCTGGACAAGAGGAACCCCAACTTCCGAGCTTCCCTTGCGCATGGTAAGCTCTTTTTTGTAGTTGTTTTCGAACTTATATGGACTCTTACTTTTTTCTATTTCTTTTGAACAGCTTTGCAATTTGACGCTGAAAATGCCGATGAACCGAAGAAATTTGAAGAAATTCAAGCTCTCTTTGTACCCATTTACAAAAACGCACACGCAACAAAGATGGTCATCAGTTTGACAGAGAGTGGTGTGGTGTGCACCCGTGACAATCAGTTCACCCCCTCGGGAATCATGGACAAGAGCACAGAGCGTCTGAAAAAAGCATCGCAAACCGCCGTCAGCTCCAAGCAGCAGAGCAGTCGTTCGAGCCGACGGTTCAACGCGCAATCCGCTCTGCTCGCCGCGGCCACTGCAGAAATGGAAAACAAAGGTGCGTTTTTGATCGGCAAGGACTGGAAAGAACACCTTGCGCGCACGGCAACCGCCGCCCTCGCGGAGAAAAGTTCCAATAACTTGCGCCAGTTTGCCTCTACGCCATTTGCCGCTCAGGGAGGTCGCCGGCCGAGCGCGCTCAGTATGATGATGGCCTCGTCCAAGCTGGGCTCCATTTTGGTGTCGCCGAATCTAAACCGCATGTCACTTATGCGCAACGCCGACAGTGGCTCCTCTGCACGTGAGAGTCGCAAAGGCCGACGACGCAGCGTGCAATCGGCTCGTTTTGCGCGGCCACACTCGGACAGTGTCACCAGCTTCGGCAACGAGTCAAACAATTTCCCATTCCACCCAGCCTTGCCTCAGGGCACGCGGCCTGTGGGCAACCTGCGCAACCGCCGCTCTTCGATTCGGTCTATGAAAGTAGATCGTCTTCCTGTGCGGCAAGCAGCGTGGGACCCGCTGGTGGACGGCTACCGCGCCTCGTTGCTTTCCTTCGTCACGAATCACTCCGCTTTCTCTCCCCCGCCGAGTGCGCTGCCCACATCTTATGTACTCAACAGTGCAGGCTTCGTGCAAGGCAAGACGGCCCAGCAGGCCTCGATGTTCCAGCAGAGCGAGGAGGAATCCTCCTTTGGCAGCAAGATTTGGGGCTTGAAGATCACCGACATGCGGTTCTTGTTTACCATCGAAATCAGAGACATCTTGTTTCTCTATGTCGCTCGAGGCATTGAATTGTTTCAAGAAGGTCCTGCGGAACCCACTCCTGATGGAAGTGCCCGGCGGCGTCCGTCGTCGGTTCAGCGAAAGAAAGAGAAAGATGCTGGAAACGGGGACAGAAAAGCGACCATTTACGACTTTTTGCAACACCCGGACAAAGAAGTTCAAAAGAACACGCAGAAAGGGTCGGGAAAGAGTACCACAAGAAAATCCACCAAGTCTACAACCCCTGCCGACGAGCGTGAAAAGTTTGGCTTTAGCCCTCTGCGCACCGACATCCCGATCAAGCCCGATGACCCCATGTTGCAGTTCCTCGCCATGCGCAACGAACGCTCGGGCTCGCCACGTAACAATGGAGAATTGAGCTTGGGGCAGCTGGTGGAGGCGAAACCAGCGACAACACCACGCAGTGTGAACAGCAAAGTGGTGTATCAAAAAGGTGGTCGCACACTTGCCCGGAATAACAACTCACCGATTAATTACTCGCACGATGAAGAAGATGACGCGGAACAGATTTCGGCGAAGAAAATGTCCGCTCGAGATGCGTTGGAAGGGCCTGACTCGGAAGAAGACGAAAAGGCCAAGGTGGGTTCGTCGAAGAACAATTCAGCGAAAGCAGTTCCAGTGGCCGTGACTCAGACCGCTCTACCTCCTCGGACGGAGAGCAACGCTGACGGTATGCCCAAAGTCGCTTCTTATAACTCCTTGTACCTTGGTGCTCCCGCTCCGCCGATGGGGCAGCTAGAGGGAGTTAAAAACCGCTCTGGCTCGGCTATCTTCTCCACTGCAAACGCTATCCCCGTGGGGGTCTCTCCAAAAGCAGCAGATAAAACCAAAAAGAAGAAGCCGCTCAGCGAATTTTTCTTCCTGATTGAGCTCATCGACCCGCAGGTCAACTTTTTGGACGTCAAAACCCACAGTAGTTTGATTATCGTCGCCGGACGGTCCTCTGTGGAAGGAAAGCGTTACACTGATGCCACCTTGCCGCCGCGGCATGACGTTGCCAACGGTGGCGACGGGCGGGCAAGTATGGCAGGTGGCCTTGCGGATCCTAAACGACAGCAAGAAGTGCGTTTGCGGATGGACGGCGTGTCGGCCTTCACCGTGCCTTCGAACTCGTCCACAGACCCGACCGATGAGAGCGATTCGGTGTATTGGAAGCACATGGAGAGCACCCAGTGCCTGGATAGTGGTGAGCTGGGCTTCTACGGCAAGCGCGGGCAAGGGGCACCGACCACACCAGAGTCCCCCTTCATGCGTATGGCGATTAAAGACTTCCAGATCCGCGCGCTGTACATTTTCTGGACTGACGTGACGGTCAAGGAGGCGCGAACGATGCACTTGAATCCTTCGAAAGAAGATTTGGTGGGCACATTCAAACTTGAATTGCCAGTCATCTGTGTGGACATTTGTTCCTGGCAGTTCTATGTGATCATGCATGTAGTGCGCAATGTCCTGCTGGTGCCACCGCCTGCCACAGCCTCGCGTGCCCAGCAGACACAATCCGAAGTCGAAGAAGCTGAGAAAAACAAAGTATTAGAGCTGATGCGCGACCCGGTCTTACTCGCGAAGCACGACATGCGAGCCAATCTGAACGTCCCACTCGACATGAAGAACAAAACCGCCCGCGATGAGCTGAAACTGTTGATTGAAGGAAACCTCGCCGGTGCCATGATGAACATGGAGTTGGGTTCGGCACGCTTTGTCGAAGTGTTCGTGGGCAGTTGTACCTGGATTCTGCGTAGCAATGGCATCGCTGCCGACAAACCCACGGCAGAAAGTGGAAACAATGTGCGAGACTGGGAGAAAGAGCAGCTGAAAGTAGAACTCACCGGAGCCCATGCCACTTTTTCTTACAACGAGGACAGGTACTTTAAATTATTTGTAATTATTGCTTGTGATGCTCCTAACCTAGTTAATATCTCCTTTTTTGTTGCAGGAGTGCTTCATCCCTGTTCGAAGTGCAACGCTTTTGGATAAAAGACATGGACCCAGCCCGCGATGCGATTGCCCTCACCAAGACCCACGGCTCCGGTTTGTTCCGCAAACATTCCATGAGCGATGTGCACCTGCGCGATATCGCGAAAATCGACTCCGTGGTGATGATGCCTATATTGAGTCAGACCGAGCACTGTGCCCGGTGTGGGGCGGCGTTTTTGCTGGAAGAAAATCACGCCACGGCGTGTACCTTTCATGCCAACCGCGACGGTGATCCTGGCGAATACAAGGATTTGGTGGTGATGGATCCCTTGTCTGGCGTGCAGAATACCTTCAAGGCCTGGACGTGCTGCGGCCGGCACCATGCCTTTGCGCCGGGCTGCTCGGCGCGGCCCCATACCTGCAAAGAAGTCATGTTGCAGATCCGTGCCGAAACCAATCCCACCACGCGTGTCGAAAACATCGATCTAAGTATACTCAAGGGGGTGGATATTAGTATCTTTCCGAACTCGGCGTACGACTTGCAGGTCCACATCACGAAGAGTTTGGTCGACGTATTGCACAAGTACTTCAGCATTGATGACATTGAAAACTACGAGATCACCGCGGTCGTTCCGGAACCGCCGCCGGAAGCAGAAAAGCGCCCAAAGGGATGGAAACGTGTGAAGAAAGTAGGAAAGTTGCTGCTGCCGAAGAAAAACAAATCCCATGCCGAAGATGACGAAGATGGGCACCATACCGACTTGCAGAGTCCTAACAGTGACAATTCATTCTTCAACAGTCCTGAGCCCGGCTCGCCATTGCGCAGCCCGCATCCGAGCGAGCGATCCACTTCTCCGACCACGCCGCGCATGAACAAGGAAAGTCGTTCGATTCTTTCCTCTCCGTGGTTCACGCGCTCCGCCTCGCCGAAACTTTCCACCTCGGCGTATCGGGACCGCCCGAGCAACGCGGTTAATGATGACATCGCGGCGGCGTCGTCGCACAGTTCGTCCAGCAATTCGCTGCGCTTGTTGGACTACGTCCCGACATTGGGCATGGGTCGGTTGTTTACCCGAAAGCACGACTCTTGTGAGAGCATTGGTAGCCAAACGGAATCGACAGCGCACGCATCCAGTGCGGAAGACACGCACAATAGCTCGCAGCTGCGCTCGTTCAACATGATGCGCAAGCGAGCCAACACCGTGGGTACTGGCAACCCCAACGCATCGTCCGAGCGTCGCAGCATCTCGGACGGAGTGTCTGGGATGTCGTCCAGTGGCGATGCCATGGATAAGCAAATCGCCACAATGGCACTGACGAACCGCCGCCAAGAGGGATTGTATGTGAAATTCCTCCGGCTTGGTGGGATCCAGATTGAAGTCTCCACCCAGGGCTTCATTTTGAATCTAACGCGGTTCAAGGCGCAGATGGATGAGTTCCGTTGCCAGGGCGAGGTGCTGCAGTGGTCAACACTGATTGGCAATATGGAACGACATTTGGCGATGAGTCTCCTGGCCAACGCTGCCTCCAACTCGTTGTCACGCTTCACGCATATGTTCCGCTTCCCTGGGCAGCGCGACACGGACTTCACGAACAGCACAGACGATAACAGTCTCGAGCCGGTGAACAAGAAATCGGCGTTTGTGATGTGGGAAGGAACACAAGATGTGCACACTGCGACGTCAATGAAACGGTCTGCATTGGGTTTGCCGCCATCAAAAGGCAAAGCGACACTTATTCCCACCAAATCGACTCCGGCAGATATAAACGCTTCGAATGATGCGTAGTGAATGATGAATTAATATATGATGTGCTGGTGTGTATATAAAGAACTGCGCGTACTCGTACGCAGTTTACCCAAGCTGAAATTGTGTTTGGTAGCTTTATTACATGCAAAAGCTTCGCTCAAATTGTAAAAATTCTTAGCTGTAAATCGTAAATTGTAAGAAAGATTGTTCCGTTTGCATTACATTAATAGTTGGTAAGAATCAATGGTTGCATGCTGCAATATGTTGGAGCACACAAGAACCGAAGGACATGCACGCATACAGCGGGGAAAGGAAAAAGGTAAATCACAACTTGACCGTACAATTGATAGATATGGAAATGAAAATGGCTGAGCTGCTGGGCCGCGGCCTTGGTTACCCGCCGCAGTTTGTGTGTGGAGGTAGCACGTCATTTCCGCTAGCTATCTTTGCTGTCGTTCTCTGTTTCTCCTTCTAAAGCTTTTTGTTGCTGCAGCCGAACTCTTAGGCGCTGTGCCTCAAGGATGGATCGCCTTTGGGGGTTATTTGCATCCGCCAATGACCGAGCATTGCGATACGCTTGGATTTGAGGCCAGCTGAAGTACAGGCCTATAGCGGTAAATACAGCGTACCAACCATATTTCTGGATGCACTCCACAACAAACGCAAACCCTTCTTCAAGAATATTCGAAGGCATGGCCAACACAACTGTGAAAGCAGCGTTCCTGGCACTTTGCTTGTTGGCAATGTGCTGACTTCGCTGAGAGAATCAGGAAAATAACCCTTTCTCGAGCGATCGATGGTTCGATCGTGGCATCAACCGACAGTTTTTAAACTGACAAAGCATGAGGAGAAGAGAAACATAGCCAAATTCAATTTATCATAATGTCAAACAACACACTTCAATTTGACCTCACAGCGAGGCGAGAAAAGAATTTGCGCGTTCTGAAAAGCGTCGACGAAAATGTGACTGAAATATTAGAGGACTATTCCCATGTGGCCGTTTATCAATTTGATTCCAGCCAACGAAAATGGGAGCGGCTTGATGTAGAGGGGTCGCTCTTTATCACGCGGAGTTTGAGTGACCCCTTCTATTCTTTGATAGTATTGAATAAGAAAGGTAAACTGTATGCATAGCACCAGGAAACTAATTTTGGATCACGTCATAATCAACACAATTCTGTCCACAATGTAACCCATAGGCCCAAGTGATTTTGCACTGGATATACTAAATGTTTTGAAGATAAGTTTACAAAGGCCATACTTGATGCTGCGGTGTTCGACAGCTGGCGCTCCCATCACCTTTGGAATTTGGTCTCATACTGACGCCGAATTGGACTCTTTGTACGCCATTTTAGTCAGGTACAACGCCTTACAATCAGGCAAATATTTTTCTGAACTTTCTCTGATCGTGTGCTTTCTTTCTGGTTCTCTTTCGGAATTTCATTCAGGATTGCATTGAATAAAGAAAGTCCCGTAGCTCCGCCATCCCCCCACCAACTGAAAGCCGCACAGCTGATGTCGGTACTGAAGCTTCGCAAAGATCCTCCCAGTGCAAGTGCCGGTGGTGCTGCGGCGTCTCCGAAGACCCCAACCTCTTATGCAAGCATTGCTGCCGCTAATTTATCTCCCGAAGCAGCGCCAATCCCCAACACGAGTAATTCGCAGAACACCAGCAGCAGCGCCAAAGCATCCGCTTTGTTATCTCTGCTGAAACCCAGTAACGGGGGAGAAAATAGCACAGTGCAGAGCAACGTGGCGAATCTGGTGGTGGAGGAGAGCACCACCGGTGCCACCAAGTCGATGCAGCTTCTCTCTCTGTTGAAGCAAGTGAGCCAGTCGCCAGCGCCCGCCGCCAAGGTTGAAAATAGCAACAGCCATAGTAACAGCAGTAGTGTGAAAAGTGACCCCAAGAGTAACGGTCTGAACCATATCAAGGTACACAAGCCGAGCGCGAACTCGCCGGTAAATAACACCACTCCCACGAATAACACGTCCGGGCGGAGCATGGAAGAAGACAAGCGCGCCGAACTTATGTTGAAGCTCATCAAGCCTCGCAACACCACTGTAGATGATTTACTCACGGACGTGGACATCGCGGCCAAAGTGAAGGCTGCCGCCACGGCACCCGTATTCTCAGCACCGGCGGACACGTGCAGTGTTTCTGTGACCGATTATAGTACTCCAACTGCTCCAGCTGAGCCCAGCAGCAGCAGCAGTTCGAAGCAAGACTTGCTGAAGAATCTCTTGATGAAGAACAAATCTCCAGCGCCATCTACTAGTTCCACGCCCATCCCAGTGCCGGTGCCCGCGATGGTGCTTCCCAGTGCTGCTTCTTCCGTTCGGTCGCCTTCCCCCTTAGTGCCGGTGTGTGCTGCAGCTGTGGGATTTTTGCCGATCCCCACCCCTCCCGCTGCTCGGTCCTCTGCGGCTTCCCCTGTTGCGACCAGTGGTGCGTCTTCTTCCTCCTCGGTCACATCTGCCGTAGAAAGCGCCACCCAGCGCTCTGCGGACCTGCTCGCCGCCGCGCTGCGTCACAGTGCACAGAATATTCGCACTATTCAAGCTGCCAATGCCGCTGCTGCTACCGGACCGTCCCCAACAGCGACATCAGTGGCCGCGCGCACCCCCAGCGCGAGTCCAGTGCTCAAAGGCATGCAGGCGCCGGTCGCGTGGGCCAGTCTGAGTAGCAGAGAAAACAGCTTCTCGTTGCAGCAAAGCAGCGCGCTGTCTTCGGGCATTGCAGCGTCCGGCGCTAGTCTTTCGAGCAAGGGACC
>LNAP01002453.1_pt1 | contig 18521 bp, 30 predicted proteins | sample 602601 | NCBI WGS metagenome assembly LNAP01 (sample SAMN02440304, study PRJNA202911) | soil metagenome | biome: Subtropical and temperate rainforests or woodlands; isolation source: soil samples (1 kg each in a 20% v/v slurry with milli Q water) were... ...
ATGTCGTCATGCTCCGAAGAGTCAAGAGTAGCAAATATATGAATGGCATCAGTAGCACAAGCTAATTCAACACAACACAATACTCCACTAGACATTACAATACATTACAATGCAATGGGGTGCAGTAGCTTCAGCGATCTTGGTAGTATATATGTCGTCATGCTCCGAAGAGTCAAGAGTAGCAAATATATGAATGACATCAGTAGCTAGCCCCAGATGTACACGATCGAGGGTCCCCCACAAGAAACAACGAATAACAGAACACCGCAAGCAAACAAGCAATTGTACGTTACAAGAATGTTCATGTCTGCAGCGACGACTCACCTTCTTGGATGCCTTGCCTCCTCCACTGCTGGCCTGGTCCATGGCCTTACTGAACAGCTTTCCGCTGGCAGCTCCGCCGCTCTTGGGTCTGCCCCCAGCAGGTGCTGTACTTTCTTCCTTTACGACGTTGTCCGACTTCCCGGAGTCCACCGCAGCGGCACTGGCATCCGCAGAAGAAGCATCACCCGCATTGGCGGAGGTTCTTGGCGGACGAGCCTCTCGCGCGCCTCTGCCTCCTGCAGCAGCGGGGGCGCCACGACCGGCACCCTGTTGCTTGCCACCGAAACCACCTCTGCCAGAGCCTTCCTCCCTTGGTGGTCTTACTCGTGCACCTCCCTCCGCTCCGTCGACGGAAGGAGGTTTCTCAATGACGTAGGACCCGCCTGCCGTGGGGGTGACCTCCACAGTCCGCCCTGGACCGTGACTCTGTCCCCTACCACCGGCAACCGCGCCACCTCTGCCCCCTTTGGTCGGGTTCCTGCCGCTGCTGCTCACTTCTCGAGACCACTGACCGGTCCCGGCCCCCCGACCCGCTCCCTGTTGGTGAGGTCCTGCGCCACGACCACTTGCACTGGCCGGTCCTGGTCCTGCAGGAGGGCCTTTTCTGCCAGCATGCGCACTGCTGTCTCCGCCCTGCGCTGCTTGCTGCTGTTGCTGCTGCTCTGCAGAGGCATCACCAGACGAAGAAGCGGCACCAGGGAGGGTATCTTTAAGTGCATTTAAAGCAAAAACAGACTCGGGAGCCGCACTTTCCGTTGAAATACCACCTTCCTTTACTTCCTTTACGTCAACGGCTTTCTTTTTCTCCTATGTACATAAAGGATAAATGGAATGATCAGAAAAACGTTCACACACAAAAAAGGGGAACAAAGTGCTGAACATACCTCGTATACAACTTCGTCGTGGGGTCTCCCGCCACCAAAAATGTCAGGTTTGGTCTCGATGGCAACGGCCTTGCCGATCAAATCAACCGGAAGGGTGCGTGGGGCCAGGTTCAGTTTCGGCCGTGTGGCTGGCACTGGGGCCGGGGCGGCTTCTCTGACAGCAGCAGGTCGCTCCCGGCTTGATCCACCACGACCACGGCCTCCGTCGCCACGTCCAGTGTCCTGCCTTCTGCCAGGAAACCTATCTTCTTCATTTCGGTTGCCGCGGGGGGCATCGCGGTATCCGCCACCACGACCTTGACCCTGTTGTTGTTGCTGCTGCTGGCGAGGGGCTGGCTGGTGGCCTCTTACTTCAAACACCTTGGTCCGGATAGGAAGGCCAAGAAACTGTTCTCCATTTAAACTCAGTGCAATGCTTAGACTCTCGGCGTCTTTGAATTCCATGGTGGCACTGCTGGTTTTACTTTGTCCCTGGTGAACATCCAAGTTAACTATCTGGCACTTCTTCTCTTCAAAGAAGCGGCCCACGTCCATTCTTGATGCATTTCCATTTATGTTGGAAATATATGCAATGTAACTCTCCGTGCGCGGGGCGGGTGGGGCAGTGCTTCTCGTGTTAGCGGCATTGTTGACGCTTGCAGGAGCTCTTGCATTTACACTCGGCTTGGAGGGTGCCTCGTGGTCAGACTCGCCTTCAACGCTGCCCTCATCACTATCGTCACTGGAATCTTCATCGGCCCATCTCTTCGCACTCATTCTTTCGTCCTAGAGTCTCTACTTGAGCTGAAATTGGCAACAAGATGAAAATAGATGGAACTTTCTTTTGTGAGGTCAATTCATTTTTGTACAATATTTATGCGCCGTTTGTACTCGTTCGAACGAGGATGTTCAGCAACTCATAACAGGGCAATGTTGTGTAGCGTGATATGGTAACGAGTGATTCCTCGGTGTTGAAAAAGGGCAATAGTTGGCTATTGGAAGCATTGCCTGATAGTCTTTGTGTCGACGCAATTACAATTTTGAAGAGAAACCTGCAGACTGTGTCGAACCTCACAAAAAAGTGCGACGTTGCTCACTCAACTTCATTAAACCTTTACCGAAGGAAATTATATACTAGTATTACTACAAGGCTCGATTCAGACTTAACAACGTTGCAATTTTTGTCTGCACACATTATTTAAGCGACCAGGGCGGAGGCAGTGGCGGACTGGTACTTCCAGTTGGCATCGAGCTTTCTGGCAGTGCGGTAGTATCTGGACAGTCTGTAGAGCAAAGGGAACAACAGAAATATACAAACGGTTAAATAAGCATATTATTGCGCACGGTAAACTACATGTACGGCCTCATTAACGGGTAACCAACCTGTGGATTCTGCTTTCGATCAAGATAAGTCTGAACTTGGAATCCTTGTCCTTCTTGTTGCGATCCAAGTGCTTTCTCACGGCAACAGCCTTCTTAATCAACATGTACAGATCCTCCGGGATAGCAGGGGCAAGACCTGTTTAGAGATGCGTGGGTTAGAAACGGACGGTGAGCTTCAACATCGTAATTAGCCTTGAACTTACCAGACTTCTTGAGGATTCTGAGGATCTTGTTACCAGTGACACTCTTCACCTGGGCAATGCCGTTGGAATCACGGAGAATGACACCAATCTAAAATTGTTAGAGGTAAAATAATGAGTAAGATTAACCAGAATGTATTAAATGAAGTAATGTGTAACGAACCTGGGAAGGAGTCAGACCTCTCTTGGCAAGCTTGTTCACCTGATCCTCAACCTGCTCAGGAGTAGTCTTCAACCAGGAAGGAGGAGCTCTCTTGTAAGGCAACGCGGACTTAGAAATTCCCTTACCACCGGAGTGCATGCGTCCCATCTAAACATGACAGTTGTGAAAGCGATGAAGTTTTAGCAAGAGACATCATTGTAGAAATCGTTTTCGGCAGAGTGTCTACCTTTCAAATATAGTGTTTTGAAATATGCCGTAACGTTAAAGTAATTGATCAGTCAAACGCTGGTCAGTGAGCAAATGTAAAGACAAGCAATTCGAGCGAGGGAAAGCAAAGCGATCAGCCTCGATTTTGTGGTGCAGCATCGAAAAAAGGAAAAAGGGAATTTCATTGTACGTACATTAACAAGTTTGCGAATTTCGGAAAGCAGTTGTACTGCTGCCGTGCTATTTTCTGACGAACAGTACTGTACTGTACTGTGTGCACACTTTACTGTGTGTGGTATTTGTGTGGTATCTTCTATTTCGTAGCGCAAACCTTTTACTTATGATTATATTTTCAAAGGGAAATTGCATCTGAACTCGCAATCCATGACTTGTAATAAATAACACATCTGCAGAAAACGATTCTGATTGCAATGGCTGCTCCCTGAAGTACCATAGTGTGTTATAAGAACCCAAACAAATCAACCATACTATGCTATGTGCAAGAGAGCAAACCAGTCCGTCGATGTACGTAACGGCAAAGCACTAAGCGACTGAACTCTTATGTTATTTACAGTTTGTACAAGGGATACATGCTATACAAGAGGTCCGCCTACCTAAAACGTCCATCAAAATGAAATCCTTAACATATCTTTAAGGCTTCCACCATATCTACCCTCTTCCCCACCCATTTTTCAGAATTGGCGGACTTTTACGAACATTCTTTGGGGGAGGCTCCTGACAGGGATTCAATGCCGCCTTTGTTAAGTCCAATGGAGGCACGTCCAACCACTCCACATCAGGATCTCCGTCTTGCCACTTAAACATGTCTTTGCGATAATGAAGCTCAAACTCTAGATATGTTTGTACAGTTTTGATGTTAATGACACTTATTTTGAACACAATAGAACTTCGTTACTGTACCTGCAGCAGGTATTATAGTATAGTCCGGCGGTAGTCCCATTTTGGTTATACATATGCCATGATTCTTATTATTTCGGGTTATATCGGACGGTCGAGTCTTTTTGGGTCGACGATCCATCATCCGCTTTGTTATTTTCTTGTTCACATGATGAGCAAAGAGGGAAGTAGCTGGTCTCTTTTCAATGCCTGGATACCGAACAAAGTGCATACTCAGAAAAATATGAAAATAGACAATTGTGACACTATTCGATATTTCTTTACCTTTAATGTGTAAGAACCTTCCGAAGCCAACCACAAAGCTCGACACGCCGGCAACGAAACACGCGAAAATGAGGACAATGCTTGCAACCCTCGTTATCAGCATTATAAAGCACGTTATCAACTCAACAATTAGTGTTATATTTCGCCAACAAGACTGTTGTCTACTGTGCCACTTGCATTTTCAATTCGAACAGCACGAACACACTTTCTTTTGTACGAAGTTAACGAATTGTTTGAACAGGACAAACCTGCAATCTGGCGAAGACTGTACGTCGTATTCAACTGTACTATATTCTTTTCTGGCATTCCTAACTAACTCAAATGTTCTAGGCTAAGCTGAAGGACATAGTCCAAAAGAACGCATCCACCCGACAATTCATCTTTGAAAACATTTCCTTTTATGTTTGAACAGCGCGCGGAATATAAAAATTTATTACAGCACACGACCCCACTACTACAGTCTAGACATAACGCAGCCCTTCGCGGAAGAATGAAGAAGCTGGACGCAAACTACTCAAAAAATACTGCATCGACTAGCAAACGCTGGATGCGATTCGGTGCTGCTCGTCCGAACGAAGACAAAAACAATGTGTGTTGTTTTATTTACATGAATGCGTCTCCGTCGAAGTAGTCCTCGTCGTCATCATCGTCGGCGGCACCGGCGTGGTCCAGCTCGGCCGCCATCTCCATCTCCACGAAGTCCACCTTCCACCGCAGCAGACCGCCGATGCCACCGAAGCCGCGGCAGAACTGCGAGCCCTCCTGGGAGCGGTCCGTGATGAACTCCAGCTTGGCACCGAAGCTCTTGTAGTTGTTCGCGAGCCACTCCACGAGGGTCTGGCGATCTATTATCTCGAGCTGCACGCCCGTGACCGGGTCGTGGAAGTGGGAGTCGTTGCGCTCCTGGTCGGGGGTCAGGTGCAGCACACTCTCCTCGCTCGTGCTCACGTTGCGGACCACCAGGCGGTTCACAGCCAGGTTCTCCCACACAATCAGCGTCTCGACAGAACTCATCTCCAGGGCCTGGAGGGTGTCCTGCACCATGAAGCAGTATTTGCCGGTGTCCTGAGAGATCTCGTCCATGTAGCGCTGCAGCAGGCGCTTCTCCTGCACCAATTTCACGTTGGACAGGCACTCGGTGGCCAGCTCGATGGCCTGGTTGAAGCCGGGCTCCATGCCGTAAGACACATCCACGGTGCGCAGGACGGCCTTGGCGAGGCGCGGATCGAAGCGGTCCGAGTTGAGCAGCACCTCCTTGAAGTCCGCAGAACCCGCAAGAATCAGACCCGTCACGTTACACTTGTTGTCCGTGATAAAATAGTTCGCCGCCAACTCAGCCACTTTGGTCACGTAGTTGTGACGCTTCTCGAGACGCAGACGCGCGAAGCGCAGAGCAGACTGACCTCCACGCCCGTGCTTCTTTGGAAGATCCACAGTAAACTTGTGCAAAATGGAGCGCGTGTTACCCTGCAGAGAAGCGTACAGCGTGCCGTTTCCATCCATTACAATGAAACCGAATGTGTCATCATCCTCAAGAAGCTCGTTCAAGGCCTGGTGAAAAGAATGATAATGAGTGGGGACAAGTGTGAAGTATAAGTAGCTGTGAACACTATTACCTCAGTGTGGAACTTGTTGTCGCACAGATACAGAGAAGTATTGATGGGCTTGAATGGCTCAAAATCGATGTTTACTCTCTTCTCCTTGCCATCATCCGTCAGAATGGTCCCACAGTAAATAACCAAACCGTTATCAGGAATTCTGGTATACAACTTAAGCTTCTGCTGCGTCGAGGTAATAGCACCCAACACAGACAGTCTGAAGAAATAGCAATGAGAGTTTAATAGGGAAACGGTAAATAAACTTGGCAGATCGGTAAAGGAAAATACAACTAATTACTGTATGCGCACCTGTTCACACGAGACTTAATGTTTGAAGCAGTTCCATACTCATCGGCAAGCATCTTATTAATACGAGATACTTGATCCTTGGGAGGAGTGATTAAAGAAATCATACTCGTTCCATTTCTGTTGAGAGAAATTAGAAATCAATTTAAGTGTAAGTCTGTCTACAACAAACAATGCAGTGTAACGTACCCTCTGGCTGCCTGCAAACTCTTAATGAGCTTCTTAACCTTCCACATTTCGACCTGGCGGTCTTCCTCGGCACTCTCTTCCTTGGACATCTGTATATACTGCGGCTACAAAGGAAATAAAATGACCAGTCGTGCGTCAACACTTCAAAACCTGAGAAGACCAAGAACGTCAAAATTGAGTGGCCAAATGAAAGTGCCCTACATTAGGGTTTTCCTATATATTGCACCACCGTACAGTTGAGAAGTGTGAACTTCGTTGCGCCTCATCCTCACTGGAAATCTGTCTGTGTGATCTATTTGACTGCACGACCATGAGCAAAAACAGGAATTCAGAAAGAGATTACAAATATAGCAGCTTGCGAACGGGGGAATTTGACGAGGAGGGTAACAATCCCACCGGCAGTTTAATATTTGCAGACAAGCGCCTTCGTGACCAAGACGCAAGCTTAGAAAGTTTGGAAAAGACGGTTTCCCGTTTAGGAGAACTTAGCCTAACTATATCAAATGAGATTGACTCCCAGAATAGAATGCTGACCAGCTTAGAGATGGATGTGGAGCATGACATCGAAAAGACAAGCTCACTGACGAAAAAGGCAAAGGAACTTGTGGAGAAATCTGGCGGGACAAAGATGATGTGTATTATTGTAGTGTTAATTGTAGTCCTTATTATATTGGTATTTTTGGTCATCTACTCATGACGCAAGTAAGGATCTGGCTGTGGTGTTCAATGCTATTAATAGTTACAAGATCAAACCAAATCTAAATGCCACCTACGTGACAAACCAACACACGCTACATCATCGAATAAGTGAAATTTAGCGCAGCAGCTTGGAGATGGCAGCAAAGGTAGGGGTGCCGGTGGTGGCGCCAAGGACTGCGTAGGAAGGGTTGGCCTTGAGGGCGGCAGCGGCGGCGGCGGAGACAGCCTCAGGAGTCACGTTGCGCAGGTCGCCAGCCGCGGGGGCGGCCACACCACGCTGGTGGGCACAAAGAAGGGAGCCAGTAGAGTCGGCACCCTCCAAGGCGAGGAAGTGCTCAAGGGTCAACTGTTTAAATGATTTGTGATAAATTAGGTGTTGTTCCTCACAGGCTAATGAAGTTGACAAAGAATAGAGCACAGACTAATAAGTTTTCTTACCTTCTGCTTAACTGCATCGATGGAGGGGCTCTTGGCGGCAATGGCCTTGAGCTCGTCGGCCACGAGCTGCAGGTGCTGGGGCGCACCGGCCTCCACACCGAAAATGCCGCCGGCGGCGAAGCTGTGGATGAAGGTTCTAGCACAAACGTTTTGGCTGGCCAGCTTCTCGCCGATCAGGGCATTCAAAATCTTGAAAGGCTTGCCTGTTTTATTTACAGGATATAGCGAAGAAAGAATTTAAATATCAACGTTTGAAATAGGGGAGAAAACAATTGAGCACTTACTAGCATCGCCAGCAGGCACGGGGAAAGCGAGACCGAACAGACTTGCGCCGTCCAGGTCAGTGCGCACCTTGACGTCACCACCCACGTAGGCGGAGGCGGGCAGGGCGACGGCGGGACCCTCGGGCAGGGCGGCCACACTCTTGTTGATGGCGGCCTCGAGCTGCTCCTGGCCGATGCCGTTGCCCACCACCACCACGTTGCCGCGCACGAAGTGAGCAGCGCGGTACTTCAACACGTCAGCCACGGTCAACTTCTTAAGGTTGGGGGCAAGTCTGGAGGAGCCCAGAGGAGACTCGCCGTACGCAGCCTCGAACAGGAGCTGAAAGGCGAAGAATAAAAAAGTAAACAGAGTAAGCAGATGAAACGAAATATCGTGTTATCTCAATCCGATCTACCTCCTGCAGCTGAGCAGAGCGGTCCACAGCAAACTTGTTGTAGTCGATCTGGGCCTTGGCGCGAATCTCCTCCAGCTTCATAATGTAAAAAGCAAACAAAAGATTTAAAAAATGTTTGGAAAATTACGTCGGTCACATTCATAACTAACTCACCACATAAGCGGCATGAGGAGGAGAAGCGATAGCAGACACAACGGCCTCGATAGCAGCCTCGGCCTTGTCGGGCAACACTCTCAAGTCGTACACAATCTATATTAATGATACAAAGGGGTCAGCAGAGATCGGCTATCCAGTGGAAAGGTTACTCGCTAATAACTGTACCTTCTCTCTGTCGGCGTGACTCTCAAAGGTAGCACCAAGAGTCTCCAAGTGCTTAACAAGCTTAAGACCAGTGCTATTTTGGGTTCCGGCGAAAGCGGCATGGGAGAGGAAGTGAGCGGCACCCTTGGCGGCACCCTCCGTGCTGCTACCACCAAGGACAGCGAACTTCAACGACACAGTCTACGATGTAATAATTCTAAATGTTAGTTTTTTAACAACAAAAGGAAAATAGTTCTCCACTAACCGATGAGTTGTTGGTTCTGGTCACGACCTGCACACCACTGGCCAGCTTGTTGGCCTTGATGACTGCAGGTGCAGACACCTTGGGAGTAACAGTCACATTGTAAGGAAACTCCTCAGTAGCAACAAGAGTAGCCATTCTTGCTTTGCTGTATTGGTCAATGAAACGCGAGATAAGCATTACATCGATTTAGGAGGCTGTGGCTTACAGTTTTACGGAAACGGGAAACGCCCGTGAAAATAAAATACATCGATTTATAAGCAACCAACCTGAGCACCGAAGTACTGGATTTCAATCTGCACAACATTTCTTGCAAATAGTTGGGATTTCAGACAAATTCACTGTGGGGAGAGATTCCTTCGAAAACGTGGCTGCTCTTGCAAAGCTTGCCTGATCACCGAAACAAACCACCCAGAAATTTTCCATAAAGATGTACGTTGCTATCATATTGTCATCAGCTACCAACGCATATATTTCGTACATCGGGTTGACGATGTATTATTGTTTATGCAGTGATCAGATCGTTGGACAATCAGGGTATGGTTCTATTGTTCATGCTTGAATTCCATATAAGCAACATACTCTGCAACACAATTCGTTCGTTGCTGCTGACGGCCATGAAATATTCGAAATATTCACCATTTTCGGTAATATTGACTGGTGATGTGAGGCAACTATGGACAGATTTGTTCTTCTGCCTTATCATTATCAAGCGGCATTTGACTCAAAAAAAACAACGCATAATACAGGATATGAGCATATATACAAACTAAGAAATAAAATACTAGTGAGCCTCTTTAATGATTATATAAAACATAAGTACAACAAACCGCAGCAAACAAGCACCAGAGAAGTCCCTTTACTGTGTGTATTTGTACTTCGCATGCCAAGCTGTTCTCCTACCAGCGTGAGGCTTCTCGTGGGCCCGCCGGGTGCGTCTGTCCTGCTCCATCACGTCGCCAGACTTGCGCATGGACTGCTCCCGCTGCACTAGTGCCACGCCCTTGGGGATCACCGTCCGTAGGCCGCCACCAAGCTCATCAGACAAAGGAACCGTACCAATATCATCATAGTCAAGAGATTTGGGTGCAGCCTTCTGTTTCAACAATATCCTAGCCGCATTCGAGTTCGATCGCTCAAGTTCCTCCTTCTTTATTTGAAGAGCAACAGCTGTGGCCACAGCATCTTGATGGTCACCGGAGGCCGGGTTATATGACTGGCCGGGATGAGCTGTGCGGAGCTTTCTTGTTGGCTTACTTTTGTCTGAAGTACTAATATCCGCATCTGCATCGCCCCACAAATCGCGTGCCTCATCGCTACCGATCTTGGTAACATACTTTTCGTAAATGGGTTTCTTCGGGTTCAATGCTCTCTCGATCAACTTCTTCTCCGTTACAGATACAAATTCACCCTTCTGCTGAGGAGCAAGCACTTGCGCAATTTTGCGTTTGGCCGATTTTGATCCAGTTCTATCCAGAGTGAAGAGACTCTCGTCGGCCTTCAACGAGGAGGCATCAGCGGCAGACAGCTGAGCGACTGACTCTTCATATTCAAGAGCAGTCTTTTTCACGCGTTTCTGTACCTTAAGTGACATTCTTGGGATAATATATGTAAGAATCTGTATGAATTCACTCCATCCTTTGCACTCACCCAACCAATTCGCGTCCGCAGCAAAAACATTTAAAACCATAAAATTGTATTTGAATTATGCATTTAAACCTCATAACCGACACCACGTGGAAATAGGAACCACACTTCATTCGGAAGTCTTGCAATTGCAACAAATTATAGTTGTAGGAGCGGCTTTTTCACAAGATGGGAGACACTGGTGCCCGTAAAGGAGATGCTCGCGATGACCGACTATCTCTACGCAAAACGAATGAAGAGGTCTTGAGAAAAAAGCTGGCTATTGAAGCGCAGAACATCTGCGCTGAGGAATGCAAACAATTTGGCGAATGTGCAAAGAAAAGTGGTCTGCTTGTTGTATTCAAGTGCAGAAGTGAAAATCTTGCGAGTAAGTAGTTTTCAACTACCCCACTATGTATTTTTCACTCACATTTCGTTATCCACGCCATTTTCTAGTGAGCAACTGCTTGGACAAACACACAACCGATAAAGACTTTGAGAACTTATTGGTAAGAGAGGGAATTGATCCGGCTATCTTGCGGAAAACAAGCAAATAAGCAAGATTTTTTAGGTTTATTAATATTGATTCTTGTAGCATATCCATATGCCTGTTGATGGATTGCAACCGGTACTTTAATTGTAAAGCACATCATTATGCGTAAGAACAACACCTTTTTACGTTTCCACAAGGGTGGTCGCTCCCGGTGCTATGATACATATTGCAGTGTATAATAATTAGTGGTGGAAGGTTTTGCGTTTCAACGAAACTTGCGTTGTTGACGCTTACATGCTGCCCGCAGTTTTGCTTAAGACACGAAAACTAGAATGGGAGCAAAAAGGTCCAAAAACGTATACAAGTCTGAACGCAAAGGAAAGGCTCAAGCCATTGACCGCAAATCATTCGCACCGTTGGTATTGGGCGAGGGAAGTTCCCCACTGACAGAGACTGCCTCATCCCGCTCTTTGGAGGCGTTCAACCCTCAACGGCTATCGGTCAAAACCCAATCAGAGCAAGGCTTGGACCTGGGGCGGCTCAGGGCGATGAGCAGTGAATGTACAAGCTGCAGCAGTCCCAGTAGTGGTGGCGCAGACCCGGCAGACCTTCTATGGGTCAAAGTTGCGTTGGGTAAGAGCATTCGTGACCTGGCCGAGGCGAACTACCAGCTGTCGAGCGCACTGACAGGAGAGGAGCAAAGCGAGGGAAACAACATCGGTGAACTAGTGTGTAAAGTGGAACAGCTGCTGGCGTCTCAGAATGATTACTTGCACGAGATCAGCAAGATCTGATAAAATTTGAATTTCTGGTATGCTTTTGGCTACTGTACGTTGCTGCGCCGTGAACATCAAAAAAGAATGATTTTGATTAAAGCGCTTTAATTTGTTAAGCTAAATCAAAGTACTTGATTTCGAACATCCAAACGAATATTTTTAAAGCATAATGGTATGTGGGTTGCTCAAGTAGCTCTGGAACACCTGTTGTTCGTATTACAAATAAGAAGGAAGAAACGGTATAATATAAGCACCAAATCGTAACAGAGGAGAGTCACAGAGAAAAAGAGCAAACTTACCTGCAGGTACTGCGCGGCGGTGGCCTCGTCGATGACGCGTCTGTCGGCGGAGAGCTGCACGGTGACGGTGGTGACCACGCGGGGTCTGTTGGTGGTGGAGTTCGCCTTAGGAGGCAGGACCTTCTGGATGCCTGCGCCCACTGCAAGGATGCACGCCTGGGGAGGGTTGATCACCGCAGAGAACGAAGTGATGCCGTACATACCTGTGCGACCAGAGATGCAGAAAACGTTAGCAGCTGGAATGTGCATTGTCAAAAGAAATGAGTGGATAATAAAAATTACGTACCAAGGTTGGAGATGGAGAAAGAGCCTCCCTGGTACTCCTCTGGCTTCAATTTTCCGTCGCGGGCACGAGTGGCGAGGTCCTTCACCGTGCTGTTGATCTCCACGAGGCCGCGCTTGTCGGCGCCCGTGAGAATAGGGGTGATCAGTCCGTTAGGAGTGGCCACAGCGACGGAGATGTCCACCTGCTTGCTGGTAGCAGCGTCAATGGAGCCGCTCTGCTTGTTCCAGCGGGAGTTAGCCTCAGGCACATCGCGCAGGGCCAGCGCGGCGGACTTGATCACGAGGTCGTTGACGGAGATGTTCAACTCCATGTCCTTCTTGAAGGTCTTGCGCAGCGCCATGAGCGAGTCGATCTCGCACTCGATGCTGGTGTAGAAGTGCGGCACGGTGGCCTTGGACTCGGTCAAGCGCTTCGCGATCACCTTGCGCATGTTCGAGTTCGGAATGTCCTTGTAGTGGCTGTTCACAGGTGCCTGACTGGAGGCAGCCACAGGCACGGCACTGCTGCTGGATGCCGCGGCGGGGGCCGGGGTGTGGACAGCGGCAGCGACATGGGCCGACGGCTGAGAAAGAGCGTGCTTTTGGTTGTTGGGGTCCACAGTCGCCACACCGGACTTCATCGCAAGGACCAAGTCGCTCTTGCTAATACGGCCGCCCTTAGCGGTACCAACCACAGCCTGGGTGTTAAGTCCCTTGGACTGTGCCATGTGTCTGGCAGCAGGTGACAAAAGCTGAGGTCCGGTCGCTTGGGCGACAGGTGCGTGAGGAGCGGAGGCAGGGACGGGGGCAGCAGTGGCGCTGCCACTAGATCCAGCCTCCATAGAGACACCTGCGCCTTCCAAATGCTTGTAAACGCTGGGGTCAGTTTTTAGGAACTCGGCGTAAGCAGCGGCATCTTCAACAGTCAGCGCAATCGGGTGACCCACAGCGGTCTCGGCAGATTGAGCGGGCACCAATATCTTGGCCAGAACGCAACTCTCTTGCATTTCAAATCCCACCGAAGCCTTGTCAGTCTCGATTTCACACAAAACATCGCCAGCATTTAACTCGCCTCCAGGACCGGCTTTCCACAGGGAAATGGTTCCATGGGTCATCGTGGGGCTCAGGGAAGGCATGGCCAATGGAGAAACCTCCTAAGAAATATCATTGGTATGTTAGATAATTTATACGATTGTAAAAACAACTGTGGGCCACTATACCACGGAGAGAAGTCTGCTGCTGCCAAATTCCCGTCTTGCCACCAGAACTTCACGACTCATTTTTCCCGTTGTCAAGAGGTCTCCACTGTGCTGAACAGGTCTTACAAATGCAAACAAGGACAAAGCGCGAACTGATTGTTCACGAATGTGAACATTGCGTGCATACTTTGCAGCAGAGCGGGCGTTCCGTGACAACATTTTTGCGATGGATGTGAAGGCAAACCAAGCGTCCACAACGTACGGATAAACCGATTACATCAGAAACGGTCGCAAGACTTTTGAGCATGCTCGAAGAGAGAATGAGGAGCTCACTTTTTGCTGTTATTGCCATTTGCTTTTACAATGGACGATCCTATTGTTAGTGCTGAAGCGCTCTTCCAGCGGATATCTACCAATGTGAAAGTGATTCTTGGAGATGACTCGACCTTGTTTGAAAATGACTTCGTTTTGGAAACTATTGCGCTTATCGAGCAATGTACTCTTGCAGTGGACAGGGAATATCTTATCTCAAAGAACGAAGAAGTTGACGATATAACGACACAAACTCTGAAGGTATTCGCTGAGAGCCTCGCAATTCGCATTTGTCTTTGCTTATACACTACTGTACTGTACCGTACCACCCAGTACTTTTTCTTAGACTATTATGAAGCAAAGTGCTATCAAAACTTAAAGGGCATGGAAGATAGGCTAAATAACGTATTGTCCTCTAAGAGTAGCTTTAACGCATTCCTGCAAAAGTGTACGCGCTTCGGTATCCTTCTTGAGGAGGACAGAGACTACATGAAATCCTCGGTGCGTTGCCACAAGTCTGTGCAATCGTCAACCATGTTTACATATTAAATCACTTTGTGCAGGCGATGACTGCAGACTTGAAAAGAAATGCGAAGATCGACAAGTTCAAGCGTGACCGAGCTGCCAAGGCTAGGATCAATGTATGTTCTTGCATAAAGAAGTTTTGCCCACACCCATTAACACTCTGTACTTTTATTCCAGGAGATCCAACGCATGATGTATATCGCACGCAAAGACGGTGAGGTCGATCAAGAGAAGGAGCTTCGTGAGCTGTATTTGACTCAGATTCAGTGCTACGCGAGGGAAGCGATCGATGACCTCGACATGCTTCAACAGGTACTAAATCTAACTCCCGTTCGCATGGTTGCTTGACTCCTGCGGCGAACAAATCCTTTTTATCTGCAGGAAATGGCCATGCTGCGGTTTCACGCGGAGCAACAGCGTGACCAAGAGAGTCGCGGTGACAATGCAACGTCGGAGGGGGCCGGTGCTGATGCTCGACTGAACAACCGACGCGCCGGTAAACCCGACAGCGGCATGTTCCTGGACAATTATGGCCGTAAGTTTTGTTCATTTTTACTATAAATGTTTATGTATACACTGTAAACGAAGCTATCGATTGTGTGTCTTGACGTACAGAGTCGCAGCAACAACACCAGCACAAGGGCCCCGGCATCAGTGTCACCCGGACATTTAAAGTGGGCGACCAGATCATGTTCAGGTGATACGACAACAGCTTTGTTAGCTTGCCTTGCAGACGTACAACTTAAATCTTTTATCATTCTTGTGTTTTATTGCCCTTTCAGTCGCGAGACGGTCAAGTCGGGTGTGCTGGGTTCGCACATCGCGCCGCCCACTGTGACGCTAGAGGAGTATGGGGACCAGGTCAAAGCCGAGGCCCTGGAGAGAGAGGAACGCTCTCGACGAGACGCTGCTTCCGAAGACTCTGCCGCACGGGCTGGTCGCAGGTAAAAAAAATGAATTTATTGTCCTTCTCGACATGATTTGTCAAACTAAAATCTCCCTTCTGTTTCCACTTCTTTTTTTCTTTTTGTCCTGGGTGCAGGTACAATCAACTTGAAGCGGATGGAGACGAGGATGACGCGGATCTTGCTGACAAGGTATGCATGCACATGAAGTGCATTGTAGCCTTGTTCTTATCAAATACGAGTAACGCTCTCTTTTCGTAATATCCATTCAACTCTTTGTACGGTATGTGTTGCATGATATAGGCGGCTGAGAAGGACCGCGCCTGGGACGATTGGAAGGACAACAACCCCAGAGGATGGGGCAACAAGATGGGGAAGCGCTTCTAAGATTCTGTTCGTAATGATTCTTCATCTATTGAAATGCACGCTCAGAAACATCGAAGCAAAAAAAACTCGCCATTTTTACTACTTCGTTTTCTTTCTTTTACAAACTAAACAAAGAAAAAAATCAGCACAAACGCATTGACTAATGAAGTTCAGTTGGTCTCGGTCTGGGCAGCAGCTTTCTTGTCCTTGGTAGATGTGGCCGCCGAACCAGTGCGGGAGAGCAGGGAGCACAGCACGAAGAACAGAAAGAACGTGACCACCAGCATCATGGGCTCTACGTAGATGCGCTGCTTAGCGAAGGTGTACGAGATGGTCACCTGCTTGTCGTGCTCAGAGACCAAGTTCTTCGCGCGAAGGATGATCACAGGACGGCCGCCGTTCAGCTCAGAATCCAGATACGTGAATCTACAGAAAAATTAATAGAGAGAAAAGGATGAACATAGAAGCTGACTTTTAAATGGTGTGTTGCAGTACCTGCGCGCACTGGACTGCTCAACGGCGTAAGGGACGTTGACCTTGATGTTCTCGCACCCCTCAGGCAGGACGACTTTGAGCTCCATGTCCTCCACCCACACATTGTCGAAAGCGGTGAAGAAGTCGAGCTTCAGGTTGTAGCGGTCCGCGCCGTCGGTGGTGATCCAGTTCTCCGTAGGCACCGAGTAGCCCAGGTAGAATTGGGTCTTCCAGCCTCCGAAGATGGGGAAGCGGGATTCTAGCTCCAGCTCCAGCTCTCCGTCAGGCAAGTGGCGAACGGTGGAGGTGGAGATGTTGCCGATCTGGTCTCGGTAGTAAATGCCGCTGGCCTGTGCAGGCAAGGTAGCTACCACGCTGCGGAATGAAGGACTGGCGCCGGGGCCACCACGCATCATCTGATAGTCGATTCTGCTGAAGCCGCCGGCGAGCTTGGCGCCTGCGTGCTGCAGCTCATAGATCTCTTCCACCGCGATGCTGCCCCAGTGGGATACCTCCAGCTCGCGGGTCATGGTGCTGAACTTCGCGAAGGGAAAGTTGTTAAGATAGTGCACACTTGCCTCCGATGCCTAAAATGACATGAAGGACATATAAATGTGTGAGAAATGTTGCTAAAACGAGATTTTTGTTGTTGGCTCGTACCGAATACGGCGCAACGTTTTCATAAGGGCCGAACTGCAGGCTATTTCCTCTGTTAGTAAAAGGAGCCAGCTTGGTGAACGACTCAACGGTTGGACTAGCTAACTTGATTGTCGTCTTTTGCGTCTCAGTCGCATAGGGCGATAGGAAATAGTGACTGTCTTTCAGCCGGATGAACTGCGGCTCTCTCTGTGTGATCTCCGCCGGATATGGTTCCAAAATACTGGTGAACACGGAAGACACCTTAATAGAAGGAGAAGTTTCTTTGACTTCCACGGCGAAGATGGTGTAGTCTCCGTTCCTGCGCAACAAAGTAAGAAAATTAATGTTGCTTGTACACACTACAAAAGGAAAGAAGCATAATGTGGAACACTTACATCACGGGAGCCTTAACAGTCAGATCATTTCCTTTCGATGTTACCGACATGTGTGCCAGATGACTTGCCAGTGCATTCGGCAAGATTAGTTGATACTCACCATCGACATTCACAGCCTTAATGCTGGTCGTAACCCGCACAATGGATGTGCTTGCGTCGATCACTCTTGAAACTTCCTTGTTAATGACCGCACTGGCCCCAACAGTGGCCAACAGAACGGAGGCTGCAACAAGAATCAGCTGGAACATAGATGAAGCAATGATTTTTTGCAATCCAAAGCAAACCTTCGGACCGATCTGTCGAAGTGATCATTGTACGTACAGTGATGATCGTTGTACGTACATTCAGTCCACCAGTCAAACCACTTCTCCAAGACTTGCAAAAACTTTGCAAGTAAAAGTCCATTCTTGTTGCATTTTTTCAATACCCTTGTTCGTGTAATCATGGCGAAGAAAGCAGCTGCTCCCGTGAAGGAGGTGGTGGTCGAGGAGAGTGAATCTGAGGAAGAAGAGGAGGTGGAAATTGACAGCGAAGAGGGGTTTGACTCTGAAGATCAAGAGGACTCTGAAGGGTCTGATGAGGACGAGGAGGATGAGGAGGATGAAGAAGGCGAGAGTGCAAATGATGGAACCGATGGATCTGATGTTGACGGGTCTGAAGATCCCGAAGATTCGGAGGATGGCTTTGAGCAACAAAGTTCATCCGACGAAGATTCCCTGAATGAAGACGAATCAACCGATGAAGAGAAAGACGATCGTGACATTGGCGCTGTTGATATTACAAAAGAAGCAGAGAAACTTGCCAATGCTCGTTCGTGGAGTAACGGAAAGCATCGCAGCAAGGTCATTGCTGCTGCAAAGAAATCCGGCGAACTCGGAGCCCAACAGCTCCTTCACAACGACGATTTGTCCTCCGATGATGAGGAAGTTGCTGAATATGGAAACACAATTGGAAGAGTACCATTGCACTGGTACGATTCTTTTGATCACATTGGTTACGATATTAAAGGAGGGAAGATCTCAAAACGCAAGGGTATGGACAGAATCGACCAGCATCTGGCCAACCGGGACGACCCCAATGCTTCTCGCACCATCTACGACATGTACAACGACCGAAACGTGGTGCTGTCTGAGAGAGAACTGGAAATCATTCGCCGAGTGCAGGCAGGAGCGTTCGCCCACCCAGAGTTCGATGATACGCCAGACTATGTGGATTACGAGAGTTCGATCAAGGAGATCATGCCCCTCAGCGCCGCGCCGGAGCCCAAGCGTCGGTTCGTGGCCAGTAAGTGGGAGATGATGAAGGTGATGAAGATTGTCAAGGCGATCAAGGAGGGTCGCTACACTGAGGGAGCCAAGCCCGAGGGCGGCAAGGCGGGGGAGAAGCCTCCCGTGTACCTCATCTGGAATGACGAGGAGGATGACGTCATTGCAGAGAGCAAGCGCCACCAGTACC
>LNAP01011086.1_pt1 | contig 18521 bp, 17 predicted proteins | sample 602601 | NCBI WGS metagenome assembly LNAP01 (sample SAMN02440304, study PRJNA202911) | soil metagenome | biome: Subtropical and temperate rainforests or woodlands; isolation source: soil samples (1 kg each in a 20% v/v slurry with milli Q water) were... ...
ACCCTGCGCCAGATAGACATCAGGCAACGGACGACATGATCATCAACCCGTTACCCATGTCTCCCGACAGGTGTTACCCATGTGTCCCGGCTGAACACTAGGCGCACCGTCCGCTGTCGCCGGGAGATTCTGGGTCCCCGCCTTCGCGGGGACAACGCAGGGCTCTATAGAGAACAGGTCTTCCCCGCGCAGGCGGGGATCCAGAGTTTTGAAAGATATTGATCGGGTGCGCGCACCCCAAATGAGATCGGCCGATTACTCGTCGAGCATCAAGCGTTCACGAATCACATCCACCAGCTTGTCGGGCTGGAATTTGGAGAGGAAGTTGTCGCAGCCAACCTTCTTCACCATCGCCTCGTTAAAGCTGCCCGACAGCGAGGTATGCAGCACCACATAAAGGTCTTTCAGGCGTGGGTCGTTGCGAATTTCGGTGGTCAGGCGGTAGCCGTCCATCTCGGGCATTTCGGCGTCGGTAAAGATCATCAGCAGTTTGTCGGTCATGACATGACCTTCATCCGCCCATTTCTTCAACTGGTTGAGGCCTTTCAAGCCGTCGGTGGCAACATGCAGTTTGAGGCCGAGCTGGGACAAGGTGTCGCGTAATTGGGCCAACGCGACACTGGAATCGTCGACCAATAACACTTCACGGCCACGGGCTTTTTCCAGCACGGGGTCGGTCAGGCGGTCGCCGGAAATAGTGGCGTTATACGGCACGATTTCGGCCAGCACTTTCTCCACGTCGATGATTTCCACCAGTTGCTCTTCCACCTTGGTGATCGCCGTCAGGTAGTGCTGACGACCGGCGCCACCGGGCGGCGGCAGGATGGAATCCCAATTGAGGTTAAGAATGCGGTCAACGCCACCGACCAGAAAGGCCTGAACCGAGCGGTTGTATTCGGTGACGATAATGGTGCTTTTTTCATTCGGCACAATCGGGCGCATGCCGATGGCTTGGGACAGGTCGATAACCGGGAGAGTTTGGCCACGAAGGCTGACCACGCCGCACACGAAGGGGTGGCGATGGGGCATCAGGGTCAGCTTGGGCATTTGCAGGACTTCCTGCACCTTAAACACGTTGATCGCGAAGAGCTGCCGGCCCGCCAGGCGGAACATCAAAATTTCCAGGCGGTTCTCACCTACCAGCTGTGTGCGTTGGTCCACTGAGTCGAGAATGCCGGCCATGCTGTGCTCCTGTCGTGTCTATCGAGTCTAGCTTTATCGGCAGACGATAGAACAACTGAAAAAATGCGCTGAAAATGAAGTGCCATCATGCCGTGCCATCACGGCGGGCACAATCGCCGCAGCTTCTGCACGGTGTGTTGGACGCACCAATCACCGATCCTGGATCCCCGCCTACGCGGGGATGACGGTAATTTCCTACCTATCACCGTCGCCCCCGCGCAGGCGGGGGCCCAGAGGGGACACGGCGCACCCTACGCCAGGCAGTCTGCACCGGCTTTTTTCAGACGTCCATGCCCAGCAGCGGTGAACCGGGCGGCAGGTGCACTCGAAGTGCGTCAGGGCGGGCGTTGAAGCGCAGGGCTGTGCTTTCCAGCGGTTCGCCGTCAAGGTTGAGGTCCAGGCCTTCCGGCGCCTCGATTTCGATCCACGGTAGGCGCGCGTTGATCGACACGCTTTCCAGGCCAAGAATGCCGCCAGACAGCAAGGTGCCGAGGGTGCCAACCACATCCTGTGGCGCTGGAACAATGCAGATATCCAGCAGCCCGTCATTTACCCGGGCCTGCGGGCACAGCACATGCCCCCCACCGGCCTGGCGACCGTTGCCGATGCCGAGGGCGAGAAAGTCGCCTTCCCAGGAAAAATCCGGCCCACTAAAACGGCCAAACGCGGCATGCACGTCAGAGAAGCGCGTAAGCCCGGTGAGGAAATAAGCCGCCCCGCCGAGCACACGCTTGAGGTCTTCCGAGGTATTAGCGGTAATTTTTGAGCCGAAACCGCCGGTAGCCATATTCAGGAACAACTGGCCGTCCACCTCGCCCAAGTCAATCGGCAGGGCTGGGGCGTCGAGCAGCGCCAAGGCTTCCAGCGGTACCAGCGGTACGCCAGCGGCATGGGCAAAGTCGTTAGCGGTGCCTAGCGGTAGCAAGGCCAGGCTGGCATCGGCCTCAGCCAACGCCATGGCCTCGGCCACATCACGCAGGGTGCCGTCGCCACCGCCAGCAATAATGGTCCGGTAACCGGCGGCCAGCGCTTCGTTTACCAGGCGCTGGGCATCGCCGCCCTCCCAGGTCACGCGCACCGCCAACTCCCAGCCATCGTCGCGGCGCGATTGCACAGCGGCACGCACCTCTTCGTTAAGGGCTTGTTTGCCGTGCAGAATCAGTAGGGCTTTGCGCTCGGTCATCACTAAATCCTTTAGTCGCTGAAGCAACCCTAGCAGCGGCGACAAGGTGTGAGGCCGCTAGGCTGGGTAGCCCGTTATTTTGCGAATACTTTGGTACAGCGGTTTGAGCTGCTTATACATGCGTTGGTACACCTCGCGGTACAAGCGTTCATAGATTTGTTGCGCAGGCGGGCTGGCCGACGCGGGTCATGGCAGCGATAGCGCTGGGAAAGTCCGGGTGCAGCCCCAAGCCAACCGCGCAATCGATCGCCGCGCCCAGACCGGAGGTTTCATACACGTGCGGCCGCTCCGCTGGCAGGCCGAAAATATCCGCCGTCAGTTGCATGGCTGCATCGCTTTGCGAGCCGCCACCGGATACCCGCAGCCGAGTGATTTTGCTGCCCGAGCGCTTTTCGATCTGCTCCTTTCCCTGGCGCAAGGCATAGGCCAAGCCTTCAAGAATGGCGCGATAAATATGCGCGCGGGTATGCACATCGCCAAAACCGATAATCGAGCCCTTGGCCTCCAGCCCCGGTTCACGGATGCCTGGGGTCCAGTAGGGTTGCAGCATCAAGCCCATGGAGCCAGCCGGCACGCTGTTCACCAGCTCATCAAACAGCGCCTCCGGCTCCACCCCCAGCTCCTTGGCGCGCTGCATTTCGCGCAGCCCGAATTCCTGTTTAAACCAGCTGACCATCCAGAAGCCGCGGTAAATCATCACCTCGGTGTTGTAGTGATCCGGAATCGCCGCGGGAAACGGCGGAATCAGTGGCACAGTTTCCAAGTAGGTGCTGCGCGTGGTGTTGATAGTGGCCGTGGTGCCGTAAGACAAACACGCCGTACTTGGTTCCACCCCGCCCGCCCCCAGCACTTCACAGGCTTTATCGGCGCCAGCGGCAATCAGTGGTAAGCCCTCGGGAATGCCGGTATGGCGGCTGGCCTCGGCGCTGATCACGCCCAAGTGCTCACCGGGTTTGACCAGTTCCGGCAATTGGCTCGGACGCACCGGCATGGCTTGCCATTTCCAGTCGCGACGCGCGGCCCATTTCAGGCGTTTGTAATCAAAGGGCAGATAGCCAACGCAACAGGCCACCGAATCAACAAAGCGCCCACACAACCGGTGGGTAAGAAAACCCGAGAGCAGCAGCACTTTATCGGTTTTGGCCCACAGTTGCGGCTGCTCCTGCGCCAGCCAATTGACCTCAGCCTGGGCGCGAAAGTAATCCACCGTCGCCTCTTCGCGGATCAGTTTGAACAACCAGCCCCAGGGCCCTTTGATTTTGTCGCGAATCTCGGCGCGGCGTTGGTCGAGCCAGAGAATCGCTGGGCGCAACGGCTGGCCTGCAGCGTCCACGGTAATGATGGTGCCGCGCTGGGTGGTCAGCGACACGCCTTTGATCAGGCGTTTGTCGATATCCACCTGCTGCCAGAGCAACTCACAGGCTTGGCCCAGACTCTTCCAATAGTACTCGGGGTCTTGCTCGGCCCAGCCCGGTTGTTGGGAGTAGTAGGCCTGCAGATCGACCTTGCCCTTGCCGAGCAGATTGCCGTGCAAATCAAACAGCAAGGCGCGCACGCTTTGGGTACCGTTATCGATGGCCAGCAGGTAACTTTTTTCGCTCATGGCATGGGCCTTTTTATTGTTGTGCTGGCGCGGCGGGCAGGCTGTAGCAGCGTTGCCAGAGGGCCAGGTAATTCTGCTGCTCCCGCTGCCAGCGCTCGTCGCTCCAAGCCAAGCGTGGCTGGCAGATTTCGCGAATACGCGGCAGATAAGCGCTAGCGCCATGGGCCAAGAGCAAGCCCACGCGGGTGCGGCGCAGCAGCAGGTCATCCAGATGCAGCACCAACTCGTGTTCGGCGGCGAAGGCCAGTTCGGCCCACAGCGTATCGGTGGCGCCAATACAGTCGGCACCAAGCTCATCAATCAGCGGCAGCAGCAACGGCAGTTGCCCGCCGTAGCGGCCAGCCAGGCGCCGTTGTTGGTTAGCGCCAAGTCCAGCAATGTTGGACGTAGGCAGTGGGCGAAATACGGCGCCGCCGCTGTCGCTGATGGTTTTGCCCAGCATCGGCGCGCAGGCGTTTAGCACTTCCAGGGCCAATAAGCGGAAGGTGGTCAGCTTGCCGCCGGCCAGGGTCACGCTGCCGGGCTCAGTCCACAGCACGTGCTCACGCTTTTCGTCAGAGGGCTTGGTGCCCACCGTATTGCTCGCGACTACCGGGCGCACGCCAGCCCAGGTGGACAGCACGTCGCTGGCGCTGATCTGCGCGTGGGGAAATTGCTGCGCGCAGGCGCTTAGCAGATACGTCACTTCCTCTGCGCTGATGCGCGCTTCCAGGTCGACATCGTCGCTATGGTCAAGGTCGGTGGTGCCAATCACCGTGGCGCCTTCCCAGGGAAAAACAAACACCGGGCGGCGGTCGCTGGCGTGCATAAAGCTAAACGCATGGGCCAGCGGTAGCCGCCAGGCAGGTAGCAGCAGATGGCTGCCACGCAACGGGCGGATATGTTCGCCGCCTTGCGGTTTGCGTAGGCGATCGGCCCAGGCGCCGGTCGCTTGGGCGACCACACCAGCGTTGAATTGCAGGCGTTGGCCAGTCTCTACATCTTCGGCCAGCAAGCCGGTGACACGGCCATCGGCGCGGGTCAGCTCCAGCACTTTGACGCCGTTAAGCGCTTCGCCGCCGTCGGCGCGCGCCTCGCCGAGCACGCGCATAACCAGGCGGGCATCATCGGTCACCGCATCAAAAAAGCGTGTGCCACCGAGTAAGTCCTGCGCCTTCAGGCCTGGCGCCAGATAGTTCAGCGACGGCTTGGGGTAGAACCTGTGGTTACGTTTACCGGCCAGGGCGTCGTATACCCGCAATAACGTGCCGAACACCTTGGGCCCCGGAAACTGGCCCTGGTAGTGCGGCATGACAAAGCTCAGCGGATCGACCAAGCCTGGCGCTTCGGCCAACAGGCGCTGGCGTTCATGCACCGAATCGCGGGTCAGGGCGAACTGGCCTTTAGCGATATAACGCAGCCCGCCATGCACCATCTTTGACGAACGACTGGACGTGCCCCAGGCGAAATCACGCTGCTCAATCAGCAGGCAACGCCAGCCGCGGCGCGCCGCTTCACGCAAGATGCCAGCGCCGCTAATACCGCCGCCGACCACAATCAAATCCCAGTCACGGGCAGCCAGTTCGGCCAAGGACTTTTCACGCCATGCCGCGTTCCAGGCCGTCATACGCGCCACACCGCTGCAAACGACGATCGCGCCTTGGTGCGCACAGCACACCCTACGGTCATGGCAGGCGTACCTCGGGGTTTGTGCCGAGCATGGCCTTTGCTCTGCGTAGGGTGCGCTGTGCGCACCGCTGCAAACGCCGACCTCGCCTTGGTGCGCACAGCACACCCTCCGATCATGGCAGCAACACGCCGGGGTTTAGGCGTTGGTCGGGGTCGAAATGCTCGGCTAGAGCCTGTAACGCAGCCATGCCCAGTTCGCCCTTTTCCACTGCCAGGTACGGCGCATGGTCGCGGCCCACGCCATGCTGATGACTGATGGTGCCGCGGTTATTCACCACGGTACTGCTAGCCAGGTGTTTGAGTTTCTGCCAGCGCGCGTGGGTGGTGGCGTAGTCGGGGCCGGGGCGGAAAACGTAGGTGGTGTAGATGCTCGAGCCTTGGCCGTAAACGTGGGACAAGTGGGTAAACACATGCACCCGCTCGCCCTCCTCACTCAGGCCTTGGCGCAAGCTGGCTTCGATTTTATTCAGCAGGTTGTCGACGTTGCTCCAGTCGGTGGCAGTTTCCAGGGTGTCGACGGCATAGCCGGCTTGCCACAAACCTTCACGCAAATATGGAAAACGGAAGCGCCCTTCAGCCCACTTTTTCCCTAGCAAGGTGCCGGTAAACACCCCGCCAAAGCTTTTCAGCAGCGCTTTGGCTTGCTTAAGCGACAATGCGTTCTGCGCGCGGTTGCCAGTCACGCCAAAGGTCAGCATGCATTTGCCCGCCTTGGCGCCGCGCAGGGCCAGGTATTTTTCCAGCCAGGCGATCTGCTCGGGGTGACCAGCCAAGGCCAACTGGGTTTCGGTTTCGATGGCGTTGGACAGGCGCAGCATCGACAGCGGCACCCGCGCTTGGCCCAAGGTGCGAATGGCCTCCAAGGCCTTGGCCCAGGATGGCAGGAACACGGCGTAGAACTTTTCCTCCGCCGCCAGCTTGGTAACGCGCACCTGCACGCTGGAAATGACGCCGAAACGGCCTTCCGAACCCAACACAATTTCGCGCAAATCCGGGCCGGCGGCCGAGGCTGGAAAGGTCGGGATCTGCAAGGTGCCAGCAAACGTTTCCAGGGTGCCGCCGGCAAATAGTTGCTCAATGCGCCCATAGCGCAGCGACTGCTGGCCGCTGGAACGACTGGCGACCCAACCGCCGAGCGTCGACAGCTCCCACGACTGCGGGAAATGCCCAAGGGTGTAACCGCGCGCGCGCAATTGGCTTTCCACTTGCGGGCCATTGGCGCCGGGGCCGAAGGTGGCGATCAGGGCAGTTTCATCCAGCTCCAGCAAACGGCTCATGCGCTCCAGCGACAGGGTGAGCACCGGCTTGTCGCCCGCCTGCGGGTTGATATGGCCGGCCACTGACGTGCCGCCGCCGTAAGGAATCACCAGCACATCCTGCTCAGCAGCCCACGCCAGTAATTCGCGGATTTGCGCCGGGGTTTCCGGGAACGCAACGCCATCGGGAAATACGTCGAAACGGCCTTCGCGCATAGCCAGCCAATCCGGCAGGCTTTGGCCACGGGCGTGGCGCACGCGCTCCTCGGCGTCGGTACTGATCAAGGCATGCACGGTCAGGCGCGAGGCCGGCACTTGCGCCAGCACCTGCGCCAGGCTGGCGTCTGGCAGCACTTGGCCGGGGCCGATCAGTTGCGCCAGAAACGCACCACCATGGGCGGGCAATTCCACCACCGTTGCTTCATCACCCCAACCGTTCCAGCGCCGCATGGCTGTCTCCTTGTCTTATTCATCGCCGGTTCCAGACCGACTTATTGGATGCCTATACTAGCGGGCCGCTGCGCCTCGTCACTGTCGGATAAGGACAGCCTCGGTGGCAGATCAAGACAGTCCATCAAAATAAGAACAACGCCATGCAAGCACTTGGCTACACCTCCGTTCCCGCGCTGCTCAAATACCTGCGCCATGCCGAACAGCTCGGCATCGACCAGGCTGCCGCCCTCGCTGCTGCCGGCCTGGCTGCCAGCGATCTGGACGACAACAGCCGGCGCCTGCCCAGCGAAGCGCATGAAAAGCTGCTGGCGTATTTACTGCGCGAATCAAACGACCCGCTCTTTGGCCTGCACGCCGCCCACTTCACCCAGCCCGGTTCATGGAGCGTGCTCGGCTATATCACCATGAACTGCGCGACCCTTGGCGAGGCCATGAGCCGCATCGTGCCGTATGAAAAACTGGTGGGGGATATGGGCGTCAGCCGCCTGGAGCCGGCGGGTGATCATCTGCGCCTGATCTGGACTTGCCGCCATGAGCCGGTGGAGATTCGCCGGCATATGGTCGAGAACGTGCTGACGTCCTGGCTGCTCTATGCGCGCTGGATTGCCGATGTGCAGGCCTCGCCAAGCGAGGTCTGGTTTGAGCACCCGCAGCCGGCCAATACAGATATCGCCGAATATCAGCAGGTATTTGGTTGCCCGGTGAAATTCGAGCAGCCAGTGAACGCCCTGCTGGTACCGATGGCATACCTCGCCGTGCCCCTGCGCCAAGCCGACGCCAACCTGCTGCGCACCCTGGAAGAACATGCGCTTACGCTGATGGCCGGCCTGGACGAAGGTGAGCCGCTGCCGCTGCGGGTAAAAAACGCCCTGCGCTTGCTGCTAAAAGATGGTTTGCCGCGCAAAGAACGGGTGGCGGAAAAGTTCGAAATGACCGTGCGCACCCTGCAACGGCATTTGCAGCAAGCCGGCACCAGCTACCAGGAAATTCTCGACCAGCTGCGCCAGGAATTGGCCGAGCATTACCTGACCCGCAGTACCTTGCCGGTGCAGGACATTGCCTACTACCTGGGCTTTACCGAAAGCCGCTCATTCCACCGCAGCTTTAAGGGCTGGACCGGGATGACGCCGGGGGAATACCGCGAAGCGCACCGCAAGGGCAGCGAGGCTTAACGTCGTAGGGTGTGCTGTGCGCACCGTTGCGTCTTTGCCGATATCGCAACGGTGCGCACAGCACACCCTACGGTGGATGGCGGTTTGGCTAGTTCAGCACTTCGCTCAAGGGAATGAAATTCACGCTCTCTCCTTCACTCAACGTTCGGCCCTCGGGCACTTCCACTAACCCTTCTGCCCACGCTGCACTGCGCAGCACGCCGGAGCTCTGGTTGCTGTAGAGCACCGCGCGGCCGTCCTCGATTCGCGCGCGCAGGTATTCGCGGCGCTCGCCGGCAGTACGCCAGGTAAAGCCGGCCGGCACTGGAAAACGCAACGGGGTGACTTCAGCCACGCCCATACGCCGCAGCAGATAAGGCCGCGCCAGCAAGGCAAAGGTCACCAGGGTCGAGGCTGGATTGCCGGGCAAGCCAATTACCGGCACACCGCGAAAGTGCCCAAAGGTCAGCGGCTTGCCGGGCTTGATCGCCAGCTTCCACAACGCCAGCTCGCCCTCTTCGCGCAGGGCGTGGCCAAGGAAGTCCGCCTCGCCGACAGAAACGCCGCCGGTGGAAAGAATCAGATCGACGCTGGCAAAGCTGCCCAAGTGAGTTCGAGGTTGTCCGGTAAAATGCCGCCGTCGAGCACCTCGCAACCGACCTGACGCAGCCACTGAATCAACAGGGTGCGGTTGCTGTTGTAGATCTGCCCCGGCCCTAACGGCTGGCCCGGTTCAATCAACTCGTCACCGGTAGATAACACCGCCACGCGCGGGCGGCGCACCACGTTTAACTCGGCCACGCCCAGAGTGGCGCATAGCCCAAGCTTGATCGCGTTCAGGCGTGTGCCCGCGACTAACACGGTTTCACCGACGCGGGTTTCCTGCCCTTGTGGGCGGATGTTCTGCTCGACCTTAATGGCCTGGGTAAAACGCACGCGGCCGTCTTCCAGCACTTCGGCGTTTTCCTGCATTTCTACCGCATCTGCACCGGGCGGAACCGGCGCGCCGGTGAAGATGCGCGCGCAGGTGCCGGGTTGCAGCGGTGCGGGCGCCTGGCCGGCGAAAACACGCTGGGTAACCACCAGCGGTTCGCCCTGCCAGTCGGCTTGGCGCAGGGCGTAACCGTCCATGGCGCTATTGGGCCACGGCGGCAAATCCAGGCTGGCAAGCAACGGCTCGGCCAGTACGCGGCCGTGGCCATCGGCCAAGGCAACTGTCTCAACCTGGGTAATCGGCGCCGCTTCGGCAAGGGCCAACAAGCGCTCCAGCGCCTGCTCCACCGGCAGCAAGCCGGGGCGTTTCACCTCACTCATCCGCGCGTCTCGCAGGGCGCGGCCTGTTTCAGGTGCGGCACGAAATTGCACGGCCGATGGCGGTTATCCAACTGCTCAGCGAGGATGCCGTCCCAGCCCGTGCGGCAGGCGTTGGTCGAGCCTGGCAGGCAGCACACCAAGGTACCGTTGGCCAGGCCTGCGAGCGCGCGGGATTGAATGGTGGAAGTGCCGATATCGGGCACGGATATCTGGCGGAACAGCTCGCCAAAGCCATCGACTTGTTTGTCCAGCAGGCAGGCCACCGCTTCCGGGGTGCTGTCGCGGCCGGTAAAGCCGGTGCCGCCGGTGATCAACACGACTTGCACAGTGTCTTCGGCAATCCAGGTGGCGACCTGGGCGCGGATTTTGTACAGATCATCTTTAAGCAGCACGCGGGCAGCCAGGTTATGGCCAGCGGCGCTGAGGCGATCAACAAAGAGTTGGCCCGAGGTATCGGTCTCCAGCGAACGGGTGTCGCTGACGGTCAGTACGGCAATATTCAGGGGCACAAAGGGTGCATCAGCCTTGGTGTTCATAGGCTCAATCCGGTTGTGGGGGAGGCAGGTCGGTGTTTATATCACAGCCCTCGCCGGGAGCGCCTATGACCGATTCGATCACCCTGCCCGCCTGCTCCATTTTGTTGTTAGCCGGTGGCCGAGGGCAGCGTATGGGCGGCCTGGATAAAGGCCTGGTGGACTTTCATGGCCTGCCGCTGATTGCCCATTTGCACAGGCTGACGCGGCCTTTGACCGACGATTTGATTATTTCCTGCAACCGTAACCAGCAGCGCTACGCCGACTATGGCGACCAGTTGGTAAGCGACGACAGCGCTGAGTTTCACGGTCCACTAGCGGGCATTCGCGCCGGGCTTGCGGTGGCCAAACACGCTTGGCTATTGGTGTTGCCCTGCGATGCGCCGCTGGTGGATTTACCGTTATTGCAGGCCATGCGTGGCTTGGCCGAACAGCAGCAAAAACCGCTGATGCTGCGCCGGGGCACGCAGTGGGAGCCGCTATTCAGCCTGCTCCCAACATGCATTGCGCCGGCGGTGGAATTGGCCTGGCAAGCGGGCAAGCGCAGCCCCAGGCAGGTACTTGAAGCACAAGGGGCGATTTATCTGGATTTGGCCGAGGACGATCCCCGGCTAGCCAATCTTAATACGCCGCAGTTGTTGGCCCAGACCGAGATTAAGTAGCGGCTTGAGAAAGCACTTCGCAGGGGAGCGCGCTTCAATCTTTAGGAGCGACAAGGGCGATAAGGGCCATCGCATTTGGGCGGTCAGTGAACTTGACCGACTGGTTTCCGTCTCATGCACCGCTAATAGCTGAGCCAGTACGCAGACGCTGTCTGCCCATAACGGAGAAAAAAACATGAACAAGCGGACTCTTCCCGCCTTTGCTTTGGCCTTTGGCCTTGCCGCCCTCGCCGGTTGCTCCTCGCCCTCGGTTATCACCTTGAACGATGGCCGCGAAATCCAGACCGTCGACGAGCCGGAGTACGACGACGAGTCGGGCTTCTACCAATTCGAGCAATTGGATGGCAAACGCACCAAGGTCAATAAAGACCAAGTCCGCACCGTCAAAGAGCTCTGATCCAAGCGGCAAAAGGGGTTAACCGCAAGAAGAAAAATTTCTGCCTAACCCCTTGTGCGCTAAAACTTTTTCAGTAGAATTTGGCCCAATTCGGAGTGTAGCGCAGCTTGGTAGCGCGTCTCGTTCGGGACGAGAAGGTCGCAGGTTCGAATCCTGTCTCTCCGACCAATCCCAGAAAAACCCGCCCTCTTGGCGGGTTTTTTATTGGCCGTGATTTAGCCTTTACTGGGTACTATCACGGCCTGGCTATTTACCCCTTATCGAGAGCAAACAATGAGCGCGGAAAAGACCGTAAACGGTTATGCGATCAAACAGATCAGCGCCGGCAACTGGTGGGTTGTTGCCTTGCCGGGCCCTTCCCAACCGAGAAGCTGGCCTGCGAAGTAGCCGAAGTGTTTGAAGACACGCCACCACCACCGCCGCGCCGTGGTGAAAAACGCGACTGAGTCAGCAGCAAGCGCTAGCTAAGAAAGGCAGCAATCTGGTCGGCATCAAACGGCCAGTTCAACTCGGCGCCGTTGTCGCAGCGGCGTAATACCGGAATGCGCAGGCCGTAGAGTTCCACCTGCGCTTCGCTGTCGCCGATATCCACCAACTCCACCAGCAGGCCGTGCTCGACAAAGGGCATCAGCAGCGCTTCGGCGACTTCACAGAGATGGCAACCAAGGGTGCCGAACAATTGGCATTCGGGAAGCATGACTGCGCCTCAGGAGAAAAGATGAGGCGCAGTTTAGCCGACTCACTCGTCGCTGGCAGCGGCGGTGGTTTGTGCTTGCGGAGTGATGAGGCCCTGCAAGCCGTCGAGCAGACGGTCGTTGAGGTTTTTGGCTTTATCCAGGCTGGCCTGGTCGAAGCGCTCGTCCAGACTGAAGGCACCCTTGAGCAGGTCCGACATGGTTTTCGCCGGGTCGCTCGACAGGTTGCCGGCGCTCTGTAAGCCATCGACCAAACTCTTGGCGTAATCCTGCAACGCGCTATTGCTCGCCCCGGCTTTGCTGCCGCCGGCCACCGACCCGTAGGTTTCAGTGGCGCGCACGCTAGCGGTGGTCATATTCAGCGACATGCTGGCCAGCTGCGTACCATTGATATCCAGCTTCACCGCCTGATCAAAAGCACCCTGCAAATCGCCGGAATAGAACTTGTCGGAAATATCGGAGACTTTGCTGAACAAGTCTTTGAGCGACGCCATTTCCTCGTCGTTAAGATCGCCGTCCACTTGCACCGAATACCCGGAAACCTGAATGGTTTTGGTCGATGACGAGCTGCCGTCAGCCGACGAGGTGCTATCGCTGGACGAGGCGTTGGCGGCGGTAATGCGCACCTTGTCGCCTTCCAGGGTGGTCAGGTCGAGATTGAAGCTCTGCGCCTGTGCCCGGTAATTGCGGCTGCTGTAATCACCGGAAATCGAGGTAGTGGAATCCGGGCTGTCGGTGGAGGCTGGCGGTACACCCAGGCTTTCGCCGAGTTTGTCCAAGCCTGCGGTGATTTTGCTGTAGGTTTCGTCGATATTTTTCGCAATATCGCCGCCCAGCACACCTAAGCCATCAAGAATTTTCTTCGCTTCAGCGAAGCCGTCCTCTACACCTTTACGCGCCTGAGCGAGCATTTCTTGCAGCTCAGCCGGGTCGGCGCCGCCAGCGGCTTTAGCTTTGATACTGCCTTCAACAAAGCCCAAAATGCGCCCGGAGACTTTATCCGGCGTGTAGTCGCCGGTCTTGCCGCCGAGGTCACCGGCTTTGAGGCCGAGCTTGTCAGCCAGGCGATTGGCCAGGGTTTTCTGTGGGTCTATGGCACTGCTCGAATTGGAGCCGGTGCCAACGTTGCCGGTGCGCAGATTGGCCGGCAGAAAAGCAGCTGAAGAAGTAGCCATGATCGTTTTCCTCGACAGGAACATCTGCAAGGTTGACGGCACACCCCGACAAAAGTTGAGGGCATTTCGCCATAGGGCCGACCGATGGTCCTACGATTCTTTAGGAAACTACTTACTTACTCCCGCCGCCTCCAGGAGTACCAGCGCAGCGGCGCGGGCTTCTAAAGCCTGGTCTGCGGGCCCGTAAAGGTGCGCCATATCCACCGCGCCTTCGAACAAAAACTGCAACTGCCGCGCCAGCACGCCAGGTTGCGCCACGCCCAGGCGTTGTAAGGCATGTTCAAAGTAATCCGCTAGGTGGCGCTTCTGCTGCGCCGCTTGCTGATGCACCGGGTGAGAACGGTCGGAAAACTCCGCCGCCGCACTGGCAAACAGACAGCCACAGAAGTCGTCCTGCTTTAGCCATTCCTGCAACCCATCAAAAGCTCCCAGCACGGCGGCGCGTGGCTCTGCGTGTTCGCGAGCGTAATCGAGACGCTGGCGAATTTCGGCAAAACGCGACTCCAGAGCGGCGACGATCAACTCGTCCTTGGATTTAAAGTGGTTGTAGAGGGTCATTTTTGCCACGCCCGACTCGGCCAGAATGCGGTCGATGCCGGTGGCGTGGTAGCCGACGCGGTTAAACAGCGTCAGGGCGGTTTCAATCAATTGCTCGCGTTTGCTTGCTGCCATGTAAGGCCTCCTGAGGGCCGACATTATGCGCGGGCCTCGCCGAGCGCCGAAAGACGCAGACCGGCTGTGGGAAAAATCTTGCTTGAACTATACAGACCTGTCTGTTTACTATCCATCCCACACTACAACAACACGAGCGACACGGTTATGCGTCTTTACGATATGGAGCTTTCCGGTAACTGCTACAAAGTGCGCCTATTCCTCAGCCTTATCGGCCAACGCGCCGAGCTGCACAGCGTGGACATTCTGGGAGGTGAACACCGCGGCAAGGCATATCCGGCAATCAACCCGCGCGGGCTGTTGCCGGCTTTGGAAGATGACGGCCAAACCATCATCGACTCCCAGGCCATCCTGGTTTATCTCGCCCGCCGCTACGCCGAAGAAAGCTGGTACCCGCTGGACCCGCTGAGCCAAGGGCGTATCGCTTCCTGGCTGAGTTTCGCTGCCCATGAGCTGTATGACGGCCCCAACAAAGCGCGTTTGCAGAAGAAGTTCGGCGTGCCTATCGACGTTGCCACCGTGAACGCCGCCTCGTTGCGCGCTCTGAGCTTGATGGACGTTCATCTGTCGAAGCACACCTGGCTGGCCGAAGGCGACGCACCGAGCATCGCCGATATCGCCGCTTACCCCTATGTCGCCCTGGCTGGCGAAGGGGATCTGGACCTTAGCCCTTACCTGCACCTGCGCGCTTGGTTCGAGCGTCTGCGCGAACTGCCGGGCTATATCGGCATGCCGGGTTTATAAGCCATGCGCCCCACTCACCTGCTGCTGGCCTTAGCGCTGAGCCTGGCGACCCTGCCCAGCCACGCCGCTAACCCGCGCTTTAGCCTGGTAAAAACCTCGCAAACAGAAACCCTTGATGCCTTTACCTACGAGGGCGGCAGCTGGACCGATAAGGTCAAGGTCAACCACACCGCCGTGCTGATCCAACATCACGCCGCCACGCTGCTGTTCGACACCGGCCTGGGACGGCAGGTGGACAGCCAATTCGAGGAAATGCCGGCCTGGGACAAGCCGCTGTTGCAATATGGCGCGGTGACGCCGGCGCGCAACAGGTTGGACCGCGACGGCATCAAGGTCGACCGCATCCTGCTCTCCCACGTGCATTGGGACCACGCCTCGGCACTGGTGGATTTCCCCGAAGTGCCGGTGTGGGCGCCGTATGAGGACATCGAGTTCAGCCATATCTCCACACCGCCCGCGGTGCTGCCCAGCCAGTTCAAGCACAAGGTGCTGTGGCGCCCCTACGTTCTGGAGCCCGAAGCCTTTATGGGCTTTAGCCAAAGCCTTGACCTGTTTGGCGATGGCAGCTTGGTGCTGGTATCGCTGAGCGGCCACACACCGGGCTCGGTAGGCCTGTTTCTGACCCTGGACGACGGACGGCGGTTCTTCTTTACCGGTGACGCGAGCTGGCGCCTGGAAGGCTTTACCGGGCCGCATGAGAAATTCTGGTTTAGCCGCAACATGGTCGATAACGACCGCGAAAAGACGGCGAATGTGCTGCAAACCGTACACGATCTGGTACAAACCCATCCTCAGCTGACCATCGTTCCCGCCCACGATGCGGCGGTGCAGGACACCCTCGGTTATTACCCGCACTGGGTGCAGTAATAACCTGCCTGCGCCCCGCCGACTAAGGTCTAAAGGGCGTAAGCCAATTCCTCGTGCTTACATTCACCTCGCTGTAACCGTTCGGTCACACCACCACCGACCGACTACCACACGAGGAGAAAACAATAATGAGCAAAGCTCACCTCGCCCACGCTGTAGCCCTGGCTACAGTTGGCGCGTCCTTAACCGTTCCGACCTTGGCCCACGCCGACTTTATCAACGACAGCAAAGCCAGCCTTGAGCTGCGCAACTTCTATATGAACCGCGACTACCGGCAGGAAGGCAGCCCCAACCCGCCCGGCGTCACCGGCAAACCCGGCGAATTTCGCAGCAAGTCGGAAGAATGGGCGCAGGGTTTTCTGCTGCGGTACGAATCGGGCTACACCGACGGTACGGTGGGTGTCGGCGTCGATGCCATTGGCACCCTGGGGGTAAAACTGGATTCTGGCCGAGGCCGCACCGGCACAGGCCTGCTGCAAGTTGATCGGGAAACCGGCAAGGCCCAGGACAGCTACGGCGACCTAGGCGTTACGGCAAAACTGAAAGCCTCGAAAACCACCCTGAAAGTCGGCGCTCTGATGCCCAAAGTGCCCGTGCTACAGGCCAACGACTCTCGCCTGCTGCCGCAGATTTTCCAGGGTGGGCAAATCAACTCTTTGGATATCGACAAGCTGACCTTGGACGCTGGCCAGCTCAAGCGCGTGAATTATCGTGACTCGTCCGACTACGAAGAAATGGTCATCAACGGCGGCGGTCGCCGCGGCATCGTCAGCACCGCTGGCCTGACCAGCGATGAGTTCAACTTTGCCAGCGGAAGCTACAAGTGGAATGACCAGCTCACCACCGGCTACAGCTACGGCAATCTGGATGAGTTCTACAAGCAGCACATCGTCAACCTTACCCACGTGCTGCCGCTGGCAGACAAGCAGTCGCTGAAATCCGACATCCGCTACGCACGCTCCCGCGATGACGGCAGCAGTAACGTCGACAACAACGCCTTTGGCGCCATGTTTACCTACGCCTTGGGCGGCCATGCCTTTGGCGCCGGCTACCAGCGCATGAGCGGCGACACCGGCTTTGCCTACGTCAACGTTACCGATCCGTTCTTGGTCAACTACGTGCAGATTGGCGACTTTGCCAACAAAGACGAAAAATCCTGGCAACTGCGCTACGACTACAACTTTGCCGCCATCGGCATTCCCGGTCTGACCTTTATGACCCGTTACCTCAATGGTGACGACGTTGAGCGCGTCGGTGGCGCCAACGACGGCAAAGAGTGGGAACGCAACATGGATATCGCCTACGTGTTCCAAGACGGCCCAATGAAAAACCTCGGCCTGAAATGGCGTAACGCCACGGCGCGCTCGAACTTTGGCAACGACCTGGACGAGAACCGCCTGATCGTGAGCTATACCCTGCCGTTGTGGTAAGCCAATGATCGGCACGTTGGGCTTCGCTTTGCTCAACCCAACCTACATGCAGAACGTAGGTTGAGTTGAGCTTTTGATCTCGTAGGGTGTGCTGTGCGCACCATGCTGCAGTCGCTGATATCGCCTGGTGCGCGCAGCACACCCTACAAGAACTAGCGCAAACGTCAGTCAGCCAAACGCCAGGTGGTGCCGCCCTTGCCGTCTTCCAACACCACGCCCATGGCGGTGAGTTGGTCGCGGATACGGTCGGACTCGCCCCAGTTCTTATCAGCACGCGCTTGCAGGCGCGCGGCGATCAAGGCGTCGATCTCTGCTGCATCAACCTTGCCTTCAGCCCCAGCGCGCAAGAAGTCATCGGCGTCCATTTGCAGCACACCGAGCACACTGGCCAGCTCTTTCAAGCGTGCGGCCAAACCGGCAGCAGCGTTGATATCGCTGTCTTTCAGGCGGTTGATTTCGCGCACCAGCTCGAACAACACGGCGCAGGCTTCGGGGGTGCCGAAGTCGTCGTTCATCGCCGCGGTAAAACGCTCAACCAGCGCTTCGCCACCGGCCGCCGGCACCACGGGCAAGCCTTTCAGCGCATGGTAGAAACGCTCCAGCGCGCTTTTGGCTTCCTTGAGATTGTCTTCGGAGTAGTTGATCGAGCTGCGGTAATGGCTGGAGACCAACAGGTAACGCACCACTTCCGGCTGGTACTTTTCCAACACGTCACGAATGGTGAAGAAGTTGTTCAACGACTTGGACATCTTCTCGCCGTTGATACGGATCATGCCGCAGTGCATCCAGGCATTGGCGTACGGCTTGCCGGTGGCCGCCTCGCTCTGGGCGATCTCGTTTTCGTGGTGCGGGAACTCCAAATCGTTGCCGCCGCCATGAATATCAAAGGTGTCACCCAGGCAGCAGGTGGACATCACCGAGCACTCGATATGCCAGCCCGGCCGGCCCTCGCCCCAGGGCGACTGCCAGCTTGGCTCGCCCGGTTTCACGCCTTTCCACAGCACGAAGTCCAGCGGGTCTTCCTTGGCTTCGTCCACTTCAATGCGTGCGCCGATGCGCAGGTCTTCGACCTTTTTGCGCGACAGCTTGCCGTAGCCGAGGAATTTATTGACCCGGTAGTACACGTCACCGTTGCCGGGGGCGTAGGCATAACCCTTGTCGATCAGGGTCTGGATCATCGCGTGCATGCCGTCGATATGGTCGGTGGCGCGCGGTTCCATGTCCGGCTTGAGGATGTTCAGCCGGGCTTCGTCTTCGTGCATGGCGTCGATCATGCGCGCGGTCAGGGCATCAAAGCTCTCGCCGTTATCGCGGGCGCGGTTGATGATCTTGTCGTCGATGTCGGTGATGTTGCGCACGTAGGTCAGCTCATACCCACTGAAACGCAACCAGCGGGTAATCAGGTCAAACGCCACCATGCTGCGGCCATGGCCGAGGTGGCAGTAGTCGTACACGGTCATGCCGCACACGTACATGCGCACCTTGTTGCCATCCAGCGGCTTGAAGGCTTCTTTGCTTTTGGTCAGCGTGTTGTAG
>LNAP01002454.1_pt1 | contig 18504 bp, 20 predicted proteins | sample 602601 | NCBI WGS metagenome assembly LNAP01 (sample SAMN02440304, study PRJNA202911) | soil metagenome | biome: Subtropical and temperate rainforests or woodlands; isolation source: soil samples (1 kg each in a 20% v/v slurry with milli Q water) were... ...
GAAGGATTTGGCGTTTCATGATGGTGTGCTCCGGGGTGTAGTTGTTTGGTATGGAGGCGATGTTACGCCCCGGAGTTTTTAAGAGAACTTCATTGAGTTGATGGTGACTATCGATGGCAGCAATGGATGCGCCTCACGCCCGTGCCGTCCGCGCAAGCCACCGGACTTATTGCCCGTTTTGCTGGGCAAGTCGGGCACCATCGGGCGGGATCTGGGCTGAGGGTTGGAGCTGCTGCGGGGCTGAGGTTGTTTGCTCATGATTCGGCTCCAGACGTGTCGGCATTTCGCGAAGTAATCCCCGATTAAAGCTGCCGCCTGAACATCGCGATGAAATTCGTGCGATTTCGCACATGCCTCGGTTTTCTGATCTGGCGCAAAGTATCTACCGTCCCTGAGCGTAGTGTTGGCAATAACGTTTCGTAGACACGCCGGAAATTGGTGCTCACATCCTTTACGTTTTTCAGTGTGTTTTGAGATGTCTTTGCCTTTTTCATACTTTCAAGGGTGTCCCATGAAAACCTCATATTTCGTAGCAACGACAATCCTCGCCGCAGGCTTGTCCGCCATTGCATCTCCCGCGAATTCGCAGACACTCGAAAAAGTTTCCGACAGTAACAAAATCACCGTGTCTTACCGGGAGGCGTCGGTACCTTTCAGCTACTTGATCAGTCCTGCCGAAGCCGTAGGTTTCTCAGTCGATTTAACCGATGCCATCGTTGATGATGTGCGCAGGAAGCTCAACAAGCCGAACCTGGAAGTGGCTCACATTCCGGTGTCTTCGCAAACCCGCATTCCGTTGCTGGTCAATGGCACATACGATCTGGAGTGCGGATCCACCACCAACAACGCTGCCCGTGGCAAGGATGTGGCTTTTGCAATTAGCCATTTCTACACAGGCACGCGCCTGTTGACCAAGAAGACCTCCGGCATAAAGAACTACGCCGATCTCGCAAAGAAGACTGTCGCCAGTACCGTTGGCAGCACGAACGAGAAGGTCCTTCGCCAATACAGTGCCGACAACAATCTAGACGTACAGGTCGTCTTGGGCAAAGACTATGACGACTCCATGGCGCTGGTTGAAAATGATCGTGCCGTGGCGTTTGCCATGGACGATATCCTGCTGTTTGGCCTCATGGCGAACTCGAAAAATCCTGATTCGCTCGAAGTCGTGGGTGATGCGCTGCAAGTCGAACCCTACGGCTGCATGCTTCGCAAAGATGATCCTGAATTCAAGCAATTGGTCGATGGCACCATAACCCGCCTGATGGAGTCGGGCGAATTCGAAAGGCTATACACCAAGTGGTTTCAATCACCGATTCCTCCAAAAGGAATGAACCTGAACATGCCGATGAGCGAACAGCTCAAAGCCAATCTCAAGGCGCGCAGTGACAAACCAGCGCTGTAAAGCTTGACGAACTTTGCTCGACTTCAGCGTCGCGCAGACAGTTGTTGCGGCGCCAAAAACGCATCGTGGAAGTAATTACGAAACGCCTGCATGGCCGGGCTGAATTCGCGCTCGCGATGCCACGCCAGACCAACGCTCATGGGCGTCACTTTATCGGTGACGGTGAGGGTCTCGATGCGTTTTCCTTCCAGTGACCAAGGGCGGTGCACCAGGTCCGAAAGGATCGCCACGCCGCTGCCATTGGCGACCATGCTGCGCACCGCTTCCACTGAACTGGTGCGCACCCGCACGTTCGGCTGTTGGTGCGCGTGTTCCCAGTAGCGCATGGCGCTTTGTTCGGCTTCGTCGACGGTCAGCAGGATGTAGGGTTCTTTCGCCACGTCGGCGAGGCTGACCGCCGAACGTTCGCACAGTGGATGGTGGCTGGGCAGCCAAAGCCGTCGTTCGGAGTTGAAGAGGATTTCCGAGACGATGTCCGGGTGAGTGAGGTTCGCGGTGAGCACCACGGCCATGTCGAATCGACCTTCCAGCAGGCCTTCTTCGATGGCCGTCCGTTCCTGTTCGTGGACTTCGATGGCCACGTCAGGATGCCAGTGTTCCAGGCGTTGCAGGTGGTGCGGCAGGAAGTAGCCGATCACCGTGTAACTCGCTGCCAGACGCAGCAGGCCACTGGCGCGAATGTCCGGCAACGGACTGTTCATCGCATCATCGACACTGCGCAAAATCACATACGCGCGATTCAGAAAGTGCCGCCCGGCATCGGTCAGGCTCATGCCCTGGGCCGAGCGCTGGAACAACAGCGCACCCAGCATACCCTCCAGTTCCTTGATCGCCGTGGTCACCGCCGACTGGGAAATATTCAAATGGATCGCGGCCTGGGAAATTTGCCCGATCTCGGCGGTGGCGACGAAATAGCGGACCTGGCGCAGGGTCAGTGACATGGGCACTCCGGATGACGAGGTATCTGTTTTTCAGAAGATACCCTATCTGTTAATAGATCTTCCCAAGGGGTACGGAGGAATCTAACTTGGCCTGCATGAAGTCACAAGTGTCAGGAGCAAGCGTCATGCAAGCAGTAGATTTCAATTCGGACATGGGCGAAGGCTTCGGCCCATGGACCATCGGCGATGGCGTCGACAACGAACTGATGGGCTTCATCAGTTCAGCCAATATCGCCACCGGTTTTCATGCCGGCGACCCCGGCACCATGCGCCGCACCATCGAGCAGGCCAAGCGCCTGGGCGTGGCCATCGGCGCGCACCCGGGGTTCCGCGACCTGGTTGGATTTGGCCGCCGGCACATCAATGCACCGGCCCAGGAGCTGGTCGACGACATGCTCTACCAGTTGGGCGCCCTGCGTGAACTCGCCCGGGTTCAAGGCGTAGCCCTGCAACACATCAAGCCCCATGGCGCGCTCTACATGCACCTGGCCCGGGACGAACAGGCCGCCCGTCTGCTGGTGGAAAACCTCCAGCGCCTGGAGCCTGAGTTGCTGCTGTATTGCATGCCCGACTCGGTGATCTGGCGGGTCGCCAAGGAGCTTGGCCAACCGGTAATCCGCGAGTTCTACGCCGACCGCGAATACGACCTCACAGGCTCCATCGTCTTTACCCGCAACGTACGAGCCTACGATCCGGCGCAAGTGGCCGCGCGAGTGCTGCGTGCCTGTCAGCAAGGCGTGGTGCGCACGGTCGAGGGTGAAGACCTGGCGATCGAATTCGATTCGATCTGTTTACACAGCGACACCCCTGGCGCCCTGGCGTTGGTCGAAGCCACGCGCAGTGCCCTCGACAGCGCCGGGATCGAGGTTCGTGCACCGCGCTAAATCAGGACGAGACACCTGGCACACAGATGCCAGGGTTTGCACACCGATTCATTTTTGCCTGCCTTTCTACAACTATTCCAAGAGGAACAGACATGGCCGAACACACTGTAATCACCCCGTTGCCCGGGACCTTCTACCGCAAAGCGACTCCTGAATCGGCGAACTTCGTCGAGGTGGGCGCGCAGGTCAGTGCCGACACGGTGATTGGCCTGATCGAGGTCATGAAGCAGTTTTCCGAACTGACCGCCGGAAAGGCCGGTCGCCTCAGCGCATTCCTGGTAGAAGACGGCGATCCGGTGGAACCGGGTCAGGTCGTCGCAACACTCGACGACGAGTGAGGGCGCGATCATGACTCAAGGTATTCGTAAATTATTGATTGCCAACCGTGGCGAGATCGCCGTGCGGATTATCCACGCCGCCAAAGCGTTGGGGATCCCCACCGTTGCGGCATGCAGCGAGGCAGACGTCGATTCCCAGGCCGCGCGCATGGCCGATGAGGTCCACATCCTCGGCCCGGCCCGTGCGGATAAAAGTTACCTGAACGTCGAAGCGTTGCTCGGTGCCTTGAAAACCACCGGCGCCAATGCAGTACACCCCGGTTATGGTTTTCTCTCGGAGAACGCCGATTTTGCCGAAGCGGTCCTTGCCGCCGGCGCCATTTTCGTCGGCCCGAGCCCGGACACGATCCGGCGCATGGGCGACAAAGCCGAGGCCCGGCGCACTGCGCAAGCCGCCGGCGTACCGGTGGTGCCGGGTTCCCCCGGTGAATTGTTCGACGTCGAATCGGCGCTTAAGGCCGCCGAAGCCGTGGGCTTCCCTCTGTTGATCAAAGCCTCGGCCGGTGGGGGCGGGCGCGGCATTCGCCTGGCGGAAAACGCCCAGCAACTGACAGAAGAGTTTCCCCGCTCACAGCGTGAAGCCCAGGCCGCGTTTGGCAATGGCGCGGTTTACCTGGAGCGGTTTATCAGCAAGGCCCGGCACATTGAAGTGCAGGTCTTGGGCGACGGTCAGCACGCCGTGCATTTGTTTGAGCGGGAATGTTCCCTGCAACGTCGCAGGCAGAAAATCTTTGAAGAAGCGCCGTCACCGGCCCTCAGTCAGCAGCAACGGGAAACCCTCTGCGCCAGCGCCGTGCGCCTGACCGAATCCCTCGGCTACAAGGGCGCCGGGACGCTGGAGTATCTGTATGACGACGCCACCGGCGAGTTTTTCTTTATCGAGATGAATACGCGGATTCAGGTTGAGCACCCGGTCAGCGAATTAATCACCGGCATCGATCTGGTCCAGGCCATGTTGCGCATTGCCGGGGGTGAACCGCTGGGCTTCCAGCAAAGTGATATCCAGCTCAACGGCGCCGCCCTGCAAATGCGCCTGAACGCTGAAGACCCGGCGCGGGATTTCTTTCCCAGCCCGGGGCTGGTCGAGGAACTGATCTGGCCGCAGGGTGAGGGTATTCGCGTCGATACTCATCTGTATCAAGGCTACCGTGTGCCGCCGTACTATGACTCGCTGCTGGCCAAGCTGATCGTGCATGGCGCTGATCGCGCCGAAGCCCTGGCCCGTGCGCGGGTTGCGGTAAGGCGAACCACGCTCACTGGCATGGCCAGCACCTTGTCCCTGCACGGCGTACTGCTGGAGCAACCGTGGCTGCACAGCGCCGACTTTCACACCGGCACCCTGGAAACCTGGCTGGCCGAGCGCCGTTTCGGAGGTGAAGTATGAGCACTCCCATCCGCTACAGCTTTGGCGCCGATGAGCACCTGTTCGCCGAAGTCAGCGACAGCATGTCCCTGGACGCGTTCTTCAAGGGCCTGGCCGTCACTCGCGCGGTGGAACGGCTGGCACTGGATGGCGTGCTCGATATCTGCCTGGCCAACGCGTCATTCCAGATCCGTTTTGACCCGGATCGCATCGCCCCTCATACCTTGCTCGAAGCGGTAAAGATCGCCGAAGTCGGGGCCGTCGCCGAACGCACGTTGCAGACGCGGATCATCGAGATTCCGGTGCTGTACAACGACCCCTGGACCCACGAAACCCTGATGCGCTTTCGCGACCGGCATCAGGACCCGAGCGCCACGGACCTGGAATACGCCGCACGGATCAACGGCCTGGCGGACGTCGAGGCGTTTATCGCCGCCCACAGTGGTGCGCCGTGGTTTGTCTCGATGGTCGGCTTCGTCGCCGGGCTGCCGTTCATGTTCCAGATGGTCGAGCGCGAGCGGCAGTTGCAGGTGCCCAAATACCTGCGCCCGCGTACCGACACGCCAAAACTGACCTTGGGTCATGGCGGTTGCTTTGGCTGCATCTACTCGGTGCGCGGTGCCGGTGGTTATCAGATGTTTGGCGTCACACCGGCACCGATCTACGACCCACAGCAGAACCTGGCGTACCTGAAAGAGCACATGGTGTTTTTCCGCCCCGGTGACATCGTGCAGTTCAAACCGATGGACCGTGAGGCGTATGACCACGCGGTGGCCGAAGTGGAAGCCGGTTGCTTCGATCTGCGGATCCGGCCGGTGGAGTTTTCGCTGGATGCGTTTCTGGCCGATCCCGTTGGCTATCCCAAGTCGCTGCAGGAGGTGTTGGCATGATCAAGGTACTCAAACCCGGTCTCGCCACGTCGGTACAGGACCTGGGCCGCGAAGGGTATTACCACTTGGGCATTCCGCCCTCCGGCGCGCTTGATCAGTACGCCTTGAGTGCGGCCAATCAACTGGTCGGTAACCCGGCGGGGGCGGCAGCACTGGAATGCACGTTGCTGGGGCCGGAGCTGGAGTTTCAACAAGACGCGCTGGTGGCTGTGTCCGGCGCGCACATGACCCCACGGGTCGATGGCGTGGAAATGCACCACGACACGGCGTTTGCGGTGAAGGCCGGGCAAGTGCTGCGCTTTGACTTTCCCAAGGCTGGCGCCCGCGCTTACGTGGCGGTGGCCGGCGGCATCGATGTGCCGATCGTGCTCGGCAGTCGTTCCACTTATGCGCTGGGTGCGCTCGGTGGTTTTCAGGGGCGCAGGCTGGTGGCGGGTGATGAACTGCCCGTCGGTATCGCCAGCGGAAAGAGCCGCGCCGGGGCCAGTTTGCCCATGGCGTTGCGCCAGTCCTTGGGGGGCGAAATCACTCTGCGGGTGGTGCCGGGTCTTTACTACCACCGCTTGAGCGAATCCGCCGCGCATAGTTTCTTTGCCGAACCCTGGACGGTGGGCTCGGAAGCAGACCGCATCGGCTACCGCTTCAAGGGCGGCAGCGCGCTGAGCTTTCAGCCCCGCGAGCAGCCGTTCGGCGCCGGTTCTGATCCGTCGAACATCGTCGACAGTTGCTACCCCATTGGCTCGATCCAGGTCCCGGCCGGGCTCGAACCGATCGTGTTGCATCGCGACGCCGTGTCCGGCGGAGGCTACGCGATGATCGGCACGGTGATCAGCGCCGACCTCGACTTGATCGGCCAGATGCAACCGAACCAGAAGGCCCGCTTTGTCGCGGTGACCCTCGAAGAGGCGCTGGAAGCGCGACGTTCCTATAAGAAAAAACTCAGCTGCCTGAGCAAGCTGTTCCCTTCCTGATTCTGCCCGCCGCATTGCGCGGGTAATGCCAAACGGTAAGCCAACGCCGCACTTCGGTGCGGTGGCGGCTGCCCGCGCTTCAACCTTTGACTGGTTTTGGAGTTCACGCACATGGCTGCTTTATCGCAATCGAGTCAAACCGGGCAAGACCCGGCCAATCAACCCGTTCCAGCCGAAGCGCGCATGGGGCGATTGTCCCTGACCATGGCCTGGTGGGCGGTGTGCAGTGCGATGTTTTACATCGTGGTCGGCGCCTCACTGGCGTTGTCGTATGGAGCCCGCAACGCACTGATCGGCATGGTTCTGTCGGTGATCAGCTATGGGCTGGTCAATAGCGTGCTCAGCCGCTTTGCGATCCGCAGCGGCTTGTCGGTGGCGTTGTTTTCACGGTTGCTGTTCGGCAGTACCGGGGCGTGCCTGGCAACGTTGATCTTCTTTTCCACGGCGATCTACTACGCGGTATTCGAAGGCTCGGTAATCGCCGTGGCGCTCAATCACCTGTATCCGGAGCTGGTTTATCCGCTGGCCGCATTGGCGGTGGTGCTCTACAGCGTGCCAATGATTCTGGGCAGCGTGCAGCATTGGCTGGACAAGCTCAACGGCGTGTTGTTGCCGGTGTATCTGGGCGGTTTGCTGGTGGCGGTCGGGCTCTCGATCAGTCGATATGGCTACCAGCCGCAATGGCTGGATTTCGGCCCGGCAACACCCAGCGCCTTCGGCTGGTGGGACTGCTTTGTCGCTTACATGGGGGTCTGGGTGCTGATGCTGTTCACCTTCGACTACGCGCGTTTCGGCAAGCCTGAAGACGCCGAGTATCACGGGCGCTGGAACTTCGGCATGCCGTTCTACGCGGTGACCTTCCTGCTCAATGGCGCGGCGGGCATCTATCTGGTCAGCAGTATTCCCCACGAAGGTGCGCTGAACGAAGTCTCTGTGGTGATGGCGATTCTGCAATTGATGGGCTTGTGGGGCTTGTTGTTTGTCTGGGCCACGCAAACCCGGATCAACACCGCCAATTACTACCTGGCGACACTGAACATGCAGGCGTTCTTCGGGCGTTTTGGCCTGCGCGGTTCGTACTTGATGTGGGCACTGGTAGTGGGGGTGATCGTCTACGGCTTGATGCTCGCGGACGTGTTTGCCTACCTCCTCAAAGCGTTGGCCTATCAGGGGATCTTCGTGGTGGCCTGGGTCGGCGTGGCGTTGGCGCAGATACACTACGGGCGCAATGAAATGGCGGCACTCGAACGGGTGCCCGCGTTCAATTCCGTGGGTTTGACGGCGTGGTTTGGTGCCACCGCTTTGGGGCTTGCGTTGATGTTTGTTGGCGGTGGCCTGAGCAGTTTTTCCGCACCCTCTACGGTGATCGTTGCATTTGCGTTGCAGTCGGGCTTATCCCATCGGCACCGGTTAGTGTTGGCTGAGTAGGATTTTTCAGTCACTCGTTGTGTGCCTGCCTGCTCTAGCACGTTAGAGCAGGCATCGAACGCTCATGAAGAATCCGCTGATGAATGGTCCAGGGCTGCTGATGGCACAACCGTTATGGTTTCACTGCGTGGCTTTCTTCAACATGAGGAGCGTCCGCTGGGTTCTTCTGCGGAACGACAAAGTTCACTACCGTACTGGTCAAAATCTTATGACTCGGATCAGCCACTTCAAGTAGAACCTTGTGAGCGCCCGGCGTCAGCCCAACCAAAATAATCGGGTCTTCACTGGTGTGCGCCCAAGTACCTTTCCAGTCGTCGACGGTCACGTGAAGGTGGCCGAGCCGTGGTGATACTTCGACAGCCGTTTTGCCAAATACCGGCATGATCCGGGCGTGCTCGGTTCGATACTGAATAATGACAACCCCGCGGGCCAGCGGCGCGGCGAGCGGCGGGTAGGCAATGAGTTTTGGTCCTGCCTCAGACTCCAATGGGAGTATGGCCGGTGGCTGATCGGTGTCTGCTACCCCTTGACCCCACGCGGCTACGCAAAGGAAGGCACCCAACGCAAAGGTAGATAGATTTCTGAGAGCAAGGGACATGGTGTTTTTCTCCCGCGTGATCTCATCCAAGGCTAGATCAAACCGGGCAGTTGTCTATGCCCAAGCTGCCTCTCTCTGCAAAACAGCCGAGTGGGGAAGGGCAGAAAACGGGTGTTGAATACGAGCCTTTTAATGACGGTGATCGGCTAAAAACAGCCAGTAAATGGAGCGACGCAAAATGACAGCTAAGCTTCCTTCTACTGTCGGGCTTATTAAGCAGACCGGGTTTTGCGGCCATGGCGTGTCGCCGCCTTCAGCGGTCACCACGTCGTTACAACAGCCAGCCCGATCTTGAGCGTCAGCCCTTCACAACAGCCTCGGAGGGGAGCCAATGAAACGTTTCGTCATGCTCATCGCGATCTCTTTGCTGACCACTGCTTGTCAGAGCACACATGATAATGGCGTCACCCGACTAGACAATTGTGTCTGCTATAAATCGACCGAGGCACAACATTTGCCAGCATCGCAAATGGCATGGACAGACCCCGAAACGTTGCAGGAGCAATTCTCACATTGCATTTGCCGGGCCTTGGTTGACCTGAAGAAGGTCGATGATCCCGGCAAATTTTTCGTACCCGGAACCGAAATAAGAACGGAACTGAAATAAAACATGATCGGGGTTGTGAGCCATCCGTACGCTTTGGTGTTTGCGATCACTCGCTCGGGGTGGTGCAGCGTGCGAAACAGACCAGAACCGTCTGGGCTCAACGTCCATCTTCAACGTAAGGGCCCAAGTAGAAAGCTTGCGTATCCCAATTGATTCGATAAATCACTTCTTTGCCTGGCTTGATCCTGGCCGCGACCGTTTTGATCGCGGCACCCGAACATAATCCAGACTCGGCGAGCCCGGCACCGAGATTCACTTCACCGGCAGGCAAAACGAAAGATGCCTTTTGACCGGGGCCTATCTTGGCTGCGCGCTGACCATCGATGTAGAACATGGCGTCACATCCCGCACCGACAAACCCGTCATCACGGACAATAGTCAGGCGTCCAGGCGCTTTCGTGCCCTGGCTTTTGAACGCGTACATCTTGTCGGCCGGCACTGGCCGGGCTTCAGAAACCGGCAGGGGTGAGGTTGCGCACCCGCCCAAAGCCAGCAAGAGCGCCCCCGTTGCGATACTCCTTCGCATCGTTTTTCCTCCCGAAAAGGGCGAATGCATCAGGCGCCATTCTGTATTGCTTGATGACGCCATTCGCCAAAAACGCTTTAAATGGATTTGTTACCTTTTACTAAACCTTGCTCTTGGCGTCTGTGTTTTTTCGGGCCTTCACCAACAGGTTAAAGGCGTCAGTATCAAGTGGCCGACTTAGAAAGAAACCTTGGCCTTCATCGCACGACACTGCTTTGAGCAAATCCAACTGTTCGGCAGTTTCAATCCCTTCCGCCGTAACGGTGAGTGATAACGCTCGGCCCAAACCCACAATCGCCTGGATGATGGACTCATCATCACTTTCGACCAGTTTGTTTAGAAAGCTCCGGTCTATCTTCAGGCCATCGAAGGGGAACGTGCGCAAATAACTCAGTGAAGAATACCCCGTGCCAAAGTCGTCCATGCATATGCGCACGCCCAGGCGCTTCAATGTACGCATCAGCTCTAGTGCGCCGGGGGCATCTTCGAGCATGACGTTTTCAGTAATCTCCAACTCTACCCGGGTAGGCGCGATTCCTGAGTCGTGAAGTGCTTTCTGCACACGCTCCACCAAATTGCCTCGCTTGAATTCGCTAGGTGAAAGGTTGACGGATACAAACAAATGTTCCGGCCACCGTGCGGCGCAACGGCAGGCGGTGTCGATGACCCAGTCACTCAAGAAAAGAATCAGGCCGGATTCTTCAGCGATGGGGATGAACGTATCGGGAGGTATTAACCCGCGCTCAGGATGTTGCCACCGTATCAACGCTTCAGCGCCGACCATCTGCCCGTCTGAGATTCGGTAGCGCGGTTGGAAGTGGAGTCGAAGTTCTCCATTCTTTATTGCAAAGCGCAGATCACTTTCCAGACGACGTCGCTCAATAATCCTGGCGTTCATATCCCCCGCATAGAAACGCCAGGTATTACGACCTCCAGCCTTGGCTTCATACAACGCAATATCCGCATAACGTAGCAGCTCAGTCGCCTCGCTAGCGTCATTTGGCGCCATCGCGATACCAATACTGGCACTGACAAATACCTCTTGCTCATTGATTTGAATCGGCTGCTCGATGGACTCGATCAAACGGCGACAAAGCGCCTCGACTTCCTCCTGGGAACTGACATCGGTGAGTATCAGTACAAACTCGTCCCCCCCGATCCGAGCGACAAGATCACCGTGGCGAACACAGTCTGCCAAGCGGCTCGACACCTGGTTAAGCACCAGGTCACCTGCGGCATGTCCTAACAGATCATTCACTGGTTTGAATCGATCAAGGTCCAGACTGAGCATGACCAAGGGTTGTTCTAGTGTCGGCAACGCTTTGAGTTTGCCATCAAGAAACTCCTGTAGTCGTGTCCTGTTGGGAAGGCCGGTCAGGGCATCATGTTGTGAGAGGAATTCGATTCGTCGACGGGCTTCAACTTCCTCCGTGACGTCGGTTGCTGTCCCCCGGAATCCTCCTCCTGCCATGACTCGCGCCGAAAGACGGGTGATTCGCTCTTGGCCATTTGTATCCACGTAGCGGCACTGAACACTGATATCCGGACGACGGTTCGGAATACTGAGCCACTGAGATAAAGTGCCTAATTCAGTGCGCAGCAGATCATCCATCGCCGCACCAATCCATGCAGTCCTGGAAAAGCCCGTGATATCTTCAAATCGCTCGGATAGATAGGTGAAGCGCCAACCGGCGTCCATTTCCCATACCCAATCCGAACTGGCCTCAACAACATCACGAAAGCGCGCCTCACTGGTGGCAAGGTCGGTCTGACTGCTTTGCAGCGATGCATAGCTGGCGTCAAGCGCCTGCGCAGCGGCCGTCGTACGACGCAAGATCACCCAAGTCATCAGGCACACCAGCAGCGCAGCGAGTCCCACCAAGGGCAACCCCAGCGCCAATAATTGCAGCCCTGGTTTGTGCGGACTCCATTGCAGGACGCCTGCTGCACCGGCCTCGCCCAGGGGATAGGCAGACACCAAGGGAATTTCGTCGGGAGCGGCCGTGTGCAGGCCATCTACCCCGAAATCCTGGCCTATTGTTGCGAGCTTGGCGCTGTCCAACATGTCAACGAATATCAACACCGACGCCGATCTATCATCCGCTATGACCGTTGGATCGGTTCCGGGCGTAATCGCAGCAGCAGCGACGAGGGCAGGTATCCCTCCCACATTGATGAACGTAGTCGTCGGCGTTTCGGTTTCCGCTCCCTCACGTGCTTGATCGAGAATCGCATCAACAGACTGTTCGAGCCATTGTTCGACTTCAACTGACACCCTCTGACCCTTGACCAAGGAATAAACGGTACGATTGACATCGTTGACTACAAACACTCCCCGAAACCCAAACTCTGTATAAAGTGTCGTCCCGAGATTTTGCCGTACGTACGCCCAGTCCACGTCTACCTGAGTATGCAAGTGCTTGTAAGCATCGCCCCAAAAGGCGTAATCCTTGACGGTCGAGCGCAGCGATTTTTCCAACGATTCCACGGCTTTCTTCGTGTAAAACGCACTGTCACGCTCCTCCGTCCGATCTAGATTTTGCGCAACATAAACAAGTGAAAAGCAGGCAAATAAGAAAACCCCCGCCAAAAGACCCACAAACTTGAATAGCGAAGTTCGAGTCAGGGCCACGCTTGAGCGATTGGTTGAAGAACAAGAGATGGTGGGGAGAGCGTTAGGCATAAATGACCGGTACTCGTTGAAGCTAGTTATTTACATATCAGGTTGTCGGCAGTCGACGCTAAATAGTGAGCGCCCGTCCGTCGCGCCAAGCAGGTCTGCCCAGTCTGCCGGAGACGGGATTTCACGAAGACGCGTTGCGCTACCGATGCAATAGGCCTGTTGCCAACGGCGAGGGGCAGTCATCGGCCGAACCAGCAACTCAAACGACTACTGATCTTTCTATGGCAGTACTCGCCGCCCCCCATGTACTTTTTAGACTCAGCCCTCGACAAGGCGGGTCAATATTTCCAGAAAACTGGAGTGACAAGTACCAGCACCGTCAGGATTTCCAGCCTTCCCAGAAGCATTCCAATGGTCAGTAGCCATTTGGCCGCATCAGGTAATGTTGAGAAATTACCGGCGGGCCCAATGATCGTGCCCAGCCCTGGCCCGACGTTACACACCGCAGTAGCGGCACCGCTCAACGCTGTAGTCCAATCAAGCCCAATGAGCGCCAGGCCCAAGGCGATGGCCGCAATAGTGATCGTGAAGAAGAACGAGAAGGTCAAAAGCGAGCGCACGATTTCCTCGTCGATCGGATGACCGTTGTACTTCTTCTGTATCACGGCTCGAGGATGGATCAACTGCTTCAAGCTACTGACCAGGAGAGCGGCTGCAACCTGGAAACGGAAGATTTTAAGGCCACCTGCCGTTGAGCCTGAACATCCACCGACGAAGGTCAGGTAGAAAAAGAGCAAGACAGCGAAGCTGCCCCACAAGGTGTAGTCGCCAACCGCAACTCCGGTGGTCGTGACAACCGAGGTCACGTTCACTGCCACGATACGAAACGCGTCCCACCATCCGTAATCGCTGTGAAAGTACAGCCAGGTGCCCACGCACAGTGATGTGACGAACAGGAACCCAATAAATCCGCGGACCTGGTGATCCTTGAGCAGCGCGCGCCGATTGCCCCGCAATGTCGCGACGTACAAGGTGAAGGGCAGGCTGCCCAGAATCATGATGGCCACCGCTACCCAGTGAATCGCTGGTTGCGTCCAATGCCCAAGTGAGGAGTCCGAAGTCGAAAATCCCCCGGTGGAGATCAATGACATTGCGTGGTTGACCGCTTCAAATGGCGTCATTCCAGCGAGCCAGAGCGCCAGGGTTCCGATCCCAGTCAGCCCAAGGTAGAGCAAAAGAATGTACTTGGCTGCCATGTGGGAGCGAGGTGTCACTTTCTCCGACCAGTCTGAGGACTCTGTCTGGAACAGACGCATGCCGCCTACTCGCAACAGCGGGAGGATCGCCACCGCCATGCCGATGAAGCCGATGCCTCCCAACCAATGCAGCATGGAACGCCATATCAACAAGCCGGGAGATGAGCTATCCAAACCGGTGAGTACAGTCGAACCAGTGGTTGTGATACCAGACATCGTTTCAAAGAATGCATCGGTGTAGCTGATATCGCTGATGAACACCATTGGCAACGCTGCGAAGGTGCACACGACTACCCAGCTTCCGGTCGTCAGCAGGTACATATCCCTGGGACGAAGCTGGCCAGTATCCGGGCGTCCCCTCACGATTAACAGGAGGCCACAGATAAAGGTAATCAAACTCGACCAGAGAAATGCTGACAGATCGTCGCTACGCTCATAGACCACCAGTGTGATCATGGGAATAGCCATGCTCACGGCCAGCGTGATCAGAAAAAGCCCTAGGATGAATCCGATAAGCCGAATGGCTGCGAGGGACATAACAATAACGTTCCAAATTTGCACCGCGCAGTATCGGATGCGCACCCCGTCAAACCCGTAAATTTTGCGTAAAATTTCTGCCAGCAACCCGTCGGGATAAGTGAGGCGAGCAAGAGCGCCCCTGTTGCGATAATCCTTCGCATAATGCTTTGCTTGCTGAAAAAGGGCGAATGTATCAGCGCGTCATGTTGCTTTGCTTCATAAAGCCATTCGCCCAAAACACTTTAAATCGATCTGTCACCTTTCATCTTCAAGGCTTCTTCGACGGGTAGTTACCGCGCAAGCCCCCGGACTTGTTGCCGGTTTTGCTGGGCAGGTTAGGTACGACCGGGCGGGACTTGGGCTGAGGGTTGGAGCGGCTACGGGGTTGAGGTTGCTTGCTCATTTTGCGCCTCCTGAATTGCGGCAATTCGCGAAAGGGCCTACTCATTCAGCTTAGCTGCCTGGCGAAATGGGCTGCACCGTTCGGCACTTGGGGAAAGTGCTGCAGCCCCAAAACTGTTGACCGCTCCTCGGGCCACCGTTGTATGTCCGCACCACCAGCGCACTGCCGCAGCGCGGGCATTGGCGCGAGGCCGATGGATCGTCGCGCTGCTTCAGGCGTTGCACATGTTCACGCCGGGTAGCGAGCGTCGGCGCCAGGCGACCTGCTTGCAAGGTCTGCAACATGGCCGTCACCTGCGCCTCGCTGAACACCGTTTGCTGGAAAGACTTGATGTAATGGACCCAGCCACCGCCTCGGGTGACATTAGCCGGCATCCTGGTCTTGAAAGTGCTTGGGCCGACAAACACGATGACCGAATGCACAAAGTCCGGGCCGATGCCCAACGCCGCTTGCAGGGCCTTCAAGTGTTTGTAGTTCTGGCGGTTCGGGTTCTGGAAGGCGAAGCGCTTCTTGTAAATCAGCTGCGTCCACTGAGCCTGCTTCTCACCACCGAAGATCCAGCCTTTCATGTGCTTGGTCTCCAGCACAAAAATGCCGAAGGGCGACACAAACACATGGTCGATCTGCGTGGTGCCGTCCGGGGTGATCAGCGTCACGTCATGCAGGCGACGGTAAACCTGACGATCCAATCTAAAGTGTGCGCGCAAACGCACCAGACGTTCACCGAACCAGCCTTTGAACAGGCGCGTGCGCAGCAGCGTCCATACCAGCATCAGCGGTAGCAGCCAGACCAGGATGTTGAGTAAGGGGTGCAGGATAACGGAGATGTTCACTTGGCAGTCCTTTGCAGTGAGGGGAGGGGTGTTGAGTTGTCCGATGCTACGTCCCAGTAAAGCATTCCGGACCGCAAACAAAACGGGCGCCCGATAGGCGCCCGTTTTCATTTACTCCGCCGCCTGCGCCCGCAAGCGTCGGCCGATCACATCCATCAAGTCACAGCCATCGCGCAATGGGATGGCCAGCAATTTGGAGAAGTCCGTCAACACCACCGTGTCACAACCGAGCTCGGCGCGGAAGGCGATGTTTTCCAGTACCTGCGTGACGGTGCGGATGCGGTAGTCGGCCATGGCTTGAAGGACGTCGAGTGGAGCTTGGGTATCGATGAGCAGGGAGGCCGGGATCAGGTCGATTCCGGTGAGAGGCATGTATCTATTCATTTGAAGATCTCTGTTTGATTGGCTCAAGGCCGACACTCAGTCGTCGCCAAACGATTGGGTGGCAGCTGTGCGCAGGTTGGCGAACCGGCACAGAGAAAACCGGCAGACCCGAAGGTCTCCCGCGCACAGCCGCCATAACAGCGGCTTTGCGGGTGCAATGACCCCTGCAATAAAGCGGACAGCCCTCGCATTCTCTATGATCAGGTCGCCAAACCTGAATCGCCATTTTGGGCGACGGGGCGGACTATAAACTTCATCGCAACGACGGGCAAGGTTAGGAATTCCGAAGTTTGTGTAGGAGATTAATGGCGGTCCTAGGACCGTTACATACCTTCTGTGAGCGACTGCTATCGGCCCAGAGTGTGTAAAAACGCTGCGCCAAAATTGAAGTGTGCGCGTCTACGTTAATTCTGAAATTTATCGGCACGTCAGCAGATGTGCATTTCGCATAGAAGCGCGATTTTCAGTCCGGTTTTGAGTAGCTGTCGCGCTCAAAAACGTTTTTACACACCCTCGGCCAAAAGCAGCCATTCGGCTGGATCTTTCGACCCTTTCCGGTCCCCCGTGTCTGCGAGCTAAAGCCATTTCTTAGCGTCCGAGTGAGGGCGGCCCATAGAGCTCGGTTTCCCAGTCTTCAAGAGGCGGCGTTACTTTGAAAGATGGGTCGCAGTATGACCTTAAGTAGTCAGTCGCTCTCCTTTGGGCGTAGGTGAAATTGAGCACGTTGCCTTCGCTGTCCATCTCTATTACGTTCGCGAATATCGCGAAGACCATCTCAATTGCACTCGGCTCAGATCCATAAATGTCGAGGTACTCTACGTTTTCAAGCATGTAGTGGCTTCCACTTGCCATGAAGTACGCAAATGTTCGGAGTGCTCCACTGAAATCATTACTTAGCTTCTTCATGTACATTTTCTTTTAGTAAATATTCTGGATTTAACTGCTTCATAATCAAGCATCTGCTTTTTTGCCGTTTTATTGTGGTCGAGACAGGCCCGAACCGATCCAAAGCGGCCCTTCGCGAAAAGCAGCTAATAGCCATTTCATCGAGATGTGCAGCAAATGCCCAGTAGTAGACAGAGTGCGCTTAGGTGGATTCGTCATTGTTTTTGGAGGTTCTGGCATCAGGACGGTGCAGCCCCGCTGTGTCCCGCCAGTACAATGTTTCTTCGAGCTGGAAGCTTATCAGGAAGAGGGATGAGCACGTCTGAGCGATGGATTGCGCTATTTTGTCCAGATCGTCCATAGCAGACTGCCCCTCCGGCTCGGGGCCTTTGATTCTGATGGTACAACGCATAGCAACACGGAAGTCGATGCCCTTCGTATCCTCGGAGTAAATTGTTGAGTCCGTGATTACGCCATCGGTACTCAACGTTAGTCCCGAGATAAAGGTAGCTTCCAAACTGTCGCCAACTACGTTGATTTCCCAGGCATCAGCATCGTTTAAGGCTTTCCTCAATGTCGGGGCTGTGAGTGCATTATCCGCTTCCAGGTACAGATCAAGACTCATTTGAAACCCTTCTTCCTGCGTGAAAATTTGCTCAAACGTTTTTGAGTACGATTGTCGCGGCAGTGTATTGGTCAGCGGTTCGAATGTCTGCTCCTGGCCGGTTTCTGCCTGTCGCGAAGGGCAGCAACCGACCCAAAGGAGACGGTGGCCATGTGGGCTGTGGGCACGGTTTCAGCTCCAATGTAAGCAATGAGGCTAGCGCGCAGGCGCTGCAAATGTGGTGTCCATCGTGTGTCGGTCGTAATCCAGCAGGTATGTATGATGCAGACGATACAGCTGTGAAAGCAGATCTTTGTTGGGGCCGACCACATCCATACCTCTATCGTCGTAGGGAAAAACCATGACGTGCTTCTTCAAATTGAAGAGGTATAAAACGCAGTTGGGTTTAGGCTGAATTGCGGCAAAGTCCCTAGCCAAAGCACACCAAAGAAATGCTTGAAGCAGAGTCGCAGGCGCTTCAAATGCGATGTTGATCCAATACTCCGGATGCCTTTCGCAAAACCATTCCTCCGGATCTATCTCCTCACTCCAGACTGAGAATTCCGTGGGTATGTTAATGCCGGCAGATCGAAGAGCGTGAATCAGGGGCCGATGAGCAAATCGGTTGCTGCCAGAATGAATGCGCAGACAAGCAACAAGCGTCGCGTCATCAAGGAAGATATCGCTGCAGATCTTTGTTGATTTTCGTAGTGCTGTTAGAAATTGCTCAATCACTCCGCCAGTTTCAGAGAGCTCAAAACGCAGACCTCCTGGATAGGAATAGAAAAGCGGCCTGGCAAATGCTTTACCCCAAAGATCCTCTCAATTTCAAGTTGTAGATTCACTTGATACCTTCATGGCTAATAGCCCGACTCCATAGCTTGGGCGGTGCAGACGGATATTACTGTATACGTAAGATCTGAGCTAAGCCGCGAGCGTCCGCTGTTGGCCCAGAGTGTGTAAAAACGCTTCGCCAAAATTGAAGTGTGCGCGTCTACGTTAAATCTGAAATTTATCGGCACGTTTGCAGATGTCGATTTCGCGTA
>LNAP01002455.1_pt1 | contig 18502 bp, 24 predicted proteins | sample 602601 | NCBI WGS metagenome assembly LNAP01 (sample SAMN02440304, study PRJNA202911) | soil metagenome | biome: Subtropical and temperate rainforests or woodlands; isolation source: soil samples (1 kg each in a 20% v/v slurry with milli Q water) were... ...
GGTCGTTTGGCTGCGAGCTGTTCCCAAAATCGGCCGGTGTTGCCCGGTGCAATGGAGGTCATGGGCGAGCCGTGGGAAAGAAACAGGGTGGGCAGGGCTGGGGTGGTTGTGCTTGTCATCGTGTGCCTTTCTTCTTGATGGTGTTGCTCACCAGGCCGGCCTTGCTACCCGAGGCCACTGCGCTGGTATTGAGCATATCGGTCATAATCATGGCGTACTTGGAGGGCCAGCAGGTTTCGTTGAGCCAATGGGGCTTCTCGTGGGCTTCCATCAACCGCGGAGGCAACGGTGGCACCGCAGCTCTGTGGATAATAAAAAAGGGTGTACAAGATGGTCAAATAGGGGTACAATTGAATTTATATAGCGCTAAAAAGAAGCGCCACTTCTACGTTCTTTTTACACTCCTACGACGTAGGTGGGTCAAAAAAGTGTCTCTAGCATATGCAACATAGTACTACATGTAATGATACAGAGAAAGAAGCACGACGTACCCTGTGACTCCAATGCTCTTCTGCAAGGCAATCCATTTCTCCAAACGCTGCTGCTCGTATTCCACGTCCATCTGCTGGTACATCTAACAAGAAAGGAGAAAAGGGAGGAAATGGGAGTACATATTTAATTTAATGTAGGAGTTATATTGTGAAGTAAGGAGTCAGAGCGTGTGCCTAGAGTTATGATACTAGCACACTGACTGTTGTTGGAAAAGTTCATTGGGTGTATTGTGTTCCCAATAATAATACTTTCATTCCTAACAAACACACTACATATTTATACACACTCACCTGCAGCTCTGCGTCACTACCGGCCATCATTTCATTGATTTGATCGTCCTCACTCTGTTGGTCACCTCCATAGCCCTCTCCCTCAGCCGTTTCGCCGTCTCCACCGCCAGCACTCATCGACGCACCTGGTGTTGTGTTGAAGTCATAAGACGAGGTGAAAAGGGTGAGATTAGCAAAGGAGTGGTAAGATGCAGTGTTTATAAATGAATATGTGCAGGCGTTCAAACCGCAAAACATCTACAACACAGAAAAAAAAGTTACGCCAAAGAGAGTACACATTGTGTACATTATTTCTCTAACAACTGCCATCACACACCAGGTACCACAATACAAAAACATACACGTAAATGAATGAGTGTACATATATACTACTAACCTACGGACCACTCTTTCAATAAGGATTCCATCATTTCTTTGTTTTCCTTGTCCTTCGTCGCCGCACCCGCACTGTGCAAATAATAGAGAGGAAGAGTACAAATAGGAAATAAACAATCAACTACGAACGAAAAACAAAATGATGCACGGTATACACAACTGCGCCGAGAGCTACATACACGCATTCAAAGTAGAAAATAGATACTTTTACGTACGTGTTGTTGTTATTGCGCACGTTAAATCGTCCTGCTTCGACGACCAATCCGTTCAGATTCTTTTTGTCTGTAGCACGGGCTAAGATGCGCTCTTCTACGGGAGAGTTCGTGAGCAGTCTGTGGTTGTAAACAATTGTGTAACAAGGGAAAGGTTAACAAAAACAATACATGTAAAACAATAGTTTGTAATCATTATAGAGGCTGAAAAAAACAATCTTAATCGACTACAAAAGCAATCAAACAACGCAATTCAACAAGGCGTGCAAAAAACACAATAAACGCCCATTACCTGAATACGCGCACTTCTTTTTTTTGGCCAATACGATGAGCTCTGTCCTGTGCCTGTGCGTCCATCATCGGGTTCCAATCACTATTGCAATGAAGAATAATGTACAAACAGAATTAGCATCAGAAGTGACAATACAAAACAAAACATTTATTGTGAAACGTTTATGAATGTGAAGACAATATGTTCAAATTCACAAATGGATAGAACATAAACCACGGATCACCAGCATGTCGCCATAAAAAGGCACTTTCCATCCAAAAAAAACACAAAACACACAAAACATAATAATCCACAAAAACTACACCACTTACCTATCGAAAATGATCACCGTATCTGCCGTAGCCAAGTTAATGCCCAGCCCACCCGCGCGGGTACTCAGCAAGAAGATAAAATGCTCGCTAGTGGGCTCGTTAAACAAAAACACTCTTCGTTCGCGCTCGTCCGCGCTGGTATTTCCATCCAATCGCAGGAATTTATAACCGCGCAGGGTGAAAAACTGTTCCAAAAAGTTCATGCTTTCCACCATTTGACTAAACATCAGTACGCGGTGACCGCCGCGTTGTAATTTGGGTAACATCCGGTCCAACAGAGCGAATTTACCGGACGCGCGGACGAGATCTTCGTCGGTGTAGTAATCATGCAAAAAGAGATAGGGGTGGTTGCATACCTTGCGCATCTGCATAATCGCATTGTTTAAACCACTACTACCCCCGCTACCCCCGTTGCTACTGCTACTGCTTTTAGCTAATCCTTTGTGCACAATCGATTGGTACATCTTGCGCTGCCAGCCGGACAGGTTGCAGCGCAGCACCTTCTCTACTTTCTCAGGAAGCTGTTTTATAGAAACAAAAAAGAAAACAAAATACACATAAAGAGGGGTCAATACAAGATAGCAGTATAAAATTATAGACAATAGTTATAGAAGTTCTCAAACCGATATCATACGCATTAACGTAGAGAACAAAAACATCGTCCATTCATTACCTGGTCGAGTACTTGTGCTTTGACTCTGCGCAACACAAAGGGTCTCAATACTTCATGCAGTCTGTGCACAATCAGCATGCGTTCCTCTTGGTTTAGATTATTCTCTGCAGCGGCCGTCTCGTCTATAAGATAGACACAATATTTGATAGATGTATAATGTAAGCAAAAGATACGAAAGAGAAACGAACCAAAGAAACTTATTATATGATCGGTACCAAACACTCTGCAAATACAAGAATAAAAAACAAAGAAAAATGAATGAAATAAACCATTACACTACTCACCAGCTGCGTTGTTACGAAACGCCGCAAAGGGCTTGTTAAACCACTGGTCAAAGGTATCCACACTGCTGAAGATCGTGGGCAGCAGAAAGTTGAGCAGGGCCCACAGTTCAGGTAGATCGTTCTGAAGTGGAGTGCCTGTAAAATATGGAGAAAAAGAGAGAGAATAAACGATAGAAAAGAGAGAGTTGGTATAATTACAAATTGGTGCAATAAAGGCTTTATTCATTACATAGCACACCAAGAATACACTTTGGGCGAAAAAGTATCGGAAAACAGAAGCACATAAAATACTCCATATACTAAAATCGCACCTGTCAGCAACACCCTGTGCTTGCTGGTATACACCGTGCCCAAAATCTGGGCAAATTTAGACTGCGCATTCTTCATGCGGTGCCCCTCATCCACTATGATGTATTGCCACGGCAGCTTGCGTAGGCTGCTCTTGTCCTTCATAATATACTCGTAGGTGGTGAGAAGCACGTTTAGTTGGCCGGATTCAACGTGTTCTTTGTACAGGCGCTTTCGATCGTCGGGGATGCCCTTGTAGACGACTTTTATCACATCCGGGGCCCACTATCGAAAGAAAAGAACGTATACAAAATTAGTGTAAAAATAGTGATGTGGTCCTCATTTGTAGTTTCTGCTTGTGCCAACACAACAAGTGGAACGGATCATGTTACATCAGATATACCAGAGGGGTAATAGAAAAATTTGAAGTTCAAAAACATAAACAATAAAAATCAACATACCTTGTTGAATTCATTAACCCAGTTGCTCAAGGTGGATAGAGGCACTACCACTAAAAAGGGTCCGTTGTTTTGTTTGTATTCCATCAAATAACAGACCAAAGAGATAGTTTGGATGGTCTTGCCTGTGTAGGAGAGAATAGGGAAAATGAATACATGGATAAGACAACGTTTTGCGCCAAACAAAGTTAGCTATCGAGTCCGAATGAATATATGCAGCTGTGTGTGGGATCCAATTGGTGCACCACATAGTCTGAACATAGTGAACGCTGACAACACAACAACAGCACAATCAATCATCACACATCAAAAAAGAGAACATTAACGTACCGAGGCCCATCTCATCAGCGAGGATTCCGTTGAGGTTATTATTGTATAAACTGACCAACCACTGCAACCCCGTCAGCTGATACTCCTTCAGATTACCACCTGTCAAAGAATACGAAAGATAAAAGATATGAACATCGAAATAATGGCCAAAACTAGAGCAATTTCAGATTTTTGTAGTCACACAGTAAGCATTCTGGAATAAAACTGCGATTTTAAATTGCGCTTATACACATAAATCAAAAAAGTACCCAATCAATCAGACAAAACTACACATTCACATTCAATGCAGCACTTACCCTTGAGCAGAGTGGGTTGTTGGATAACGCTCTCCTGTGTTCGGTGCGTACTTCGCATGTAGTCCTTCGTCGTTTCGGAAATACGCTTCGGCTCTGTACACCGTAAGCACAAAAAATGGTATAAATAAATACAACGTGCAAAGAAACAGTATCTGGATGGAGTTACAAAGGCACAACCACACAGGAACTATCGTAAACAACTACATACACAACAAAAAGAATGCACTTCAAAAATCATTCAACAGTTAATACGTACCTTTCGAACCATCCCCTCTGGGACTCGATCCTTCCATCTCACTACTATTATTGTTATTATTGCCATTCTCGGTGCTACTACTGTTGCCATCCGCAGTGCCTGTGCTGCCGGCAATGCTTGCTTTTGAGGCCGCCTCCACCTAAAAAAACAATAGAGTAGGAATTAATCATTAAAGAATTATGTACATTATTTGAGAAGTATCTGAAGTCAGCTGACATTGACCTTTGCAGTAACACTTGCATTTTACAAGAAAAAACAAACAAAAACAATAAATACAAAAACATACCTCTTCTACGGTCAGCACGCGCTGCTCCTGGATCATGCGATTGATCGTAGAAATATAACTGTCCGTCTCGTTCAGCAGGAACTTCAAACGGCCGTTCTTGGTGTCCTGCACTAGGTTGCTGTAGGCTTCCATGTCATTCTCCTTCAAAGCCTGTGGTTTGGAAAGTAAAACAGGAGGAACATGATAACATTACACAATTATACAATATTATCGTTATTTTCTATCACACTATCACACATTCCTTGAAATTTAATGAGAAAGAACAGGCTAATAAACGGGCAAAAGTGTAATGTTAAACGACTGGACAACATCTTAGCCCCAAATCAAAAAATTCATACAGTGGTGCAGAAGAACAAAGCAAAACACACCTGTAAGCGCTTCATCTCTGCCTTCGCTTCGTCTTTTTCTTTGCGAGCATCCAAGTTCTCAGTGTGCAATTTCACCGCACGGGCCGTCTTGGAGCATTCTAAGAATCATTTGGATGGAAAACAAAGTAGTTAGAACTAGATAAACATAATATAAGAGAGCTGATGTAGTTCGCTCCGCTTTGCTCAGCAAACATAGAAAAGTACGCCACAGAAACAAAGCACGTACCAGAGCGCTTGTTCTTATGGAACCGGAAGAAATCCTCTCGGTGCGCCAAAATCGCCTTATGATATTCCAACGCCTTCTTTTTGCGCTTGTCTTCGAGCTCCAGTCGTCTGCGGCGCTCTTCTTTCTCCCACGCACGAATGTCGCGACGTAACTGCTTTCTGGTGCGGTAGAAGTTGCGGTAGGAGATTAGGTCCGTTGCGTAGTTGGTAGGACCCAGGGCGATCGGCAGGTGGATGGTGTTGACCGTGGCGGTGGGGTTGGTTGGGTTCGAAATCGCACTGACGGTGTTGATGTGCTGCTTGACCAGTGCGGCACGTACTTGGCGCTGCAGCACCCACAGCTCGTCGACTTGGCTAGTGGTGCTGTTCTCTACGGGTATGCTATGTGGCTCGGCTTTCACCGTTACCTCGGTGGTGCTGCTGTCAACAACATCCATACTATTGGCGTCTTTACTGTCGGTTGTGTTGGTGACATTACCATCTGTTTTCGCTTTGGTATCTTCAATGCCGTTACTTTTGCTGGGAACAGCATGCTTGGCTTTATTCGACAGCATCAAAGCCTTTTCTCGCAGCGCTGCAGCATAAGGCGTGGTCACCACCAGGGGCAAGTGTGCTGATTTCATAAAACAGCCAAAGTCCTGCAGAAATCAATTGGAAAGAGAAAGGTTAGAGTGATAAAGGATCACGAAGGCTGTTTGACGTGCAGGTGTCGAAAAGAGGGTTTCACGTACCGAAGAAGAAAAGGAGATTGCATTATCTTGTGGAAACTTGTTGGGACCACAAAACAACAGCGAATTGAAGCACTGCCAGCTCAGGGTGGGCTGCGCAGGTGCAGCAGGAGCTGCTGGTGGGACTACCGTGGTGACAGGGGCTGGGCCTGTTTCCTTGGCAGTTGAGGGTTCTTTGGCATGTTCTTTGGTCGTAGGTTTGCTGGTTTGGCTCACAGAAGATGACTGCTGAATAAGCTCAATCAGTTTTGGCACCTTGGACTCTGAGAACCTCTTGCCCAGGTTCTTGAATTGGCGAATCTGCTGCTGGAGAAGTTCGATCTGTGGAGGACTTAGGAGAGTCACTCCGGTGGTATTTTCATTAGTAGAGCTCATTGAATCTCAAAACAGTAGTAATTATGTACTATTGTGTATGTATTTCAGAGTGAAGTAAAGAAAGTCTTGGTTACACTTCGTCTCTTTCAAAAAACTAGTGCTCTGAGAGAGGCTTTGCGTTTCTGCGACGCGAACTGGAACCAGCGACCACTTCATTTTTCCCATGCCCATAGACGCGGTCTTTTACACCTTTGTGCACTGAACCGTAGTGGATCTATTTGTTGGAAACCCAAATGTTGTACGTAACTGGTATTATGCGCTGATTTTATATGAAGTAAGTAAGCTCAACGTACACATTCATAAAATGTACGTGAGTACCGTTACTTCAGTCATTTTCCAACGTTTTATCGCCAAAGATGCGTTGTTTGCCATGAAGTTTTCAACAAAATAGAAAGTCCCACATACAGCGCAGAAAAAAAGAAGAAGAAAGGTTAACACTCATTTCATCCCGCTAAAATCTATTATTTACCAGCACAGCAACCTACCCAAAACTATGATAAGTATTATGCATCAAAAAGAACAGCAGTCGTAGATAGAAACTCCATCTTGCGCCCCACAATTTTAACCTCTGCTTGATTGCACCACACCCAGTACATAGTCGGCAGAAACGTATTTGGAAGGCCGCACGCGGGGTGGCAACAAGGTAGGAGTCAAACGATACACGTCACCTTTCTTTGCCTCTGCCAGATCCACAATGATACTGGCAGGCACAACATCGTCGCACACGCACTCAATGAACTGGTTCACGTGCACCAGAAAGCACCCACGCTTCATGTCTTGCGATTGGTCCATGTTCTTATATATCACAGGAATGCGCACGCGGTTGCCCGGGCGGTAGCGCAGGAAGTTCACCGAGATAGGAAACTCCGTTACTGTGGAAAGAAAACAATATTGTTAGTGGTTAATAGTACGATGATGCAAATATAATGTATTGAATGAAACACATGGAGAGTGCAACCGTCGAAGTTGCCAGTGCAATTGCATCACGTCTTGAATCGTGGATAATTAGAAAGACATCAATACATCGAGTATACTTACCAGGAGAAAAGTGTGCCTGACGAGGGGTCACTAAATACTGGGCAACTACTTCTGTCTTGGGAGTATTGTCTTCGTTCACTTCGTCGAGTTCCTTCTTCACGGTCAGATTGTAGACTGTGTTCTCAAAAGAAGCTCCCCTTATCCGGAGCTCACGCATCACATCCTTCTGTGCGATCTTAATTGTGTGCTTCATCACGTTAAAATCATTATCACTACCATACAGGACTCCAGGTAGAGTAGCGGCTGGAGTAAAGCGTGACGCAAATTTCTTTTCGTTAATACAAGTAATATTAAGAAGGAAGAGCGAAGCCAAGGATTCTCACCCTTTCGTAAGTATCTACTCTGTCTTGAGCCAGTTTCACTATAGGGACGAATCAGGGCCTCAAGCTGAGGGTATTCAACTGATGCTGTTGACAAGAAGCACTTGCTGACGCCAATGCTCGTTCTCACCGAGATTAAATTCTTCACAGACGATTTGAGCATATTTTATAGAATAAAGCAACGGTTTATGTGAGATTCAGTAATCAAATGACGCAATGCCGCGCTGTGAGACACACACTGTCGCTTTCAATTGATGTGGAATTGTTGCATCAAAAGAGTGGCCAAACACAACAGGGGACCTGGGAACTGCATTGCGATTGTACGTACAATTCTGCTGCAAACCATTTCTACTGCATCATACCATTTTTGTAAAGCACAGTAGCAAGCGGCCGACGAAAATAATATCAAGTCTACTCATGCTACTCAACCATAGTTTCGTTTTACAAAGTAGATTTTACAGCACTACACATAACATTGCAACAATCAGTTAAAAAGCGACGTTGCAGTGGTCGAATTAACGGCATACACATTCTACCCAACAAACCACTACCTTTCGAATATGAAGCAACTTCAAAGTATACTTTGTCACGTGAACCAACCCGTGGTATGCCTAGGGATGTACTAACACGAGAAATAATATTGAAAGGAAACTGTGTACTATCAGCAGATTTCCTCACTGTGTACACACGCATAGCTTCTTCTCCCGCTATCAAGTGCCCCTCCAATGTGGCAAACACCACTTCGCTGTACATACCTCTAGTTGGAACGCCACTTTTTGGTATGCTCTGGTTTGTTGTGTGCTTGATTGGGTCCGCTGGGGTGCCAGGTCTGATGAAACGGTTGCTCCGAACAAAACTCACAATACGACACGGATTGAGCGACCATAAAGGGGTGTTGTAGAACTGCGTAAGCGTTAACATAGAGCTATTTGGGGTAAGTGGGCTGGATTGCTGTGTCACTATCTGTACATTGGGCAGTGTGTTAACAGCTTGAAAAGAAAGTAGCAGATGTGATGCCTTTTCATAGGCCTGGGACCCACGACCAAGCAGCACTTGGTGATGTAGCACTCTAAATGATGGCGGAACCTTCCTTATAACATATTCAATTGCAGAAAAGTTGGCAAGCTGTCCAATGCACCCGTGATTAAAACAAGCGTGGTCAGATCTCTTCAAAGTTTCTGGGTCAGTTCAAGAAACATAATAAAAAAACGGATGAGATTACGTAGCACCGTAAATAAATGTATATTCAAATAAAGTACCTTGTATGTGGCAGTGGTCAGGCTTCCGCATTCTAATATTGGATATTGTCTTCAGTCCACTTATCCATGTATGAGATCCAGTGCATATAGCGAGGCATAAAATGTGTATTACAACAGCCAATCTGCTCAATTTCATCAGTAGACTTGTTTCACAATAACGTACTAATGCATTAAAGGCGAACCATTAGGTGCAGAGTGCAAAACTAAGTGAACAAAGAGAAAGATGAACTTTTGGAGACGAAGTGCGAAGTGAATGATATCTGCAAGATATTAAACGACGTATATGCTCTTTTGTTGACATCTCTACGCGCCTATATAAAGACACAAAATTGATTGTGTCTTATTCGCTAAATTCGGTTCATCCTGATTTTTGTTGGCTTGCGTGGAGTTTTAGATTTACTTGATCTGGAGATCCATCGTCTTTGTCTAAATCGAACCATTTCTCTTGCAAACATGTCAACTCCTGCCTCTGATTCTACCCCTGCTCCCATTCGTTTGACTAGTTTCTCACATGGTGGTGGATGTGGGTGCAAAATTGCCCCGGGAGTCTTGTCAGAAATCCTAAGAACAAATGCCCCCAGTTTCTTGCCGCCTCAGTTGATGGTCGGCATCGAGACTTCCGATGATGCAGCTGTTTGGAAACTTAACGATGAGCAGGCGCTGATTGCCACGACTGACTTCTTTATGCCTATTGTGGACGACCCTTTCGACTTCGGCAGAATCGCTGCCACCAACGCGATCAGTGATGTGTATGCCATGGGCGGTACACCCATCATGGCGCTGGCCATTGTGGCAATGCCTATTGGCAAGTTGCCTATCGAAGTTATTGGCCGTGTTCTGGCGGGTGGCCAGTCGATCTGCAACGAAGCGGGCATTCCGATTGCCGGCGGCCACACTATTGATTCCGTCGAGCCGATTTACGGTCTCATTGTGATGGGCCTGGTGCACCCCGACCGCGTCCGCCGCAATGCCGATGCCCGTGCAGGAGATGTGCTGATCCTCGGCAAGCCCATCGGTGTGGGGGTACTTTCCGCCGCTCTGAAGAAGTCCAAGCTCGACGAAGCCGGCTATGCTCGGATGATCGCGCTCACCACCCAGTTGAACAAGCCTGGTGCCCAGTTTGCCGACCTCAACGGCGTGCATGCGTTGACCGATATTACCGGCTTTGGTCTGGCCGGACACACCTTGGAGATGGCCCGCGGTGCCAAACTGAAGGCCCAGATTGAGTGGAGCAAAGTGCCATTGGTGGAGGGTGTCTTGGAATTGGCCGAACAGGGGCTGCTGACGGGAGCCTCGGCGCGCAACTGGAACAGTTATGGGGCCGAAATCACATTGAATCCGTCCTTGCCGCCGATTGCGAAGGAGCTGATTACTGGTAAGTTGTTTCGATGTGTAATCTACATTGTTAGTATCTTTTTGCATCAAAAATGTTTTTTTGTTTTCTTTCCCTGAAATAACGTACATATGGTTATGTAAATCTGGTATGTGTGTATTCACTTCTGCAATATTCTATTTTATTTCTTCGTACTATTTATGCGTTTACATCTGCATTTCATTCCTACCTTTTTAGACCCCCAGACATCAGGTGGTCTTTTAGTGGCCTGTGCTCCCGAGGCGGTGGAAGAAGTTCTCCGCACCTTCCGGGAGGGAGGATTTGAGTTTGCCGCGGTGGTAGGAAATTTGGTCGAAGGCTCAGGCCTACAGGTGGATTAAATTGTAAATGTAACGGTTTTACTGTCTTTTGAAGGACTTATAAGAACTTAGTACTTGTACATTTGTGAAAACCACATTTTGATTGGAGAATCGACGCGAAGATCGTTATTCCTCTTTCAAAGTATGTATTCCCACTTGTTTAGATGTACTTTATGAGAACTTTCTTAACTTACAAAAAGTATTTGAATACCTTTCTTTGTAGTTGATAACATGTGATTTAGCGTGTGTTCAGTTGGACTCCAAAATTGAATTGAATTTCCAGAAACACAGCGGTGTAGTGCAGACTCGCACTCGTTCGGGCTCCATTCATCACACTCAGAGGCCTTGTAGCTATAATACTGCTAGAATGTACGGGAGGAAGTTGATTCAACACAATAAAGTCGAAGACAATATCGACGAATACGACAAATTATTGCTCAACGATTTGTTAGGCCTACCGTACATGCCAGAGCAAAAAGGAACCGTTGGCATGGCGGATCGAAACGAAAATCCAATTGTCTTCTTTGAAGTATCTGCTGGAGGCGGTCAACGACTCCGTAGTGGGGAAATTACACAACCGCAAGTACTTGGCCGAATGTATGTTGAACTTCGGAAAGACATTGTACCAGTAGCTTGTGGGAACTTTCTTGCTTTGTGTACTGGCTTGCGGGGTCGTGGAGAAGATGGTGTAAACTATCACTTTAAAGGTATACGCATCCACCGCATCGTGAAGGACTTAATGTTCCAAAGTGGCGATTTGTTGGATGCCAAAGGGGAATGCTCGCGCTCTATTTACAATCACGGAGGTTTGTTTCGAGATGAATCATTCGTATTGCGCCATACGGGTGCTGGAGTATTCTCGTATTGCAATCGCGGACCGGATACAAACGGATCTATCTTTCAAGTTAGTTTCACGCAGACAATAGATCTGGACGATAAATACGTCGTGTTTGGCTGCTTGGCGGACAAACAGAGTTATGATACGTTGCATAAGATAAACTCGTATGGAACACCATGGGGAGAACCAAAAGAAGAAATTCGTATATCAGATTGTGGATTGGCGTACCCTTAGTCAAAACAGTTGTCTTGTATTGCGTTGATTGTGTTATTTTTGCTTTTGTATTCCCCTCGTGCTATTGTTGCTTGTGAATGCAGTATTTACCCTTTGATAATACGGCTTTTATTCGGCCTGAATTCCTTCTTTTTAGTGTATATGGTTGGGCAATGGGTGAGAGGTTGGAGTGGCAGCGGTACAATACTCTACTTAGCAAAAACGTATCAACATTGTATACAAATAGTAAGATCCTATCTACATTTACATTCAAATACATATTTCTTCATTTTGATAGCCAGAATACGTAAACCAAGAAGGCGCCGTTGGACAGAAATGCCACAACTGTTAACGTGACCATCAGCGTGTAGATCAACCCGCCCGTTGCTGTTCTGATTTCGCCTTCCCCTTTAGCCTTGACTTCTTCTGCGCTGATTTTTTTCGCTAATGTTACTTTAGACTGGTCAGTTACTCCTCCCAAGCGCCGCTTTAGCGTAGCATCCGCAGCCAACGGTGGTGATTGCTCCGCACCAGATTTTTTCGCTAAAGTGTTCGTTCTCAACTTCTGAGATAGCTCCTTTTGCGCAGAGGCATGAACTAGTGTGATAATTATAAGAAAAAGAACGCCAACAATAAACATATGCATCTTCAGATGGCAGGAACCGGTCCAAAATTAATGAAAATGATCGTTGTCAAGATCGTGAAAACGGTCCCGAAGTGTCGCTTTTTAAAGCTGTTGAAGTGCGGGAGGATTGGTTGATTCAAAGCCGATTAGTGCACAATTTTAGGTGCCAGCTTTGTTTTCATCCTCTATGTTGCGTCTTATTAGATTTTCTCTTGCTAGGAAAGGGGCTAGCGTGCGGATGAACGCTTCCGTGGCCCTGGCAGTTGCCTCGGAGCACAAGTCCGCTTTTGTTGGGATTGTCGGTCGAGATCATGTTCTATCAGATTACGAGGATATGAAACCATTCACTAGTGACTGGACCAAGAATTATAGCGGTGGTAGTTTGGTTTGCTTTCCACAAAACACGCAAGAAGTCTCAGAGATCTTGAAGTATTGCAACACCAACAAGATTGGCGTGGTGCCACAGGGTGGTAATACTGGCTTGGTTGGCGGCGGAGTCGGCACCACGCGTGGAGAGCTCATCCTGTCATTGCGTAGAATGAACAAGATCATAGAGATTGATGATCGAGCAGGCGTATTGATGTGTGAGAGTGGATGCATCCTGGAGAATCTGAGCAACGAAGTGGGCAAGCAAGGGTTCATCGTTCCTTTGGATCTAGCCGCCAAAGGTAGAGAATAAAATATTTCAGCTTCACGACATGTATTCCTTAATAATATTGCTCTTTCCGTGCTTAAATCTAGGTTCATGCATGATCGGTGGGAACGTCTCGACCAACGCAGGCGGCCTGCGAGTTCTCAAATACGGCTCGTTGCACGGAAATGTGTTGGGTCTCGAAGTGGTGCAAGCTGACGGCACCATATTGAACATGCTCCGCACGTTACGCAAGGACAACTGTGGGTACCATTTGAAACACTTGTTCATTGGATCCGAGGGGACGTTGGGCATTGTGACCAAAGTCAGTGTGCTGTTGGCCACCAAACCCGCCATGACGTGTGTGCTCTTTGCCAAGGTACGTAAGCGTGCAGGCATGCCGACTTTTTTTGCTTTCATGTGTCTCTCTTTCTTTTTTTTGACGGCCACATTCACCAATTTTTGCCTGTTAAAACCAACAGCTCGGTGCTTTCAGCCAAGTGCAACCGCTACTCGCCGCTGCACGTAACATCCTCGGAGACAGTCTCACAGCGTTTGAGTTTATGGATCGCAATTCAATTGCCGCCCTGGGACGGGCACAGCCTCATCTGCTGCAGGGGTAAGCGTTTTTCTTTTTACATTTGCGAAGGACCTGTTTGTTCTGTTTTTTTACTTTTATGTTTGCAAATGTGTATGTTGTCCGTTGTTCCTTATTTCTTTGTTATTTAAATACGTGTGGTGATGAAACCTGCTCCTAACTTCACCACATGTGAAGTTGTAAAGTCTTTGAATGTCTTTTTTGTCACTACCAAGACTAATGCTTTGTTTACTTCTTCTTTTCAACTCTCTCGTGTCTTTCCACATCTTCCCACAGCATTCAGCCCAGCGTGTTACCAGAGCCTTCTCTGGCACGATTTAGCGGCTTCGATGGTGCACATTCTGCATTTTGTTCTACTACGTTTTTTCCATTATGCAGTGATCACCTTCTTGATTGTTGTCTTTGATTGTTATCTATGTCCATCCGCGTTCTTTGTCTCACTTTTTCTCTCTCCTTTTTTAAACAAAAAACAGAACACCACCTTCACAGCGGCATTCCCGGCGAGGTGAGCGTGTTGATTGAATGCACCGGCAGTGACCCAGAGTTGGATCAACAGCGCGTGGATAAATTTGCGGAATATGTGGTGGACCAGGGCATTGTGGTGGACGCGGTGCTGAGTCAGAGCGAGCAACAGGAGAAAGTAAGTTATTGGGTGTTTGTTTGTTCTTTTCTCACTTGCAAGTGCATTGTTTATGTGCAAATCATGCATCGTTGCTGCACATCGACTGCAAAAATTGTTTTTTCTTTTCTTATTTTGCGTTGACGATTTTGACTGCTGATCTAATTGCGTTTGTTTTGTTTCTCTTTTGTTGCTCAGGAGCTCTGGAACATCCGGGAGAATTTAACAGTGTCTCTGGCCAGCCTGGTGCGGACCAACAACCCTCTCTATGGAACTTTCCCCATTCCGATGGCAACAACATCAACCCCTGCTGTGCCAGCAACAGATGCAACAACGTCAGTCGACAAGGTACTAGTTGTGTTTTATGGAGTTTATTTTTTATTTGAACGGATCCATTCCAAATCACATCTAGCGTGATTTAAAAATCATCTTCTTTTTGTATTCTATTCAAAAACAATTATCAATACATGAAGGACGAAGCCACGTTGACCACGATGGGCAAACTGTTTAAATACGATTTGTCCGTGCGGTTGCAAGACACCGAAGCGATGTTGCTCCGATTAAAACAACGCCTATACGAGGAAGGATTTCATATCAAGGGTGTCAAACACAAAGAAGCTGGCGAACAGGTACATGTTCCGTTGTGTGTATGCTTGGAATCTTTTCCTCCTTTATGTTTTTTCGGGAATTACAATCGATTGTTATCTTACTTCTAGATTGTAAATTATGCCCACCTGTGGTCAATATTATTTCAATACGTTTTTTTGTACAAACCCTCTCCTCTGTTTGCAGACCCTGCGCAATGCGATGTTGTTCTCTGCCTGCGAACTCGAGCTCTGCACCTATGGTCACATCGCCGACCAGAACATTCATTTAAATGTCCTCGCAGCCATCAACGTCGTGGACAATGCCCACCCTACCGCACTCAGTGGCAACGCCTTTTCGAACTTCGCTCTGTTTGCTGGTGAGAAGAAGAAGGACAGTGACAGTGAGATGCCTTCTGCCGATCTGTTTGGGCGGGTCTACCCTGCCACGCCGACCACCAACAAAGTGTATATAAATCGTCAATGTGTGACAGAATTTGCCACAGGGGTGTATGAGGTGTTAAATCATCATATTTTTCAGGTGGTGAAGGAGGTCAATGGTAAGTTGTTGCTTTTGTTTACTTTTGTTTTCTTTGTCTAGCGACCAGTGCTGTTTTGATGCATGTACGCATTCCTTCCAAACACTCAAACACTTATCAAAAATATGCTTGATTCGCCCCTTCTATACTCTCGTTTCGCTCACTTTTTCGTTCTGACTACATACCACACCAACAGGAAGCATCTCCGCAGAGCACGGGATTGGTCAGCAGAAGCGTCACGCGCTGATCGGCGCGCGCTCTGAATCCGAACTACGTATCATGTTGCAAATTAAGAAAGCCATGGATCCGAACAATATCCTCAATCCAGGCAAGGTGCTGACTGTCGAAGACTATGCATAAAGAGAGTTACTTGTTCTGCTTGGTTTGCTTTTTTGTCGGGAAAATATAAAATTTGTGTTCTACTCGAGGAGAGTAAAGTGAAACAAACATCACGGGGCACTAGACTTCAACTTTATTTACACATTTGGATACAAATAGACACTATAGATGCTGTCGGATTAACTTCACATGCAATACAAACGCTTCTTTGAAGCTCCATTCCGCCCTGCTCACATTGAGTTCAGCACTTGTGTATTTGAACTCTTTGGCCGTGCATATTCGTTTGGGGTCTTCATTTGCCCACATAATGCAGTCTTTAATGGGCCTCCACTGCATCAACGATGTTTCGTGGTTGTAAGCTTTGATGCTTTCTTGTTTGACACGCACCAGAAAGCTTTGTGTCCATTGTATGTCTTGTTTAAATCTTTGGCCCTCATAAGTGATCTCCAAATGGAGGGGTTTTTCAAACAACGGCACCGCAGATATAACTTGAAACCTCTTTAAACCCAACTCTTCTTGAAGTCCCCGATACATGGTATCTTCAAATGATTCTTTGAATTGAGTGTGCTCACCAAGAACGTTCCAGCTGCCCGGACATGTCACCGTTTGTGCTGTTCGCTTCGTGAGTAGAAGCTCTTCGTTCTCATTTAGAACAAACATCCAAACTCCTCTATGGGGCATGCTTTGGCTATGCGCAACACTTATATCTATCATAGATGACATGCTTGCGTTTGTGGTACCATCCATGCTTGTGTCAATGTACTCCATTTGTTGGACATTGTCAGCCCCGGGTGATTGGGTCCGGTGCATGCCATAGAGCAAGCACATTGTCACCACCACTGCCCACACATACTTCAGTGACAATTTGGACTGCGGAGAGCTGTTGAGAAGCATAGCACACTCTCTGTATCTGCTAGAAGTGCTAAAGATGCTGAGATTTTGCGTCAGAAAATAACAAATATTATTTATTTCTGCATTCAGGATTCGAAGTGTTCCCTTCAAAATTACAAAAATTTAAACAGAACACAGCAGGACCCTGGTTACTTAGCATTCAGGCATTCACATTTCCGCATCACGCATCTATGCGATCATAAAACAACAAAAATGCGCTTTTGAACTTTCCTCGAGTGGGAATATAACTACCTTCCTCCTCATCACTATAGCTGTCACAATCACTTTTACTTTCGTCACTGTTATCACTCGAATAACAACTACTATCATCCTTACTACTATCACTATTATCACTGCTATTGCTGCTATTACTACTGCTGCTTTCATCATCATTGGCGCTATTTTCATTGCCACAGGAGCTAGCAACGGTGTCCGCATCTCCATTCTCGGATCCATCAGCTTTTTCAGGAGAAACGGAACATTCTTTCAAACATTCTGGACATGTAGCAACTACATCAGTATTTCCGGAAATAGATACAGCGCATTCTGTGACAGGTTCTGCGACATCAGCACTGGCATGATCTATTGTAAGTTCTTGTCTGATGCCTGCTTCGCTCTTATCCCGAACACTACCACTGCTGTGCTGACTGGCATGACTCTTACCAGCACTATTGCCGCCGCTTCTGTTGCTTTCACCGCTGTTATTGCTACTGCTGCTTCTGCTGCTGCTTCTGCTACTACTGCTACTAATTCGGCTGCGGTTGTGATAACTGCATTTTTTCACACGGGGTCCGCAAAAACACTCAACATCCAGATACGCCGGATCGAATGGCATCACATCAAAGTCATCAAATAAAAACCACCGGTCAGCAGGGGAAACTGTAGGGGCGGCAGGAACGGCTTGTTCAACCAGTGCTGTGTCTTGTACTTGAATACCTTCTGTTCCATTTGTCAGGCCCGCATTCGCTGAAGTTGAAGTTTCGTCGACTGAGCTGGGAGTTTTTGCATTAGACACATTAATGGTCGCCGAAGGTCTTCTTTCCCGTACGAATGAGTAGTAATGACCACGATAGGCAGATTTACCTTTGTGTACCACCACTCCGGATAATTGATACCGGTAAGAAATTGTGCTGTTCGACGGCCCAAGTGTCAGATCAACAGTAGACTCCACGTCAGTGTTCTGTTCTGATAGTGCATTTGTCTGTGAAACATACGGGCTCATATCGAGTTCATTGGGGAACTCGAAACGATGATGTAGTTTTTCTTTCTTCATCGTCGCGACATTAAATTTGAACCGCTTCAAATGAAACGTCAAATGTTTTGGCAACGTTTCAAACATCGTTTGTTTTTGGGTAGATGCAGGGCCCAATGGTACTGCTGATACAGCGTTTGATTGCTGGGGCCAACGAAATTGTATTTGTTCAGATTTGGTGAAATCTTGCAAGGAGGCTTCTAGATTGTTGCTTCCGTCTGGACAGTTCACTGTGAGAGATGTGAATAGGAACTTCTCAGGACGCGCCAGATGCCTTTTCACACCACTTCCATCATCTTCTGTGCTAAGGGTGTTTACCAATTGGCCAGTGAGAGTACCTTTCAGGTGTTCACCCAAGCCTGTCGACCGGATGAGATCGGACAAAAACTCTGAGGCGTCTTTTTGAGTGTAGATACCATCGGCTAGGTTGGGGTACAAATGGTTGAATATAGGTTCGCATTGAATGTCGTCAACATCTTGTTGGTGATCCATAGCAGTAAACAAAGTTCGGAGATTGGCGATGAG
>LNAP01002456.1_pt1 | contig 18495 bp, 17 predicted proteins | sample 602601 | NCBI WGS metagenome assembly LNAP01 (sample SAMN02440304, study PRJNA202911) | soil metagenome | biome: Subtropical and temperate rainforests or woodlands; isolation source: soil samples (1 kg each in a 20% v/v slurry with milli Q water) were... ...
GAGTACCACGCAGTTACCGGCGGCCAGGGCGGGCGCGAGTTTCCAGGCGGCCATCAGCAGCGGGAAGTTCCACGGGATGATCTGCCCGACCACGCCCAGCGGTTCGTGAATGTGATAGGCCACGGTGTTGCCGTCGATTTCCGCGGCGCTGCCTTCCTGGGCCCGCAGGCAGCCAGCGAAGTAACGGAAGTGGTCGGCGGCCAGGGGGATGTCGGCGTTGAGGGTTTCGCGCACGGCCTTGCCGTTGTCCCAGGTTTCGGTGATGGCCAGCAGTTCGAGGTTCTGCTCGATGCGGTCGGCGATTTTCAGCAGGATCAGCGAGCGGGCCTGTGCCGAGGTGGCACCCCAGGCATCGGCGGCGGCATGGGCGGCGTCCAGGGCTTTCTCGATGTCTTCGGCGGTGGAGCGCGGGAATTCGGCGATCGGTTGGCCGTTTACTGGCGAGGTATTGGTGAAGTACTGACCTTTGACAGGCGCGACGAATTCGCCGCCGATGTAGTTACCGTATTTGCTCTTGAACGAAACGATAGCGCCTTCAGTACCGGGGTGTGCATAACGCATGGTGGGTATCTCCTGGCTTTTGTGCTTATTGGGAGGACGCGCTGTTGCGCTTGTAAAAGCGTAGAGCAAAGCCCGGGCCACTGCGTTGCAGGCCAGGTAAATCAAGGGTTTGCGAATGTTTCAGCGGCCCTGCGCCGAGTGTCTGTGGCAGTTGTGGCACAGGGTGGGTGACACTTTGTACCCTTTATGGCACAGCCCGTGACTCATTGGTCGAAGCGGCATTGCAATGCGTCCATGGCTGGAGGATGCTGGGTTTCGCCTTGATCTGAAGGGGTCGATGTAGCCGCTGCCGAAGGCTGCGATCGACCGCAAAGCGGGCGTCGTTCTGGCAACCGCTAAAGGCCCTGCGGACCTTATCGCAGCCTTCGGCAGCGGCTACAGGGTTCACTTGACGAGCGATCCGGGTCTTACCTCTCGGGGAGAACAATAAGAAATGCACAGCAATCACCTCACCCGGCACGCCCAGCAAGTGCTGACCGTGACCCAAGGCAAGGCCCATCTGCAGGGGCCTGGCAGCGATCCTTCCATCGCCCGTTCCTGGCTGCGTTGCCTGGAGGACTATCACCTCGACCCGGCCCTGAGCATGGCACCCACCGTGCTCGAGCATGGCCGCCTGCTGGAAAGCCGCGAACGCCTGCAGCAGGTGCTGCAGATCGCCGGCAACGAGATGACCAGCCTGCACCAGCAGCTGTCCGGCGCTGGTCATGCGGTGCTGCTGACCGACGCCCGCGGGGTGATCCTCAACTGCGTCACCGCACCCACCGAGCGCAAGATTTTCGAACGCGCCGGGCTCTGGCTCGGCGCCGACTGGAGCGAGGCCTGCGAGGGCACCAATGGCATCGGCACCTGCCTGGTGGAGCGCCAGTCCCTGACCATCCATCAGGACGAGCACTTCCGTGGCCGTCACACCGGCCTGACCTGCTCGGCCAGCCCGGTGTTCGACCCCCACGGCGAACTGCTGGCGGTGCTCGACGTTTCCTCGGCGCGCCCGGATGTGTCGCGGCAGAGCCAGTTCCACACCATGGCCCTGGTCAATCTCTCGGCGAAGATGATCGAGAGCTGCTATTTCCTGCGCTATTTCGACAATCAATGGTTGCTGCGTTTTCACCTGCAGGCCGAGTCCGTCGGCTTGTTCAGCGAAGGCTTGCTGGCGTTCGACGGGGAAGGGCGGATCAGCGCGGTGAACCAGAGCGCCTTGAACCTGCTGGGGCATATTCGCGGCGGCTTGCTGGGCAAACCGGTGGAAGCCTTTTTCGACTGCTCGCTGGACGAGCTGCTGGGCCGCGCCAGTATCAATGCCAGCGCCAGCTGGCCGCTGCGTACCCGCGATGGCCGGCATCTGTTCGCGGTGTTGCGCGGCCAGCCGCGCAGCGTGCCGAAACCGTTGCCGCCGAGGGCGCTGGTGGAAGAGCGGCCGCGCCTGTCCGGGATCTGCCTGGGCGATGCGGCCCTGCAAGAAGACTTCCGCAAATCCTTGCGCGTGTTCGAGCGCGATGTGCCGCTGCTGATCAACGGCGAGACCGGCTCCGGCAAGGAGGCGTTCGCCAAGGCGGTGCACCAGGCCAGCCAGCGGGCGGAGAAAGCCTTCGTTGCCTTGAACTGCGCGGCGATTCCCGAAAGCCTGATCGAAAGTGAGCTGTTCGGTTATCGCGGCGGCAGCTTCACCGGGGCGCGCAAGGAAGGCATGCGCGGCAAGTTGCAGCAGGCCGATGGCGGCACGCTGTTCCTCGATGAAATCGGCGATATGCCGCTGGCCTTGCAGACCCGTCTGCTGCGGGTGCTGGAAGATCGCATGGTGGTGCCTATCGGCGGCGAGCCGCAGGCGGTCAACGTGCGCATCATCAGCGCCACTCACCGGGACCTGCTGGAGCGGGTACGGGATGGCAGCTTCCGCGAGGATCTGTATTACCGGCTCAATGGCCTGGAAATCAGTTTGCCGGCGCTGCGCGAGCGCAGCGACAAATCCCAGTTGCTGGACTTTCTCCTGGCGGAGGAAGCCGGCGATCAGCAGGTGTCGCTCGACGGCCCGGCGCGCCAGGCCCTGCTGGACTTCCATTGGCCAGGCAATGTGCGGCAACTGCGCAACGTGTTGCGCACCCTGGCGGCGCTCTGCGACCACGGGCGAATCGGCCTGGAGGATATACCGGCGATGATTCGCCAGGGCCGCCCGGCGCCGGTGCCGGTGCCGGCAGCTGTCAAGGAGGCGGGGGAATACCCGCTGGACGATGCCGAACGCCTGGCCTTGCTCAACGCCCTGGAACAACAGCGCTGGCATATGACCCACACCGCCGAGCAGTTGGGGGTGAGCCGCAACACCCTCTATAGAAAGCTGCGCAAGCATGGGATCGCTCGCTAGGCGCGGTACCGCGTTATCGTTCATCGCGGGCAAGCCTCGCTCCTACAGAGCAATACGCATCTTCTGTAGGAGCAGCCGGTCGACGCTCGATTGCTCGCGACAGGCGGCGCAGCCGCCGATACACCGGTAACCGCGGTCCAAGCCCCCAACCGCGTTCGGGCGATTCCCCGGTAAAAGCCCCACAGAACTAGTCATAGCCTCCGGCAGTGACAACCGCGTGTTCCCCCATCAGCTAAAGAGTGCGATTTGCAGCCCTCTACGCTAACCTGCCTCGATGTTTTACGAGGCCTTCTATGCACATTCATATTCTCGGTATTTGCGGCACCTTCATGGGCTCGATGGCGGTTCTGGCCAAAGAGCTGGGCCATCATGTCACCGGCTCCGATGCCAACGTCTACCCGCCGATGAGCACCCAGCTCGAAGCCCAGGGCATCGAGTTGACCCAGGGCTACGACCCGGCCCAGCTTGACCCGGCGCCGGACCTGGTGGTGATCGGCAACGCCATGTCCCGCGGCAACCCGGCGGTGGAGTATGTGCTGAACAAGGGCCTGCCCTATGTTTCCGGCCCGCAATGGCTGGCCGACCATGTGCTGCAAGGCCGCTGGGTCCTGGCGGTCGCCGGCACCCACGGCAAGACCACCACCAGCAGCATGCTGGCCTGGGTGCTGGAGCATGCGGGCATGAGCCCTGGCTTCCTGATCGGCGGCGTGCCGCAGAACTTCTCGGTGTCGGCCCGCCTGGGTGGCACACCGTTCTTCGTGATCGAGGCCGATGAATACGACAGTGCCTTCTTCGACAAGCGCTCGAAGTTCGTGCACTACCGTCCGCGCACGGCGATCCTGAACAACCTCGAGTTCGATCACGCAGACATCTTCCCCGATCTGCCGGCTATCGAACGGCAGTTCCACCACCTGGTGCGGACCATCCCGAGTGAAGGCCTGGTCATCCACCCGACCACCGAACCGGCCTTGTTGCGGGTGATCGACATGGGCTGCTGGACCCCGGTGCAAACCACCGGCGCGGGCGGCCAATGGCAGGTCAAGCTGCTCAGCGAAGACGGCTCGAAGTTCGAAGTGATGTTCGAGGGCGAGGCCCAAGGCGTGGTCGAGTGGGACCTGACCGGCCAGCACAACGTTGCCAACGCCCTGGCCACCCTGGCCGCGGCACGCCATGTCGGTGTGGTGCCGGCCATGGGCATCGCTGCGCTGAGCGCATTCAAGAGCGTCAAGCGGCGGATGGAGAAGGTCGCTGAAGTCCATGGCATCACCATCTATGACGACTTCGCCCACCACCCGACCGCCATCGCCACTACTCTGGATGGCCTGCGCAAGCGCATCGGCGATGCGCCATTGATCGCGATCATCGAGCCGCGCTCCAACTCCATGAAGCTCGGCGCTCACCGTGACGGGCTGCCGGAAAGCGTCAACCAGGCCGATCAAGTGGTCTGGTATTCGCCGGCCAACCTTGGCTGGGACCTGGGCGCCACCGCCGCGCTGTGCACCGTGCCATCGATTGTCAGCGATTCCCTGGAAGGCATCATCGAGCGGGTGAAGAGCCAGGCCAAGCCGGGCACTCACGTGGTGATCATGAGCAATGGCGGCTTCGGCGGCCTGCATGGCAAGCTGGCCGAGGCACTGCGATGAACAACGGCCCGGAACGCATCACCCTGGCGATGACCGGCGCCTCGGGCGCCCAGTACGGCCTGCGCCTGCTGGATTGCCTGGTGCGCGAAGACCGTGAAGTGCACTTCCTGATCTCCAAGGCCGCGCAGCTGGTGATGGCGACCGAGACCGACGTGACCCTGCCGTCCAAGCCGCAGACCATGCAGGCCTTCCTCACCGAGTACACCGGTGCCGCTGCCGGGCAGATCCGCGTGTATGGCAAGGAAGACTGGATGTCGCCGGTGGCCTCGGGCTCCGGCTCGCCGGCGGCGATGGTGGTGGTGCCTTGCTCCACCGGCACCTTGTCGGCCATCGCCACGGGCGCCTGCAACAACCTGATCGAGCGGGCGGCGGACGTCACCCTGAAGGAGCGCCGCCAGTTGATCCTGGTGCCGCGCGAAGCGCCTTACTCGAGTATCCATCTGGAGAACATGCTCAAGCTGTCGAACATGGGCGTGACCATTCTGCCGGCCTCTCCGGGTTTCTATCACCAGCCGCAGACCATCGACGACCTGGTGGATTTTGTCGTGGCGCGGATTCTCAATCTGCTGAACATCCCGCAGGACATGTTGCCGCGGTGGGGCGAGCATCATCTGAGCAGCGATGAGTAAGTCGCTGCTGATCCTTCTGGCCGCCCTGCAGCTGGGCGGTTGCGCCACGGCACGCACGCTGAACGCGGCCAAACCGGGGGCGCCGGTGGTGTATTCCGGGACGCGCCTGGATCTGTATGTGATGCAGGGCGGCTGTTGCCCGATGGATCGTTTCGGGGCTGAAGCGCCGAGCTATCCGGGTGTCGACCTGCCGGCCAGCGCCTTGCTCGACACGCTGCTGTTGCCGCTGTCGGTACTGACGGTATTGGGGGTTGGGTTTCAGGCTACAGGCGGGTTGTAGTTCCTTCGCGGGCAAGTCGGATCGCCGCCCGCTCGCTCCTGCAGAAAAGCACATGCTTGTGTAGGAGCGGAGTTTGCCCGCGATGCTTTCTGATGCTCGTTATTTACCCAGCTTGCGCAATTCGTCGGACTCGACGATCCGCACGCCATCCTGTTCTTCCAGCGCCAGGCGCCACATGGCCCGGGCCAGATGGCAGGCTTCGATGCCGTGGTATTTGCCGGGAATCAGCTTGGACAGCGGCCCGGCCAACTGTTCGGCGAGACGCGGTTCGATACGTTCGCCGAGCAGCAGCGATGGCCGGCAAATGGTCAGTTGCGGCCAGTCCTGGGCCTTCAGCGCCTGTTCCATTTCGCCTTTGACCCGGTTGTAGAAAATCGAGGATTTCGCGTCCGCGCCCAGGGCGCTGATCACGACTAGGTGCCGCGCGCCCATCTCCCGTGCGCGCTTGCCGAAGGCCACCACCAGGTCCAGGTCGACGGCACGGAACGCCTGTTCGGAGCCGGCTTTCTTGAGGGTGGTGCCCAGGCAGCAGAACGCCAGGTCCACCCGGCCGCTGAGTTGCGGCAGGAGTACCGCCGGGTCGCCGACCGGGTTTTGCAGGCGTGGGTGTTCGCTCAAGGGACGCCGGCTGGGCGCCAGTACGCGGGTTACCGTGGGTTCGTTGAGCAGGCGGTCGAGCAAGTGCTCGCCAGTCAGGCCGGTCGCGCCGGCGAGCAAGATATGCTGAGGCGTCAAGTACATAGTGTTTCCCCCTTGATACTGTTTCAGCTTAGTTGCTCTTTGCTTCCTTGCTGTCGTTGGCGGCGCTTTGCAGCGCCTTTCGTGCTTGCTGCTTGCGCAGATGCTGCCAGTGCGCCAAGACCCCCTTGGGCGCCCAGATCTGCGGTTCGGAGGCTTCGAAGTTATCCGCCAGTTCGCGTTCGGCCACGGTCGCCCGGGCCAGCTTGAAGGCCTGTTCCAGGTCGTCGGTCTGGTTCAGCGCCTGGGCGAACAGGGCATCGCCGAAGTAGGTGAAGTCGGCCTCTTCCGAGCAGCCGAACGATACGCGGTCGGCCTGCGAAGCGGTCATGATCAGGGTCCGCTCATCCTTGAGCGCGGGAATGAACCCGCCGGAATAACAGGCCGAGATCACGATGATCTTGTCGCGGTTTTTCAGGGGCGCCAGCACCGCGGCCAATTCGTCGGCCGGCAGGTCGGCCAGCTCCAGGCGTGGCTGGTCGAGCACCAGTTCGTGTTCGCTGGTGCCATGGCTGGTCAGGTAGATGAACAGCAGGTCTTCCGGGCCGCTGCGTTCGGCCAGGACCTGTACCGCGCGCCGCAGGTTTTCCCGGGTGGCCATAGGGCGGCTGTCGAGACGGTCGCGGTGGTTGACCAGGCGGATCTGCCCATAGGCGCCGAAGCGGGTGGCGAGCATGTTGCTGACATAGTCGGCCTCGCGCAGAAATACGCTTTGCTTGCCATCGCCGGCCAGCGTCAGGCTGTAGAGCTCGATGGCGGGCGTCGACGCCGGCACCGCGCCGAGGGCGTCGTCGAGCAGGCGGCCCTGGGCCAAGAGGCCGGTCTCCAACGGGTCGGGCAACAGTCGGCCGTCGGCATCGCGAACCCGCAGGCCGTTGATCCAGTCGCCGCTTTGCACGGTGCCATCGCGCAGTACCAGCACGCCGTGGCCCTGGTAGTTGTCGCCTTCGAAGCCACCGATATAGAAGCTGCCGTCGCTGAGGTTCAGGCGGCCCTGGCCACTGAAGCGCCAGTCGCTGAAACGGCCAATGTAATGGCTGCCGTCGACGCCGATCAGTTCACCCTTGCCACTGAGGGCGCCTTCCTTGAACTGGCCGATCCAGACATCGCCGTCGGCGTTTTCGTAGCGACCCTTACCGCTGAGCTGGTTCTGTTTGAAGCCGCCAACGTAGAGATCGCCCTCGGCGCTGCTGAAAGTGCCGTTGCCTTCCAGCTGGCCGTCGACGAACTGGCCGCTGAACTGGTTGCCGCTGGCATCGCTGCGCTGGCCCTGGCCGTTGGGCTTGCCGCGGGAGAACTGGCCCTGGTACTGGCTGCCGTCTTCCAGCTCGAGGCGGCCGAGCCCGGAATACAGGTCGGACTTGAATTCGCCGCGGTAGGTCATGCCGCGTTCCTTGAGGGTGCCTTCACCGTCGCGCCGGCCCAGTTTGAAACCACCGGTGTAGCTGCTGTCCTTGGTGGTCAGGCTGCCCTGGCCGTGGAACAGGCCCTGCTGGAATTGTCCGCGGTAGACCTCGCCGTCGCTGCCGTGCCATTCGCCCTGGCCATGCCACTGGCCGCTGTCGAACTGGCCGGCATACCAACTGCCGTTGGGGTAGTCGATGCGGCCTTGTCCCTGCAACAACCCGTTGACCACATCGCCGCGGTAGCGACCACCGTCCGGCAGACGGGCATCGGGAGGCAGCAGCGATTCGCCGTCTCCACATGCGGTGAGCAACAGGGTCAGAGCCAGGGGTACAAGTGGGCGCATAGCGGGATCCGGATAATTAGGGGACCGAGTATGCCGCAGCAACGAGGCTTATATATAGAGAGGCTGCGCGAAACAGCATGAGCTGTTTCGCATCAGGAAGGTTTCAGACAAAGCAGAGGGACAATGGCTCGGCGATGTAGGCTGGTTTTTCCTGGCCTTCGATTTCCAGTGTGGCGGTGGCCTTGAGCAGCCATTGGCCGGGTTTCTTCTCGGTGACGTCCACCAGGTCGACCTTGAGGCGGACCCTGGAATCGACCTTGACCGGCTGGATGAAGCGCACGCTGTCCAGGCCGTAGTTGACCACCATCTTCAGACCCTCGGGCAGGATCAGGATGTCTTCCATCAGTTTCGGGATCAGCGACAGCGACAGGAAACCGTGGGCAATGGTGCCGCCGAACGGTGTCTGGGCGGCTTTTACCGGGTCTACGTGGATGAACTGGAAGTCACCCGTGGCTTCAGCGAACAGGTTGATACGCTGCTGATCGATGGTGAGCCATTCGGAACGTCCTAGTTCCTTTCCGACATAATCTTTGAGCTCTGCAACAGGAACATACGGCATTGAGACTCTCCTTGGGTTCATCGGTTTTATCGTTCTAAAGGGGCGGGGACGTACCCCCTGACAACCCACTGTAGATCATCATGGGGGTTTGCTCCGGTCAACCTTCCATGCTTTTGGCGAATGCCGGTGCATAGCGTTCGCGTGCTTATAATGCCCGGCGTTTTTTCGGGGGGATGAGAGATGTTGTTACGCGGTCTGACATGGCTGGTGCTGTTTCAATTGCTCGGCACGGCGATCAATCATCTGTTGTTGCCGATCCTGCCGGGGCCGATTGTCGGTCTGCTGTTGCTGCTGATCTTCCTGGTGGCGCGCGGCGAGGTGGGCGAGCCGCTGAACCTGGCCGCCTCCAGCCTGCTGCGTTACCTGCCGCTGTTGCTGGTGCCGCCCGCGGTGGGGGTGATGGTGTACGCGGCGGATATCGCTGCGGATTTCTGGGCGATAGTCGGCGCCCTGGTGTTGTCGCTGGTGATCTCCATGGCTTTCGTCGGCGTGTTGATGCAGCGACTGGTCAAGCGCCACGGACAGCGGGAGGGCGGCCAATGATGTTCGACTGGCAGGGCGCCTGGGCGTCGGTGATCCACCATCCCTTGTTCGGCATCGGCATTACCCTGGGCGCCTATCAACTGGTGCTCGCGGCCTTCGAGAAAACCCGCTGGATCTTTCTGCAACCGGTGCTGGTCTCCATGTTGCTGGTGATCGGTGTGCTGCTGGGCTGTGGCTTGAGCTACGCCGAGTACCGCAAGAGCACGGAGATCCTCAGTATTCTCCTGGGCCCGGCCACAGTGGCGCTGGCCGTACCGCTGTACCTCAACCTGCGGCGGATTCGGCAGTTGTTCTGGCCGATATTTACTACGCTGGTGATTGGAGGGGTGGTCGCCACCGGCCTGGGCGTACTGCTGGGGTGGTGGTTCGGTGCTGAGAACATGATCCTGATGACCATGGCGCCGAAATCGGTGACCTCGCCGATCGCCATGCTGGTGGCCGAACAGATTGGCGGGGTCGCAGCGCTGGCCGCGGTGTTCGTGTTGATCACCGGGGTGATCGGGGCGATTTTCGGTCCGGCCATTCTCAACCGCCTGCAGGTGCACAGCCCGGAAGCCCGAGGCATGGCGCTGGGCATGACGGCTCACGCGGTGGGCACTTCGGTGGCCTTGCAGGAAAGTGATGAGTGCGGTGCTTTCGCGGCGCTGGCGATGAGTCTGATGGGTGTGGCCACGGCGGTCTTCCTGCCGTTGGCGGTGTCGTTGGTGGTTTAAGGAAACATGTATGAGCCTGGCGCTTTTCCCGCTGAACACGGTGCTGTTCCCCGACTGCATTCTCGATTTGCAGATTTTCGAGGCGCGCTACCTGGACATGATCGGTCGCTGCATGAAACAGGGCAGTGGCTTCGGCGTGGTGTGCATCCTTGAGGGCGAAGAGGTGGGCATCGCCCCGGAAGGTTTCGCGCGGGTGGGCTGCGAAGCGCTGATCACTGACTTTCATCAGCAGGACAACGGCCTGCTGGGGATCCGGGTCAAGGGCGGGCGGCGTTTTCGGGTGCTGAGCAGCGAAGTGCAGCGCGATCAGTTGCGGGTGGCTGAAGTCGAGTGGCTGGGCGAGGCGCCGGAGCGGCCGCTGCAGGAGGAAGACGGGGACCTGATCGCCTTGCTCAAGGCGCTGGCCGAGCACCCGATGGTCGAAGCCCTGAACATGGGGACCGAAGCCACTGGTCAGCAGTCGCTGGCCAACCAGTTGGCTTATCTGTTGCCATTCTCCGAACTGGACAAGATCGACCTGTTGCAACTGGACGATCCGCAACAACGCCTGGATGCGATCCAGGCCTTGCTGGACGAATTGCAGGGCGAGCTGTTCGCCTGATCCTCGCGGCTACAACACCTCAATACGCATAACGCAGCATGGCGTGCGGTAGATGCCTGACTGCTTCGAAACCGAACAACGCGATCAGCGCCGGCAATACCAGCCACCAGATCTTGGCCGGCATGGGTTCCAGTGGGGTCTGGCGCTGGGCGACCCACAGGCTGGCAGCGCACACGCAGGCGGCAAGCATGGCGCCGGCGAGGATGTCGGAGGGCCAATGCGCGCCCAGGTAAATCCGCGACACGGCAATCGCGGCCGCTGGCAGACAGCCCAGCAGCAGCCAGGTCAGGCGCATGCGTGGCGGTTGGCCGCGACCGGCGAGCACCGCCAGGGTCAGGAACAGGGCGAACGAACCGGAACTGTGGCCGCTGGGCATGCTGTAGCTGGTCAGTGGGTCGGTCAGGACTTCCGGGCGCATGCGGGCGAAGAACAGCTTGGTGCCGGTGTTGGCCAGCGCAGTGCACAGCAGCGTGGCGCCCGCAAAAATCGCCTGCCGCCATTGCCGGGCAACCAGCAACAGCAGGGTGACCAGGGCGCTGGCGAGCAGCATGGTGCGGAATTCGCCGAACTGGGTGAGCACCACCATCACCTCGTCCATTGCCGGGCTGCGGTGCTCCTGGACCAGCGCCATCAGGCCCTGGTCGAAATGGTTCAGGTAGGGGTAACCGATGAACAGCCCAGCCAGGATCGCCAGGCTGAGGCCGGCCACCAACGGGCTGGCCTTGCGATGGCGGCGCACGGTGCTGTTGATGCTCAGGCCCAGCAGCAGGGCGATGCTGGCGGCGACTATTCCCGCTTGCGGCCAGAAACCTTCAGGCAAGGGCAGGCGGATCGCCGCGCCCGTGGCCCAGCCCGGCAGCAGGTAGGCGACTGTCCAGCCGGCCGCGGCCAGCAGGCTGACGGCGAAAAAACGCGGGAACGACATGTCGAACATGCCGGCGACCATCGGCAGCATGGGGCGCAAGGGACCGATAAAGCGTCCGACCAACAGGCTGGCGATACCGTAACGCTGGAAATAGGCTTCGGCGCCGTTGATCCATTCCGGATGATGGCGCAGGCCCGGCAGGCGGCGGATGTTCTGGTGAAAACGCCGCCCCAACAGGTAGGACACCACATCCCCGAGCAAGCCGCCGAAGAACCCCAGCGCCAGGGTTTCACCCAGGGACAGCGCGCCGCTGCCGGCCATCACGGCAATGGCGAACAGCAGCACGGTGCCAGGCACGATCAGGCCGGCAATCGCCAGGCATTCGACGCAGGCGACGATGAACACGGCTGCCGCCAGCCATTGGGGATTCATCGTCAGCCAGCCGGTTATTCCGTCGAGCCATTGGCCCATAGGTTTTCAACTCCGATTATTCGGTGGGTTAACTGTAGAAGCGGACTTGCTCGCGATAAAACCATCCGCGGGCACGCCGGTTCCTGCGAAAGGGATCAATCGAGCAGCAAATAGTCGCGACCTTCGACCTGCCCGCGACGTAGCGGGTTCCGGGTGCAGTAGGGGGCGTAGGCAGCGTCGACAAAGCGGTACATCAAGTGCTCATCGCGGCCGTGAGGGATGCCCAGGCGGGTGGTCTGGATGACGCTGGCGACGGGCGTACCGACATCCTCGACGAACAGCACCTCATGGTCGAAGCGCTTGGCATCCCACACCGGAACTTTCAGGCCCAGTGCCTTGCACAGCAGGGTCTGGCCGGCGCAGAGCTTCTGCGAGGGGCGCGGCCGGCCGCTGGCGTCGGGATTGTTCAGGAGCATCTGCGCCAGGCTGGCGGGGCCCGAGATTTCGTCGACCCAGGGGTAGGCCGACTTGATCAGCACCGCGTTGCCCGGCCCCTGGGCGCTGAAGTTCAGCGAGTCGCCGCCGCGGGCGTAGTACATATAGATGTGGCCACCGTCCAGAAACAAAGCCTTACGCTTTTCTGTGTAGCCGAGGGAGGCATGGCTGCCTTTTTCCTCGCAGTAATAGGCTTCTGTTTCGATAATGCGCGCCGACAGCCACAGGTCGCCGACCCGATGGCGGATGATTTTACCGAGCAGTTCACGGGCCAGGACCTGGGCGTCTCGATCGAAAAAGCTGTCGGGCAGGGCCTTGGGCAGCGTCGGAGTGGACAGAATGGACATGGTGGCCAGGAGCGATGACGGGAATTGGGTCGGAATAATATCAATTCCAGGCTTAATTCAGGCTGAACGAGAGGTATTTGCCGTCCATTTCGACCATCCGCCCGTGACCGCTGTCCGTGGACCGGCGCGACAGCTATAATCAGCCGCTTTCCTCTTTGCCAAGACCACAGCAGACCATGACTGAGTCCGTTCTTGACTACATGACCCGTTTGGGTCGCGCTGCCCGCGAAGCCTCGCGGGTAATCGCCCGTGCCACCACTGCGCAGAAAAACCGCGCATTGCTGGCGGCTGCCGATGCATTGGACGCTGCTCGCCCCGAGCTGAGCGCGGCCAATGAGCAGGACCTGGCCAACGGCCGGGCCAATGGTCTGGAACCGGCATTGCTCGATCGTCTGGCGCTGACCCCGGTGCGTATCGACGAAATGATCGAAGGCCTGCGTCAGGTGGCCAAGCTGCCTGACCCCATCGGTGAAATCCGCGATATGCGCTACCTGCCTTCGGGCATCCAGGTCGGCAAGATGCGCGTGCCCCTGGGCGTGATCGGCATCATCTACGAGTCGCGTCCCAACGTGACCATCGATGCTGCCAGCCTGTGCCTGAAGTCCGGCAACGCGACCATCCTGCGTGGCGGCTCCGAGGCGATCAATTCCAACCGCGCCATTGCCACCTGCATCCAGCAAGGGCTGGCGGTGGCCGGCCTGCCGGCGCAAGTGGTGCAGGTGGTGGAAACCACCGATCGCGCGGCCGTTGGCGCGCTGATCACCATGCCCGAGTTCGTCGACGTGATCGTGCCGCGTGGCGGCAAGAGCCTGATCGAGCGGGTCAGCCGCGATGCCAAGGTGCCGGTGATCAAGCACCTGGACGGCGTCTGCCATGTGTTCATCGACGTGGCGGCCGACCTGGACAAGGCGATTCGCATCGCCGATAACGCCAAGACCCAGCGTTACGCGCCCTGCAACACCATGGAGACCCTGCTGGTCCACGCCGGTATTGCCGAGCGCGTATTGCCGCCGCTGGCGGCGATCTATCGCGACAAGAAGGTCGAGCTGCGCGGTTGCCCGCGTACCCGTGCCTTGCTGGGCGACGATGTGATCGAGGCCACCGAAGAAGACTGGCGCACCGAATACACCGCGCCAATCCTGTCGATCCTGGTGGTCGACAGCCTGGACGCGGCCATCGAACACATCAACACCTACGGTTCGCAGCACACCGACGCCATCGTCACCGAGAACTTCACCGACGCCCGGCGTTTCCTCAACGAGGTGGATTCCAGCTCGGTGATGGTCAATGCCTCGACCCGGTTTGCCGACGGTTTCGAATATGGCCTGGGCGCGGAGATCGGTATTTCCACCGACAAGCTGCACGCCCGTGGTCCGGTCGGCCTGGAAGGGCTGACCAGCGAGAAATATGTCGTCTTCGGCGACGGCCATGTGCGCACTTGATGAGCAAACGTATCGGTCTGCTGGGCGGTACCTTCGACCCCGTGCACATCGGTCACCTGCGCAGCGCGCTGGAGGTGGCCGATTCGCTGGGGCTCGATGAGCTGCGGCTGACGCCCAGCGCGCGGCCACCGCATCGCGATACGCCGCAGGTGTCGGCCCTGGACCGTCTGGCGATGGTCGAGTGCGCGGTGGCGGGCGTTTCACCTCTGGTGGTGGACGACCGTGAGCTGAAACGGGACAAGCCGTCCTACACCATAGACACCCTGGAACAGATGCGGGCCGAGATGGCCGCGGATGACCAGTTGTTCCTGTTGCTGGGCTGGGACGCTTTTTGCGGCCTGCCTACCTGGCATCGCTGGGAAGAGTTGCTCCAGCATTGCCACATCCTGGTGCTGCAACGCCCGGATGCCGACAGCGAGCCGCCGGATGCGTTGCGCAACCTGCTGGCGGCGCGCTCGGTGAGCGATCCCCTGGCCCTGCAAGGGCCTGGAGGACACATTGCATTCGTCTGGCAGACACCGCTCGCGGTGTCCGCCACCCAGATCCGTCAACTGCTGGCCAGCGGTAAGTCGGTACGTTTCCTGGTGCCTGATGCGGTCCTGGCCTATATCGATGCACACGGTCTTTACCGTGGGCCGAACTGAAGGCGCGCTGCCGGCCGATGCCGTGCAACGCGCCAAACATACGAGCTGAACGAGTTTTATATGACTAACCAAGTAATGAAAGGCGAAGATCTGGTCAAGGTGGCAGTCGCCGCGCTGGAAGACGTCAAGGCCCAGGACGTCCTGGTGATCGATGTTCGCGACAAGCAGAGCATCACCGACTACATGATCATCGCCACCGGTACTTCCAACCGCCAGATCGGCGCGATGCTGGAAAAGGTCCGCGAGATGGTCAAGGCCCAGGGCGTCAAGCCGCTGGGTGAAGAAGGCAAGGGCGACAGCGACTGGGTGCTGCTGGACCTGGACGACGTGATCGTGCACATGATGACCGCCTCCGCACGCCAGTTCTACGACCTGGAACGCCTGTGGCAGGGCGCCGAGCAGAGCCGTGCGGCCGATGGCAAGCACCACAGCCCGGAACACACCCATGAGCACTTCACCAAGCTCAACAAAGACCAGCAATAAGGGACGGCTGTGCGCCTGCGTCTGATCGCTGTCGGTTCACGCATGCCCAAGTGGGTGGAAGAGGGTTGGCACGAGTATGCCAAGCGTCTGCCATCCGAACTGGCGCTGGAACTGGTGGAAATACCGCTCAATACCCGTGGCAAGAACGCCGATGTGGCCCGTTTCATCCGTCAGGAAGGCGAAGCCATGCTGGCCAAGGTCGGCCAGAACGAGCGGATCGTCACCCTCGAGGTCCACGGCAAGCCCTGGAGCACCGAGCAGCTGGCGGTGGAACTGGATCGCTGGCGCCTCGACTCGCGCACCGTGAACTTCATGGTCGGCGGCCCCGAGGGGCTAGCGCCGGAAGTCTGCGCGCGGGCGGACCAGCGCTGGTCGCTGTCGCCTTTGACCTTGCCGCACCCGCTGGTACGGATCCTGATCGGTGAACAGCTGTATCGCGCCTGGACAGTCCTGTCCGGGCACCCTTATCACAAATAGCCCGCGCCCCTAATGTCCCAGCCGATCCGTATCAAGGACCACGAAAAAGACGCCCGTCTGGTGCGTGGCCGGGTCGTGTTCGGGGCTATTGCCGTGGTCTGCCTGATCGGGGTGCTGATCGCGCGCCTGTATTACCTGCAGGTGATCCAGTACGACTATCACTCGACCCTGTCGGAAAACAACCGGGTCCACGTCCAGCCGATTCCACCGACCCGCGGCCTGATCTTCGACCGTAATGGCGTAGTAGTGGCCGATAACCGGCCGAGCTTCAGCCTGAGCATGACTCGCGAGCGTTCCGGCGATTGGCGCCAGGTGCTCGACGTCATTGTCGAAGTGCTGGAGCTGACGCCGGAAGACCGGGTGCTGTTCGAGAAACGCATGAAGCAGGGGCGCCGGCCGTTCGAGCCGGTGCCGATCCTGTTCGAGCTCAACGAAGAGCAGATCGCCCGGATCGCGGTCAACCAGTTCCGCCTGCCCGGGGTGGAAGTGGTGGCGCAGTTGGTCCGCCATTACCCCCAGGGCGCGCACTTCGCGCACTCGGTGGGCTACATGGGGCGGATCAACGAGAAAGAGCTGAAGACCCTGGACCCGGTGAACTACAGCGGCACCCACCACATCGGCAAGACCGGCATCGAGCGCTTCTACGAGCCCGAACTGCACGGCCAGGTGGGGTACGAAGAGGTCGAGACCAATGCTCGCGGCCGTGTGTTGCGGGTGCTCAAGCGGACCGACCCGATTCCCGGCAAGGACATTGTCCTGAGCCTGGACATCAAGCTGCAGGAAGCCGCGGAGGCTGCCTTGGGCGGGCGGCGTGGCGCGGTGGTAGCGCTGGACCCGAACACCGGGGAAGTGCTGGCCATGGTCAGCCAGCCGAGCTTCGACCCGAACCTGTTCGTGACCGGCATCAGCTTCAAGGCCTATGCCGAGCTGCGCGACTCCATCGACCGTCCGCTGTTCAACCGGGTGCTGCGCGGCCTGTACCCGCCGGGTTCGACCATCAAGCCGGCGGTGGCGATCGCCGGCCTCGATTCCGGAGTGGTGACGGCCTCCACGCGGGTCTATGACCCGGGCTACTACCAACTGCCCAACTACGACCACAAGTACCGTAACTGGAACCGCAGCGGTGACGGTTACGTCGACCTCGACACCGCGATCATGCGGTCCAACGACACCTACTTTTATGACCTGGCCCACAAGCTGGGGATCGATCGGTTGTCGGCCTACATGAACAAGTTCGGTATCGGCCAGAAGGTCTCGCTGGACATGTTCGAGGAATCGCCGGGCCTGATGCCGTCGCGGGAATGGAAGCGCGCCACCCGCCGCCAGGCCTGGTTCCCGGGTGAGACGCTGATTCTCGGGATCGGCCAGGGCTACATGCAGTCCACCCCGTTGCAGTTGGCCCAGGCCACGGCACTGGTGGCGAACAAGGGTAAATGGAACCGTCCGCACCTGGCCAGGACCATCGAGGGCGAAAAGCCGGTGGATGAAAACCCGATGCCGGACATTGTCCTGCGCGATCCGTCGGACTGGACGAAGGTCAACCACGGCATGCAGCAGGTGATGCACGGTGCCCGTGGTACGGCGCGCAAGGCGGCCATCGGTTCGCAATACCGGATCGCTGGCAAGAGTGGTACGGCCCAGGTGGTCGCGATCAAGCAGGGCGAGAAGTACGACCGCTCCAAGGTCCAGGAGCGCCATCGCGACCACGCCCTGTTCGTCGGCTTCGCGCCGGCGGAAAACCCGAAAATCGTGGTCTCGGTCATGGTCGAGAACGGCGAGTCCGGCTCCGGCGTGGCGGCCCCGGTGGTGCGCCAGGTGATGGACGCCTGGCTCCTCGGCCCGGATGGCCTGCTCAAGCCTGAGTTTGCCGGCCCTATCAGTGCGGAGGCTACGGCCCGTGAAGAGTAATTTCGATCGCATCCTGTCCAGCGAGGATGTGATGCGTCGCCGTGCGACGCTGTTGCAGCGCATGCACATTGACGGCCCATTGCTGATCCTGCTGCTGACCCTGGCGGCCGGCAGCCTGTTCGTCCTGTATTCGGCGAGCGGCAAGAGCTGGGACTTGCTGGGCAAGCAGGCGACGTCATTCGGCATCGGCCTGGTGTCGATGATCATCATCGCCCAGCTCGAGCCCCGGTTCATGGCGCGTTGGGTGCCACTGGCCTATGTATTCGGCGTGGTGCTGCTGGTGGTGGTGGATGTCATGGGACACAACGCCATGGGCGCCACCCGCTGGATCAATATCCCCGGGGTGATCCGCTTCCAGCCCTCGGAGTTCATGAAGATCATCATGCCGGCGACCATCGCCTGGTACCTGGCCAAGCGCAGCTTGCCGCCGCAGCTCAAGCATGTGGGCATCAGCCTGATCCTGATCGGAATCCCGTTCATTCTGATCGTGCGCCAGCCGGACCTCGGCACCTCGCTGCTGATCCTTGCCGGTGGCGCCTTCGTGCTGTTCATGGGCGGCCTGCGCTGGCGCTGGATCCTCAGCGTGCTGGCTGCCGCGGTGCCGGTGGCGATCGCCATGTGGTTCTTCATCATGCACGACTACCAGAAGCAGCGGATCCTGACCTTCCTCGATCCGGAAAGCGATCCGCTGGGCACCGGCTGGAACATCATTCAGTCCAAGGCGGCCATCGGTTCCGGTGGCGTCTTCGGCAAGGGCTGGTTGCTGGGCACTCAGTCCCACCTGGACTTTTTGCCCGAGAGCCACACCGACTTTATTATCGCGGTCATGGGCGAAGAGTTCGGCCTGGTGGGCATTTGCGCCCTGCTGCTGATCTATCTGCTGCTGATCGGTCGTGGGCTGGTGATCACCGCCCAGGCGCAGACGCTGTTCGGTAAATTGCTCGCCGGCGCCCTGACCATGACGTTTTTTGTTTACGTTTTCGTCAACATCGGTATGGTCAGTGGCCTGTTGCCGGTCGTGGGGGTGCCGTTGCCGTTCATTAGCTACGG
>LNAP01002457.1_pt1 | contig 18488 bp, 15 predicted proteins | sample 602601 | NCBI WGS metagenome assembly LNAP01 (sample SAMN02440304, study PRJNA202911) | soil metagenome | biome: Subtropical and temperate rainforests or woodlands; isolation source: soil samples (1 kg each in a 20% v/v slurry with milli Q water) were... ...
GGACGCGTTCGCCGCGCGCGCCGCCTCGGCACGCCTGGCCGGGCGCAGCCTGGACCTGCAGTACTACATGTGGCACGACGATCTGGTCGGCCACCTGCTGGCGCGCGAGGTGTACGCCGCGGCCGAGCGCGGCGTGCGCGTGCGCCTGCTGCTCGACGACATCAATACCAAGGGACTCGACCCGGCGCTGCTGGCGCTGGACGCGCACCCGAACATCGAGGTGCGGCTGTACAACCCCTTCCGCAACCGCAGCGGCGTGTGGCGCCTGCTGGAGATGGTGCAGCGCTTCTTCAGCGTCAACCACCGCATGCACAACAAGGCGTGGATCGCCGACGGCCGGGTCGCGCTGGTCGGCGGCCGCAACATCGGCAACGAGTACTTCGACGCCGACCAGCGCGTGAACTTCCGCGACCTCGACATGCTCCTGCTCGGCCCGGCGGTGGCCGGTGCCAGCGCGATCTTCGACGATTTCTGGAACTCCAGCGCGGCGGTGCCGATCGAGGCGCTGAACCCGCAGACGCCGGAAAACCTGCACAAACTGGTAGCCGCGCTCGCCCACGAATCCGCCGACGCCACCGCGCAGGTCTATCTGAACCGGGTCGCCGCTTCGCCCTCGGCACAGCGGCTGAGCAACCACGAACTCTCGCCGCACTGGAGCGCGAACATCGTGGTGGCGTCAGATCCGCCATTGAAGACGAAGTCCGCCGACCGCGGCGGCTGGCTGCAGCCACGGCTGGCCGCCCACCTCGGCGGCGTGCACAGCGAGGTGCTGCTGATCTCGCCCTACTTCGTCCCCGGCAGGCAAGGCACCGCGACCCTGCTCGGGCTGGTGCGCGGCGGCACCCGCGTCGGCGTGGTCACCAACTCGCTGGCCACGAACGACGTGCCGGCCGTGCACAGCGGCTACGAGCGCTACCGCAGGCAGCTGCTGAACGGCGGCGTGGGCCTGTACGAGCTCCGCCGCAACGGCCCGGTCGCCACCCATGGCCTGTTCGGCAGCAGCGGCGCCAGCCTGCACACCAAGGCGTTCGTGATCGACGGTACGCGCGGCTTCGTCGGTTCGTTCAACCTCGATCCGCGCTCGGCCAACCTCAATACCGAGATGGGCGTGCTGTTCGACGACCCGGGCCTGGCCCGCGACCTGCGCCAGGAATACCTGCGGCTGGCCGCACCGGCGCTGAGCTACCAGCTCCGCCGCGGCGCGGACGGCTCGATGCAGTGGCTGGACCGCAGCGTGCAACCGCCGCAGGTGCTCGAACACGAGCCCGACGCCGGCTGGTGGCTACGCGCGATCACCCGCGTGATGAGCTGGCTGCCGATCGAATCGCAGTTGTAGGAGCGCATCCTGTGCGCGATGCTCTTCGTCACGTGACGAAGAGCATCGCGCACAGGATGCGCTCTACGCACGGGCCGGGCGGTGCGGCATGCGCTAAAATCGCCGGTCTGCATTCAAGGAGTTCGCCATGCGTCCGTTTCCGCTCGGAGAAGACATCGACCTGCTGCGCGAGTCCGTGCATGCGTTTGCGGAAAAGGAAATCGCCCCGCGCGCCGACCGCATCGACCGCGACAACCTGTTCCCCGCCGATCTGTGGCTCAAGTTCGGCGAGATGGGTTTGCTGGGCGTCACCGTGCCGGAGACATACGGCGGCAGCGGCCTGGGCTTCCTCGCGCACATGGTCGCGATGGAGGAAATCTCGCGCGCGTCCGGTTCGGTCGGTCTGTCCTACGGCGCGCACTCCAACCTGTGCCTCAACAACATCTACCACAACGGCAACGAGGCGCAGCGGCAGAAGTACCTGCCCAAGCTGTGCAGCGGCGAACACGTCGGCGCGCTGGCGATGAGCGAGCCCGGTGCCGGCTCCGACGTGGTCGGCTCGATGAGCTGCAAGGCCGAGCTGCGCGGCGACGTGTGGGTGGCCAACGGCACCAAGATGTGGATCACCAACGGACCCGACGCCAACGTGCTGCTGGTCTACATGCGCACCGCACCGCGCACCGCCGGCAGCCGCTGCATGACCGCCTTCATCGTCGAGAAAGGCATGAAGGGTTTCAGCACGGCGCAGAAGCTGGACAAGCTCGGCATGCGCGGCTCGAACACCTGCGAGCTGGTGTTCGAAGACTGCGAAATCCCGGCCGCGAACATCGTCGGCGAGGTCAACGAAGGCGTGCGCGTGCTGATGAACGGGCTGGACACCGAGCGCCTGGTGCTGTCCGGCGGTCCGATCGGCCTGATGCAGGCCGCGCTGGACATCACCATGCCGTACGTGCGCGAGCGCAAGCAGTTCAACGCTCCGATCGGCACGTTCGAGATCATGCAGGCGAAGGTCGCCGACATGTACACCGCGCTGCAGAGTTCGCGTGGCTTCGCCTACATGGTCGCGCAGCAGTTCGACAACGGCGTGAAGTCGCGCATCGACCCGGCCGCCTGCCTGCTCAACGCCTCGGTCAACGCGGTGAAGGTGACGCTGGAGGCGATCCAGTCGCTGGGCGGCAACGGCTACATCAACGAATTCCCCGCCGGCCGCCTGCTGCGCGACGCCAAGCTGTACGAGATCGGCGCCGGCACCAACGAGATCCGCCGCATGCTGATCGGCCGCGAGCTGTTCCACGGCAAGGCATAACGGTTGACTGTAGGAGCGCACCCTGTGCGCGATGCTCTTCGACAAGAGCCATCGCGCACAGGGTGCGCTCCTACGAAATTACGGGCGACTCCGGATCAGAACGACCAGCTGAAGTTCGCCGTAGCCATCTGCGCCTGCTGGCGCTGCCCGGTGTAGCGGTCGTAGCCAAGCTGCAGGCTGGCGCGTGAAGTCATCTGCCAGTCCAGCGTGGTGCCGAGCACGCCGCCATAGCGCGACAGACCGATACCACCGAGCGGCGCGAACTGGTCGATGCCACTGAAGCTGGCGTCGAACACGTCGCCCCGCACGCCGAACGATTGCTGCCACAACATGTGTCCCTGCAGGCTGAGACTGCCACCGCCGGGCAACACCCACTCACGCGCCGCGCGCAGGCCCGTGCCAACCTGCCAGCGCGCGGCCGTCTGCGCCGCCGACTTCAGGCCGAAACCATACGCACCCACCTCGTTGAAGCCGTCGCGTTGCAGTTGCGCGTATTGCAGGCTGAAGTAGGGCGTGATCGCCGTGCGCCCCAGCACCAGCCGATAGCCGCTTTCGGCATAAGCAACGCCATAGCGGCCGTTGTCATCGCTGGCCAGACCGGCCGACTGCCCGCCGAGTTCGACCCGGCGACGCATGGTCTCGCGATAGCTGCCGACGCCGAAACGCCCCATCGTGTACCAGGCATTTCGCACGACGCCGCCGTACAACATGGCCTCCAGCGCATGGCTGTGACCCTGATCCACACTCTCCTCCAACCGGCCCAGCCCCTGGCTCTGGCCCAGCGCGTATCCAGCGATGCCGTTGCTGCCGACGCGCTGGTCCGCGCCGACGAGGAAACCACTGAGGTCATAACCGACACGGTTGTAGCCGCTGCGCGACATGTCGCCCTGATAGCCAAGGCTCTGCGTCCAGCCACCGGTGACTGGAGCATCGATCAGCTTCCCGAAGCGATCGGACAGCGCGCGGGTGCCGGCGTCGATCGCCTCGAACATCATCGCCGCGCTGGCGGCATGCAACTGCCCAGAGAGACTCTCCAGCGAACGCTGCGCCGTGGCCAGGGTGGCCGACTGCTGCAGACTGGCCGCTCCGGCAATGAAACTTGTCCCCGCCGGCCCGCCGCCGACACCGGTACCGGTACCGGCATCAGCCATCTGCGTATTGATCTGCGCGAACGCATTGTCCACGCGCAGCGCCGCACCCATCGAAGCGGCGGTGTAAGTCATCGCCGGGACAGCGCTGGCCTGCACCTGGGTCACGTCCAGCCATGCGCTCGTGGCGTCGTAATTGAGCGTGGCATCGAGCAGTACGCCGGCGCCAGGCGCGAGCAAATTGAAGGTTCCACTCAAGCCGCCCTGCGCTACCAGTACATCCGTGTGTGCGTTGGCGACGTAACCGTTGGCCGCACCAACGACCTCAAGTACGGGGCCGGGGTAGACAGTCCCGGCGGCAGACAACGTCGCCTTGCCTGCAACGCGCAGCACCGATCCCAGTTCCAGCGAGAGCCAGCCGCTCGGCCCCTGGGCGTAGTCGCCACCGACGGTGACATCACCGCCATTGACCATCAGTGTGCCGCCGTTGGTGACACTGCCACCGATGCTGTGGGTGTCGAGGACGCCACTGTTGGCATTGATGTTGAGCGAACTGCCGATCCCAGCGGCAATCAGCGTGCCCTCCATGACATTGGTCAGGCCCGTATACGTGGTCGGCTGGGTGATGATCAACCTGCCGCCACCCTTCTTGATCAAACCACCGGCACCCGAAATGACGTTGTTCCAGGTCGACCCGCCGCTGAAGTCCACCGTCACATCACCCCAGTCGAACTTCGCCGGCCCATTCACCGCACGGCCAACGTTCAATTCGCCGTAGCCGAATACCGGGTCCACACCCGTCGCGCCAAGATCATCGGCGGTGCCCAGCAGGGTCTGCCGCACCAGGTCGTTGCTGAAATACGGATAGGCCTGCCACACCAGTGCGGCCGCGCCGGAGACTTCCGGCGCCGCGAACGAGGTGCCGCTGGCGTACAAGTATTTTGGGGTTCCGGTAGCGGTGGCATCCTTGTCGAGGAAAACGACGTCGCCAGGTGCCGCAAGGCAATAGTTCATCGCCCTGCCGCAGGCGTTCGAGTAACTCGCCAGTTGGCTCGGATGGTTGCTGTCGACCGCCACGGCGACCAGCCAGCCAGCCTCCAGTTGCGGCGCCAGGCTGGGCAATGCGGCGATGTCGCTGGGATCGCTCCTGGAATCGTTGCCGGCAGCGAACACCACCAGGCCGCCATGCTGTATCACGAACGGCTCGTAAGCCTGGGCGAAGGCCTGGTTGATCGAGGCGTTGCCGGTATCCCAGTAGATGCCGCCCCAGGAATTGTTCATCACCTGCACGCCTGCGTTGATCAGCGCCGGGTTGAGAGTCTGCGCGAAAAAGGCCGCGTCGGCGGCGGTTACCGCGTTGCCCTGCCCTGAGCCATCGTCCTTCGGCGCCACGTCGCTGATGATGCGCGCCGACACCAGGCTGGCGCCGGGCGCGATGCCGCCGGGAAAGCGGTCGAACGCCTGGCCGGCGGCGATCTGCGAGACCCAGGTGCCGTGGCCGACCACGTCGTCGATCGCGGTGTTGTTGGTCGACGGATCGACGTAGATCAATTCCTGCTTGACCCGTCCGACCAGCGCCGGGTGGTTGCGCATGATGCCGCTGTCGACCACGCCGATGGTCACGCCGGCACCGGTGTGGCCCTGGCTGTGTGCGGCGTAGGTATTGGTGAGCGCAAGCTGGGCATCCAGCGGCGGCTGGTCGGTCGGCGTGCTTGGCGGTGGCGGCGAACTCGGCACGGTCGGCGGTGGTGTCGGCTTGACGTTGCCGCCTCCGCCGCAGGCACTCAACCCAAACGCCATGGCCACCAGCCAAGCCATCTCGCGACGTCGCAAACCCGAGTCGAACGTTTTCATCCATCCCCCTGCCAACAAAGTCCCAATCCCCTGCATCGCGGCGTAGCGGGTACGCCGTGGTGCTGCCCTGCCACGCATCTTGGCACAACGAAAATCCAATGAAACGGGGCGCAAATCCCGGTGCCGCAAGGACTTGCGGCCGTTTGCCCAGGTTCGCGGCGGGCTGCGATAATTGCGGGGTTATCTATCAGGCGTTCGCGCCCCTCGAGTCTTGCAAGCGGAGTTATCCATGTCGGATGTCAGCGTCGTCATCGTCGGTGCCAAGCGCACGGCCATCGGTTCCTTCCTCGGCCAGTTCACTGGCGTCCCCACCCCGAAGCTCGGCGCCACAGCGATCCGCGCCGCGCTGGAACAATCCGGCGTCGCCCCGGCCGATGTCAGCGAGGTGATCATGGGCTGCGTACTGCCGGCCAACCTGGGCCAGGCGCCGGCGCGCCAGGCTTCGCTGGGAGCCGACCTGCCGGCCAGCACCGGCTGCACCACGATCAACAAGGTGTGCGGCTCGGGCATGAAGGCGATCATGCTGGGCCACGACCTGATCAAGGCCGGTTCGGCGACCGTGGTGGTCGCTGGCGGCATGGAGTCGATGACCAACGCGCCGCACATGGTGCAGGCGCGCACCGGCATCCGCTACGGCGACGGCCAGTTGGTCGACCACATGGCCTGGGACGGCCTGACCAATCCGTACGACGGCAAGGCGATGGGCGTGTTCGGCGAACTGTGCGCCGACAAGTACCACTTCACCCGCGAGGCGCAGGATGCGTTCGCGATCGAGTCGGTCAAGCGCGCGCTGGCAGCGCAGCAGAACGGCGGATTCGCCGGCGAGATCGTCCCGGTCACCGTGAGTGGTCGCAAAGGTGACGTGGTGGTCGACACCGACGAGCAGCCCGGTCGTTCCGACATCGCCAAGGTCCCGTCACTGAAACCGGCCTTCCGCAAGGAGAACGGTACGATCACGGCGGCCAGCTCGTCCAGCATCTCCGACGGCGCCGCCGCCGTGGTGCTGCTGTCGGCCGACGATGCGAGCAAGCGTGGCCTGAAACCGCTGGCGCGCATCGTGGCGCACGCCACCCATTCGCAGGAGCCGGAATGGTTCACCACTGCGCCGGTCGGCGCTATCCAGAAGGTCTTGGACAAGGCCGGCTGGAAGGTCGGTGACGTCGACCTGTTCGAAATCAACGAGGCGTTTGCGGTGGTCGCGATGACCCCGATGAAGGAACTCGGCATCCCGCACGACAAGCTCAACGTCAACGGCGGCGCCTGCGCGCTGGGCCATCCGATCGGCGCCAGCGGTGCCCGCCTGGTGGTGACCTTGTTGAACGCGCTGAAGACGCGCGGCCTCAAGCGCGGCATCGCGTCCCTGTGCATCGGCGGTGGCGAGGCAACGGCGGTCGCAGTGGAGTGCATCGACTGACGCTGATCCATGACCAGCGCATGATATCCACATGACGGCCGGATAAATCAGTTTTTAATACGCACTGAAGCGCCACTACAAAGATGTGGCGCAATTTCCACGAAAGCGCTATTAATACACGGCCAAACGGCATTCCACGGCAAAGGAGATCCACCATGAAGTTTACGCGTACCCTACTCGCCGCCGCGCTCGTCGCGCTGTTGGCGGCATGCAGCAACGGCGCGCAGGATTCCGCGCAGGACGCCCAGAAGTCGGCCGACACCGCTCAGCAAGCTGCCGATACGGCGCAGCAGGCTGCTGCGGCTCCGGCTGCTGCTCCGGCTTCCACCGCTGCGGCTCCGGCTGAGGCTCCGGCTGAGGCTCCCGCCTCCACCGCTGCGGCTCCGGCCTCCACCGCTGCCGCTCCGGCAGCTGCAGTCGACGCTGCCGCCAAGGCTGCCGACGCTGCCAAGGACGCAGCCGGTGCTGCCAAGGACGCAGCCGACAAAGCCAAGGACGCCATGAAGGGGCATTGATCCCGTTCTCTGGTTTCCTGAAAAAACGGCCGCCCCGCGCGGCCGTTTTTTTTCGCCCGTGATTTGCCGTTTCACCCGCCGATTTTGGTCGTCGGCCGGCGCCCGCTATCATCCGTGGTTTGGCCTTGATGGCAGCCTATCCGTGAGCCCGCATCCATGAGCGTCATTGCATCGCAGATCGATCCGCGTTCTCCCGAATTCCAGGCCAGCAACAACCAGCTGCGTGCCGTGGTGGATGACCTGCAGCGCGAGCTGGTGCGCAGTGCCGAGGGCGGTGGTGCGAAGGCGCGCGAGAAACACGTCGCCCGCGGCAAACTGCTGCCGCGCGAACGCATCCGTGCCCTGCTCGACCCCGGCTCGCCGTTCCTGGAACTGTCGCCGCTGGCCGCACACGGCATGTACGACGGCGCTGCGCCCGCCGCCGGCCTGATCACCGGCATCGGCCGGGTCAACGGCATCGAGGTGGTGGTGGTCGCGAACGACGCCACCGTCAAGGGCGGCACCTATTTCCCGATCACCGTGAAGAAGCATCTGCGTGCGCAGGAAGTGGCGCTGGAGAACCGCCTGCCCTGCGTCTATCTGGTCGACTCCGGCGGCGCGTTCCTGCCGCTGCAGGACGAGGTGTTCCCGGACAAGGAGCACTTTGGCCGGATCTTCTACAACCAGGCGCGGATGTCTTCGTTGAACATCCCGCAGATCGCGGTGGTGATGGGTTCATGCACCGCGGGCGGTGCCTACGTGCCGGCGATGAGCGACGAGACGATCATCGTGCGCGGGCAGGGCACGATTTTCCTCGGTGGCCCGCCGCTGGTGAAGGCGGCCACCGGCGAGGTGGTCGACGCCGAGACGCTGGGCGGCGCGGAGGTGCACACGTCCATTTCCGGCGTGGCCGACCACTACGCCGAGAACGACGCGCATGCGCTGTCGATCGCGCGCGACATCGTGGCCCACCTCAACCGGAAGAAGGACATGCCGCTGGCGCTGCGCGCCCCGGTCGAGCCGAAGTACCCGGCCGAGGAACTGTACGGCGTGATTCCGCAGGACACCCGCCGCCCGTTCGACATCCGCGAGGTGATCGCGCGCATCGTCGACGGCTCCGAATTCCACGAGTTCAAGGCGCGCTACGGCAAGACCCTGGTCTGCGGCTTCGCGCACATCCACGGCTATCCGGTGGGCATCGTCGCCAACAACGGCATCCTGTTCGCCGAGAGCGCACTGAAGGGCGCGCACTTCATCGAGCTGTGCAACCAGCGCAACGTGCCGCTGGTATTCCTGCAGAACATCACCGGTTTCATGGTCGGCAAGAAGTACGAGCAGGCCGGCATTGCCAAGGACGGCGCAAAGATGGTCACCGCGGTGGCCTGTTCGCACGTGCCGAAGTTCACCGTGGTGATCGGCGGCAGCTTCGGCGCCGGCAACTACGCGATGTGTGGCCGCGCGTACGGCGCGCGCTTCCTGTGGATGTGGCCGAATGCGCGTATCAGCGTGATGGGCGGCGAACAGGCCGCGAGCGTGCTGGCCACGGTCAAGCGCGACGGCATCGAGGCGCGCGGCGGCGAGTGGTCGGCGGACGAGGAAGAGGCCTTCAAGGCACCGATCCGCGACCAGTACGAGCGCCAGGGCCACCCCTATTACGCCAGCGCGCGGCTGTGGGACGACGGCATCATCGACCCGGTCGACACCCGCCGCGTGCTCGGCCTGGCGATCTCCGCCTCGCTCAACGCGCCGATCGAACCGCAGCGCTACGGCGTGTTCCGCATGTAATCCCGGGCGGTTTCAGCGTGGCTGATGCACGGCTTCCAACGGGCGAATCAGCCGTGCGCCGGCCCACAGCGCAGCCAGCGTCGACGCGTAGAACACCAGTTGCATGCCGGCCGGCTGGGCGTCGTAGCCGACCAGAATGTGCGCAGTCTGGCCCAGCAGCGAGCCGTTGCCGAGCAGCCACGAACTGTCCCATAGCTGATGGCCCCAGGCCGGCAGCAGGTTGGCCTGGATCAGGTAACGCGCGGCAGTCGAAGCCAGTCCGGCGGCCAGCAGCACCAGCATGGCATTGGTGGCGCCGAAGAAATGCCGCACGGGAATGCGCAGCAGGCCCGCATACAGCGCGAAGCCGAGTGCCGCGCCGGCCACCACGCCGATCGACAGTCCGGCCCACAGGTGTTCCGCCCCACCGGCACGCATGCCGTACAGGAACAGCACCACCTCCGAGCCCTCGCGCAGCACCGCCAGCGCCACCACCGCCAGCAGCAGTCCCAGCGAACTGGCACCGCTGTGCACCGCGTTGCCCAACACCTGCATCTGCCGGCTCAGCTCGCGGCCGTGGCTGGACATCCACAGCACGTGCCAGCCGATCATCAGCACCGCCGCCAGCAGTACGCCGGCGTTGAACAGTTCCTGCCCGACGCCGCTGAATGCCGAGGCCAGCAGGTCAGCCGACAATGCCACCAGCACCGCGCCGAAGATTCCCAGCGCGATGCCGCCGCCGACGAACCAGCCGCGTCGCGGCACGCCGCGGGTGGCCGCCGCCACCACGCTGACGATCAGCGCCGCTTCCAGCACTTCCCGAAACACCAGCAAGGCCACCGCCCACATAGGCCTACTCCACCACCAACGTGCCCTGCGCGGTGGGCTGGTGGAAATCGCCATAGAAGCGGTAGCGCCCCGGTTTGAACGGACCGATGAACAGGCTGGTGCGGCTGTTCGGCATCACGATCTTCTCCGCTGGAAAGTCGTCACTCTCGAACTCCTCCGGCGAGGGATCCTGGTTGATCAGCTCCAGCTTGATCCGGACATGCGCGGGAATGCGCAACTCGCTGGGCTGGTAGCGGTGATCTTTCAGGGTCAGCGTGTAGCTGGGAACGTCGGCCGCGCTGGCAAGCAGCGGCAGCAGCGTGGCGAGCACAAGCGGCAACAGGCGTTTCATGGGTGGTTTCCTGTACCAGACAAATTGACTGATAGTCATTCTCATTCAATGCTCGAATGATACCCCATTGCCCGGCACGCTGCCGGTGGGTTTCGTTCGGTCATGACGGCAAGCCGTACTGCATTCTGGCAGCGGCAGGCCGCCGTTCCCATGATCTGGATCAGCCGCGGCGCCAGCGAGACGGCAGGCTCAGCCCTGCGGATCTTCCCCGCGCAGGCGCACGTCGTTCGGCAGCATGTCGGTGCGCTCCACGCTGGCTTCGCGCTGCGACTCGAAGAAACGCTGCACCTGCTGGCACACGGCCATGGTGTTCTCGCGGGCGATCGCCGAGACCAGGAACCACGGCTGGGTCCAGTCCAGTTCGGCAACGATCTTCTCCGCCACGGCCTGGCGCTCGCCCCCGGCCAGCATGTCGGCCTTGTTGAGCACCAGCCAGCGCGGGCGCTCCAGCAGTTCCGGGTTGAATTTCTGCAGTTCCTGTTCGATCGCGCGCACCTGGGCGGCCACGTCGGAGCCGTCGATCGGCGCGATGTCGACGATGTGCAGCAGCAGGCTGGTGCGCGCCACGTGGCGCAGGAACTGGATGCCCAGGCCGGCGCCTTCGGAGGCGCCCTCGATCAGGCCGGGGATGTCGGCGATCACGAAGCTCTGGTCGGTGCCGAGGCTCACCACGCCCAGGTTCGGGTGCAGCGTGGTGAACGGGTAATCCGCCACCCGCGGCGTCGCCGCGGACACCGCGCGAATGAAAGTGGACTTGCCGGCGTTCGGGAAACCAAGCAGGCCGACGTCGGCCAGCAGGCGCAGCTCCAGCTTCAGTTCGCGCGCCTCGCCCGGCGTGCCCGGCGTGGCCTTGCGCGGCGCCCGGTTCACCGACGTCTTGAAATGGATATTGCCCAACCCACCCTTGCCGCCCTGCGCCACCAGCATGCGCTGGCCGTGACCGGTGAGGTCACCGATCACCTCGTCGGTGTCGACGTTGGTGATCATGGTGCCGACCGGCACGCGGATCGTGGTGTCTTCGCCGCCCTTGCCGTACATCTGGCTGCCCATGCCGTTCTCGCCGCGCTTGGCCTTGAAGCTGCGCTGGTGGCGGAAGTCGACCAGGGTATTCAAGCCCTCGTCGGCCACCAGCCAGACCGAGCCGCCGAAACCGCCGTCGCCGCCGTCGGGGCCGCCGAACGGGATGAACTTCTCGCGGCGGAAGCTGATGCAGCCATTGCCGCCGTCACCGGCCTGGACTTTGATATTTGCTTCGTCGACGAATTTCATTGGGGAGCCGGGATTGGGGATTCGGGATTGGGAATTCGGGAAGAGCTGGTCATCTGGACATGGTACGGGACGTGGAGCGTTTCAGCTTTTACGAATCCCGAATCTCGAATCCCGTGACAAAAAACAAAAGCCCCGCCGAAGCGGGGCCTTCGCTATCGCGTCGCGGAAGGCTTACGCCTGGACGACGTCGACGAAACGGCGGTTCTTGTCGCCGCGGACGGCGAACTTGACGGTGCCGTCGACCAGCGCGAACAGCGTGTGGTCGCGACCCAGGCCCACACCCGTGCCCGGGTGGAACTGGGTACCGCGCTGACGCACGATGATGTTGCCGGCTTCGATGGCCTGGCCACCGTAGATCTTGACGCCGAGGTATTTCGGGTTCGAATCGCGACCGTTGCGGCTGGAACCTACGCCTTTTTTATGTGCCATGACTCAATGCTCCAGTTGCTCAGGCGTTGATGCCCGTGATCTCGATTTCGGTGAAATGCTGCCGATGGCCCTGCTGACGCTTGTAGTGCTTGCGGCGGCGGAACTTGATGATGCGGATCTTGTCGGCACGGCCGTGCTTGCGCACGGTGGCACTGACGGTGGCGCCTTCGACGACCGGCGCACCAACGGTGACCGACTCGCCGGAACCGACCAGCAACACCTGGTCAAAGCTCACGGTGGCGCCTTCTTCGGCGGTCAACAACTCCACGCGCAGCACGTCGCCCTGCTGCACACGGTACTGCTTGCCACCGGTCTTGATGACTGCGTAACTCATGGGAATGCCCTTCTGTCGTTATTCTCTTGGGTATCGCCATGACCTTGTAAGGTCTGGCGAACTGCGGATTATAACGACCTGCCCGCGCACTGGTCAAATACTGACCACAACCGGCCGCGAACCCCGCCGGATGGCCGTGGACCGGGGCTTGCGCGGCTCAATGGCCCGGCTTCGGCACCGGCTTCGGCGCGGTGGCCGCCGGACTGGCCGGGCAGCGCCCGCTGGCGTCCAGCGTGCCGTCCTGCTGCAACTGCCGGATCATCGCCTGGCCCCGCTCGCGGCCCCACTCCTGGCCGATCTTCATGCCCTCGGCCATGGTCACCGGCATCTGCGTGATCACCTTCTGGCCCAGCGGCGACTTGTAGAACTTCAGCAGGCCGGCCACGTCGTCGGCGCTGAAGTGGCGCTGGTAGATCGGCACCATCCGCCTGAGCAGTTGCTGGCTGCCGCTGGCGTCGATGAAACCCTGCCAGTACGACGCCGGCACGCACGGCACCGCCTGCCCCATCACGCCAGCCATCTGTGAGTTCATCTGGTCGAACATGTGCTCCATGTGCATCACCTGGAACAGCTGGCGCACCTGCTTCTCGCTCGGCTGTGCCGCCATGACCTGGCCCGCTGCCCCCAGCGCCAGCACAGCGCCGGCCGCCATTCCCGCCCACTTCCGCATGGCTTGCCTCCCATTGGCTCAAACGCACGTCCGGCCACGGCGAGCATGGCAATGAAACCGGAATCCACCAAGCATTCCGCCGACCGGCACAATGAACTATCGAAACTCCTTGGTATAGTAAACGATCCCCCCCATATCCGGCGTCCATGGACACCATTCGCATCCGCGGCGCACGCACGCACAACCTCAAGAACATCGACCTCGACCTCCCGCGCGACAAGCTGATCGTGATCACCGGCCTGTCCGGCTCCGGCAAATCCTCGCTGGCGTTCGACACCATCTACGCCGAGGGCCAGCGGCGCTACGTCGAATCGCTGTCGGCCTACGCGCGGCAGTTCCTGTCGATGATGGAGAAGCCCGACGTCGACCATATCGAGGGCCTGTCGCCGGCGATCTCGATCGAGCAGAAATCCACCTCGCACAACCCGCGCTCCACCGTCGGCACGATCACCGAGGTGTACGACTACCTGCGCCTGCTGTACGCCCGCGTCGGCACGCCGCGCTGCCCCGACCACGGCATTCCGCTGGAGGCGCAGACGGTGAGCCAGATGGTCGATGCCACCCTCGCGCTGGATCCGGAGCAGCGCTACATGCTGCTGGCGCCGGTGATCCGCGAGCGCAAGGGCGAGCACGTGCAGGTGTTCGAGCAGCTGCGCGCGCAGGGTTTCGTGCGCGCCCGCGTCGACGGCGCCGTGTACGACCTGGACGCGGTGCCGCCGCTGACCTTGCGCCAGAAGCACACCATCGAAGTGGTGATCGACCGCTTCCGCCCGCGCGAGGACATCAAGCAGCGCCTGGCCGAATCGTTCGAGACTGCGCTGCGACTGGGCGACGGGCTGGTGATCCTGGCCGGCATGGACGCCGGGAAGGAAAGCCCAAGTGCCGCGAGCGCAGGACGCGCAGGAGCGGCCGCCGCCGGTGCGAAGGAGCAGATGCTCTCGTCACGCTACTCCTGCCCGGTCTGCGACTACTCGCTGCCCGAGCTGGAGCCACGGCTGTTCTCGTTCAACTCGCCGGTCGGCGCCTGCCCATCCTGCGACGGGCTGGGCGTGACCCAGGTGTTCGATGCGGCGCGCGTGGTCGGCCATCCCGAGCTGCCGCTGTCCAACGGCGCGGTGCGCGGCTGGGACCGGCGCAACGCGCATTACTTCCAGCTGATCCTGTCGCTGGCGGCGCACTACGGCTTCGACGTGGACACGCCGTGGCAGAAACTCCCTGCGGACGTCCAGAAGGCCATCCTGTACGGCAGCGGCAAGGAGCAGATCGCGTTCCGCTACATCACCGAACGCGGCGGCAAGGTCACCCGCGAGCACGCGTTCGAAGGCATCCTGCCGAACCTGGAGCGGCGCTACAAGGAAACCGAATCCGCCGCGATACGCGAAGAACTGGCCAAGTACATCAGCGACCAGCCTTGTCCTGCCTGCGAAGGCCAGCGATTGAACCGCTCCGCGCGCAACGTGTTCGTCGCCGACCATGCGCTGCCTTCGCTCACTTCGCGCTCGATCGACGACGCGCTGGCGTTCTTCGAGGAGCTGAAGCTCGCCGGCTGGCGCGGCGAGATCGCGGTGAAGATCGTCAAGGAGATCCGCGAACGGCTGACCTTCCTCAACGACGTGGGCCTGAACTACCTCACCCTGGATCGGCAGGCGGATTCGCTGTCTGGTGGTGAAGCGCAGCGCATCCGCCTCGCCTCGCAGATCGGTGCCGGCCTGGTCGGCGTGATGTATGTGCTGGACGAACCCTCGATCGGCCTGCACCAGCGCGACAACGAGCGCCTGCTCGGCACGCTGACCCGCCTGCGCGACCTCGGCAACACGGTGATCGTGGTCGAGCACGACGAGGACGCGATTCGCATGGCCGACCACGTGCTCGATATCGGCCCCGGCGCCGGCGTGCACGGTGGCGAGATCGTGGCGCAGGGCACGGTGCAGGACATGCTCGACTCGCCGCGCTCGGTCACCGGCCAGTTTCTGTCCGGCGCGCGCGCGATCGAAGTACCCACCGTGCGCCGCCAGCCCGCCGACGCCGACGCGTGGCTGCGCCTGAAAGGCGCCAGCGGCAACAACCTGAAGCACGTCGACCTGGCGATCCCGGCCGGCCTGTTCACCTGCGTCACCGGCGTGTCCGGCTCGGGCAAGTCGACCCTGGTCAACGACACCCTGTTCCGCCTTGCCGCGGCCGAACTCAACGGTGCCGGCACCCAGTCGGCACCCTACAAGTCCGTCGATGGCATGGATCTGTTCGACAAGGTGGTCGACATCGACCAGTCGCCGATCGGCCGCACGCCGCGCTCCAATCCGGCCACTTACACCGGCCTGTTCACCCCGTTGCGCGACATGTTCTCGCAGGTGCCCGAGGCGCGCGCGCGCGGCTACACGCCGGGCCGCTTCAGCTTCAACGTGCGTGGTGGCCGCTGCGAGGCCTGCGAAGGCGACGGCATGATCAAGGTGGAGATGCATTTCCTGCCTGACGTCTACGTGCCCTGCGACGTCTGCCACGGCAAGCGCTACAACCGCGAGACGCTGGAAATTCTGTACAAGGGCCACACGATTGCCGACGTGCTCGGCATGACGGTGGAGGACGCGCTGAAACTGTTCGAGAACGTGCCGACCATCGCGCGCAAGCTCGACACCTTGCGCGCGGTCGGCCTCGACTACATCAAGCTCGGCCAGAGCGCGACCACCTTGTCCGGCGGCGAGGCGCAACGCGTGAAGCTGTCCAAGGAATTGTCCAAGCGCGACACCGGCCGCACTCTGTACATCCTCGACGAACCCACCACCGGCCTGCACTTCCACGACATCGAGCAACTGCTCGACGTGCTGCACCAGCTGGTCGACCAGGGCAACACGGTGGTGGTGATCGAGCACAACCTCGACGTGATCAAGACCGCCGACTGGATCGTCGATCTCGGCCCCGAAGGCGGCGCCGGCGGCGGCCGCATCCTGGTTGCCGGCACGCCGGAAACCGTGGCGGCCACGCCCGAATCGCACACCGGCCATTTCCTCGCGCCGCACCTGAAACCCGCCAAGCCGAAAAAGCCCGGTACCGCCAAGCGCGTCAAGGCCGCCACCAAGCACATCGCCTCGGCCGACAAGTACAAGCCGATGCGCGGCAGCAAGAAGAAGCGTCCATGAGTCCACGCAAATCCACCACGGTCGTCGACGCGACGAGCACTGCCGCGCCGGAAACCGAAACCGGCAAGCCGCTGTTCGTCGCCTCGATCGGCGTGCGCTGGCGCGACCTCGACGCGTTCAACCACGTCAACAATTCCAACTACCTCACCTACCTCGAAGAGGCGCGGCTGCAGTGGCTGAGCCACGTGCCCGGGCCGTGGTTCGACGATCACGCGATGCCGGTGATGGCCGCCAGCCAGGTCAACTATCGCCGCCCCATCGCATGGCCCGCGCAGTTGCAGGTGCAGCTGTTCTGCGAGCGCACGGGCAACAGCTCGATGACGCTCGCGCACCGGGTGATCGACGCCGAACACCCCGACCGGCTGTACTGCGACGGCCACGTGGTGATGGTGTGGATGGACCCGGCCAGCGGCAAGCCGGTGCCGTTGCCCGAGGTAATCCGCGCCGCCACCGCGTAGCCGGCCCATGCACGCCGCAGCCACCCGTACTTCATTCACGGTCAGCCCGGGCGGAGCCGGCCGGGTCGAGACGATCGCGGGTGCGCGCCACGCCTGGCGCTTCCGGCCGCACTTCCACGCCGGCGACGAGATCGTGCAGGTGCTGGCAGGCCGGGCACGGCTGCGCCGTCCCTCTACCTGCCGCGAAGTCGTCGCCGGCGACACCGTCGTGGTGCCGGCCGGCGTGATCCATCGCTTCGAGCCGGTGGATAGCAGCGGCTGGGCTTTCAGCTCGCGCTTCGTGCCGCCCGGCACGAAGAAGGTCTCGACTGACGACGCCTGCAATGCGCTCGGCGCGCAGGCCAGGGCCTTGCTGACCGCGCGTCCTTCGCTGCACACCGACGTGGAAGCGATCGCGCAAGCCTGTGCGGTTTCCGCCGGTCACCTGGCACGTGCGTTCCACCACGAGACCGGCACCAGCCTGCACAACTTCCACGTCCTGCTGGCCCTGCACAAGGCCAAGGCGTTGTTGCGCGATCACGCATCGATCATCGAGGCGGCGCTCGACGCGGGCTTCTACGACCAGGCCCATCTCAACCGCGAATTCGTGAAGACGTTCGGCATGACTCCCGCCGTTTTCCGCGCGGGTTGGGCGGCGGCGTAGCCGGGGATGCTCAGACCGCTCCCGGCTCGAGTTCCAGCGCCATGTACAAGGTGCCCGGCACCGGGTTGTCGTAATACGGCGCCACCGGGCGAAAACCCAGCGCGACATAGAGTTGCCGGGCCGCCTGCATCGAAGCCAGCGTGTCCAGCAGCACGCGCACGTAGCCGGCCCGGGCTGCCCAGGCGATCACCGCCTCGGCCAGTCGCCGTCCCAGTGCCTGCCCACGCGCCGCGGGTCGCACATAGAGGCGCTTGATCTCGCACACGCCCGGCTGCGACCAGGGTCGCAGCGCCACGCAACCCAGGGCCGCTCCCGCGCCGTCACGCGCAATCAGGATCACGCCCCGCGGCGGCGCGTACTTGCCGGGCAGTTGTGCCAGCTCCGCAGCCACGTCCTGGAAGGAAAGATCGATGCCGAGGCTGTCGATATATTCCGCGAACAGCCCGCGCACGACCTCGATGTCGTCCGGCAAGCGGGCGGGCGCGATATCGATCGTCAAAGATGCAGACATGGCCAAGTCATCCGCGGGGAATCTTCGTACCACGATAGTGAATCCGTGCCATCGACGCTTGGACAATCCTGACCAATGGCACGGGAGCCGGCGCGGATGCCGGCCTTCCCCGGCACGCAGCGACGCAGTCGACGCACGGCATGCATGCGCCGTCGCTATGATGACGATCCGGTGCCCACGATGGAATGCGCTTCATGACGACAGCACATCGCTCCGCCCTCGCCTTCGCCTGCATCGCGGCCCTGGCCGGCGCATGGCCGGCTTACGCCGCCGACACCACGGCGCTCACCTTGTATCGCAGCGACAGCGCCGCGCTGTACGCCAGCCATGGCGGCGGCGACGTCGGTGACGGTTATGCGGTGGTGCGCGAGCAACGTTCGCTGACGCTCGCCGCCGGCACGCACGACGTGGTGATCGGCGACCTGCCGATCTTCCTCGACCCCGAAGCGCTGGCGCTGGGCTTCCCCGACGGCAGCGCGAAGGTGATCTCGCAGCGCCTGCTGCTGGCGCAGGGTGCGGATGCGGCGCTGACCGGCCTGGTCGGCCGCAGCGTGGACGTGCTCGGCAGCAGTGGCGAGCCGCTGGCCAGCGGCACCCTGCTGCGTGCGGGCGACGGCCTGCTGGT
>LNAP01002458.1_pt1 | contig 18479 bp, 16 predicted proteins | sample 602601 | NCBI WGS metagenome assembly LNAP01 (sample SAMN02440304, study PRJNA202911) | soil metagenome | biome: Subtropical and temperate rainforests or woodlands; isolation source: soil samples (1 kg each in a 20% v/v slurry with milli Q water) were... ...
TTTGGCTTCACCTGTATGCCGCTGTGCAAATTCTTGTTGCCACCTTTCGCACAGTGGACCGTGGGTGCCCGGCCGGCACCCGGTCTTCCCTGCGCCCTCTTTTCATTTGAGGGTGAGACGACCAGGCAAAGCTCGGGCGAAACACGCCGCGAGGATGCGAAGGTGTGTCTAACGCTTCAGAAGTCGAATGCTGCGACGAGCATTTGCCTATCACCGTCACCCTGAGGTGCTCGCCTCTTCGGCGAGCCTCGAAGGGCGACGGCCCGGCTGCATCTCGGCCGTTCGTCCTTCGAGGCTCGACTTGCGCTGCTATCGCATCGCAAATCTCGCACCTCAGGATGACGGAATGGACACTGTCGCCGCGGCGACGGGACACGAGAGCGGAGCATGCCGCTATTGCACGCTTCCTCGGTGTGAGGGTGCCTTTGCATAACTGTCATAGTTTCTAACGCCCACTAACCAACGCCCGATTTAAAACTGTCATAATCGCCAAATGGAACCCGCGCCTGCGTCCTTTTTACACGGCATTAAGCGTCGCTGCATTGGATGCGACGAGAAAGTGCGTTGGGGACTGCAATGAGTGCCGCGAAGAAGATGCCGGGAAAACCGGCCACCGAAATGTTCGACGACATCCCGGTGCTTCAGCGCAAATGGCGTGCCGCGTTGAAGCCGGGCGATCGGCTGCCGCGCTATGAGGACGTGATGCTCGGCAGCCTCGGGCGGCTCGCCGACCATATCGCGCTGCTGAAGAACGACGGCGCGCTCGAATTGTCGCGCAGCGGACGCTACGTGCAGAAATGGCTCGGCGAGGAGCGCTGGGACATCCCGGTCGCCGAGCTGTCGCCCGATTGCGCCACGGCGCTGTCGGAAGCGGCGGCCAACGCGCTGAAGAGCGGACGGCCGCACCATGCCAGCGCGCATTGCGTGCGCGACGGCATGGTCAGGACCTACGATCTGCTGGCGCTGCCGACCTCCTCGCGCTGGGGCGCCACGCTGGTCGGCGCCTATGTCAACGAGCGCGGCAGGCAATACAATCTGCTGGACGCGATCTTCTCCTCGACCGACGACGCGGTCATCTCGCTGACGACGCTGCGTGACGCCGGCGGCAAGCCGTTCGATCTCCAGATCGTGCATCACAACCAGAGCGCCGCGATGCTGCTGAAAGCCGCAGGCGCCGGCCTGTTGTGGCGCCGGATCGGCGAGGGCGGCAATTGGCTTGCCTCGCCCGACATTATCAAGTTCCTGCTCAAGGTCGTCTCCGGCGGCCGCGGCGAGCAGCTCGAGATCGAGAGCGAAGGACGGAATCTTCGATTGAGCGCCACCGCATTCGCCGATGTGGTTTCGCTGACGATCTCCGACGTCACTGCGCTGAAGCGGCGCGACGCCTCGTTCCGGCTGCTGTTCGACAACAATCCGATGCCGATGTGGGTGTTCGACGCGCAGACCAGGGAATTCCTAAGCGTCAATGACGCCGCGGTCCAGCATTACGGCTACAGCCGCGAGGCATTCCTGCAGATGACGCTGCACGCGATCTGGCCGCAGGACGAATGGGACAGCCATGCCGAAGCGCTCGAACGCATCGGCGACACCTATCATTCCTCGCGCAATTGGCGGCATCTGCGCGCCGACGGCAGCGAGATCGAGGTGCTCACCTTCGGCCGCCGTGTCGCCTTCGACGGCCGCGACGGCTATCTGGTCGCGGTGGTCGACATCACCGAGCGGCGCAAGGCCGAGGCGCGCATCGCCCACATGGCGCACCATGACGGGCTCACCGACCTGCCGAACCGCGAGTATTTCCAGGAACGCCTGAAGCAGGCGCTCGACCAGGCCGGCGGAAAGAGGGTCGGCGTGCTCTATATCGACCTCGACCTGTTCAAGAACATCAATGATTCCTTCGGCCATCCGGTGGGCGACCGCCTGTTGAAGGAAGTTGCCGAACGCCTGACCACCGCGGTCCGCGGTGCCAATCTCGCGGCACGGCTTGGCGGCGATGAATTCGCGGTGATCCTCGCGGCCGACGTCTCGCCAAACGAAGCCAGCGCCTGTGCCACGCTGCTGATCGACGTGCTGAAGGCGCCCTACGACCTCGACGGCCAGGAGATGGTGATCGGCGCCAGCATCGGCATCGCGCTGTCGCCGGGCGATGGCACGACGTCGGAGGAGTTGATGCGCAACGCCGACATGGCGTTGTACCGGGCCAAGTCCGACGGCGGCAGCGTGCATCATTTCTTCGAGCGCGAGATGGACCTTCAGGCGCAGAAGCGCCGCGACATGGAGCTCGATCTGCGCCGCGCGTTTGCCAATGGCGAGTTCGAGCTGCACTACCAGCCGCTGGTGTCGATCGCCTCCGACCGCATCTCCGGCTTCGAATCGCTGCTGCGCTGGTGCCATCCCGACAAGGGCATGATCTCGCCGGCGGAGTTCATTCCGGTGGCCGAAGACATCGGCCTGATCACCCAGCTCGGTGAATGGGTGCTGCGCGAAGCCTGCGCCGAGGCGGTGAAATGGCCCGCCGACGTCAAGGTCGCGGTCAATCTGTCGCCGGCGCAATTCCGCAGCCGCAATCTGGTGCAAGTCGTGATCTCGGCGCTGGCGCAATCCGGCTTGTCGCCGAAGCGGCTCGAGCTCGAGATCACCGAGTCGATCTTCCTGGCCGAGACCGATGCCAATCTCGCAATATTGCACCAGTTGCGCGAACTCGGCGTCGGCATCTCCATGGATGATTTCGGCACCGGCTATTCCAGCCTCAGCTATCTCCGCAGCTTCCCGTTCGACAAAATCAAGATCGACCGCTCCTTCGTCAAGGATCTGGCGCTGCGGCCCGATTGCGGCGCGATCGTGCGCGCGATCTCGGGGCTCGGCCGCAGCCTCAATATCACCACGACCGCGGAAGGCGTCGAGACCGAGGATCAGCTCGACTGGCTGCGCGCCGAAGGCTGCAACGAAGTGCAGGGCTTCCTGTTCAGCGCGGCGCGGCCCGCCGCCGAGATTGCAAAGCTGCTGGCCGATTTCGGCCAGCGGGCCTCACGGGCGGCGTAACTCGGGAGGGAAGCAGTCGTAGACCAGCGCCTTGAAGGCCGGCGTGATGCGGCTGCGCTCGTTCTGGGTCTGCTGCATCATGAGGTAAACCATGCCGAGCTTGGGATCGACGCCGAAATAGGTGCCGCTGCCACTGTCCCATTTCAATTCGCCGAGCGAGCCCGCCGGCGGCGGCTTCGCATTGCCGGGATCGGTGCGCACACCAATGCCGTAGCCATAGCCGAAGCCGTCGCCGGGGAAATAGAAATAGTCGCGTCCGACACCGGACCCGGGCCCGACGTGATCGGTCGTCATGGCCTTGAAAGCGGCCGGGCTGAGGTAACGCCTGCCCTCGAACTCGCCGCCATTGAGCAGCATCTGGGAGAAGCGTTGATAGTCGGTGATGGTCGAGAGCAGCCCGCCGCCGCCCGACTCCCATTCGGGATGGGCCAAGCGATCCCGCTCGCCAGCGAGCAGGACAGGGTCGTTCGGCAGCGGCCGCGCCATCCGCGCGCGCTCCTCCGGAGTCTTCAGCACGAATTTGGTGCTGCTCATTCCGAGCGGATCGAGAATGCGCGGCTTGAGGAATGCATACAGCGTCCGCCCCGAGATGATCTCGATGATGGCGCCGAGCACGTCGGTGGAATGGCCGTAGCGCCATAGCGACCCCGGTTGACGCGTGAGCGGCAGCTTGGCGATACGGTCGGCGAATTGTCTGTTGTTGAAACGACCTTCGAAGATATTGGCGGCCTCGTAAACCTGCATCACCCATGGGGCACCGATATAGTCGTAGCTGATGCCGGAGGTCTGCCGTAGCAGATCCTCGATGTTGACGGGGCGGATTGGCGGCTCGAGCTGGAGCTTCGAGGTGCCGTCCGGCTCCACGCCCACCTTGGTGTCGGCAAAGAGCGGGACGTATTTCGACACGGGGTCGGTGAGAGCAAGCTTGCCCTCGTCGATCAGCATCATCGCGCCAAGGCAGGTGATCGGCTTGGTCATCGAGTGGATCGCGAAGATCGTGTCCGGCGTCATGGCGAGGCCGGTCCTGGTGTCGCGTACGCCGAAGGTCTTGAGGTAGACCGGCTTGCCGTGCTGCTGCACGAGGATCACCGCGCCCGGCAACCGGCCGTTCGTCACCTCGTTGTCAAAATATGCGGTGATGCGGTCGAGGCCGTCGGCCGACGGGGCAGGGATGCCGCTGGCGCGGCTCCGCGCCATCGTGCCGGCGAGCAGCGCAGCTCCGACCAGAAATTCACGCCGCTTCATCAGGGCTCCTTCCCTCGACGGGATCAAAGCCGCAGGATATTCAGAGCGTCAACACGTCATCTATCAAAATCGCGTCACGATTTCCGAAAGGAACGGTCGCGGGCGATCCTCGCTCGGCTTGGTCGGCGTGCCCACGTGGATGAAGCCGGCGAGCTTTTCGTCCGGCTTGAGGCCGAGGCCGTCGAGCACGTCGCGATCGAACGAGAACCAGCCGGTGAGCCAGCAGGCGCCGTAGCCGAGCGCGGTCGCGGCCGTGACGATGTTCATGGCGCTGGCGCCCGCCGACAGTTCCTGCTCGAAGGCCGGCACCTTCGGATGCGGCTTGGTGAAGCTGACGATTCCGATCACCAGCGGCGCATCCATGAGACGCTTGCGCTCAATTTCGACGTCGGCAGCGGGCGCGCCGGGATTCTTCCGCGCAAAGACCTTGGCGATCACCTCGCCGGCGCGCTGGCGGGCGTCGCCCTCGAAAATGATGAAGCGCCAGGGCGCGAGCTTGCCGTGGTCAGGCACGCGCGCGCCGATGGTGAGAATGGTCTCGAGCTCGGCCGGGGAGGGGCCGGGTCCGGTCATCTCGCGCGGCTTGACCGAGCGGCGGGTCTTCAGGAGTTCGATGGCGTCGGGCACTATCATTTCCTTCGTCGGGAACGACTGCGGAATTACTAGCACGGAGATAGGTAGGTAAGGAGACCGCCGAAAGCCAGTTTAGACCGATTGTGATGCCCCTATGGCTTCCGCCCCGGCGTCGCTGCCGGCGTGCTCGGCATACAATTGATGCTGCCGATGACATTGGGACCATATTGGACGAAGCCCGTCGCCGTTACAGGCGAATGCGGCGCCGAGATCGGCAGATAGAGATAGCAGACGGTGCCGTCGACGGGATCGCGCAGCCGCTGGATCACGGTATCCTGCAGTGGGCCGGCGAACTGCCGCTCCAATTGCATTCTGGGAAGCTTGCTCCATTCGGCCGATGGCTGGACCTGTTGCGGGGCCGGTTGATTTGGCTGCTGTTGCCCGAGCGCGATGCGCGGGACGGCCACGGCCGTCATCACCACAAGCGCGGCAACGGACAGGCGGAGCACGGCAGCGCAATTCGGACAGGACATCGGCATGTCTACGGATGTATCAGAATTCGACCGCCATACCAGCGCGTCCGATATGCTCGTTGCCTCCGCCATTGGAATAGCTGCCATAAACCACCGTGGGAACGGCGAAATTCAGACGGTGCGAAACACCAATGCCAACGCCGCTCTCGCCGCGATAATAGCCGGTGTTGACGGCGATGGTGGTCTTGCCGGCCGCCGAGGGCATCAGCACCGGTGCGACCGCGACCGCGGCGACGATACCGCGCCGGGCTTCCCGCTGGTTGTCGTTGATCTGGCTCTGCAGGCCGGCATATTGCGACTGAATACCGGCCACGGTGGACTGCAGCTGACCAACATTCACCGCGTCGGTCTGGTTGACGCCGGCGGCGACATTGGTGAGTCGCCGCTCGTTGCCGGCTGAGCCAAACGAGACTGTATTGGCAACGGAGTTGGTTGAACCGGAGCCGATCGCGACCGAATTCGCGGCTGTCGCCGAAGCGCCGGTGCCTAGCGCCGCCGAGTTGGCGCCGGTTGCGACCGCGCCATCGCCGAAGGCGGCGCCGCCGTTCGATGCGGTTGCGCCTGCGCCGACGGCGACCGAGCCGGTGGCAACGGCGCCGGAGCCGATCGCAATGGCGTTGGTGCCTGTCGAGGCCGAGTTGAAGCCTACGGCGATCGATCCCGATTGCGTCGCCTGCGAATTGGTGCCGAAGGCTAGAGCGTTGGCGCCGCTTGCCGTTGCCCCCGATCCGACCGCGCTGGCATTGACGCCGGTGGCGGAGGCAACAGGGCCGGCGCTGTTGGCGCGGAAATAGACGGCCTGCGAGTTGAGTGCCGCGAAAGCTGAGCCTACGTTGTTATAGGTCGCACCGAGAATGCTGTAGCTTGGCGCGGTCAACTGACCGTTGACGTCGAGCCCCGCGCCAGCGCCGAACGCGTTCGCCACCCGCTGGTTCGCCGTGTACAACTGACCGCCGTTGACGGCGTCGGTAGAGCCGGAGCCGATCGTGCCTGCCGCGATGTTGACGATGCGGCGCTCGCTGCCAATGGAGCCGACTGAAACGGTATAGGCGGCGCTGGCAACCGAATTTGCGCCCAGTGCCACGGAACTATATCCAGTTGCGCTCGCAGCGTCGCCTATCGCCACCGTATCGGTGTTGGCGGCCGTAGCGCTGATACCGAGGGCGGTGGAAGCAAATCCCGTACCTTGCGCGCCGTGGCCGATCGCAGTCGAGTTCAATTCGGCGATTGCCGAGAAGCCGACGGCGGTGCCGTTATTGTTCCGGGCTCCGTAAATGTTGGTGAAATCGTTGATGTTGTTGTTGTCGCCCGTCCCGATGGCGACTGACTGAGTGCCTATCGATTCCGAACCCGAGCCCAGCGACGTCGACGACGTGTTCGCGTAGCTGTATTGCCCGACCGCGGTGCCATCGTTGCCGATGACCTGCGCGCTATCGCCAATCGCAGCGCCGCGGGCCGGATTTGCGGGATTCCCGAGAGCGCCAGTCACGATCGCGTTCGGACCGCAGGCGAAGGAGTTGACGCCGAGCGCCTGCGATGCGCCGCTTGATATGTTGCATGTCGATTGTGCGGACGCAGGCTGGATTATCATTCCGGCCCCTACCCCAGCAAGAATTGCCAGCCCGCGGAAGATGAAAGAAATTCTGTTTGCAATCATAATAACACCCCCAAAAAAGCAGCTTTTTCACAAGGCGCAACAAGGCTCAAAACGTCCTCTGCCTGCGTGGGCAACGTCTTTGCGATCATTCCCCGCGGGCGATATCCTTAACAGGAAAACAGACACAATGAAAACTTGGAGTGGTGGTGCAAATCCATGCACGTCGAGCGGAGCGTTGTTGCTCGGCGCCGATCCCAAGCGAGGCGTCGATCAGCGGTCGCTTCTCAACCTCGATATCCGCGGCTGGTGCGGTCGTCGGGCATGCACAGCCCTAATGAGCGTGCAGGCCCGCGACCGGAAGCGCTTGTAGACCGATTGAACGATCAGGCCGTGTCGCGCGCCCGCCTGACGTCCGGCGGGATGGCCTCATCGACCAGCGCGGCGATCGCCTCCTGCGTCGTCATCACCTTCTGGCCGTCGCTGCCGAGCCGGCGGACCGAGACCGAGTGCGTCTCGGCCTCCTTCTTGCCGACCACAAGCAGCGCCGGAATTTTGGCCAGCGAGTGCTCGCGGACCTTGTAGTTGATCTTCTCGTTGCGCAGGTCGATCTCGACCCGCAGGCCTGCGCGCCGCGCCTGCTCCAGCACCTGCTTGGCGTACTCGTCGCCTTCCGAGGTGATGGTGGTGACCACCGCCTGCACCGGCGAGAGCCAGAGCGGGAAGTTGCCGGCATAGTGCTCGATCAGGATGCCGATGTAGCGCTCCATCGAGCCGCAGATCGCGCGGTGCACCATCACCGGCGGTTTCTTGCCGCCGTCATGGTCGATGTAGAACGCGCCGAACCGCTCCGGCAGGTTGAAGTCGACCTGCGTGGTGCCGCACTGCCAGTCGCGGCCGATGGCATCGCGCAGCACATATTCGAACTTGGGTCCGTAGAAGGCGCCTTCGCCCGGGTTGATCTCGGTCTTGATGTGGTTGTTCTGCGACTGGATCTCGCGCAGCACCGTCGCCATCACGCGCTCGGCGTGATCCCACATCGCATCCGTGCCGACGCGCTTGTCGGGCCGGGTCGAGAGCTTCACCGTGAGGTCGCCGGTGAAGCCGAAATCGGCATAGGTCGACAGGATCAGATCGTTGATCTTCAGGCACTCGTCCGCGAGCTGGTCCTCGGTGCAGAAGACGTGCGCGTCGTCCTGGGTGAAGCCGCGCACGCGCATCAATCCGTGCATGGCGCCGGACGGCTCGTAGCGGTGCACCACGCCGAATTCGGCGAGCCGCAGCGGCAGGTCGCGATAGCTCTTCAGGCCGTGCTTGAAGATCTGGACGTGGCCCGGGCAATTCATCGGTTTCAGCGCGAACCAGCGCTTGTCCTCGGCCTCGTCGCCGGCCGACTGGGCCGCGAACATGTTCTCGCGATACCAGCCCCAATGGCCGGAGGTCTCCCACAGGGACTTGTCGAGGATCTGCGGTGCGTTGACCTCGCTGTAGTCGCCGGTCAGGCGGCGTCGCATATAGGCGATCAGTTGCTGGAAGATCGTCCAGCCCTTGGCGTGCCAGAACACGACGCCCGGCCCTTCCTCCTGGAAGTGGAAGAGGTCGAGCTCGCGTCCGAGCTTGCGATGATCGCGCTTCTCGGCTTCCTCGATCTGCTTCAGGTAAGCGTCGAGGTCCTCCTGCTTGGCGAACGCCGTGCCGTAGATGCGGGTCAGCATCGGGTTGTTGCTGTCGCCGCGCCAATAGGCGCCGGCCACCTTCATCAGCTTGAAGGCGTTTCCGACCTTTCCGGTCGAGGTCATGTGCGGGCCGCGGCACAGGTCGAACCAGTCGCCCTGGTAGTAGATCTTGATCGGCTCGCTGCCGGGAATGGCGTCGACCAGCTCGACCTTGAAGGCTTCGCCCTTGTCGCGGAACACCTGCTTGGTCTTCTCGCGGTCCCAGACTTCCTTGGTGAACGGTTTGTCGCGCGCGACGATCTCGCGCATCTTCTTCTCGATCGCGGCAAAGTCTTCCGGCGTGAACGGCTCGTTGCGGAAGAAGTCGTAATAGAATCCGTTCTCGATCACCGGACCGATGGTGACCTGCGTGCCCGGCCACAGCGCCTGCACGGCCTCCGCCAGCACGTGGGCGCAGTCGTGGCGGATCAGCTCGAGCGCGCGCGGATCGTCGCGGTTGATCAGTTCGATGTTGGCATCGGCTTCGATGGGATCGTCGAGGTCGCAGACCACGCCGTCGAGCGCCATTGCGACCGTGCGCTTGGCCAGCGACGGTGAGATGCCCTTGGCGAGCTCGAGGCCGGTGATGCTCTTGGCGTATTCGCGCCGGGCGCCGTCGGGGAAGGTGAGGGTGATCTTTTCTGGCGGGGTCACGGGCCTGAGATTGCTGAGGCTGTACTGGAAGCCGGACTCGGATTTGGGCTGGTCGGTCATTGCTTTTCTCCTGAGGCTCACTCCTGCGAACGAGCGCAGGTAAGCGGGAACGAGCGATATATCAGGCGATTCGGCCTGTGCAATCGGGCATTTCCAAGAAAGTGGAGCGTAAAGCCGAGACGGTGCCCCAACTATTTCGCGCGGTGCCCTTTAACAGGTCTCGGGCCTGCTCTACATGCAGTTGCATGGAAAATTCGCCTGCCGCGGCCCGTTTCACGCCGACCGCCCTGATGCTTGGCAATCTCGTCACCGGCTGCTCGGTGCTTGCGCCGGCGGGGATGCTGCCGGAATTGTCGGCCGGGCTCGGCATCAGCATCCATGCGGCAGGGCTCCTGATCACCTTTGGCGCGATCACGCTGTGCATCGGCTCGCCGCTCACGGCCTGGCTCACCAGCCGCATCGAACGGCGGACGCTGCTCGCCACGACGCTCGCGGTGCTCGCCATTGGTAATCTCGCCTCGGCATTTGCGCCCGACTACGCCAGCCTCCTCGTCATCCGCCTGGTGATGCTCGCGGTCGGCGCGCTTTACACGCCGCAGGCCGCCGGCACCGCGGCGCTGATCGTGCCGGTGGAGCGGCGGGGCAGCACGATCGCCTACATCTTTCTCGGCTGGTCGCTCGCCGCCGCCGTCGGCCTGCCGCTGATCACCTTCATCGCCAGTCGCTATGGCTGGAGCGCGGCCTATAGTGGGATCGGCGTGCTCGGCTGCGTCAGTTTCCTGCTGTTGCTGCTGCGCCTGCCGGCCGGCTTGAAGGGCACGCCGGTGGATGTGAAGACATGGAGCGCGGTCGGCCGCAGCAGGACGATTCTGCTGCTGCTTGCGATCACGATGCTTCAGATGTCCGGGCAGTTCGTGGTGTTCACCTTCATGGGCCCGCTGCTCAAGAAGCTCACCGATGCCGGCCCTGATGCGATCGGCATGGTATTCGGCATCTACGGCGTCTGCGGCTTCCTCGGCGTCGTCATTGCGACCCGCATCGTCGACACCTGGGGGCCGTATCGCACCTCGCTGCTGTTCACCTGCCTACTGCTTGCGGGCATCACGGGCTGGGCGCTCGGCGCCGGTACGCTCCCCTTGATGGCGATCGCGGTCGCAATCTGGGGCCTCGCCTTTGCCTCGACCAATTCGATGCAGCAGGTGCGGCTGGTCGCGGCCGCGCCGCCGCTTGCATCGGCGACCGTCGCGCTCAACACCTCCGTGCTCTATATCGGCCAGGCCGTCGGCTCCGCCATCGGTGGGCTGTTGTTCGCCCGCGATCTCCTGCATCCGCTCGGCTTCGTCGCGGCCGGCTTCGTCGTACTGGCGCTGGTCCTTGTGATCCTCACCCGGCCGCAGCCGGGTGCCGCGACGGCATGAATCCCGCGTATTCCCGTGCGCAAGGCGCTTGGCAAATAGCGCGTCAGAGCGCTAGAAGGCGAGGCATGGGGACCAAAGAGAGTTGACTGAGATGAGGATGATTCTGGCGGTTGCCGCGGTGCTCTATTCAGCCTCCGCGTTCGCGCAAACCGACAAACCACCGATGGTGGGGGACAAGCCGCTGGTGCAGGTCAAGCCCAAGGGGGCTCAGGCCGGGACCAAGGCGGCGGCCACGTCAGCTCCGGCGCCGAAGGGCAAGCCGCAATCGATTGCGGCGCGGCTCCAGGCCTGCCTCGACCTCGACGATGGCACCAAGGACCGGCTCAACTGCTACGATGCTGTGATCGCGCCGACGCCGAAGCCGAAGCCGGCGAAGGCCAAGGGCTACGCCGATTGCCGCTTCTTCAAGGAAGAGGATGAGCGGCTCGCCTGCTTCAATGGCTTTGCCGAGAGCATTCCGAAGCTGCCCAAGACCTGAAGTTTGAAGCCGGACGTTAGTCGCTGATCCGGCTCAGCACGGCCCTGAAGGCAACGCCCGGCACTCGCAGTGCGGTGCCTTCGAATTCCGCCGTGTCGCCATCCTCGCGGCCGGCGAGCGTCAGCGTGACCCTGTCGTGCCCGAACAGCGCCTTGAAGGACGGATCGTCGTTGTAGCGCTCGGTCGAGATCTTGACCTTGATGCTGTCGCCTTTGCCCGTGTAGATGCCGATGAACGCGAAAGCGGAATTGCCGCCGCGCATCTTGCCGTCGGTCACATAGACGACGCCGCAACCGGTTCCATGAACGGTGTGGAAGTCGACCTTGTACAGTCCTTGACGCACGACCTGTCCCCGCAGAATGCCAGCTGCAACTCGGCGGCAAACTATGAGACTTGCCAGCGGAAACAATCCGGTGGCTCCCGGGGATGTCGGCCATCAACATCACATTTTGATCAAAGCGTGAGACAATTGCAGGCAGCGCGGTCAAATGCCGGCTGGCGCAATATCGGGCCTAGCGGCTCGATGCAGCGGCCACGCGCGTCAGCGCCAGCGCTGGCGTTGCCGACATCTTCACCAGCACATCCTTGAGCGGATACTGGGTCCACGCGCGGTTGACGTAGTCACGATGAGTGATGCCGTCGCCGGTTTCGACGAACACCACGCTGCCGGGACGCAAGGGCCCGTCCATGTCTTCGGAGACGCTGATGCCCTTTTGCCTGAGCGTGCTCATCAGCTCGCGGTCGCGCCGCGCGGTGTAACGGGTGTAGGAGCTGACGAAGAAGCTGGAGCGGTGGCTCTCGATCCAGGAGGCGAACTTGTCCATTTCGCCATAGACGGCGTCGAGCAGCACGACGCCGCGGACGCGGTCGCTGATGCCGCCGACTTCGAGGCTCCAGGCGGTCGGGAGAAAGCCGCCGCTATAACCGACGATCACGATCGGCATGTTGGCGAAGGCCCGTACACTGTTGGGGTCGCCGGTGACGCGGGCGAGGTGGTTTGCCGATTCCTCCAGGAAGCGCTTGAAGCCGCCGGGTTGCCAGAATTTTCCGGCGCTGGAATCGGCGGCATCGACCGCCATTTGCGGCGCAAGCAGGACGGCGTTGGCGCCGGAATCGGTGATCTGCTGCGGCACCAACTGCCGGTCGCGCACATCACGCTCGAGCGTTGCACCATTGCCGTGGAAGAACACCACGATCACGCCCGGCTTGCGCACGTCGAAATGCTCGGGCACGTGCATCAGCACGCGGCTGTCGCTGTAGGTCTCGTCCTGCCAGTAGACGCGGCCAGAGTAGCTGCGGTGGCCGCGGCGGTCGCCCTTGGCGATGTTGAGGAAGGGCGCCTCGGAGGCGGGGTTGTTGCCGAAATAGGGGAAGGCCGACGACTTCATGCTGACGAGAGTTGTCAGGTCCTCGCGGGGCGGACGCTGATAGGGCACCTGCGGCGCGAGCGAAGCGACCTTGTAGGGCGCCTGCTCCGGCTGTTGCTGCACGGCGCGCTTCGGCGAAAAGTCCGACATCTGCCGTTGCAGGAAACCCTCGCTCGCCGACGGGAAGCGTTCCCTGAACTGCGGGGCGGGGAAGCGATCCTCGAACGTGTCGCCGCTTGCGACTTGCTGTTTGGCGGCTTGCGGGTTGGTCTTGGCGACGACCTGATTGACGACCTGGACATTGGCCTGCGAGTTCGCCGCGAGCGCCGCCGGATCGGGCGCCTTGCCGCATTGAACCAGTGTCAGCGACAGCGGCACCAAGGCTGAGATCAGGCCGATCCGGAGCGCACGACCGCGCGCATCGGACAACGTCCGATCGGCACGAATGTCAGCTCTCAATTTCGGAACGGCCCCGACCATCCACCCATGACCCCAAGTCACGATCCAAGTCACGTCCATCGGCATTATCAAGACAATTGAGCCGACCGGCGTTTAGGCGACGTTAAGTGTCCGGAGAAACTTCCCCACATCCGGAACGCTCAAAAGGACCATGTAATCGTGTCCTGATTGTGGGGGAGGGAGACGGGATTTTCCGGTGTTTACGCCGGCTTATTGCCCAAGGCAGTGCATAAAAGGTTCCCAAATACCTATTTGCTCGCCTCATTTAACCCTTGTTAACCCTGCTTGAATTGACTGGACCAAACTGCACGATGCTCCCACGAGGCGTAACGCCTAAGGTTGAGGACCCCGATGACGGCATCAGATGCGGGACCCGCGCTCTGGACTGGGCGGCTGACCGGGAGCGGGTCCGGGGTTTCCGTTCTGGTTGCCACCGCCATCGTCGTCGCCGACATGATCGGGGTCGGCGTCTTCACCAGCCTCGGCTTCCAGGCGAAGGACATCCCGTCCGGTTTCTCGATCCTGTTGTTGTGGACTGTCGGCGGCATCGTCTCGCTGTGTGGGGTGTTCTCCTACAGCGAGTTAGGCGCGATGTTTCCGCGCTCGAGCGGCGAGTACAATTTTCTCGGTCGTGCCTATCATCCCGCCTTCGGCTTTCTCGCCGGCTGGGTCTCGGCGACGGTTGGCTTTGCGGCGCCGGTCGCGCTTGCGGCGATGGCGTTCGGCGAATACGCCAAATCGGTCGTCCCCGGTCTGCCGCCGATCCCGCTCGCCATTGGGGTGGTGTGGCTGGTCTCGCTCGTGCAACTGACCGGCGTCAGGCACTCTTCGACCTTCCAGCTGATCGCGACCATCCTGAAAGTCTTGTTGATCGTCGCCTTCCTGGTCGCCGGCTTCATCATCGGCGTGCCGCAGCCGGTCGCCTTCACGCCGCAGGCGGGCGATCTCGCGCACATCGTCAGCGCGCCGTTCGCCATCGGCCTCGTCTTCGTGATGTACTCGTTCTCGGGCTGGAATGCTGCGACCTACATCATCGGCGAGATGAACATGCCGCAGCGAGACCTGCCGCGCGCATTGCTCGCGGGCACGCTGATCGTGCTGGTGCTCTACGTCGCGCTGAACGCGGTGTTCCTCTACTCCACGCCGGTCAATGCGCTCGCCGGCCAGCTCGACGTCGCCAGCGTCGCCGGCACCGCCATCTTCGGCAGCCTCGGCGGCCGGATCGTCGGCGCGATGATCTGCTTCGGCCTGATCTCCTCGATCAGCGCGATGATGTGGATCGGCCCACGCGTGATGATGACGATGGGGGAGGACATTCCGGCCCTGCGCGTGTTCTCGAAGCGGTCGGTGAGCGGCGCGCCGGCCTATGCCATCCTGTTCCAGCTGGCTGTCGCCAATCTGCTGCTGTTCACGCGCAGCTTCGAGGCGGTACTCGACTTCATCCAGTTCGCGCTGCTGTTCTGCTCGTTCTTCACCGTCGCCGGCGTCATCAAGCTGCGCATCACCGATCCGGATCTGCCGCGGCCCTATCGCGCCTGGGGATACCCGTTCACGCCGCTGGTTTTCCTGCTCGTGACCGGGTTCATGATGTACTACCTCTTGACCGAGCGGCTGGTGCAGTCGCTGTCGGGGATGCTCGTCATGCTCGCTGGCCTGTTGATTTATGCTGTTTTCCGCAGGCGGCCGGTCGCCGCTGGCACGTCACACAATCGCGAATAGACATGGTTCGACCCCTGAGAATTGCGGCCGTCGCTGTTGCAATGCTGGCTGCGGCCGTTTCTTCCACACGCGCCGCCGACGTGACCTTCGATGACACCGCGCGATTCCTCGCGGGCATGCAGCCTTCGGCGGACTCGCCGCTGGTGCCGCTCACCCAGGATCCGGGCTGGCAGCGCCACGCAGAATTCTTTGACGGCGCCTTCACCCAGCTCGAGCAGCGGCAAATTTCCAAGGTCCGCAACTGGGCCGACGTCAACCTGGCCGCGCCGCGACCGACCATGTTCTACATGTTCAGCGGCCCGGATTTCCTCTACGCCAACGCCTTCTATTCCAAGGCGAGCACTTATGTGCTCGGCGCGCTGGAGCCGGTCGGCGCCGTGCCCGACCTGATGAAGTTGCCGCGCGGCTCGGTCGGCGCTGCGCTCTACAATGTCGAGCGCTCGCTCGGTTCGATCCTGAGCTTCTCCTTTTTCATCACCAAGCAGATGAAGGTCGACCTGCATGCCAACCAGGTCAACGGGACCTTGCCGATCCTCTATGTCTTCCTCGTCCGCTCCGGCAAGACCATCCGCAACGTCGAGATGGTCGCGCTCGACGACAAGGGCGGGATGCACACCGGCCATGACAATGCGGGACCGAATGCTACGCGCGGCGTCCGCATCACCTTCGCCGGCAGCGATGGCGAAGCGCGCACGCTGTACTATTTCTCCACCGACCTCTCCAATCCCGGCGCGCGTGCGGCAGGTTTCCTCAAGTTCTGCGAGATGCTTGGACCGGGCAACAGCCTGATCAAGAGCGCGTCCTATCTGCTTCACTCCGGCAACTTCACCGTCGTTCGCGACTGGCTGCTCGCCAACAGCGCGACCATCGTCCAGGACGATTCCGGCATTCCGCTTGCGAACTACAATACGCGGCAATGGCGGTTCTTCCCGTTTGGCCGCTATCTCGGGCCGATCGGGGAATTCCCCGGCCGCTACCAGGAGCGCTACGCCGAACTGTTCACCCGAGCCCAGCCGATCGATTTCGGCGTCGGCTATCGCTGGCGCATGCACGAGTCGAACTTGCTGCTGTCGGTGAGGGTGCCGGGAAGCGAGATCGCACCGGTTGCGGAGACAACATCCTCCGCCGAGCCGCCGCCAAAGCCGCCGCGCCCGAAGCGGCCACGGCCGCCCGAAACGGTCCCGCCGTCGCCCGGACGTGTCTTCTGGTTCCGCTAGCTACCAGTGCACGCTCTGGCTGGGCACGATGAATGCCGTCGTGCTCGGCGGCGTGGCAAGGCTCGTCGCCAGATACCAGCCGGAGCCGAGGACGAGCGCCAGCAGCGCGATGATGGCGAGCATGTCGATGGTTCTGGGGTCGTGATCCCTCGAACTGAACTTGGGATGCGGACCAAACCTGATGTGAAAATGAGGGCTGATTTTCCAGCGCATTGTTGTTTCCTCCCTGGGGAGCAACAGAACAACGCGAGGCAAAAGTTCCGGTTCCCGTCAAGGCAGCGATGCGCAAAGCACTGCAGCATGCTTACGAGGTGTTGACTCCGCGCCAGCGGCCGTAGCGCCAGGGCAGATACCAGCGCGCGCTTTGCGGCGCGGTGAGAGGCACGTTGTCGATGCCCGACGTGCCGAACGGATTGCAGCGGAGCAGGCGAGCCAGCGTCATCCAGCCACCGGCCCAGAGCCCGAACCGCTCGATCGCCTCATCGCCGTAGACGGAGCAGGTCGGCAGGTGGCGGCAATTGTAACCGACCAGCGGCGAGAGCGTGTGGCGGTAAAGCCAGATCAGTGCGCGGCCGAATCTGCGCGGCAATCTCAGCGCGCCCGCGATGGGAGCGGAACAATGCTCGCAGGCTGAATGCTTCATGGGCGCGGTGCTGCGATCCTGTGCGTGATATTGCGCGGTTCCAGCGCAGGGAACAGCGAGCTGTTGTGCGCGCGCCATACTTTGTCTGATTTCGGGGAGCAGCGCAGCAAGTACCTATGGACGATCTGTATTCCCCCGGATACCATTTTTGTGACGTCCATGTGTACACTTGTTGGACGTCTGAACGGGGATTGCCTGAATCGGCTTGGGCTTAGCGCTTGGGGCTTGGGGAAGGGACCAGTTTGAAACTTCTGAAGTCGCTTCATCTTCGCGGCTGGCTGCTGGTGGGAGCCGCCGCTTGTGGGGTCGTGTTGGCGGGCACCGTCACGACCTTGGGATCGTCGGCTCGGGCCGGTGCTACGCTCGAAGAGCGCAAGCTGCCGATGAAGTTCAACTGGGTTGCCTGCGAGCCGAACTGCGGCGGCTGGGTCAGCGCGGTGGGCATCATCACCGCAGATTCGCCCAAGGACTTCGAAGAGTTTGCCCGCGGGCGCCAGCTTGGCGGCGCCACTGTGGTTCTCGACTCCAGCGGCGGTTCCGTCAACGATGCCATCACCCTCGGCCGGCGCTTCCGCAACCTCGGCCTTTCGACCACCGTCGGCATCAGTCTTCAGAACCGCGGCGGGCAGTCGGCCCGTCCGGCGGTCGCGCCCGAAGCCTATTGCGAATCCATGTGCGTGTTCCTGCTGCTGGCCGGCAAGACGCGCTATGTGCCGGAGGCGGCGCATGTGCGGGTCCACCAGATCTGGATGGGCGACCGCGCCGACGATGCCAAGGCGGCCAGCTACAGCGCGCAGGACCTGATGATCGTGGAGCGCGACATCGGCCGGCTCGCCAAATACACCTTTGACATGGGCGGCGGCGGCGACCTGCTGTCGCTCGCGCTCAGCGTGCCGCCGTGGGAAGATCTGCACGAGCTGGACGCTGCCGAGCTGAAGCTCACCAATCTCGTGACGACCAATCTGGTGGCCGACGTGCTGCCGCATGTGGACGTCGCCGCGCCCGCGGTGGCGGAACTGGCGCCGAAGACGCAGGCGAGGTTTGGCGCGGAACAGGAGCAACAGCCCCTCAAATCGACCAAGACGGCGGAGGCGGTGGTACCGACCGGCGCGGTGCAGAGCGCGGGCTCCCAGAAGTAGGACGTCCCGCAGGTCGTCGTTCGGGATTCGTGCGCCGGCGCGTGGCCAAGACTGCCTCAGCCCTGACTCAGCCTTGAGCGGCGGCGGGCTGCTTGGCCTTCGCCTCGATCTGGCCGATGGCATCGACCACGGCATCGAAGGTCAGCAGGGTCGAAGCATGTCGTGCCTTGTAGTCGCGGACCGGCTCGAGGAATTTGATTTCCTCCCACTTGCCTTCGGGAGGCGCGCCATTCTCTTTCAGCATCTTGCGAACGGTTTCGCGTAACTCACGGAGTTCGCTCGCCGTCGAGCCGACAACGTGACTTGCCATGATGGATGAAGAGGCTTGTCCCAGCGCGCAGGCCTTCACGTCATGGGCGAAGTCGGTGACGGTGTCGCCCTCCATCTTGAGGTCGATCTTCACGGTCGAGCCGCACAATTTGGAGTGGGCGGTGGCACTCGCGTCGGGGGCCGAGAGTCGTCCGAGGCGCGGAATATTCCCGGCAAGCTCGATGATCCGCTTGTTATAGATGTCGTTCAGCATGCGATGGAGTCCAACACTTCCGTACCGGATCGGCCTTGGCGGGCGCCGTCCAGGTCCTATATAAGGTCGGAACTGGCGGAAAAACAGTCCAGCGGTGCGGCAGCGGTGATCCAGATCTGCGCGGCTGGCGTAATGAGCCAAGGACCTTTTCGCTAATACTGTT
>LNAP01006945.1_pt1 | contig 18477 bp, 19 predicted proteins | sample 602601 | NCBI WGS metagenome assembly LNAP01 (sample SAMN02440304, study PRJNA202911) | soil metagenome | biome: Subtropical and temperate rainforests or woodlands; isolation source: soil samples (1 kg each in a 20% v/v slurry with milli Q water) were... ...
CATCGCCACCTTGCCGCCTGATTTGAAGGTATAAGAGACTATGCCGCTGGCGTCAGTGTAGGTGCCGTTAAGCCCGGAGCCGCAGGCAGACAAAAGGATGACAAAAATAATGGTACAGACTTTCTTCATGGTTAAAAGCCCCTTTAAAGTGCGGAGGATAAAGATGCTGTTGCAATGCGTTTTAAGTATATTATTACTAAGGATTTTTTTATGATCATTTCCGCAACCCTTCGGGGAAGCCGACAAAATTTGGAAGCGCGGTCAGCTTCCGCCAGAATGAAAACGGCCCCATGATCGAGGCCGTTTTCATTTGGTAGGCTTCACGGTTTCGCCTACCCGACGATAGACCTTCTCGGTGATTGTGGTACCGGCGTGTCCCAACAATTTACTGGCGTGTTCGAGGTCCATTTCCGACGCAGCCTTAGGACGGATGTCGCGAAACTGAAAAGCGCGGATCCCGGTCAATACCGGCCAACGTCTGTACAAAATCGGTCCTACTTTCCTGCTCACCTGAGCAGCAGTGTGAGTTTTCCCCTGTTTTTCGTCTCCAAGACAGAGACCCCATGACAGCGCTGTTTGCACCAGAAGCCAAGCCTTACGGTGCGACGCCTGCAACGAATCGCTGTAGCCGCTGGCCCTTGGCGCATGCCTCGGCCAACAATTGGCTCACAATTGGCTCCAGTTATCTGGAGGATGGCCGCTTTCCAGCATCTTGCGGAACACGCGATAGGCGTCGTCACTGCTCTCATGGGCACGCTTGGTCTCCTCGTCATTGCCCCAAGCGAGCACGATCACCTTGCTCGGTGCGTGGTAGCGGAAGAACAGACGGTACTGCTGAATGAACCAGTGCTTGTGGTCGTCGCCGAGGGTGTTGCCCTGCCGATATTCCGGTCGTGTCGGGTCTTGCGGGATGACGTCGAACGCCAGCTTGGTGATTGCCGCCAGTCGTTTGGTGGTGTTCTTCTTCACATACCCGACTGGGTCCTTCTGCTTGAATGCCTTGACCCGCTGCGCCAAGACTTCAAGTTGTGCAAGGAACAACGGGTGGGCAAAAACCGTCCAGCCGTGAATCACTATGGGCGAGGGTTTGCTTGTACTCATTCATCGTCTGCCGACAGGCTCGCATCGAGATCGACTTCGAGGCCATCGGTCAGCGACTGAAGGCGTTGCACAAAGCTGGCATCAATGACCTGCAGACGCTCTGGATGACTGGCGATGTCGCGGGCAAGGAAGCCGAGGAACTGACCAAGCACCGGGTCGTATTCCTCGGTGGGCTCGGCGCGCGATAGCACGACCTCGCCGCCAGGGCGAATGTGTAGTGGATCTTGTCGCGCTTGCCCAGCTGGAGGGCGCGGCGCACGGTTTCCGGCACCGTGGTCTGGTAGCGGTCAGTCAGCGTGGATTCGACTTCGAGGGTTGCCTGTCAAAAGGGGGATGTCAGGCATGGTAATGCAATCGCCTTGTCTTTTCAATGCAAGTGCATTACCTGCGATTGTTGCCATCCTGTCCGAGGATTCGGATGGCAAATGGCTGCCAGTTGCACACATCGAACCCATCGTTGCTGGTTGCCCCACTGATCTGGCGAAAGTCCGCGAAAACGGCCAAATGATCCAAAATCAGGCCTGTGTTCTTGCGGACGGACTACTGTTCAGATGACGGACGCGGGTTCGGTTCCGTGTTCCACCACCAAAATTTAACGCCCACTCCTTCCCGGTTGGGCGTTTCCATTTCCACTTCCTGCACGACACGCGGGGTTCGCGCCCATTCTGCGTGTGCCAGGGGTGTGCACAGTCTGGGCCAAAGGGTTACCGGTTCGACCCTCTTTTCGGTCATTTCAGATACGCCAAGAAATGAAAAAGCGCAGGCTCTGAAAATCTTTTTGAGCCGAAAGACACGAAGACCACAAGATAATTCGTTCCGCAAAAATTCGGCGAGCCCCGCAAATACTGAGGCATATTCTGGCTCGCTGCGCGAGAGGCGTGACCCGTCATCAAATAACGTTGTTTCACGCTAACGCACATGGCCAGGAAGGCCACCCACTGATGATGAAACACGCGAAAGGCGGCATAAAGACCCGCCCCTCCCACCCTCCCCCTCGCGGGAGAGGCGACTGTCTGGCTCGCTACGCGAGAGGACAGACTCGGCGCTAAATGGTGTTGTTTCACGTTAAGCCGTTCCGTGGGCACAACCGCACTCGGCTAAGTGACTTTTAACGCCTGTACACTATCGGAAAGTCGGCGTTGGCAGGACGGCGACAGGACACATCGCCGCCCGTTAATGCCAGATCAGCAAGCATTGCGCGGCCCATATGCACAAAAGCACATACGCCGCACGCCACCGTTAAACTGCGGTATACGCACTGGAGAATGAATCCACCCACTCACGTGCCGTAAAGAAAATCCCGCGCGCCATTTCCTCTTCCACCCAAGTAATGACGGGCATATCAGGATGCGCAGCATAGCCCAAACCAGCGAAGGTCTCATTGCGAATGCCACTCGGGTCGAAGAAGTAAATTGTCTCACCGCGCGTAATGCCATGCCGTGACGGCAGCAACTCAATTTTGACGCGGTTCTTCGACAAAATATCGCCCGCGTGCAAGATGTCATGCCAGCCATCCAGGAAGAATGACAAATGGTGAAATCCATTCGTTGGCGCGCCCACAATCGCGATGTCATGCGGCTTGACTGTTCGCGTCAAAAATGCAGCCGCCATTACACTATGCCCAGGGCCAACCATCCCTTGCTCGGTCAGACGAAAATCCAGTGTTCCCTTCAGGAATTCACAGCAATCAGCCACCCGATTAATCCCCTTTTCGGGATTCAATTCACCCAGAATCAGGCAGTGGTCCAACCAATGCGCGCCAATCCCATGTTTGGAATCCGGCCATGGATCAGGATTCATCACTCCCACGTCCTTGCCTAAAAAATCCTTTTGCGCGAACAGATACATACGCTGGCCGCTAGGCAACATGAAACTGATCGAACGCCCGCAAAATGACAGCTCGCCTGCGGCATGTTTTGAAACCGTAACGCCAGCATCCGCCACCCGCTTGCCTAAAACATCCAGGTCAGCGTCATTTTCCACTTTATAGGCAAGGTGGTCCAACTTGGCACGGTCCGAGGGCTTTAACACCACAGAGTATTTATCCCACTCATCCCAGCATTTCAAATAAGTCGTGCCATCGCTATCGCGATGCGTTACATCCATGCCCACCACTTTTGTGTAATGGTTAACTGAAGCTGCAATATCCATCACGTATAAGGACACGTGGCCAATCCGAGTAACACCCATGACAATCTCCTCTCTTGTAAACTCTCTGCTTTAAAAGATATAGCGTCTCCCGACGCTATATCCAATCCGAATAAACTAGACTTTTACGGGCGGCGAAAAGATGCCGCCCTCTTCAGGAATGACATAGCGCCCACGGAAAAACATCAAGGGTAATGCTTCTTCATTAACGGCAAAACGCTCAACCCGTCCGATCATGATCACATGGTCGCCGCCATCCACAAATTGGTCAGTTGTACATTCAAAAACAGCTGCACAACCCGGGAATAAAGGCACTTCACCCAAACCATGCGCATAATCCACACCGTCGAATTTTTCCGTGGAAGGCCGTGCAAAACGGTCTGACAAAGCCTGCTGGTCCGCCGCCAGTACATGCACAGCAAAATGCTTGGCTGCACTAAATGCAGGAAAGCTAAACGCCTTCTTGCCTATGCTCCATAACACCAATGGCGGATCAAGCGATAATGAATTAAAACTATTGGCAGTCACGCCAATTGCCCCCCCCTGCTCGTCACGCGTCGTGATGATGGTCACGCCCGTAGCAAAGCTGCCCAGCGCATTACGAAACTGTTTTGGATCCATAGCCATAGCGGTGATTTCTTTATTTGATAAATTAAAGCGTTAATAAATTACAGATCGTCGCCACCCGCCGTGGTCATAAAACCACGCATGCCGATACCACCATCCGTGTTGATAAAGGCGCCCGTAGTCGCCGATGAATTAGCGCGTGACGCCAGCAATACATAAGGGCCGCAATAGTCGGAGGGCAAAGGCATTACATGCAATGGCGTAATGTGCTTGATCATGTCATCTAATTGATCGAGCTGATTCAGTCTCGTATTGTCTGTTCCGGTCGCTTTTAATCCGCCCAACTCGGTTTTCATACCGCCAGGCGCCACCCCATTCACACGCACCTTGGGCGCTAATTCATAAGCCAATTGTTTAACCACACCCACCAACGCATGCTTTGATGCTGTGTAAATCACACCACCACCATCAGGGTAGAAACCTGCATTGGAAATAGTGAAAATGACATTTCCACGGGTTTTTAATAATTCGGGTAATGCGGCTTTTACACCCAAAATGCCACCTTTCACATTGACCGCCATGAGCTCATCAAAAGCTGGGGATACTTTGTCAGCGTCGGTATGAGCCAGCTTCATGAAGAAGTCAAAAATACCGGCATTGGCAATAAACGTATCAATCTTGCCAAACTTGGCGACTGTGGCCTGTACAGCTTTTTCGTTATCGGCATATTGGGTAATGTCACCTTGGGTAACACACACCTTGTCGCCAAAATCCTCACTCAGTTTTTTAGCTTTAACCGCGTCGCGTTCAATCACGCCGACCAAAGCGCCTTCTTGAATAAAGCGCTCAACCAGCGCTCGCCCCAAGCCTGAGCCGCCGCCACTGATGAGTGCCACATCATTTTCCAACCAACCCATACGATTCTCCTAACCTAATATAAAAAAACCCAGGCAACCTGCACTAGGGCAAGCGGCCTGTGTAGTTTAAACGAACAACTGCTTACTGACGCGAACGAATATATTCAATCGTAAACACGTTTGGTGGAATTGGATCCAGTGAAGTAACGCGGAAGTTCAGAGTAGTGCACTGCTGTGCTTGCGCATCAATCATTGAACCGGAATCCCACACCCACACACCTTTTTTGCCCACTGCTGGCAACTGACCTGATGGGTGACCTGCACCAATCATCCAGAGCTTCCAAAACTCACCTTTACGGTCATACACTTCACTCATCGTGCCGTGGAATGACTCAGCGTCAAGATAAAGCGTACGTTTAGAGATCGGATGATCAGGACGCTTAGGCGTCATTTCAACTACATAAATCTTGCGTAAGCTCCAGGGAACCTGTGCAAAACATTGCCCTTTGCCACCGAAAGCGGGCGCCTTCCAATCTGCAGTTTTGTAGTCATCACGCAACTTAGCATCTTGATGCGTGTAGTAAGGCGTCAGCAGATTTTTGGTACCGACAAACTTCCAGTTAAAGTCACTTACTTTACCGTTAAAGCCGCGGAACTCTTCAATCATCACGTTAGAGCCCAGGAATGGGTCTGTCGTAGCTGATGTTGACAAGCGACGGGCACGGCGTTGAAAGCCTAGATAAAGCTGACCATCATCATCCCGCGAGCTATCTACACGGCGCTTGAACAACACAGCCGTATCCTTCAAGTCTTGAGGTGACTTAACTGCTAACATCAAGGTATTAAAGAACTCATCCGACCCCGCAAGGTTCTCAGGTTTGTTTAGCGTGCGAAAGCCGGTGTTGGAAACATAGGAAGGATCAAAGTTAACCGTCCGGTTAATTTTTCCCGTCACACCATCGCGATACTCCCAAACAAAAGGACCGACCGTAATATCGTCCGGAACTTCCAGGCCGTAACGATTGTTCCAGGCAAGCTTTTCACCTGCATTTGCATCAGAAGCCGAGGGCTCGTAGGGGAAAGGCATCCCCCCCTGATAACCCGTAATTTTGCCCTTGCCAAACTCAACCTTAGCTGATGCAGCAGATTTTTTTGAAGCAGCAACAAAGCCAGCAGGCGCCGGTGCTGTCAAATTCTTGCCAATCGTGATTGTCGTGTTACCGGCTTTCACTTGATCATAAACACGGGGCGCTAAAACTGCCTTGAACTGATCAACGTTGTTTTTATCGATGACAGCACCCTCTTTAACGCCAGGCGCGGAAGGAAAGCCTTTAGCATAGGGATTCATAAAGGCATCAATTTCTGCCTCCGTTGCTGCTGAAGCACTGCCCATCACACTCATTGCCAAACTGGCAATGAGTGTGATGCTATTTTTTTTCATTTTAAGCATCATTTTTCCTCTGTTAAAAGTTTAAAACTGATACTGCATATTGAAAAAGATTTCGTCTTCTTTTAGTGCCGTGCCGATAAGGCCGGCCTTAAAGCGGCCCAAGACCTCCAAACTACCAATACCAGAACTCGGCACAGGATCAGTACTACCAGCTGGTGTAAGCGTGCCTTTTAAACCACGACCATCATGAAACGCAAACCGTTCATCCGTCGAGGTTGACCACTTGTAGTTTGCACCGACTTTAAACTTCAGCTTGTCTGAATACAGAAACGTTACGCTCGGTTGAACCATATTTGCCCTTGCCTGAATATCCCGTGCAAACACAAATTGCGGATTCAAACGATCTTGCATGTATTGCGAGCTAACTAACAGCGTGACCAAGTGATTGTCCTTCCAACCGACTGTACCACCAGTAACATTTGACCCACCTACGGCAGACGGATTGTCTGTTTCAACAAAATCGAAGATATGTTGCCAGAAGAACTGCGCTGAAATCAGCGTGGTACGCCCGGGGTTCAACCAGTCAATCTGCGTGGGACGATCCAGACCAACGACACTACGCCATACCTTCTTTTTGGCATACAGGCTCGGCACATTAGTTTGGTTAAACTCTTCACCATGTGACAACGCACCTTCCAAACGCACCGTGGTGTTAATGGCCTCGGCGTTAAAGTCCATCGAGCCACCCAAAACGCTAATACGCGGATAGACCAAATCAAATGCTAACGCGGAAGGACGAATACCGCGCAAGGAAGGCATTTGCGAACGACCGATCAAACCATTCAGCGAGAAAGCAATCGTGCCATCGCTGGTCACACCTTCAAAACGTGCGCCAATTTGAGTGTTGTCCAGCTTCCAGTCCGGCAGTTCGACGTTACGGATGCCCGCAATACCGCTGGGAATGGTCACGGCCACACCGGCATAAGGATTTGCCACTGGAGCAGGAAACAATCCTAGTACTGCCGCAGGCGCCAAGTTACCCACCGTACCCCCTTGATCCCACAACATCTTTGCCGAACGGAAGTAGCAGGACGCCTCTAACACCGCATTGGGCGTGCCACACTGGCCGAGATTATTTGCACGGAACTTGTCAAAGTTCCACACCAACTGAATATTCCGCTCGGAGAGCGATTCGCTCGCACCCATACGGTAGTTGGCTTGCAAAATCCACATCGGGATGCGGATATCTTCAAACTCGTCGTAAATGCTGTTGCGCGAATAATCCAGCGGATTGATCACATCCAGCACGCGGAACAAATCGCTGCGACCCCAGACAACCTGCTGTTTACCGACCTTGATATTGAACTGCTTGCCGTTATCCAGATCCCAGGTTTTTTGAGCATAGAACTCGCGGATGAAGTCCAAGCGATCATTGAACTCAGGAGCTTTGAGCTCGTTACTGGATAAGTCGCCATAACCCCCAAAGTCCGCGCAACCCCGGTGGTCAATATTACATGGACGCACCGCGACAGGAAGATCCAACTGACCAAAGCCACCAGCATTACCATAGCCCGTAGTGCTGGTATACGCCGTATTCCACCGCTGACCCAAATGCATCAAGCCTTGATTAGGATTGCTTGCCGGGTTGTAGGCAACTAATGGCGTAGAACCACCGGCGTTATTGGTTGCTGTGAACGCTAGAGGAGGAATACCAGGGACCGCTTGAGTCGCCATGCCATAAGGAACAGAGTTTGACGTAGCACCTGGAACACCGAAGATGCTGTGCACACCAGATGTATCCGACATGCTGATAGAGCCACCGGCATTTTTGCCATACTCTTTATCATTGATGTCATACACGCCATCGTAGGTGCCACGGAAGATGCCTTTAAAGGCCCAGCCATTGCCCAAGTCGCGTTTGTGCTCCACTTTCAGCGTATTACGAAACTTGGACAGCCCAACGCTGTTGCCTGAAGCATCCTCACCACGAAAACGGGTATCGTTTTCGTAATAAACCTTGGTATCACTATTGCTTTCTGCAATGCTGGGCAATTCATCTTCGGCGTGCAGTGCCGGGCTAACAAAGCCAGCCAGCAACAAAGGTACCAAACCAGCACGTAACCAGCGTCTTGCCAGCGCCGACTTTTCGAGTCGTTTCTGAGTCATCAACTTCCCCTCCTGAGGTTAAATAAATCGCGTTTGCCTTATGCCAGAAAGCGGCAAGGAAAGACGCATCTTGCTTAAACTACACACTCAACTGCCAGACTTCAACAACATAAACCTGTTCAATCAATTGTTCCGGATGAAGTTTAAATGGGCATACTTAACGCAGACGAACCTACAGCCGAGCAGGCCCAAGGCCACGCTAAACATCTCTTGCCAAGCGATAGGCAATGCGACACAGCACCGACACACCCTAAAGCAGCAGGGCTATCGCTAACCCGCTACCCGCTTAAACTCCCCTGCTTTTTATTTTTTTTACTTGCAACAGCTTATCTTAACTTGATTTAATTAAACCACTGCTTCTAACCATCGTTAATACTCTTTTTGTCGGCTAGCAAACACGCCATAAAAAACACACGCAAATAGAAACATACAACGCCTCGCAAAGCCTCAACACATTTACATTTAAGAAGTTGCAGCAAATTAAATGGGCTTAATTCGTGCTGCTACGGTGTAGAAAAATACAGCAAAAAAGTCAGTAAAACAATTCTTAAAAACAGTGTTGTCAAATTACAACAGGCTTACATCATGAAGTTCAAGTTTTTCCCGCGCATGAAGCGTTCATCGACTTCACACACACGGCTTAGCAGCTTGAGCTGACCCTGCGCATCCCGGCGCCAAATATCTTTGCGCGAATAGCTGTAAGTCATTTCTTCATAAATCCGGCGATTACGCACAACATAACAGTTGGCAAACACACGATATTCACCTGGCTTTTCGCCTTCATACACTTCCAGATTGCTCAAAAAGTGGCGCACCACTTCGCGCGGATCAGCCGTCCATTGCATCGGCGATTCGCTTTGTCTGACACGCATTTCCAGATAATGAAAGTTTTCATTCAGGATGTTCACGTAATCTTTGTTGGTATAGCGCTTATCCTTACGCACGCGCAGTTGGCGCACGACTGCCTGATACAAAATATCTTTGTCTATCATGGTATCAAGCCACTCACGCAGGCGCTCTTCGCAAATCAAGCGCGATTCCTGGTAAAGCATCTGTTCAACTTCATGATAAATATCATGTGCTACTGCTTTTAATCCGTCCATAAGGCACTCCTTCACTTTGGGTGATGCCTTGGGCTGGGACTTTTCCAACCCAAGGTGATTGATGGCTAATCTTGACTGGCGCACATCGCTCAGATGAGCCGCTCCGAATCATGAAATCCATCCACTTCGTTGCACTGAGGGCCGACAAATGAATCCGCCCCGCCCATTCCCCCCTCTCGGAGAGGCTTCTATCTGGCTCGCTACGCCCGGTGATTACACAGCGCACTTGCCAAGTCTTTCACGTTAATCCGTGCGTTATTTATCAAAAATCACTTACCGAGAAATTCATGCTTCCAAGCATCGGGATCCGTTTTCAGCAAATCATCCCAGCTCTCAGCCATGAGAAATTCACGATAGGCACGGTAGTAACCACGGTAGGACGTTTCACCCACGGCCGATTGGCCTATGACTGCGCCGCTTTCTTCATCGACCTTATCACCCCCCATACCCATTTGGGAATTCAAACGTCCCTTGCGAATCTGGCGTCCACGATTCAACTGGGTCATGGATTCCATGTTGTCAGCATCGTCACCTTCGAGCATGCCGGCTGTACCAAAGGTACGGGTTGCCATGTCATACACAGCTTCTTTAACTTCGTCAGGCATGTTCTTTTCGACAATGCCCCAAGTAAAGACCTCAATGCTGCGAGGGCCTCGAGGTGCCCAGACTTTGAATGTGTTGGTACCCCACAGGTAGGAGTTATTCGGAAAAACGTTGGAGTTAAAGTGGCTGCCGTAATAGCCCGCACGGGTTTTACCCAGCTTCTCTGCAACTTTAGGACGGTTCTCGGCATACCACTTGCGCGCCATCTCACCCACAGGGCCGCTCAGTAGTGCCGGGCCTGCATTGGTCAAAATACCCAAACCATGGCCAAAACGCGTGGTTATTTGCACGCCAGCGCCATCTGGCGGCACCATTTTGTTACCTGAGAGGGCTGACAACTCACCACCGAGCACACTGAGAGAGGCCGCATGTGTCCAGCCCACATGGTAAGCATCGCCAACAAAATTTTCAGCGGGTGTTTTCCAGTTGCAGTTGAGCAAGGTCCTCGTCGGCGGGCCTATGAGCTCCGCACCGCCCGTGGAGTCCATCCAGACATCCAGGAAGTATCGGTAATCCCCTAGATAGTCATACAAGCTTGGGGCTGATTTATCAAAGTTGCCATACCAAAAGCCCATGTAGCTTTCGCAACGGACTTCCGTCAAGCCATGCGTGGATTTATCCAGCACACCTTTGTAAAACTCGTTTTCAAATGGCACAGCTTGTAATGAGCCGTCAATCCCGTAAGACCAACCATGATAAGTGCAGGTGAATGATCGTGTATTCCCTGCCTCAACTGAGGTTACACGCGTGCCACGATGCTGACAGTAATTCAAAAAGGCTTTGACCGAACCATCTTTCTGACGAGCGACGATGACTTCGTCTTCGCCCATGATGGCGGTGGTGAAATCACCTGGATTGGGGATCAAACTATCGTGAGTGAGAAATAACCAGCAGCGATCAAAAATACGCTCTAGCTCAAGTTGATAAATTTGTTCGTCCCAAAATATGCTTTTGGCTTGAGTGCCACTTTTCACATCCACTGATAATCACTCCTTAAATTGATGACCCTTAATCTCAGGGCTTATCTGAACAAGGCCTGTCAGACCTCAAAAACCACGGTCAAGCAAAGCCTTATCCGCTGTTAATCAGCTTTTGTGCGACTCAAGATACTCTTCAACGAACTTCAGACGATCATTGCCCCACCACATTTCACCGTCGACAAACATGGTCGGCACGCCGAAAACGCCTCTTTCATGGGTTTCTTTATTTGCTGCAGCATAGCGCTTTTCTGAATCCTCACCCAAGGTATAGGCCAAGAACTCATCACCCGGCCAGCCAAGGCCTTCGGCGACTTTACGCAAGACAGCTTCATCAGCCATATCTTCGCCACGCCCCCAAACAGCTTGAAACATTTGATGAACATAATCGCGCTGCTGGCCTTTATCAATGGCATAAAACAGGCCACGATTCGCACGCTCGGAATTAAAGTTTGACGGGAAAACGAGTGGCGATAGATTATACTTTTTGGCCCAGCGTTGCATGTCTGCCGTCAGGTAGCGCAATTTAGCCGGCACCATGCGATTGGACGGGCCGGTATTCCCAGCAGCCAATTTGGCTACGGGTAAATCCAGCGGTACATAACGGATATCCAGACTATAACGATCCGCCAATGCACTCAATTGCGATTCAGCCAGATAGGCAAACGGGCTCATAAAATCAAAGAAAAACTCAAGCTGCTTTTTCATAACATCCCTTTCAAAAGGACTAAAAAGGGCAGCTAAAAGCTACCCGTTTTGTGAAGCAAAAGTAAAAATCCCTATCGGGTTCAGCTGCCTTGCTGGCTCAGCTTTTTGTGTAATGCAGACCAACGACGGCCAGACTCACGTGCGCCTTCAAGATAAGCTTCAGGCACTGAGTCAAACCGGTAAGGAGTCATCCAGCCGCCTGCGTTAAATCGTGCCTTTTCCAGTTGGACGTTATAGGTCGAGAACTCTTTAAACGATCCATTCGGAAACAAAGTTTGCGCTGTATGCAGAATCGCATTCTGCAGTTCAGTGGCTTTTCCCCAATCGCCCGTTTGCTTTGCCTTGATGACTTCATCACGCAGCTGTATCGCTGGCAAGGGGCCGCAGTTGGTACCGCTCGTCCAAAATGCAGTGATGTTTTCCGGGTCAATTTTTGCAGCCGGCACATAATCCATATCAATCGGCAAGAAGCGAATTTTGCCTTTTGTGAGCATCAAGTCCATGTAAAGCGATGCAACACCAATGTATTTACACGTCACCACTTGAGGAATCTCGGCGACTTGAGCCCAAAACGGACGAGGAAATTCATACTTAAATGCCTCTGGGTTCGCGTAGATAGCGATAGACATATCTGGCGCAGCTTCGGCGACGTCCTGATAGAAGCGTACGGCTGTTTTGGTGTCACAAATCTGCCACATCGGCAGGCCGAGCATCGTACCATCGGCACCAATATCGTAGGCTTCTTTCGTTTGCTTAACGGTTTCGCGAGTATTCAGCGATGTCGTGCCACAAAAATAAGGTACACGCCCCTTAATAGTTTCCACCATTGTACCAATCACTTGGCGTTTTTCTTCCCAAGTCAGCGCTGCAGCCTCGCCGAAGGTACCTAATGACAAAATGCCGTTCACGCCAGATTGAACAAGCTCTTCAGCCACACGAGCCACCTCGTCCAGGTCGACTGTATCTGTCATGCGCCAGTCATCTGCACCGGGTTTTGCGGGCGTTGGCATAATTGCCCAAGCGCCATTGATATCATTTACTTCCAATACTCTTGTTGTCTTACTCACGATGCGTCTCCTGTAAACTCTAATAAAAGCGATCAAAATGCAACTGCTGGGCAGGCACCCGTTTATCCAGCAACAACAGGCGCTGAATCGCATCTGTCATGGGTGGGGGTCCACAGCAATAAAACTCGTAATTCTCAAAGCCGGTGGCCAAGGTTTTCGCCATGACATCATGCACAAAACCCTGCTCGCCCTGCCAACCCTCCGTGGGGATAGAAATTGCCGGTATGATCGTTGCACGCTCTGCCATCAATGGATCGCGCTTTATCAGTTCATCCAAACAGAGGTCGCTGGGCGTACGCGCGCCATAGAAAAAGGTGATTTTCCGCCCGGCGAGCAATGGGTCACGTACTGCAGCCCTGACGATTGAAACCATGGGGGAGAGTCCCGACCCGCCACCCAAGCAGACAATGTCGCGCGGGCTTTCTGGTTTCAGGTAGGCCATCCCGTAAGGTCCATCAATCTCAATAGCCCCCCCGACTTTGAGCTGATTAAACAGCACATTCGTTCCCTTGCCTGCAGGAACATGTTTGATAATGAAATTCCAGGTACCCCCATCAGAGGGCAAATTGCACATGGAATAAGCCCTGCCACCAACCACCCCAGGCAAATGCAACAAGGCAAACTGACCCGGCAGAAAATTCGCCGGGGCAGCCGCCTGAAAACAAAACTCGGTCAGGTCATGGGTCAACCGATTGGCCTCGATCAGCGTTGCTGAAACCCGCGTCGGCCTAAGTTTGGGCACATACTCGCCTTTCAGCCGAACTTTGATCACACAGTCGCTAGTTGGCACACACTGACATGCCAGCTTACGCCCCCGCTCACGTGCTTTTTGCGACAAGCCGGGAGCCTCAGACCAAAGCTCTTTTACTTCACCAGACACAACCTCAAACATACAGCTGCCGCAGCCACCTGAGTTGCACTCATACGGAAAACCAATCCCGCTTCGCAGCGCACCTCCCAAAATAGTGTCTTCCACATCATTACCTTGGCAGACTGCATATTTTTCACCCGTTCCATCCACCTTGATGGTGAAATTATTACCCATAACCCACCCCGCCTTTTAGCTTGCAATAAATGCCTTCACAAGCGCCAAGGTTTTATCCAACTGCTCCATCTGCGGAATATGACCTGATGCTTCGATGATTTCAACACGCGAGTTTGCAATCCGTTTTTGGAATTCTGCCGCATAGGCCACAGGAATCAGCTTGTCTTCTTTGCCCCAGATAATCAAGGTGGGCACTTTGATGCGATGGATACGCTTGGCCAAGCCTTGATCAGGGAAGGGCCAGATAAATTTAGCGACACACCCTAGAGACCATAAACTGTGTGCGACATGCTTAACCATCATTTCAGGGTCAGCAGGCGGAGTGAACATGGCCTGTGCGGCAGGAATAGACGGATCAAGAAACAAATAGCCTGGCAGATTTTCAGGTTTATCAAGGTACAGCTGGTTGGTTAACACAGGAACATCATCACGCCATAAACCAGCAGAATCAAGAGGGATGATCTTGCTGAAAATGTCCTGAAAATGCGCTGCCAGATCGCACATTAACATGCCACCAAATGATTGACCGATTGCCACGGGACTCTTCAGACCCAACTTGCGCAGAACCTCTTCGTAGATCAAAACGAGATCAAGAAAGGTATCCACCTTGTGAATGGCATATGGGTCGCCAAAAGTTGTCCCTGGCATTTCCGGGGCATAAACAGTGTAGGTTTCAGCCAGCTTGTCAAGAAACTGATCCCAATACAAACCAGAAGCAGGATGAAAATAAACCAACGCCGGACCACTACCTGCAATTTTGACACGAATATCAATTTGATCATTCCAGGCCTTGACGACTTCAGTGCGCTCTGGGCCTTTGATAACGACTTGTGTAGACATAAAATTTCTCCTGGTCTTTGTGTACGCTGCGTGAATCACGTAATCAGCGCATCATGACTGTCCATCGGGACTCTATTAACAAGATGAAAAATATAGGAGGCTATACAACCCCTAACTAGCGAGGATTAACGAGCTCCGCTCGGCCACCAGCGGTTTTCCCAGTTTTCATCATCCCAGATCCCCTTTATTTTAGGCAAGACATGCTTGGCAAGCATGTCAATATTCTTCATAACCAACTCATGCGGCATGGAACCAATATGCACCATGATAACAAGCTGACCAATACGGAAATCCTTAATTACTTCAATCAGTTGCTGAGCAACGGTTTCAGGCCCACCCACAATGGCGCATTGATTATCAACCAGCTCCTTGTAGTCAATCGTACGCATCCTCGGAACGATGCCAAAGTCGCCTGGATCCTTGATGATGAACTCCAGCCCTTTGATATCAACATAGCCTGGCAACCCTAGCGATTGCATGGGGATAGCACCAAGGCCTGTACGGTAGCCTTGCTGAACATATGGACCGTATTCACGGTGGGCTTCTGCATCCGTTTCGCCAACAAATACCGCCTGAACAAACGACAGACGATAGGGATTACGATCTTTTCCACGCTCTTCAGCCAAATCCCAATAACGGTCAAACACCCGCTTGCCGGTGAGCTTGGGGCCAAACCAACTGAGGTACAGAAAGTTATCGTCATTATCGATAATGCCGCCCAACGTAACGGGATTACCAATTGCGGGAGCCCATACCGGTGGCTTATCCTGAAACGGCCGCGGCCACACATTCACTTCTGCATATTTATTGTATTTACCGTTCCACGCGAAAACCTCTTCAGAACGCCATGCCTTTTTGATCAACTCGAGATTTTCATAAAAGCGCGCGCGCGTCTCAATGGGGGGAACGCCATTGTTACGATTAACGTCATAACTCAGACCGATCGGGAAACCCGCAACCAAACGTCCGGCACTAATCTGATCCAGAACCGCGTACTCGGCCGCAATCCTGAGCGGCTCACGCGTCTTGGCCAATGAGCGACCAACACAAGCAAGACCCACATCCAATCCTTCGCTTTGCGTAGCATAAGCGAGCGCGGACATCTGCAGATTAGGATTGGGAAGAATATCGTAACTTGCCTGTTCGTGCTCTGTCGTCGCCAAGCCATCGAAACCAGAACGCGCAGCATGCATCATCTCATCCAGAAAGTGCATGTGGTCTTGATGCATCAACTTCCGATCAACCAGTGCATGGTAGGGCATCGTCGTAACAGAGTCGTATTTATCTGCGTAATCGGATGCAAAATGACGATAAGCTAATTGCTCAAAGGCGAGCACTTTCATATGAGATCTCCTGAAAAGAGGGTTTAGCGCACAAAAAATCCGCGACTCATGGGCTTATTATCAATATTATCAATTTTGATCTAACTCACCCACAGGACGCCAAGTTACTACATACCTTGCTAATTAAGACTGCTCAACTTCCGTTTCTATCAATACATCTTCACCATCAACAACGACAGGATAAGTCCGCAAAGGAATTTCGCAAGGGAAAGACAACGGCTCGCCCGTTTTGATGCTAAAACTACCACCGTGCAAAGGGCACTCAACCACATCGCCTTCAAAATAACCATCAGTCATCATGGCGATATTGTGAGTACAAATATTGCTGGTCGCGTAATGCGTTCCATCAAGATTAAAAACAGCGATTGGATCCTTCACACCAGCTACATCAACGGGCTTCATCTCGCCCGGAGCAACATCACCTAATTTGCAAACTTTGACAAGCTTATTCATTCATCCATCCCTGATGGTTCATAGAAACAAACCCCGACCATACCAACTTAAGCAGGCCGGGCACGAAGCATACAATGTTAACGGCAAGCAGAAATCTTGTCTATATAATAGTTAACATTCATTCAAAAAATACAAACGCTAATTTACTTAGCTCTCGCGAATATGAATCTTCGTTCTATCGACTTGAATCTTCTTGTTGCTTTTCATCGACTTTATATCGACAAAAATGTCTCTCGCGCGGCTGATAATCTTGGATTATCGCAACCCGCCATGAGCAACACACTCAAACGCTTAAGACAACTCACAGGCGATGAATTATTCGTGCGAACCTCAACAGGCATGTCACCCACGATCTGCGCAGACGACTTGGCCACCCCCTTAGCGGAGGCGCTCGCCACCATTGAAGAAGCACTCAGCCATTTAACCAGCTTCAATCCCGCCAAAAGCAAAAGAAAATTCGTCATCTCTGCTTTTGACATTGGAGAGAGCTACTTGATGCCAAAACTAATGGAAAAACTCGCTACAGATGCGCCAGATGTCACCTTGCAAACAATTCGGGCAGGCGCAGGCGACTCTCTCAAGCTGGCGCTTGAAGCGGGCAACGTTGATTTTGCCATTGGTCACCTTCCTCGGCTACAAGCCGGGTTCTTTCAGCGTCGATTATTTCCGCAGCACTATGTCTGCGTTTTTCGTCGCGACCACCCCTTAGCCAGGGCCCATTTTGGCATTGCTGAGTTCCAGGCCGCAGATCATTTAGCGATAGCCACCGAAGGTAGTGATTACGAGTTCCTCGAAGAGGTGATTGCAAATGCGGCACCACACAGGAATATCCGTCTCAGCGTGCCCCACTTTTTAAGTGCGGGCTACCTTTTGCGTGACACGAACTTAGTCGCAACACTACCCAACACCTTAGCCGAAATTCTTTGCAAACCCTTCGGCCTGGCACAGATACCGCATCCAATCAGCCTGCCCTCCACGGATATCAATTTGCTTTGGCACGCAAAATCTCACCGCGATCCCGCCAGTCAATGGCTGCGAAATATACTCTTTGAACTTTTCTCAAAATAGCTCGAAGAACAGCATTCACCCAGCATCGTGAATCCCGGCTGACTGCGTTTGACAGCCAACCGGGGCTGCTGATATATTAGTCCGTGTTAAAACTAACTGCGACATTCCCATGAAACAGGAAGCATTTCGCACAACCCTGAGAGAATTAGTGCATTGTTACCAAGCATTTGAGGGATATGCAGGCATTCATATCCGTCAGCAAGGGCTCACCACCCCCCAATTTGACATCCTTGTCACACTCGGCAATCGAGGCGATATGACCCCGAAAGAGCTGGTTCAGCACACTCTCATTACGAAGGGAACCTTAACAGGTGTTGTTGACCGTCTTCTGCTCAAGGGCTTGATTAACCGACACCCAAGTACGATTGACAAACGCAGCTATGTCATTAACTTGGCGCCCAAAGGACGTGCGCTGTTTGAAAAAGTTTTCCCTAGCCACTTAACGCACATGAGCCAGGTGTTTAGCTTCTTGCCGCTGCAGGAAATCAATCAAATCCAAACAGCCCTAAACAAATTACGTCTTGCATTTGAAATACAGAAAGCCAAGACCCCCCCCCTGAAGAAAAGGTTTAGCTTCTTTTACTGTTATTTCTTCTGTTGTTTACTTCGAATATGGCGCATGACCCAACTGGTTGAAATACTTTATGCGGTTCAGAACTTCCCTTCGTTGCGCTTTGTCTTTTTGAAACCCAATAGCCTTGCTAACAATTCTTCACCTTATCCCTGAAAAACATCTTTTGATGCTTTTATCCAGAACTAACCCAACCAATACGCCTACGTTAACCACTTTCCCTTTATCTGAACATTATGAACATCATGAAACCATCTACTCTTTCAGCGCTAACCATTTGCTTACTCAGCGCCTTGGCAGGTTGTGGGCCTAAAGGGAGTGCAGGCGGATCCGCTTCCAACAGCCCTGGCGGCATGCCGCCAGCCGAGGTGGAGTACATGACAGCTGCATCAGGATCGGCCACTTTAACGCAAGATTTATCCGGCCGCATTGAAGCCTGGCGTACTGCACAAATACGCGCCCGCGTTGAA